>Ga0210377_10000849_pt1 | contig 28918 bp, 25 predicted proteins | sample PLM4_65_b1redo_FD_155480 | JGI IMG/M metagenome (GOLD analysis project Ga0210377, IMG submission 155480) | Groundwater sediment microbial communities from an aquifer in East River, Colorado, USA - PLM4_65_b1 redo | ecosystem: Environmental > Terrestrial > Soil > Riparian zone | place: USA: East...
GCGCAGCGCCGCCAGGTGCACCATCAGCCCCGCCTTGTCGTCGACGACGCCGCGGCCGTAGAGCCGTCCGTCGGCGCGCAGGGTCGGCTCGAACGCCGGCGTCGCCCACTTCTCGGGCCGGCCCGGCGGCTGCACGTCGTGGTGCGCGTAGATCAGCACGGTCGGGGCCTGCGCACCCGCGTGGAGCCACTCACCCACGACGTAGGGGTGCGCGCCGGGAATGCGCAGCACCTCCACGCGCTCGAGCCGGGCGGCGCGCATCAGCGAGGCGACACCCTCCGCCGAGCGCTCCAGCTCGCGCGGGTCGAAGCCGGCGGCGGAGACGCCTGGAATTCGCGCCAGCGCGCAGAGCTCCGCGAGCGTCGTGTCGAAGCGCGATTCGATCGCGGCGAGCGCTGCGCTTCTGTCGGGATTCCGATCGGTCATCGCGCCGGACTATACTGCGCGCATGGCCGGATCCACCCTGCGCGGAAGCTGTCTGTGCGGCGACGTCGCGTTCGAGATCGAGGGCGACGTCGCGCCCCTGGCTCACTGTCACTGCTCGATGTGCCGCAAGACCCACGGCACGGCGTTCGCGAGCTTCGTCTCCGCTCAGAACCCGGCATTCCGCTGGCTGCGCGGATCCGAGAAGGTGCGCCACTTCGCGACGTCGTCCGGCGGCGCGCGCTCGTTCTGTCCGCGCTGTGGCTCGGCCGTTCCGGGCGAGCCGTCCGGCTTCGGCGTGTTCGTCCCCGCGGGGCTGCTCGAGGACGACCCGAAGGTCAGGCTGCTGCCGCACATCTTCGCGGCGTCGAAGGCACCGTGGCACGAGATCCATGACGACGCGCCGCGCTTCGACGAGTTCCCCCCGGGGGTCGGCGAAGCGCAGCCGACGAAGCGCGCCACGGAGCCGAAGCAGGACAAGGTGCGCGGTGCGTGTCTGTGCGGCGCGGCGGCGTACGAGATCGACGCGCCGATCGAGGGCGTGATCGTCTGCTGCCACTGCTCGCGCTGTCGCAAGGCGCGCGCGGCCGCGCACGCGACCAACCTGTTCGTACCGCTCGCGCGCTTCCGCTGGCTGCGCGGCGAGGACCAGGTGGACGCGTACAAGGTGCCCGAGGCGCAGCGCTTCACGCAGTCGTTCTGCCGGGTCTGCAGCTCGCCGATGCCGCGCGTGAATCCGGTGATGGCGATGGTGGTCGTCCCTGCCGGCGGGCTAGAGGACGATCCGGGCGTTCGCGAAGGCCGTCACATCTTCGTGACCTCCAAGGCGCCCTGGTACGAGATCCGCGACGCCCTCCCGCAGTACGCGGAGTATCCGCCGGCGTAGACTGCGCGCGTGAGCTGGCAGGACGAGGTCGACGGCATCGAGGCGCGGCGCCGCGCGGCGCTCGCGCTCGGCGGAGACGCCGCGATCGCCGCGCAGCACGCGAAGGGGCGACTGACCGTGCGCGAGCGGGTCGACGCGCTCGTCGATCCCGGCTCGTTCCGGGAGCAGGGTCCGATCGCGGGGCGCGCGCAGAAGGACGCCGAGGGCCGACTGGTCGCGTTCTCGCCCGCGAACTACGTGCTCGGCATCGCCAGGATCGATGGCCGGCCATGCGTCGTGGGCGGAGAGGACTTCACGCAGGCAGGCGGCTCGCCCTCGCCCGCGGGGCTACGCAAATCGGTGATGGCCGAGGAGCTGGCGGTGCGGCTGCGTCTGCCGCTCGTGCGCCTGCTCGAGGGCGGCGGCGGCAGCGTCGCGCCGCGCACCGACAAGGGACCCCAGCCGGTCTTCGTCGAGTCCGCGAATGCGCCACCGCGCTTTCTCTCGTTCGCGCAGGCGATGGCGCAGGCGCCGGTCGTCTCGGCCGCGCTCGGCGCGGTCGCGGGTCTGCCGGCGGCTCGGCTGGTCGCATCGCACCTCTCGCTGATGGCGCGCGACACCGCGCAGGTGCTGATCGCGGGGCCGGCGCTGGTCGAGCGCGCGCGCGGAATCCGCGCGACGAAGGAGGAGCTCGGCGGCGCGCGCGTGCACCTGCGCAGCGGCGTCGTGGACAACGCCGCGGACGACGAGCGCGGCGTCTTCGCGCTGGCGCGGCGGTTCCTCTCGTATCTGCCGACGAACGTCTGGGAGAGCGCGCCGCTCGTGTCGTGCGACGACCCGGCGGATCGCGCCGAGGAGGAGCTGCTCTCGCTCGTTCCCCGCGAGCGGCGCAAGTCGTACAAGATGCGCCGCGCGCTCGCGCTCGTGCTCGACCGCGAGAGCTTCTTCGAGGTCGCGCCCGACTTCGGCCGCTCGCTGATCTGCGGGCTCGCGCGGCTGCGCGGCCAGCCGGTCGGCGTGCTCGCGAACGATCCGAACGTCTATGCGGGCGCAATGACCGCCGAGTCCGCGCAGAAGCTGCGCCGCCACGTGGAGCTCTGCGACACCTTCCACCTGCCGATCGTGAGCTTCGTCGACGAGCCCGGCTTCCTGATCGGGCCCGACGCCGAGCGCGCGGCGACGATCCGCCACGGCACGGCCGCGATCTTCGCGGTCATGCAGACGAACGTTCCCTGGGTGTCGGTGCACGTGCGCAAGGCCTTCGGCGTCGCCGCGGCCGCGCACTTCGGACCGAACGGGCACGTGATCGCGTGGCCTTCGGCCGAGTCGGGCGCGCTGCCACTCGAGGGCGGCGTCGCGGTCGCGTTCCGGCGCGAGATCGAGGCCGCGCCGGATCCCGAGGCGAAGCGGCGCGAGCTCGAGGAGAGCCTCGCCGCGCGGCGAGACCCCTTCGCGCGCGCAGAGAGCTTCGGCGTCGCCGACCTCGTCGATCCGCGCCACACGCGCGCGGCGCTCTCGACCTGGGTCGAGTGGATCCAGCCGCTGCTCTCGGCGCTGCGCGGGCCGCGCGCGTACTCGCTGCGGCCGTGAGTCCCGACCCTACGTCGGCTCCCGGACTCTCGACAGCACCAGCGCCGCGCAGATCGCGATCGCCGACAGACCCTCGAAGGCGTGCGGGTAGCCGCCGAAACGATCGTACGCCACGCCGACCGCGTAGGGACCGACGCCGCTCGCGAGCTGGGTGCCGAGCTGGAGCGAGCCGAGCACGCTGCCGAACGCAGCGATGCCGAAGAACTCGCCGACGAGCAGCGGCTGCATCATGAAGATGTTGCCCATGGTGAGCCCGAAGACGAACGACGCCGCGCCCGCGGTCGCGAAGCCGGGCGCGTGCGCGAAGACGAGCGTCGCCACGGCCTGGACCAGGAAGAGACCCACGCAGATGAGGCGCTTCTCGATCCGATCGGCCAGCGGACCCACCGCGAAGCGTCCGACGACGCTTCCGAACGCGGTCGCGCTGACCGCGAACGCCGCCTCGCCGGGTCCGATGCGCTCGCGCAGCCAGGCGAGCTGGTGCGCGAGGAAGCCGACCTGCGCGAACAGCCCGAGGCCGAACGCGAGCATCAGCCCCCAGAACGCGCGCGAGCGCAGCGCGTCGCGCGTGCGGAACTTGCGCTCGGGCGCGTACGCCTCGTTCGCGCGCGCGAGCGAAGCCGCGTCGGCGTGGCCGTCGGGAATGAGCCCGTGGCGCACGGGGTCGGTGCGCAGCACGAACGCGACGACGGGCAGCGCGACCGCGATCACGAGCAGCGCCACCCAGTTCATCGCCGTGGGGAGCCCGCGCGTGTGGATCAGCCACGTGGTGAGCGGCACGAGCACGATCCCGCCGATCGAGACCCCCGTCTGCGACACGGTCATGGCGCGCGCGCGCAGCGCCACGAACCAGCGCGTGACGATCGACGACGTCGGCACCGGTCCGGAGAGCGACGTGCCGATCGCCATCAGCGGAATCCAGACGTAGAGCATGCCGACCGATTCCACGCGGCCGATCGCGACCAGCGAGACCGCGAGCACGCACGCGCCTGCCGCGATGAAGCCGCGCGCGCCGAGGCGGTCGATGCCGCGCCCGACGGCGAGGCCGGCAAAGCCGGACACGACGAAGTAGAGGCCCGTCGCGCCGGAGACCGTCGCACGCGACCAGCCGCGCTCCGAGCAGAGCGCGTCGAGCAGCACACCCTGGCTGTAGAAGCCGACACCCGCGCAGACGAACGAGATCAGGCACGCGCCGAGGGCCACCCACCAGCCGTAGTACCAGCCCGGTGCGACTCGATGGAGCGCGGGGAGCGGCGTCGGGACGGCGCGGCTCGACTCCATCGGACGGCGCTCCTCGGTTTGTGACGCGACGACGCGCGAGCCTATCATGCACGCGACCGCTCACCAGGGAGTGCCGCATGTCCGACCCCGTCCTGCTCGTCACTCGCGACGCCGGCGTTGCGAGCGTGACCTTGAATCGGCCCCACGCCATGAACGCGCTCTCGCGCGAGCTGCGCGCGGCGCTCGTCGAAGCGTTCACCTCCCTCTCGTTCGACCCCGGCGTGCGCGTGGTGATCCTGAGCGGCGCCGGGCGCGCGTTCTGCGCCGGCCTCGACCTGAAGGAGCTCGGCAGCGGCCAGGGCCCGGTCGGCGGCGGCCGCGGCGAGGAGCCCGACATCATGAAGGCGATGGCGGGCTTCGCGGGCCCGATCATCGGCGCGATCAACGGCGTGGCGGTGACGGGCGGCTTCGAGCTCGCCCTGGCCTGCGACGTGCTGGTCGCCTCGAGCGAAGCGCGCTTCGCCGATACACACGCACGTGTCGGGATCATGCCCGGCTGGGGGCTCTCGCAGAAGCTCTCGCGCGCGATCGGCATCTACCGCGCGAAGGAGCTCTCGCTCACCGGCAACTACCTGGATGCGCGCACGGCCGAGGCGTGGGGCCTGGTGAATCGGGTGGTCGCGCCGGAGGAGCTGCTGACGACCTGTGCGAAGCTCGCGCAGGACATGATCTCGGTCCCCGACACGGGCCTGCGCGCGTACAAGCGGATCATCGACCTCGGCTTCGCGTTGCCGTTCGGCGAGGCGCTCGTGGAGGAGCGCGCGCTCTCGAACGCGGCCAATCGCGGCGTCGCGCCCGCGGCGGTCGAAGAGGCGCGCAAGGCGGTGCGCGCGCGCGGCCAGGCGCAGACGCGCGAGCCGCGCTCGTGAAGGTCCGCGTCGGGATCGGCATCTCGACCCTGCCGTTCGCGAGCGGCCGCGCGTTCCTCGACTGGGCGGATCTGTGTGAGGGGTCGGAGCTCGATTCGATCTGGCAGACCGATCGCCTGGTCTCGCCGCAGCCGTTCCTGGAAGCGGTCTCGACCATGGCCGCGCTCGCCGGCGCGACCGCGCGCCTGAAGTTCGGGATGAACGCGGTGGTCGCGAGCCTGCGCGATCCGCTCGTGCTCGCGAAGCAGTGCGCGACGATCGACTGGCTCTCGAACGGGCGGCTCCTGCCCGTGTTCGGCGTCGGCTCGGACAACGCTCCGGAGTTTCGCGCGACCGGCCGCGACCCGAAGGAGCGCGGCAAGCGCGCCGACGAGGCGCTCGAGATCTGCCGCCGGCTGTGGAGCGAAGAGCGCGTGACGTTTCGCGGCGAGTTCTACCAGTACGAGGACGCGATGATCTCACCGCGGCCGATCCAGCAGCCGCTGCCGCTCTGGATCGGCGGCTCGAGCCCGGCGGCGATCCGCCGAACGGTGCGCCTCGGTACCGGTTGGCTCGCGGGCATCCAGACGCCTGCCCAGGTGAAGCCCGTCGTCGCCGCGATCAAGGCGCTCGGCCACGAGACGGGCCGGTCGATCCCCGAAGACCACTTCGGCGCGGGCCTCGTCTTCCGGCTCGGCCCGGCCGACGACGACGTGGCCGCGCGCGCGTTCGCGGCACGCGCGCGCGCGGCCGGCGCCGACTTCGATCCGAAGGCCTACTTCGCGATCGGCGAGGCGAAGGACGTGCTCGCGCGCATCGCCGAGTACCGCGATGCGGGGATCTCGAAGTTCGTGATGATCCCGCTCGCGCAAGGCGATCGCGAGCTGCTCGAGCAGACGCGGCGGCTCTGCGCCGAAGTGCTGCCGGTCGCGCATTCCTGGACGGTCGGGAGTGTATGATCGCGCAATGACGGCGCTTCCCTATCAGCTCTTCGATCCCCTGCTCGCGAAGTCCGAGGCCGACGAGATGGTGCGGCTGTGCGAGCGCTACGGTGCGCACGGTCTCTACTCCGAGGAAGGGCTGAACTCCGGCATCGGCGAGGGGCTGCCGCAGCGCTTCGACTCCGCGATGAACTTCGTGCGCACCGGCGGGCGCTTCGGCCGCACGAACGAGGATCGCCAGACCCTGGCGGCGCGCACGAACTACTTCCGCGAGACGTACGCCTACGGCGAGGAGATCCGCGCGCCGGGCATCGAGCCGTTCCTGCACCACCCGGGCTTCGTCGAGGCCGCGCGCGCGGTGCACGGCCGGCCGGTGATCGAGCCGGCGATCGTCTTCGCCAACCTGCTCGTCCCGGGCCAGGAGCTCGCCGTACACACGGATGTGCCGGAGTTCCGCGGTGCGAACCGCAAGATCTTCCCGCAGTGGCTGCTGGTCGTGATGCACCACTCGCGGCTCTTCGACCACTTCCGCATGCCGATCGCGACGGGGGTCTCCTGGTACCACGACGCGAAGGGCGGCGAGTTCGCGTTCTATCCCGACGGCGCCGACGGCGCACCGGTCGCCCTGCCCGCGCGCTTCAACACGGCCATCCTCACGGACACCGACAGCGTCTTCCACGGCGTCGACCGCGTGGCGGAGACGACGGTCGCGATCCCGCCGCTGCGCCCGGGGATGAAGCTCGTCCCCGAAGGCGCGGGCGCGTGGTCGGTCAGGAACGGCGACGAGACCATCGCGCGCTACCGCTGGGAGGAGCTGCGCTTCTCCATCTCGTGGAAGGCGTACTGCTTCGCGGACGAGGCCGAGCGCGCCGCATGGCGCGAGCACCGCGACGACGTCGAGCTCGCGACCGTGCTCGAGCTCTTGGAGCGCGACCTGCGCGAGCGCGGCGCGCTCGGGGGCGCGCGGCCCGAGCGGCGCGACTTCGCGAAGCTCCTGGTCGAGACCTACATCCGGTTTCCGAAGCCCGCTCCCGCACCGTGCTGAACCGGCTGGACGACTACCCGATCCACCAGACTCCCGAGCCCGTCGCGCACCCGCTGACCGGCGATCGCAACGCCTACGACCGCTACTGGTTCAACGGCTTCACGCGCGAGGGCGATCTGTTCTTCGCCGTCGCGCTCGGCGTCTATCCGAACCGGCGCGTGATGGACGCGGCGATCTCCGTCGTGCGCGGCGGCCTGCAGTACATCGTGCGCGGATCGCGGCTCGCGCCGGACGAGCGCACCGACACGCGCGCCGGCCCGATCTCCGTCGAAGTCGTGGAGCCGATGCGCGCGCTCCGCATCGCGATCGCGCCGAACGCCTTCGGGATCGAAGGGGAGCTGGTCTTCCGCGCGCGCACGGAAGCGCTCGAGGAGCCGCGCCTCACGATCCGTGAGGGCACGCGCGTGTTCCTGGACTCCACGCGCTTCACGCAGTTCGGCACCTGGGACGGGTGGCTCGCGGTCGGCGCGGAGCGCGTGAGGCTCGACGCCAGCCACGTGCTCGGCACGCGCGATCGCTCCTGGGGGGTGCGCCCGGTGGGCGAGCGCGAGACCAGCGGCGTGCCGGGACCGCTGCCGCAGTTCTTCTGGCTCTGGGCGCCGCTCCACTTCGACGACCTGTGCACGCACTTCCAGGTGAACGAGGACGCGTCGGGCCACGCCTTCGCCTCGCACGGCGTGATCGCGCCGCTCCTCGACGCGGGCCGGCCGCTCGAGGAGATGGCCGCCGTACACCACTCGGTGCAATGGGAGAAGGGCACGCGGCGCGCGCGCGCGGCGACGCTCACGCTGGTGCCGCGGTCGGGCGAGCCGCACGTGCTCGCGCTCGAGCCGCTGCTGACGTTCCAGATGCGCGGCATCGGCTACGGCGATCCCGAGTGGGGCCACGGAATCTGGAAGGGCGAGGACGTGACCAGCGGCGCGCTCTGGAAGGTCTCCGAGATCGCTCCGATGGAGCCCTGGCACCTGCACGTCCAGCAACTCTGCCGCGTGCGCTTCGGCGCGCGCGTGGGCTACGGCGCGTTCGAGCAGCTCGTGATCGGCGCGCACGCGCCATCGGGCTTCAAGTCGCTGCTCGACCCCGCGGAGTAGACGGGGCTACGGAGTGGCGTTGCAGTGATCCGCGAGCGCGCGGATCGCGTCGGGCACGACGTCGGCCGCGACCGCCGCGCCGCGCCCGGGCAGGAACTGCGCCTGGCACTTCGGCAGGTTCGCGACCAGCCAGTGCGCCATCGCCAGCGGGCTGCCGAGATCCTCTTCTCCGTGCCACAGCCAGACGGGCGCCTTCACGCCGTCGAGCGAGAACCCCCACGGGCGCGCCAGCAAGCGCTGCTCGGCGACCACGCCGGCGGTGCCCGAACGGAACGCCTCGAAGGCGGCGTCCATGAACACCTCGACGACCTCCGGCGAGCTGATCGCGCGGCGCTCGGAGCTCGGCAGGAGCTCGGCGATGTAGCGGACGAACCCGGCGGGGTCGCGATCGGAGAGCTGCGCGAAGCGGTTCCAGATCGGGCCGAGCAGCCACGGCGCGAAGCGCGGCAGCCAGACCATGAAGAGGCGCGAGCGCATGTCCATGCCGCGCAGACACTCGCGATCGGTGTACGGCGCGGGGCTGCTGATCAACGCGATCGCGCGCACGCGCTCCGGGAGGCGGACCGCGGTGGCCAGCGCGAACGGGCCCCCGGTCGAGACGCCCACCAGCGCGAACCGCTCGAGGCCGAGCTCTTCGGCCACGGCGACGACGTCGTCGGCCATGTCCTGGATCCGATGACCCGGACGCGGATCGGAGAGCCCGAACCCCGGCCGATCCAGCGCCACCAGGCAGACGTTGCGCTGCAACGCGATCGCGTGGCCGAGGCCGCCCTCGAGCCGCGAGCTGCCCAGGCCGTTGAAGTAGAAGACCGGCACGCCCTCCGGGTCGCCAAAGGTGGCGAAGCCGATCTGGCGGCCATCCAAGGCGCGCAGAGTGCGGTCCACGGCCGCTGAGTGGCGCTCGGTCAAGCTCATCCTTCGCCGCGCACTCCCTTGGCGCGACCGCTACCTCTTTTAGTGTCCGCGCGCGCACGAAGGGAGCGCGCGCGACCTTCGCAATCGGCAAGTCTATCGCCCGAACCCGCGCGCCGACAGCGCTTTGCCAGGGCGGTTGCGCCGACGGCCCGCGCGCGCGCAGAATCGCGCCTGAGGAGACGCCGTGCCCGAAGTCGCGTTCGAGATCATCGACGAAGGTCGGCCGAGCCAGGTGGCGGCGAGGATCGAGGGCGGCCGGGTCCTTCTGCCCGCGCGATCGCTCGAGACCGCGCTCGGCTGGGAGCTGAAGCCCAAGGGCCTCTGTCGCGGCGACGTCTGCGTCCCCGTCGCGGGGCGTCCGGGACTGGTCAGCGACGGTCAGGTCGACCTCGCGAGCTTCGCCGAGCTTCTGGGGCGCCCGCTCGCGCTGGATCTCGAGGAGCACGCCGCGGCGCTCGGCGCGTCCGCGCGTGAACGCGGGGAGGCCCTCGCCGGCGGCATCGCGCCGGACTTCACCTTGCCCGACCTCTCGGGTCGCGAGTGGACGCTGTCCGGCTTTCGCGGGAAGAAGGTCCTGCTCGTCGCCTACGCCTCCTGGTGAGGCTGCCGCGAGGACCTGCCCGTGTGGCAGGCGCTCTACGAGGAGCTCGGCTCGTCGGGCTTCGTGCCGGTGACGGTCGCGCTCGACAAGTCCGCCGAAGACGCGCGCCCGTTCATCGAGAAGGCCGGACCCACGCACCCGAGCCTGATCGACACGGAGCACCGCGTCGCCCACCTCTACGGGATGATCAACGTGCCGACCGCGGTCTTCATCGACGAGTCGGGCCGCGTCGCGCGCCCGAACGCGATGGAGTACGGGACCGACATGTTCAAGCAGTTTCACGGCCGGGAGTCGGCGCCGTTCCTCGCCGCGATCCGCGACTGGGTCCGCAGCGGCCGCAGCGACGTGCCGCCCGCGGAGCTCGCGAAGCGAGTGGTACCGCCGACGGCGGACGAAGAGCTCGCGCGCGCCGAGTTCGCGCTCGCCTGGCACCTGCACAAGCGCGGCCGCACCGAGGCCGCGGAACGCCACTTCGTGCGCGCGGGCGAGCTCTCGCCGAACGACTGGACCATCCGCCGCGGCTCGATGCCGATTCGCGGCAAGAACCCCATGGGTCCCGAGTTCTTCGAGCTCTTCCGCGAGTGGGAAGCGAACGGCAAGCCCACCTACGAGACGCTCGCCGCGCAACGGAATCGCTAGCCGGCGCAAGAACTCGCGGCGCGGCTCCGATGCGTCCCCCATGGCGGGGGAGGACGTTGCCGAGCGACTCGAGGTCGAGCTGCACTGCCCGGAGTGCGGCGCGAGCGTGGTCGTCGGGATCTGGGACCAGTCCGCGCGCTGTGCGTACTGCGCGTCGCTTCTCGTCTGCGACCGCGTGCTCGGTGAGGAGGTGTTCGTCGTCGCCAACGCTACGCCGAACGCACTCGACGTGGTCGCGCTGCTGGTGCGCACCGAGACCGAGAGCCATCGCAACGAGCTGATCGGCCGCTCGCGCAACGAGGAGGGCCTGAACCTCGAGCTGCCGCCGCTGCTCGACCTGCGCGTCGCCGCGTTCCGCGCTGCGCTCGAGGCGTCGCTCGAGGCCGTGGACACGGTCGACTTCCTGGTCCCCTACGAGCTGCACGAGCGCACCGTCATGCAAGGCGTGCTCGGCCGGCGCGGAGCCGCGAAGGAGAGCTTCGTACAGAGCTTTCGCACCGAAGACCTCCGCCGGCTCTACGACGGTGCGCGGCTCAACCTGCGCGACCGCGGGCTGAAGATCCGCGGCTCGCGTCTCTCTCTGCTCTCGGACGACCGTCCCGCGAGCGGCGTCGAACGCTTCCTCGAGCACGCCGAGGCGACACCGCATCGCGTCGCGCCGATGGCCGACCGTGCGCGCTTCCGGATCGACGGCGAGGCGCAGGTCATCGCGCAGATCGAGGACGTCGTTCGCGAGCGGCACCTCCGGCTCTGGAAGCACATGAGCGTGGCGCGCGTCCGCCGCGCCGGCGTTCCCGAGGACTACCTGATCGATCGCCAGTTCGACACCGTCGCCGGCCGGCTCGCGGGCTCCGAGTCGGCCCCCTTCCGTGCGCTTCCCGAGCGGGGGATCGACGCCGTGGTTCCGAAGCCGAGCCTTCGCGCGCTCGCGTCGCAGTGCCCGAACTGCGGCGCGGACCTCTCGCTTCCGCCGCGCGCGCGGATCGCGTTCTGCGCGAACTGCGGGCTCGGCATCCGCGTCGCGTCCGAGGGCCTGGCCGCGTGCCGCTACGCCGTCGGCGAGCTGCCACAGACCTCCGGCACGCAGCGGCGGCTCGGCTTTCCGTTCTGGTCGCTGCCCTTTCGCGTGCGCGCGGGCGGACGCGAGTGGACACGCGTCTGGGATTGGCTCGAGGCGGTCTCGCCGCAGCCCGCGGCAGCGCGCTTTCGCGAGCAGGATCCCGCCGAGAGCCGCCTCTTCATCCCCGCGCGCGCGATCTTCGGCTCGCGGGACCTCGACGCCGCATTCACGGCGCTGGCCGCGACCGCCACCTGGCGGCAGCCGCGCCTTCGCAACGAGCGGCTCTCGCCCGCGGACGGGCTGCGCGTGCTCGACGTCGAGCTCGACGCGAGCGAGGCCGCGGCGCTCGCGCGCTTCGCGTTGGTGGCGCTGCACGACGCGCAGAGCACCCGCAGCCTGAACGGCCTCTCCTTCCGCAAGCTCGTCGCCGACGCCGAGCTGGTCGCAGGTGAGGCTGAGCTCGCGGTGCTCCCGCTGCTCCTGCACGACGACCACTGGATCCCCAGCCCTCCGGACGTGCCTCCCGACCCCGGCCTCACGCCTCCGGGCATGCGCCCCGTGCCCGAGGCCCTGCTGGCCGACGACGGCGCGCTTCCGCGCCTGTCGCGCACGTTCTCGCTGGTTTAGGAGCCTGACCCAAGACTCACTCGCCAGGTCTGGACGCGCATCCATCCGCGCTGCCGGCGTTGCGCGCGCTCGCAGAATCCAGCGATTCGCCTTCGCTCGCTCGCCTTGGCAGCGCGGCGTCTGCGCGCCCAGCCCTCGACGGGGAGTCTTGGGTCAGGCTCCTACCCGCGCGCTCAAGCCGCTCCGAGCCGCCGCCGAAGCAGCCCGTGGCCCGCGCGCCCTTCCCAGTGTGGCGCGCGCGTCCACAGGAGACGAGTCATGGCACGAGTCCGTGAGACCGTCCGGGAGCAGCGAAACGCGCTCGAACGCCTGGGCGCGCGCATCCCCGGATTCCGGGGCTATCTCGACCGCGAAGAGCGGCGCGAGGCCGACAAGCTCCTGCGCGAGCACGGCGCCAAGCGCCTCGAGCGCATGGTGCGCGAGCTGCACGAGATCGCAGCGAAGTCCGCGCTCGACGAGCTCGACGACCTGCAGGAGCTGGTCAGCGAGGTCGAGAAGCTGCGCGCGGAGCTGCGCTTCGCCGATCGCGGATACTCGGGATTCTTCGACGAGGTGAAGCTCGATTCCAATCCAGCGCTCGACGCCGTCTACGAGAAGGACGAGCGGATCGTCGCGCAGATCGAGGAGATGGCCGCGCAGGTCGCGGACGTGGAATTCCGGGCCGCGGCGGTGCGCGCGGTCGTGAAGCGGCTGGGGCTCGCGCTCGCCGATCGGCGAAACGCGATCCTCGGCCTCGGGTCGAGGTGAGTGATGTCGCAGTTCATCGAAGTCATCGAGTGTCTCGACCGCGCGAGCGAGACGATCGTCTCGCGCTTTCCGGAGCACGGGTCCGCGGACATCAAGATCGGCGCCCAGCTCATCGTGCGCGAGAGCCAGGCCGCGGTCTTCTTCCGCGACGGCCGCGCGCTCGACACGTTCGGTCCGGGCCGGCACACGCTCACGACCATGAACGTGCCGCTGCTCACCAAGGCGCTCTCGCTTCCCATGGGCGGGAGGAGCCCCTTCCGCGCCGAGGTCTACTTCGCGAACCTGAAGACCTTCGTGAACCAGAAGTGGGGCACGATGGAGCCGATCCTGTTCCGCGACTCGGAGCTCCAGATGGTGCGGCTGCGCGCCTTCGGCATGTACGCCTTCCGGATCTCGAATCCGCAGGTCTTCCTGAACACGATCGTCGGCACGCTGTCGGAGCTCGGCACCGACGCGGTCTCGGATTTCTTCCGCGGCTTCATCGTGAATCAGGTCGCCGACTTCCTCGGCTCGCACCTGTCGACGATCCTCGACCTCGCGCAGTACTACGCCGAGCTCTCGACCGGCATCCAGGCGCGCCTGATCACGGACTTCGAGAAGTACGGGGTGACGCTCTCCGACTTCCGCATCCTGTCGATCTCGCCGCCTGACCACGTGCAGGAGATGATCGACAAGCGCGGCGGCATGGCGGCCGTCGGATCGCTCGACACGTTCGTGCGCTACCAGGCCGCGAACGCGCTCGAGAAGGCCGCCGGAGGCGGCGGCGGTGGCGGCGGCACGGGTCTCGCGGCGGCGGGCGTCGGCGCGGGCGCGGGCCTCGGCCTCGGCGCGGGCATGGCCGGCGTGGTCACGAACGCGCTCGGCGGCGGCGCCGCGAAGTCGACCACGCCGTGCGCGGCGTGCGGGGCCGCGGTCGCATCGGGCGCGAACTTCTGCTCGCGCTGCGGCGTCCGCCAGAGCGCGGCTGCATCGAGCTGCCCGAGCTGCCTCACCGAGAACGAGCCGGGATCGCGCTTCTGCGCGAGCTGCGGAACGGCGCTCTCCGGATCGACGGGTTCGGGGTCGGGCGGCAGCGGGTCAACCGGGAAGTAGCAGCCGGCTGAAGGTCTCGAGCGCGCGCGGCATGCGCGGCCCGTACCAGGACAAGAGCTCGCCTTCGACGACGTGCACGCGTCCGTCGCGCGCCGCCGGGCAATCGAGCGCGAGCAGCTCCGCGCGATCGCGCTCGCCGAATGCGTAGGGCTCGGTCGGCAGCAGGATGACCTCCGGCGCGGCCGCCTCGAGCTCGCGCAGGTCGATGCGCGGATAGCGGCGCGTCGCGCCATCGGCAGACGGGCTCGCGAACGGATTTCGCGCGCCGCAGCAGACCAGCAGATCGTGCGCGAAGGTGTCGCCTCCGACGGCCATGAACGGGTCGCGCCAGATCAGCGCCACCGTCGACGTGGTCCGGCCCGACGCGCGGCTCGCCGCAGCGCCGAGCGCGCGCTCGACCTCGGTCGCGAGCGCCTCCGCGGGCGCCTCGCGCGCGCAGATGCGGCCGAGCGCGCGGATCTCCTCGATCGCCTCGCGCACGCCCCGCGCGTAGGTCACGAAGACGGGCACGCCCGCGGCCTCGAGCGCCTCCACGTCGCGGCGGCGGTTCTCTTCCTTGTTCGCGAGCACGAGGTCGGGCTCGAGCGCGCGGATCGCCCGAACGTCCGGGTTCTTCGTCCCGCCGACGCGCGGCCGCGAGGCCACGGCGTCGGCCGGGTGGACACAGAAGTCGGTCACGCCCGCGACGGACCCTCCCGCACCGAGCGCGAACAGGGTCTCCGTGAGCGACGGGACGAGCGACACGATCCGCCGCGGCGCCGAGCGGAAGACGTGCTCTCGCCCGAGCGCGTCGCTGACCCGCGTGCTCAGGGCTGCGTGCGGGCCTGCGGGCCGACGGCGTTCACCGCGCTGAAGAGCATGCGGACGATCTCCGTGTGCCCTTCCGCGGTCGCGAGCGTCGCCGCAGTCATGCCCGCGGTCGTGCGCGCGTTGGGGTCCGCGCCGCGCTCGAGCAGGAACTGCACGATCTCGCCGTGGCCCGCCGCGGAGGCGTGGATGAGCGGCGTCCAGCCGTTCTCGTCGCGGGTATCCGGCTGAGCGCCTTTCGCGAGCAGCGAGCGCAGGTAGGAGCCATGCCCCTCGCGCGCAGCCTTCACGAGCGCCTTGTTCGAGTCGTCGCGGCGCTTGCCGGCGTTGTCGCTGTCGCTCGGCAGCAGCGAGGCGAGCATGAGCGGCGTCCGGCCGTCGATGCCCTTGGCGTTCGGGTCGGCGCCCTTCTCGAGCAGGAGCAGCGCGAGCTGGCCGTGGCCGGCCGCGGACGCGTACAACAGCGGCGACCAGCCGGCGTGATCGGCGAGGTTCGGATTCGCGCCCTTCTCGAGCAGCACGCGAGCGGCCTCGAACTGCCCCTCGCGGACCGCGCGCGTGAGCGCCGTCTGCCCGTCCTCGGCCTGGGTATCCAGCTTCGCGCCCGCGGCGAGCAGCGCGAAGATCGCGCGCACGCGCCCCTTCCAGGCGGCGTACATCAGCGCGGTCTGCCCGGTCGCGCTCGCCTCGTCGACGAGTGCCCCGTTCTTCAGCAGCGCCGTCACCGCGACCGTGCGTCCGCTCATGGCTGCGAACATCAGCGGTGTCTGGCCATTGCGCGTGCGGCCGTTGGGATCAGCGCCGGCTCGGAGCAGCGCGAGCATCACGTCGGAGTGGCCTTCGCGCGAGGCGAGCACCAGCGCCGACAGACCCTTGCGATCGCGCGCGTTCGGGTCCGCGCCGGAGCGCAGGAGCGAGAGGACCGTGTCCATCTGGCCGCTCTGCGCCGCGCGAGTCAGCGCGACGTCGCCCTGCTCGCCGCGCACGGAGAGGCTCGGATCGTGCTCGACGAGGAGCTCGATGACGCGCGTGTGTCCCTCGCGTGCGGCGCGCGCGAGCGCGCTCTGGCCGTTCTCGGCGCCGAGGCGCGCGTCGGCCCCGCCCTCGAGCAGGATGCGCACGACCGTCTCGTTTCCGCTCGCCGCCGCCGCCATGAGCGGCGTGGTGCCGACGTTGGTCGCGCGGTTCACGTCCGCACCCGAGACGACCAGCATCTTCACGACGTCCGCGCGGCCCTCCGTCGCGGCGCGAAAGAGCGGCGTCTGCCCGGCGTTCGTGGTGTCGTCGAGCGCGGCCCCCGCGTCGATCAGCACGCTGACGGCCTCGACCTCTCCCTCGCGGGCGGCCTCGCCGAGTGCGTTCTGCCCGCCGCGGCTCACCGCGTCGACGTCGATGCCCTTGTCGATCATCGAGTGGAGCAGCTTCAGATCGCCCTTGCGCGCGGCGTCGACGAAGAGATCGCTCGCGACCTTGAGCTCGGGAAGGAGCACGGTGGGATCCGTGCGCGAGACGTCGGCACCGGCACGGCGCAGGTCCGCGACGATCTCGCGGTGGCCCTCGTGAGCGGCGCGCTCGAGCGCGGTTTGGCCGGCGGCATCGGCGGCGTCGACCTCCGCGCCGTTCTCGAGCAGCTTGCGCACGGTCTCGCCCCTGCCCTTCTCGGCCGCGAACAGGAGTGCCGTCTTCCCCTCGCCCGAGCGCGCGTTCACGTCGGCGCCCTTGGCGAGAAGCGCCGAGATCAAGGTCGACGCCGTGGGCGGGCCCGTCTCCGCGGTGACGGCCGCGTTCTCGTGCGCCGGCGCGGTCTCGTCCTTCGCCGTCGCCTCCATGGCGCGCAGGAGATTCGCGATGTCGCCGCGCTTCTCCGCGGACGCGTGATCGCGCGCGGTGAGCTTCGCGTCGTCGACGGCGTTGGCGTCGGCGCCCGCCGCGAGCAGTGCGCCGACGGTGTAGGTGCGTCCGGCCGTGGCCGCGTACATGAGCGCGGTCTGGCCGTCGTCGGCTCGCTCGTTCGGTTGCGCACCCGCCTCGATGAGCACCTCGGCGATGCGGGTCTTGCCGTTCAGCGCCGCGAGCATCAGAGGCGTCTGGCCGCCCTGGCTCCGCAGGCCCACGTCCGCGTGGTGCTCGATCAGAAGCCGCACGATCGGCAGCCGTCCGCTGCCCGCGGCGAGATGGAGCGCGGTGACACCCACGTCGTTCCGCACATCCGGCTTCACGCCCTTGGCGAGCAGCGCACGAGCGATCGCCGCATGGCCGCGCGCGCTCGCCTGCATCAGCGGGGTGAAGCCCCGCGTGTCGGTTGCGGCCGGATTGGCGCCGCGCTCGAGCAGAAGCAGGGCGATCTCGTCCGCCCCGACCTGCGAGGCCACGATCAGCGCGGTCGCGCCGTCGGCTCCCCGCGACTCGAGCGCCGCGCCCTCGGCGAGCGCCCGGCGGACGGCAGCGGTGTTGCGGATCCGCGCGGCCGCGAGCATCCGCGCACTGGGTTGCGACGCGCTCCCGTCGTGACCGGTCTCGGCCGCGTCTACTGCTGCCCCCGTAAAAACAAGAAAGACCAGAAGGAACGAAAGCAGCGGTCGGATCATGTCTCCATCAGTATTGGCGAGCCCTGCGCATCCGCGCCAAGGCTCCCACCGAGAGTCCCAGCAGAAGCAGCGCGGCCGGCTCCGGGACCGCCGTGATCGCCTTGACGCTCACGATGAAGTCGTCGAATCCGCCGTCGTTCTGGCCGCCGATCCCGGCCTCCCACGCCAACAGGAACTGATCGGACAGGAACAGCTCTGGATCGAGACCGGGGAACTGCAGGGTTTGCGAGCCATCGCCCTGGAAGACCTTCACGCGGTCGGTGCCGCCGTTCAGGTCGCTCTCGCTGAAGAAGTACACCGGGGTCTCGCCCGGATTGCGCCGCTTGATGAAGAAGCCGAACGGGCCGTCGAAGCCCGCGCCCCCGGTCGAGACCCAGCCGTTGTCGATCGCGATCGTGCCGTCGGCGCTGAACGAGACGGTGACGAGATGGGACGGGTCGAAGCTCTCGGGCAGCAGCCAGACCAGGTTGTCCGGATCGTCTGCGTCGTACATCCCGAACGCGAAGAGGTTCCCCGGGTTCAGGAAGTTGAAGACCAGCTGCACGACCATGGGCGACTCGGTCGACTCGAAGAGCTCGATGCCCGAGGGCGCGTTGGCGTCGATCGGGGGACCCGAGACCACCAAGTCGTCGAGGATCTCCTGCAGGGACGGCTTCTCGACGGGCTCCGGCGGCGACCCCGAGATCGGAATCGGGTGGGCAAGCGCGACGCTGGCCAGCGAGGCCAGGAGAAGGCTCAGTGGGAGGGAGAGTCGGGTCATGGGCGACATATCCTTGCCCGATCGGTCAGTCCGGATCCGGGCGATCGACTAGAGCGCGATTCTAAGCTGCGGGGGCCTGCACCCACAAGGCCAAGGTCCGATCACGCCGCGCTCTCGATTAACGTGACGATGCCGTGGGTTTCGTGGCGGAGTTTGTGCTCCGGGCGAGTCCCGATCAACAACGGATCAGTGAAGATCGGCCGTCGTTTGCGTGTGGGCTGCCCAGGCCTTGCCTCACCCGCGGGCCTTGGCGAGCATTCCAGCGTGCAGATCTCGATCCTCTACTGCGTCCGCTGAAACTACCTGCCCCAGGCCACCAGTTTGGCGGCCGCCATCCGGGAGGCGTACGGCGTCGAGCCTGGCCTCGTGAAGGGAGCGGACGGCGCGTTCGAGATAACGGTCGACCAGAAACTGATCTTCTCGAAGAAGACCTCTGGCCGTTTCCCGACGAGCGCCGAGATCCTGGAGCTGCTCCGCTACTAGGCGCTATTCGCGTTCGAGCAGGACCGCGACGAGCCCGGCGATCACCGGGATGAAGAGCACGCCCAGGGTGGCGGCGAACATGTACATGAGGTGAAAGGCGTTCTGCTGCAGCTCCGTCATGGCGTCGTCCTCTCCTGGCCCTACACGTCCCAGCGATCGCCGGCGTAGAGCAGCTCTTCGAGCGAGCCCGGACCCCGCGCGGCGTTCGCGGCGCGGTTCTGGGCGGTGGTCTGATCGTCGAACGTCGGCTCCGAGACCGCGCGGAGCACTCCGATCGGCGTCGGGAACTCCGGCGGCGTGCAGCGCGCGAGCAGCATCGCGAGGCCCGGATCCGGGTTCGCCTCGTTGTGCACGATCTCCACGCCGCCGTCGCCGTCACCGAGCTTTCCGACGTAGAGCCGCATGCGATCCGTGTCGAGCTTCACGCAGGCGCCCGAGTCCTTGCCGAACACGAGCGGCTTCCCGTCCTCGAGCTCGAGCAGGTGGTCGGACTTGGTCTTGCGGTCCTTGAGCTCGTCGAACGCGCCGTCGTTGAAGACCGGGCAGTTCTGGTAGATCTCGAGGAACGCGGAGCCCTTGTGCGCCGCCATCCGCGAGATCATCTCCTGCAGGTGCTGCACTTCCGTGTCGACCGCGCGCGCCACGAAGGTGGCCTCGGCGCCGAGCGCGAGCGAGAGCGTGCGGAAGGGCCGCGCCACGCTGCCGGCGGGCGAAGACTTCGTCTTCATGCCGATCTCCGACGTGGGCGAGTACTGGCCCTTGGTGAGGCCGTAGACCTTGTTGTTGAACAGGAGGATCTTCAGGTCGACGTTGCGGCGCAGCGTGTGGATCAGGTGGTTGCCGCCGATCGAGAGCGCATCGCCGTCGCCCGTGACGACCCAGATCGAGAGCTCCGGGCGCGCGAGCTTGAGGCCGGTCGCGATCGCGGGCGCGCGCCCGTGGATCGTGTGGAACCCGTACGTGTCCATGTAGTAGGGGAAGCGCGAGCTGCAGCCGATGCCGGAGATGAAGACGATCTTCTCCTTGGGGATGCCGAGCTCCGGCATCACCTTCTGCATCTGCGCGAGGATCGCGTAGTCGCCGCAGCCAGGGCACCAGCGCACGGCCTGGTCGGTCTCGAAGTCCTTCCTCGTCAGCTTCGGATGGTCGTGACCGTTCTGTGCGGCGCTCATGCGTGCATCTCCCTCGCGGCGCCGGACGGCAAGAGCTTCAGCACCGCCTCGACGACCTCGCGGATCTTGAACGGCTTGCCCTGGATCTTGTTCAGCCCGCTCGCGTCGACCAGGAACCGATCGCGCAGGATCGAGCGGAGCTGGCCGCGGTTCAGCTCCGCGACGACGACGCGGCGGTAGCTGCGCAGCAGCTCGCCGACGTTGTTCTGGAGCGGGTTCAGGTAGCGGAGGTGGAGGTGACCGACGGCGTGTCCCTCCGCCCGGAGCTGCAGCGCGGCCTGGCGCAGCGACCCGTAGGTGCCACCCCAGCCGACGAGCAGCACGTCCCCCTTTGCGGGGCCGTCGATCTGCGCGGGGGGCAGGCGATCGGCGATCTTGTCGATCTTCGCCTGGCGCACGCGCACCATGTGTTCGTGGTTCTCCGGGTCGTAGGAGATGTTCCCGGTGACGTCTTCCTTCTCGATCCCGCCGATCCGGTGCTCGAGCCCGGCAGTGCCCGGAATTGCCCAGGGTCGCACCAGCCGCTCGTCGCGCAGGAACGGAGCGAAGCCCTCCGGGTCGGTCCGGAAGCCCGGCCGGATCGCCTCCAGCTCATCGACCTTCGGAAGCCGCCACGGCTCGGAGCCGTTCGCGAGCGAGCCGTCCGACAGATACGCGACCGGGCACATGTGCTCGACCGCGAGCCGTACGGCTTGCACCGCCAGGTCGAAGCACTCCGCTGGGGTCGCGGGCGCGACCACCGCGATCGGGCTCTCGCCGTTTCGCCCGACGATCGCCTGCAGGAGATCCGCCTGCTCGGTCTTCGTCGGCATGCCCGTGGACGGCCCGGCGCGCTGCACGTTCACCACCACCAGCGGGAGCTCGACCGCGACCGCGAGCCCGATCGCCTCCTGCTTCAGCGCGAAGCCGGGGCCGGACGTGCCCGTCACGCCGATCACCCCGCCAAACGACGCGCCCACCGCGGCCGAGACCGCGGCGATCTCGTCCTCCGCCTCGAACGTCGACACCCCGTAGCGCGCGTAGCCGGCGAGGTTGTGCAGCACGTCGGACGCAGGCGTGATCGGATAGCTCGCGTAGAGCACCGGCAGGTTCGCGAGCTTCCCGGCGGCCACCAGCCCGAGCGCCGTGGCCTCGTTCCCGGTGATGTTCCGGTAGTGGCCGCTGCGGAGCTTCGCGGGCGGAACGCTGTAGGTGGACTCGAACAGCTCGAGCGTCTCGCCCAGGTTGTACCCGGCCTGGAACACCTTCACGTTCGCTTCGCCGAGCTCCGGGCTCTTGGTGAACTTCTTGCGGATCGAGTCGAGCTCGCGGCCCGGCTCGCGATCGTAGAGCCAGAACAGCAGGCCGAGCGCGAAGAAGTTCTGCGTGCGCGCGATCTCCTTCGTCGAAAGGCCCAGGCCCTGCAGCGCCGCGGTGACGTGCTTGCCGAAGTCGATCGGGATCACGCGGTAGGCGTCGACGTTGCCGTCCTCGAGCGGGTTCGAGGTATAGCCCGCGAGCTCGAGGTTCTTCGCCTTGAAGGCGCCCGTGTTGACGATCAGGAGCCCCCCGCGCTCGAGGTCCGGGAGGTTCGTGCGCAGCGCGGCCGGGTTCATCGCGACCAGCACCTCGGGCGCGTCGCCCGCGGTGAAGATCTCGTTCGAGGAGAACTGCAGCTGGAAGCCCGAGACGCCCGCAAGGGAGCCGGCAGGCGCGCGGATCTCCGCGGGGAAGTCCGGGAACGTCGCGATGTCGTTCCCGAACAGCGCTGCCGTGCGCGTGAATTCCGTGCCGGTCAGCTGCATGCCGTCGCCGGAGTCTCCGGCGAACCGGATCACCACCGAATTCAGTCGTTTGATCGGCCGTTTCCGGCCTGAGTCGCTTTCGTCCGAGCTCCCGTCCGAGGAACCATTCTCGCTTGCCATCAGAGCTGCCGTGCTACTCCAAGTCTCGGGTGGGGACGTGATGATACCCACAGACGGCCCGCCCACAACGGGTCGGGCCGACGCGGCTTGAGGCTCCCTCAGTCGGGCGTGTAGAGTGCGCCGCGAACAACCAACGGGGGCCCAACCGTGCGCGAAGTCTACATCATCGAGGCAGTGCGAAGTCCAATCGGCAAGCGCGGCGGCGGCCTCGCCGGAATGCACCCCGCCGACCTGCTGGGCACCGTGCAGAAGGCCGCGCTGGACCGCAGCGGCGTCGCCCCCGAGGCGATCGGCCAGGTGCTCGGCGGCTGCGTCTCGCAGGTCGGCGAGCAGACCTTCAACATCGCGCGCCTCGCCTGGCTCTCGAAGGGCCTGCCCATGGACGTCGCCGCGACCACGATGGACGCGCAGTGCGGCTCGAGCCAGCAGGCAACCACGCTGGCCACGGGGCTCGTCGGCTCCGGGCTCGAGGACATCGTGCTCGCGTGCGGCCTCGAGATGATGAGCCGCGTGCCGCTCGGCGCCGCCATGAAGGGCGGCTCGCCGATCCCCAAGAGCTATCTCGAGCACTACGCGCTGTCGTCACAATTCGGTGGCGCCGAGATGATCGGCAACGAGTACGGCATCACGCGCGAGGACGTCGACCGCTTCGGCCTGCGCAGCCAGGAGCGCGCGGCGCGCGCGTGGGAAGAGAAGCGCTACGAGCGCGAAGTGATCCCCATCGCCGCGCCCGGCCTCGACCCCGAGGGCAAGCCCACCGGCGACGTCGTGCGCGTCGTGCGCGACGAAGGCCTGCGCAAGACCTCCCTCGAGAAGCTCGCGAGCCTCGCGCCCGTGCCCGGTCAGAACCTCCACACCGCGGGCACCTCGTCGCAGGTCAGCGACGGCGCCGCCGCGGTGATCCTCGCGTCCGAGGACGGCGTGAAGCGCCTCGGCGTGAAGCCGCGCGGGCGCATCGTCGACTCCGTGCTCGTCGGCTGCGACCCGGTCACGATGCTGAAAGGTCCGATCCCCGCCACGCGCAAAGTGCTCGCGCGCGCCGGCCTCAAGATCGAAGACATGTCGACCTACGAGGTGAACGAAGCGTTCGCCTCCGTCGTGCTCGCATGGATGAAAGAGGTCAAGCCGATCGAAGACCGCGTGAACCCGAACGGCGGCGCGATCGCACTCGGCCACCCGACGGGCTGCACGGGCGCGCGCCTGATCACGAGCGCACTCCACGAGCTCGAGCGCACCGGCGGCCGCTACGGCCTGATCAGCATGTGCTGCGGCGGCGGCCTCGGCACGGGCACGATCATCGAAAGGCTCTAATCCGATTGACTTCGCTCGGCTGCGCCTCGCTGCGCGCGCCTTCGGCGCTTGCGGGCCGAACGCGAAGGCGGCTTCGCGTTCGGCCGTCGCTCCAACTCGCGCTGTAAGAGCGCACGCGCGACCCGCCCGACGCGTCGGCTGCGAGCGGAGTCCGCGAAGCTCGTCAGCCCGCGGGGCGGGCCAACCCTCCGCACAACCGCCCCGCCGATCTCGAGCGAGATGCGCACCCCGTCTCGGTACCGCCCGCACACCCCAGCCCGCGTCAGCTGCGAGCGGAGTCCGCGACCGCTCGCCAGCTGCACGCGGGCCGCCGCCTACGAGCAACCTCCGCTCCGGTCCGCGAACGACGAGCGCTCAGTACTTCTCGACCGCGAACGCCTGCGCCGACTTGTAGTCCGCCTTCCCGTTCGGCGCCCGGAACATCGCCGGCACTGCGAAGAGGCGTTTGGGCAACTTGTACGCCGCGAGCCGCTCGCGCACGTGCGTGCGGATCTTCTCCTCGTCCAGCACCGCCCCGGTGCGCAGCTGCACCACGCCCGCCACCGCGTTCCCCCAGCGATCATCCGGCACGCCGACGACCAGCGCGTCTTCGACGTCGGGATGCGTCTTCAGCGCCTCCTCGACCTCCTCCGGGTAGATCTTCTCCCCCGCCGAGTTGATGCACGCGCTGCCACGGCCGAGCAACGTCAGGGTCCCGTCCGCCTCGACGATGCACCAGTCGCCGGGAATCGAGTACCGCACGCCGGCGATCGTCGGGAACGTCTTCGCGCTCTTCTCCGGGTCCTTGTAGTAGCCGACGGGGATCGGGCCGCTGCGCGCGATGAAGCCCTTCTCGCCGCTGCCCGGAACGACCTCCTGGTGGTCCTCCGTGAAGACCTTGCAGCGGTCGCCGATCATGAACTTCGCGGTCTTCACCTCGCCCGCCGCGGTCATGATCGACGAGCCGAAGCCGACCGCCTCGGACGAGCCGAACGAGTCCGTGAGGATCATGCCCGGGTTGTGGCGCAGGAGGCCCTTCTTCACCTCGGTGCTCCACATGACGCCGGACGACACGATCACCTTGACCGACGAGAGGTCCCAGCGGCCGGGGTTCTCGTCGAGCGCGTTCAGCATGGGCTTCGCGAAGGCATCGCCGACGATCACGAGCGAGTTCACCTGGTGACGCTGCACGGTGTCGTAGAGCTCCGCGGGATCGAACTTGTGCCCGGGGGTCGTGACCACGCAGCCGCCGGCGCTGATCGTGCCGATCGCGGTGAAGAGGCCGGTGCCGTGCATGAGCGGGCAGCACGGGATCTGCTTGGCCAGCGGGCCCGCGCGCACCACGTTCGCGACGTGCTCCTCGAGCGTCTCGGGCGCCTTCCCCGCGTTCGCGGGCGAGTTGATGCCCGCGCCGAGCGCGTGCCACAGGTCGTTCGCGGACCACATCACGCCCTTGGGCATGCCCGTGGTCCCGCCGGTGTAGAGGAACAGGAGGTCGCTGCCGTCGCGCCGGATGCCGAGCGGGCGCCCGTCGCCGGACTCCGCGAGTGACTCGTACGGGATGGCGAAGTCGAGCGTCTCGCCGCCGACCTGCACCCAGGCCACGACCTTCGGCAGGCGGTGGTGCAGCTTCTCCACGCGCTCCGCGAACTCGCCGTCGAAGAGCACGACCTTCGCGTCGGAGTTGTCGAAGATGTACCAGAGCTCCTCGTCGAGGTAGCGGTAGTTCACGTTCACGTGGACGAGCCGCGCCTTGAAGCAGGCGGCGAGCGTTTCGGTGTACTCGGGCCGGTTGCGCAGATAGAAGCCGACCTTGTCGTTCGGCTGCGCGCCGCGCGCGCGAAGCTGCGCGGCGAGGTTGTTCGAGCGCCTCGCGAAGGCGCTCCACGGCGTGATGAGACCGCCGTGGATCAGCGCTGGCGCGTCCGGGCGGTAGGCCGCGTCGAGCGCGTCGAGGATGTCACCGAAGTTCCAGTTCGGGGCGGTGGGCATGCGAAAACCTCCGAGCGAGCGCGCATGATACCCGAAAGCGGAGGACGCATATGCGACCGGCTCTCGCGCTCGCGCTGCTCGCGGTCTGCCTGGGAATTGCCTGCGGGCGAGGGTCGGAGACCGGAGAGGAGCGCGCGGCCCGCGTCCACCGCGACGCGATCGTGCTCGACACGCACGCCGACACGACGCCGCGCTTCCAGGACCCCGCGTACGACTTCACGGCGCGCCATCCTCTCGGTCAGGGGCGGATCGACCTGCCGCGGGCGCGCGAAGGCGGGCTCGACGTGCAGTTCTGGTCGATCTACGTGGGCCGGGTCGAGGGCGACGGGCGCGCGATCCGCGAGGCGCTCGAGCGCATCGACGCGGTCTGGGAGCTCGCGCGGCGCTACCCGTCCGAGATCGCGATCGCGACCGACGTCGCCTCGATCCGACGCGGTGTCGCCGCCGGGAAGCTCGTCTCGCTGATGGGCGTCGAAGGCGGGCACATGATCGAGGGAAAGCTCGCCGTGCTTCGGGACTTCCACCGGCTGGGCGTGCGCTACATGACCTTGACGCACAGCTTCCACACCGAGTGGGCGGATTCGTCGGGCATGGGCGAGCCGCTCCCGCCGGGTCACGGCGGACTCACGCCGTTCGGCGAGGAGATCGTGCGCGAGATGAATCGTCTGGGCATGATGGTCGACATCTCGCACGTCTCGGACGAGACGTTCTGGAACGCGCTCCAGGTCTCGCAGGCGCCCTTGATCGCATCGCACTCGTCGTGCCGCGCGGTGTTCGATCACCCGCGCAACCTCAGCGACGACATGCTCCGTGCGCTCGCCGCGAAGGGGGGCGTGGTGATGATCAACTACTACCCGGGCTACACCGACCCCGATGCCGCGCCGGCGATTCGCGCCTGGCTCGCGCGTCACGGCCCGGAGCTCGCGAAGCTGCGCGAGACGCACAAGGGAGACATGCGCGCGATGTCGCTGGCGATGCGCGCGATCGCGGCCGCGGACCCCGTGCCGCAGGGGTCGCTCGCTCGCCTGCTCGATCACTTCGACCACGCGCTGCGGGTGGCGGGCGAGGATCACGTGGGGCTCGGCTCGGACTTCGACGGCGTGCCGAGCATGCCGGTCGACCTCGACGAGGTGAGCGAGCTCCCCAATCTGACCCGCGGCCTGCTGGAGCGCGGCTGGTCCGAGGGCACGGTGCGCAAGGTGCTCGGCGAGAACCTGTTGCGGACCTTGCGCGAGGTCGAGCTCGTCAGCGCGCGTCTGGCGCGCGAACCCGCAGCACCCCCGAACCCACGATGAGCCCGCGCGCGAGCTTCGCGAGCGCGGCGTTCGCGTCGCCGAAGGCGAACTCGGTGGTGCGCGGGCGCAGCGGGATCCGCGCGGCGAGCTCGAACAGCGCGCGGCCGTCGGCGCGCGTGTTGGCCGTGACGCTCGTGAGCGTCCGCTCCTCGAAGAGGTGAGCGGCGTAGTCGAGCGCGGGGATCTCGGTCATGTGGATGCCGGCGCAGGCGAGCGTGCCGCCGGGGGCGAGCGCCGCGAGCGCCACCGGCACGAGCGTGCCGGCTGGCGCGAACAGAACGGCGGCGTCGAGCGGGCTCGGCGGCGCCTCCGCGAGATCGCCGGCCCACTCCGCGCCGAGGTCGCGCGCCAGCGCCCGGTGCGACGCCTCGCGCGTCACCACGAACACTCGACACCCGAAGTGAAGGGCGATCTGCAGCGCGATGTGCGCCGATGAGCCGAAGCCGTACAGCCCGAGGCGGCCGCCCGGCTGGATCCGGCTTCGGACCAGCGCGCGGTAGCCGATGATCCCCGCGCAGAGCAGCGGCGCGGCGGCGACGTCGTCGAGCGCATCCGGCAACGCGTAGACGAAGTCCTCGGGCGCGCACACGCGTTCCGCATAGCCGCCGTTCTCGTGCCAGCCGGTGAAGCGCGGGGCGCGACACAGGTTCTCGGCCGAAGCCGCGCAGTACTCACAGACCCCGCAGGCGCGCCAGAGCCAGGCGATACCGACGCGCGCGCCGAGCGCGAAGCGACGCGCGCCGGAGCCGAGCGCGACGACGCGCCCGACGATCTGGTGGCCCGGCACGACCGACGCGCGCTGCGGGGCGAGATCGCCCTCGATCACGTGCAGGTCGGTGCGACACAGACCGCAGACGGAGACCGCGACGGCGACCTCTCCCTCGGCCGGAATCGGCTCGGGGAGCTCGCGCAGCGCGAGCGGCGCGCGCTCGATCGGGGCCGGCTGGTCGAGCACCCACGCGCGCATGGCGCCGAGATCTTACACTCGGCGCGTTGAACGTCCTGCTCTTCGACGCCGCCGACGAGATCGCACCCGGGCGGGTGCGCGTCGCCGACCGGCGGCACCGGCACGTGCGCGAGATCCTGCGCGCGCGGATCGGCGATCCGCTCGAGGTCGGACGCATCGGCGGGCAGCTCGGGCGGGGCACGATCCGCACGCTCGACGAGCACGCCCTCGAGCTCGACTTCGCGCTCGAGCGCGATCCTCCGCCTCCACACGCGCTGACCGTCGCGCTCGCGCTGCCGCGCCCGCCCAGTCTTCGCAAGGTGCTGCAGCAAGCGACGGCGCTCGGCGTGAAGCGCTTCGTGCTGTTCTCGAGCGCGCGCGTCGAGAAGAGCTACTGGCAGAGCACGGGCCTCGCCGACGCGGCGCTGCGCGAGCAGCTTCTGCTCGGCCTGGAGCAGGCGGGCGACACGGTGCTGCCGGTGATCGAGCGCGCGCGCCGCTTCAGGCCGTTCGTCGAGGACGTGCTGCCGAAGCTCGCGGACGGCGCCCCGATCCTGGTCGCGCACCCTGGAGCGGTCTCTGCCACGGCCGCCGAAGCACACGGCGCCCGCGTGCTCGTCGTCGGACCGGAGGGCGGCCTGCTTCCGCACGAGCTGGCGCTGCTCGAGTCCGTCGGGGCTCGGCGCATCGGCCTCGGTCCGCGCGTGCTGCGCGTCGAGACCGCGGTCGTCGCGCTGCTCGCTCGTCTGGGAGCCTGACCGAGGCGGCTCGCTGGTTGACACCCCGGAGCGTCATTCGGATACTCGCGCGCCTATGGATCTCATGGAGAAGCTCGTCGGTCTCTGCCTGAATCGCGGGTTCATCTACCCGTCCAGCGAGATCTACGGCGGCATCGCGGGCTTCTGGGACTACGGGCCGCTCGGCACCGAGATGCGCAACAACGTGAAGGCCGCGTGGTGGCAGCGCATGGTGCGGGAGCGCGACGACGTCGTCGGGCTGGACTCGTCGATCATCGCGAACCCGCAGACCTGGGTGGCGTCGGGACACGTCGCGAACTTCCACGACCCGATGGTCGACTGCCGCAAGTGCAAGCGCCGCTTCCGCGCCGGGCAGGTCGACGTCGACGACCGCTGCACCGCTTCGGACGACGGCAAGCACGAGCTGACCGAGCCCCGGCAGTTCAACCTGATGTTGAAGACGCGCATCGGCGCGGCCGACGACTCGGCCGGCGAGGCGTATCTGCGCGCCGAGACCTGTCAGTCGATCTTCCTCGACTTCAAGCGCGTGATGCAGTCCGGGCGGATGAAGCCGCCGTTCGGCATCGCGCAGATCGGCAAGGCGTTCCGCAACGAGATCACGCCGCGCAACTTCATCTTCCGCTCGCGCGAGTTCGAGCAGATGGAGCTCGAGTTCTTCACGCCGCCCGCGAACGCGATGGACTGGTTCGAGCGCTGGCGCGAGATCCGCATGCGCTGGCACTACGACATCGGGCTCACGCCCGCGAAGCTCCGCTGGCACGCGCACGCCGCGGACGAGCTCGCGCACTACGCCCAGGCGGCCTTCGACGTCGAGTTCGAGTTCCCGTTCGGCTGGCACGAGCTCGAGGGCGTGCACCACCGCGGCGACTTCGACCTGCGCCAGCACAGCGAGCACTCCGGCAAGGACCAGTCGTACACCGATCCCGAGGCGAAGGAGCGCTACTTCCCCTTCGTGGTCGAGACGTCGGTCGGCGTCGACCGCTGCATGCTGGCGCTGCTCTCGAGCGCCTACTGCGAGGACGAGGTCGGCGGCGAGAAGCGCGTGGTGCTGCGTCTCACGCCGCAGATCGCGCCGATCAAGGCGGCGGTGCTGCCGCTGTCGAAGAAGCTCTCCGAGCCGGCCGAGAAGATCGCCGCGGACCTGCGGCGGCGCTTCGC
>Ga0210377_10000850_pt1:0-25000 | contig 28910 bp, 21 predicted proteins | sample PLM4_65_b1redo_FD_155480 | JGI IMG/M metagenome (GOLD analysis project Ga0210377, IMG submission 155480) | Groundwater sediment microbial communities from an aquifer in East River, Colorado, USA - PLM4_65_b1 redo | ecosystem: Environmental > Terrestrial > Soil > Riparian zone | place...
TCTACGACGCAGGCAACGCCTACGACGACGGGGAGCGGGTGGATCTCGGCAACATGCGGGTCGACTACGGCGTGGAGCTGCGCTTCTACCTGCCGATCTTCCAGGCCCCCCTGCGCCTCATGTACGGGTTCATCCAGAACCCTCTCGGGGGGGAGGACCCGTCCAACTTCATTTTCAGCATCGGGACCACCTTCTGAGCCCGGCGGCCGCCGCCTGACCCCGCCGGGACCGCTGTGGTATAGTTTTCCGCCTTTCGTCCCTGTCAAGGAGAACGCGCATGTCACGCTGGCTGATCATGGTCCCCACCGTCCTCGCCCTCGCGGTGACCGCCGCCGCCGCGCAGACCGAGCCGATGAAGATCGGCGTCTTCGATCCCGAAGTGCTGTGGAAGCAGACCGAGGTGGGCAAGAAGGCCAACCAGGACCTCTCGGCGGCACGTGATCGCCTCCAGACCCAGATCGACAAGAAACAGGACGAGCTCGAGGCCCTTAAATCCCGGCTGCGCCAGCAGCAGACGAGCCTCAGCGAGGATCGCGTCAACGAAATGAAGAAGGAGATCCTCGGCAAGCAGACCGATCTCGATCGGCTCAACGAAGATTCGACGAAAGAGATGAAATACCAGCTCGGCGAGGTCCAGAGCCGGTTCCAGGAGATGCTGGTCAGGACACTCGAAACCTTCGGCCGCGAGAAGGGCTTCACCATGATTCTCAACCGCGGCGTGGTCGACTACAGCGCCCCCTCGGTGGACATCAGCCAGGATCTGATCGTGAAGTTCAACGAGATGAACAAAGTCCAGGCAGCGGCCGCGGGTGCCACCAAGAAGCCGGCCGACGCACCCAAGGAAGCGCCGAAAAACTAGGGCCGTGTCCCAGCCCGGACGCGCCCCCTCTCCTCGCCCGGAGGGCCCGGACGTGCCCTCGTACACCCTGAAGGAGATCGCCGAGCGGGTCGCGGGTCGTCTCGAGGGCGACCCGGGACGCCGCGTCAGCGGCGTCCAGCCGCTCGACGCCGCCGGCCCCGACGATCTCAGCTTCCTCGCCAACCCGCGATACCGTGAGGCGGCCGCGGCGAGCCGCGCGGGGGCCCTGCTGGTCCGGTCGGAGGGGCGCGTTGAAGGGCGCGACCTCGTTCTCGTGGACAACCCCTACACCGCGCTCGCCACCGTGATGGAGTTGTTCTTCCCGCAGGCCCGGCCCCTCCCGGGGGTCAGCCCGGACGCCGTGGTGGCGACCGGCGCGGTTCTCGGCCGCGAGGTGTCGATCGGCCCGCTGGTCGTGGTCGGCGATGGCTGTCACCTCGGCGAACGGGTGGTGCTGATGCCGGGGGTGGTCCTCGGCGAACAGGTGACCGTCGGCGCCGGCACCGTCCTCCATCCGCGCGTCGTCGTCTACCCCCGTTGTGTGATCGGTGCCCGGGTCGTCATCCATGCCGGGGCGGTGGTCGGCAGCGACGGCTTCGGCTTCGGCGAAGAGGAAGGCGGGCGGGCCAAGATTCCCCAGGTCGGGATCGTGCGCATCGGCGACGATGTCGAGATAGGGGCCGGGACGACGATCGATCGGGCCACCTTCGGCGAGACGGTGATCGGTCGCGGCAGCCGGCTGGACAATCTGGTGCAGGTGGGCCACAACGTCGTCATCGGCGACGGCTCGGTGATCGTGGCGCAGGCAGGCATCGCCGGCAGCACGCGTCTCGGCCGCTCGGTGATCATGGCCGGCCAATCGGGCGCCGCCGGTCATCTCAAGCTCGGGGACGGGGCCATCGTCGGGGCCAAGAGCGCGGTGCTCGCCGACCTCGCGCCCGGGGCCTTCGTGATTGGTCACCCGGCGATCGATCACAGGGAGTGGAAACGGGCGCAGGCGGCGTGGCGACGGCTGCCCGACCTGCTGCGCCGGGTGCAGCGGCTGGAGTCCACGAAGACGGCGCTCATGCGCCCGCCCGAGGCCCGCACGATCAGGCCGACCCGGCGACGCGCCACGAAACGAAAAAGCGGACGCTGAAATCTCAGCGGGAGGAGCGATGGAGGCTGGATCGATCGTGATGGACATCAATGCGATTCTCGCGGTTCTGCCGCACCGCTATCCGTTTCTGCTCATCGACCGGATCGTCGAACTCGACGAGGGGAAGCGCGCCGTCGGGGTGAAGAACGTCACCTACAACGAGCCGTTCTTCCAGGGCCACTTCCCCGGTGCGCCGGTGATGCCGGGGGTCCTGATCGTCGAGGCGATGGCCCAGGTCGGGGCGGTGCTCCTGCTGCGCGGCATCCAGGATCGAGCCAGCAAACTGGTCTATTTCGCCGGTATCGACCAGGCGCGCTTCCGCCGTCCGGTCGTCCCGGGCGACCAGGTGCGTTTCGAGGTGCAGGTACTGAAGCTGCGGGCCCGCACGGCGCGGCTGCGCGGCGAGGCGTTCGTCGATGGCGTCCTGGTCGCGGAGGCCGAAATGCTGTCGAGCCTGGCCGACCTTGATCAGAACCGAACGGGTACGCCATGACCACGGCGGCCCAGATCCACCCGCTGGCGCAGGTCGATCCGCGCGCCGTTCTCGGGCCGGGGACCACGGTGGGTCCGTTCTGTGTCGTCGGCGCCGAGGTCGAGATCGGTCCTGACTGCATCCTGCATCCGCACGCCATCATCGCGGGCCCCGCGATACTGGGCGCCGGGAACCGGGTCTTCCCATTCGCCTGTCTGGGGATGGAGCCGCAGGATCTCAAGTACGCCGGCGAGCGTACCACCCTGCGCGTCGGCGATCACAACGTCTTCCGCGAAGGGGTCACGGTCCACCGCGGCACTTCCGGGGGCGGCGGCGAGACGCTCGTGGGGTCCGACAACCTGCTCATGGCCGGGTCGCACATCGCCCACGACTGCCGGGTGGGCGACCGGGTGATCTTCGCCAACGCCGCGACCCTGGCCGGACATGTGACGGTCGAGGATGGCGCCACCGTCGGCGCGTTCTCGGGCGTGCACCAGTTCTGCCGTGTCGGGCGCCACGCCTACATCGGCGGCTACTCGGTGATCACCCAGGACGCGCCGCCTTTCGTCCTGACCGTCGGCAACCGGGCGCGGACGCACGGCATCAACGTCGTCGGGCTGCAGCGCAAGAAGTTCACTCCCGAGGCGATCCGGTCGCTGCGCCGCGCCTACCGCCTTCTCTTCCGCGCCCACCTCCCGCTCGAGGAGGCGATCGCGAAAGTCCGCGCGGAGATGGCCGACCAGGCCGATGTCATGGTCCTGGCCGATTTCGTGGCCACGAGCCAGCGTGGGGTCATCCGCTGAGCGGCGCCGCGGGCCGGTCCGCGGCCGACGCGCCGCTCCGGGTCGCGGTGATCGGTGTCGGGAGCCTCGGCCAACACCATGCACGCCTGCTGGCGTCCCTCCCGGGGGTGCGGCTGGTCGCGGTGGTCGATCGCGATGCCGAGCGTGCCGCCGCGATCGCCGGGCGCTACGGGGCCACCGCGCTCACCGACCATCGTGATCTTGAGGGCCTCGACGCGGCGACCATCGCGGTGCCGACCATCGAGCACGTCGCGGTGGCCTCCGACTGCCTCCGGCGCGGGCTCGACGTGCTGGTCGAGAAACCGATCGCGGACTCGATCGAGCAGGCGGAGGGGCTCGTGCGCCTTGCCGCCGAGACCGGCCGCACCCTCGCCGTGGGACACACCGAACGCTTCAACCCGGTGGTGCGCGCCGCGATGGCGCGATTGCGGCGGCCGCGCTTCATCGAGGCGCACCGACTGGGGGTGTTCAGCGCGCGCAGCACCGACGTGGATGTGGTCCTCGACCTGATGATCCATGACATCGACATCACCCAATGCGTCGTTGGCCGGCCGATCGAGGCGATCGATGCCGTCGGTGTGAACGCGCTGACACCGAAGGTTGACATCGCCAACGCGCGCATCCGCTTTGCGGGGGGATGTGTCGCCAATCTCACCGCCAGCCGCATCAGCACCGAGAAGGTGAGAAAGCTCCGCGTGTTCGAGACCGACGCCTACCTGTCGCTCGACTACGCGAAACAGGAGGGCCTGCTGTACACCCTCCGGCCGACGCCCGGTGGTCGACCGGAGATCGATCGCGAGCAGCTTGCGGTTGACTCCGAGGAGCCGCTCCTCGCGGAGCTGCGGGGTTTTACCGACCGGGTCGCGGGCCGCGGTGGCGCCATCGTCAGCGGCGTCGAGGGGGTCGAAGCCTTGAGGACCGCCCGGCGGGTGCTCGATCAGATCGCCGTGGCGGCGGACGCGCCCGGGAGCGCCCGATGATTGACCCTCGGCCGGCCTCATCCGCGGCCTTCCTGGACGACTTCCTCGGCCGCCACGTCGCCGCAGGCACTTTCCCCGGTGCCTCCTACCTCGTGGCGGACGACAACCGGGTATTGGCGGAAGGGGCTCTGGGACATGCCGTGCGCGACCCCGAGATGATCGAGGCGACGACCGCGACGGTCTACGACCTCGCCTCCCTGACCAAGCCGCTCGCCACCGCGCTGTGCGCGGTCCGCCTGGCGGCGACCGGCCGGCTGAGTCTCGACGATCGCGTGGCGCGCCACCTGCCCGAATGGCGGACCGACGACGCGCGCGAAGGACTCACCCTCCTCGACCTCCTGACCCACCGATCGGGTCTCGCGGCGTGGGATCCGCTCTACCTGCATGCGCCGGACGTCGCGGGGAGGCTCGAGCGCCTGAAGGCGCTGCCGCCGGTCCACCCGCCGCTCCTGGGAGTCACCTATTCCTGCCCGAACTACCTCCTCCTGGGGTTTCTGCTCGAGCGGGTCGGCGGCGCGGGGCTCATGGATTTGTTCGACCTCCTCGTCCGCCGGCCGCTCGGCGAGCCGGAGGTTTTCTATCGTCCGCCCGCCACGATGCGCCGGCGAATCGCCGCCACGGAACAGGGCAACGCGCGCGAGCGCCAACTCGCCGGAGCGACAGGAGCACAATACAATGCCTGGCGGAAAGGAATGATCTGGGGTGAGGTACACGACAACAACGCCCACAGCATGGGAGGCGCGGCCGGAAACGCCGGCCTGTTCGGAACCGCCCGCGGAGTGGCGATCGTCGCGGGCCAGTTTCTGCGCGGCGGATCCGACTTTCTCTCGGATTCGGAACGGGCCCTGTTCGCGCATGACTTCACGCCGGGACTCGGACAGTCCCGCGCGGTCGGATTCCAGATCGCCCGCACCCCCGGGGCCTCGGCGGGAATCGGGCTGTCGCAGGACTCCTTCGGGCACACAGGGTTCACCGGGACGTCCTTGTGGGTCGACCCGCGCGCGCGGCGCATTTACGTCCTGCTGACGAACCGGGTGCACCCCCGCTTTCGCGATGACGACATGAATGCCGTGCGGCGGGAGTTCCACGCTCTCGCGGCCGGGGTCTGAACGCCGCGCGGGGCGGGTGGAAGGCAGCGCCGTTCATGGATTTCCTCTCGCTCCAGAGTTCCCCCGAGCCGCCGCCCCCTCGGCGGTTGACACGTTCCGAGGCGATCGGCCTGTCGGTCCTGGCCCACGCGCTCCTCCTCCTGCTCCTGATCGAGGGGCCACAGCTGGCGCCCGAGGGGCTGAAGCGCTGGCTGCAGGCCCGCCCCATGCCGACCGAGCCGGTGCCGCGGCTCGCCGGGGACCCCCTGGAAGGACGGACCGCGCCCGATCCACCGCACCCGACGCCACCCCAGGATCGCATCCCGCTCAAGTTCGCCTATGTGAAGGTGCCGAACGACACGGCCAGCGCGCCGAACAAGGACGCCACGCTCTTCTCCGACAAGGATCGACGCGCCCGCCAGGAGGTTCCGACACCCTCGGACGTCGCGCAGTTCACCCGCGACCCGCACTCGAAGGGCGATTCCATCGACCGCGTCCGGCCCGATCCGACGCGGCCGGAGGGACCCGATGCGCCGACCCCCTCGGGGCCGGAAGTGATCGAACCTCGAGCCGACGACAGGGTCGGACTCGGGGAGGGAACCGGACCCGGCCAGAATCCGGAGAGCGACAGCCCGCCGGATGATGCGATCGGACCCGAGGGACCGGCGGGCGATGCGACCATCGTCCGCGGCGACCTCGTTCCGCCCGCCGGCGGGGCCGCTCCCGGCGCCCCACCGGCGACCGGCGACAGCACCGCACGCCGCGGCAGTTCATCGACGGGCGGTCGATCGACGGGGCCCGCGGCCGGCGGCGGTTCGCGGCGTCCGGCTGATCTCAAGCCACAGATGGAATACAAGTTCCAGTTCAACAACCCCGGTTGGCTCAAGGGGGGCGGCTACGGGACGATGTCGTTCGACACCCAGGGATTTCCCTGGGGTGAGTACGCCCGCCTGCTCTATGTCGCCATCCGGAATGCGTGGCTGGAGAGGATTCCGCTCGCCGCCCGCGAAGGGATTGCCGGCTACACCTGCCAGCATTTCATCATCGCGCGCGAGGGATCGATCACCGCCCTGGAAGTCGTCCGGCCTTCGGACGTGCCGCCATTCACCAAAGCGGCTTCGGACGCCATCCGGGCCGCCAGCCCGCTGCCGCCGCTCCCGGATGAGTTCCCGAAGAGCGAGGAGGGGGTCACCTTCTGTTTCTTCTACAACATGTACCCGGGAGAAGCGGACTGACTCCAGGCCTCCGGACTCAGGGGGTCACGGAGCCGCCGAAGGAGGCGGCCAGCAAGGCCAGGTCCTCGCCGTCGACGATGCCGTCGAGGTTGATGTCGACCGGAAGCCCATACAGGCCGGTGAGTGGCAGGAAACCGGTCGAGCAGAAGCCGGCGGAGTCGGGGAGGTCCTGTCCAGGTTTGGCGGCGCCCGTTCCGACCAGCCGGCGGGTCGGACCCGTCCCGGTCTGCTGCAGGGTCGCATCGGGCAGGAGGGTGAAATCCTCGCCGCGCACCGACCCGAACGCCAGTGCCAACAGCATGAGGTCGTATCCGTCGATTCGGCCCGAGCCATCGATATCGGCGCGTTCCCCGATGACATTGAAGAGAGTGATGGGGACCTGATCGGTGACGCTGAAGAGGGCCAGGTCGGGGTAGACGTTGTCGGTCTTGATGTTGATGAACCCCCCGGCCGGGAAGTCGAGCTCCGCCGGCACCGGGGCCGGATTCAAGGTGGGGTCGGTGTAGTAGAGACCGTTGCCGAGACCCATGAAGAGAGTCAGGATCGATGGCCCGCCAGGGGGCGACGACAGCGCCACGAGGTCGGACACGCCATCCCGGTTGGCGTCGATGGCCACGGCGGCGCGCAGGGGCACCGGGACGGGCAGCGGTGTGGGCCGGGCCACCGGCGGGACCAGCGGCGACTGCGACGGGTTGAGGGCATTCTGGTTGCTCACCAGGAGGATCTGGATCTCGGCCGACCCCGGCTCCAGCACCGTAAGGATGTCGCTCTTGGCATCGGGGTCGAAGCGCAGGCTCGGATTGGCTGGGTCGCCCGGCAGCGGGCAGACCGGCTGATCCGATGCCACGATGAGACTCGCCGGGTCGCCCGCGGCAGGTTCGGCGGGCAGCGCCGAGAACCCGCCGACGCCATCACCGAGGTAGACGACCACCTGGTCATCCGCACTGCTGCCGGAGACACCCCGCGCCGCCACCGCGATGTCGAAATCGCTGCGGCCAAAGCAGATCGTCGCAATCGCGCACTCGAGCGCAAAGTGCCCGGTGACCGCCGCCACCGGGCCTGCCAGCCCCGAGAGCGGCGACGCCGCCGCCGGATGGAGCGCCCCCGTCCCGTCACCCCCCAGCAGCACCATCTCACCGGTGACCGGATTCGGCACCAGGACGTCGAGGGGCGGGAAGGAACAGGCATCGCCGACGTCGTCACCATCCGCGTCCGCCTGGCTGAGGTTGATGGTCACGGGGCAATTGTCCAGCGCTGCATCGAGGACGCAGGTGTTGCCGACACCGTCACCGTCGTTGTCCTGCTGCGACGGATTGTCGAGCGCGGGGCAGTTGTCGAGGACCAGGGTTGTCGGATCGTAGGTCGGCACGCCGTCGAGGTCCGGGTCGACCGGCTGACCGTTGGAGAGGATCTCGCAGGCATCGCCGGCGCCGGCGCCGTCGTCGAGGCCGTTGGTGTCGGCCTGGTCGGTGTTCGCGATCGTCGGGCAGTTGTCGAGCGTGTTGGGGAATGTGTCGCGGTCGAAGTCGAGCGCGCCGAGCAGCGTGCGCGCCAGGGCGTTCGGGTCGTAGTCGGAGACCAGGTCGAAGTCGGAGTCCTGCGCCGCGCAATTCTCGCTGAGGATCTGGCAATGGTCGCCGATGCCGTTCTGGTCGCTGTCGCACTGGCCGGTCAACGGATCGAGGGTTGCGGGAACGCCGGGATCGCAGCTGGTCGGTGTGAGAGCCGCGTCGGTGCAGGGGACCTCGATGAGGCAGGCCGGATCGCTGACGCGGCAGAGCGGTGGGTTGTAGACCGTCGGGCAATCGTCCACGCCGTTGAGGACGCCGTCGCGGTCGATGTCGGTCGTCGACGCCAGCAGCGTCCCGGAGGACAGGCCGGCGGCTCCCGGGTCGACCGATGTGGTCGTGCGTTCCTGAAGGACACCGGTGAGCTCGTTGGTGAGCACGGTGATCCGTCCCGCCGTCGGGTCGAGCACCGCCAGATCCGGTCGGCCGTTGACCCTCAGATCCGCAACCAGCATGGCGGCGGCATCGGCAGCGGAGCCGGGGACCGGCGCCAATCCGTCGATGACCTGCTCCTGAGTGGGCCGGAATGAGCTGTCGCCGAGGCCGCTCATCGTCTCGAAACTCGCCGTCTCACGCTGCAGGAGCACGAGGTCGGCGCTGACCAGCGTATCGGCGCCGAACAGCGCCATTGCGGACGTGTCGCGCCAGGCGGAAGCCGGCGTCATGGGGGAGGCCGCGAAGGCGAAGCCGCCGCCGTTCACGTACAGATCGACACGGTTGCTGAACTGCAGGACGGCGAGGTCGGGGCCGTCCGGTCCGCCGATCGACAGATCGATGGCCGCGAGGCTGGTCGGCTGTCCCGTGAGGGGGGGGAGGGGGGGGGGGGGGAACGAGCCGGCCGGCGCGAAGGTCCCATCCCCGGCACCCGAGTAAAGGAGGACCTGGCGTCCGGGAAAATCGGCGACGGCAAGGTCGAGAGTGCCGTCGCCATTCAGGTCGCGGAGAAGACCGCTGCGCGGCACCTGGCCGGGTCCCATCAGGATGTCCTGGCTGCCGACCACTGCACCGTCGGCCGCACCCAGGAACACCTCGATATGCGCGTCATCGGGTACGACGCCCTGATCGAGAACCACGAGGTCGCCGAAGGCGTTGCCGTCCAGGTCGCCGGTCAGAAGCACGGTCGGGGCCGCCTTTGTCGTCACGGTGGCGCTGGCCGTGGTCGGCATGACCCCGGCGGCGTTCAGAAAAATCGACAGGGTGTTCGCGGTCCGGTCGCCGACCGCGAGATCGACATCGCCGTCGCCGTCGAGATCGCCGGCGGCCGACCCCTGTGCCCCGTCACCGGTGTTCAGGAAGGTCTGACCGCCGAACTGACCGTCCGCCGCACCGGGCAGGATCTGCACCAGATCGATGGTGGTGTTGGTGATCGCCACGTCGGGCCGCCGGTCGTTGTTGAAATCGGCAACGCTGATCGAGCCCGGACCGACGCCGGTCAGGTAGGAGGGCCGGCCGACCAGGCCCCCCTCACCGTCGTTGAGGCGGACGCGGAGCACCCCGAGGCTCGACCCGCTGGCCTGCGATACGCCCAGGATCAACAGGTCGGGGCTGAACGCGCAGGCATCACCCACATGATCGCCGACGAGGTCGTCGGCGGTGTCGCACAGTCCGTCGGCGCCGTATTGCCCCGGGTTGTCGTCGGCGGTCCCGCAGATGGTGTCTGGACCCGGCGCAGTCTCGGTGTCCTCCTGTCCGGGGTTCGGCAGGCTGGGGCAGTTGTCCAAAGGGTGTACTACGAACCTGAGACACGGGGGGCGGTACGGCTGTGGCGGGGTGGGGAGTCCGGGGCAGTTGTCCAGGGCCAGGGCGCCGGGATCGTAGGTGGGCACGCCGTCGAGGTCCGGGTCGATCGGCAACCCGCTGGAGAGGATCTCGCACGCTTCGCCGATACCGTCACCGGTCAGGTCGTCGGGGTTGGTTCCGCCGCACAGGCCATCCGGTCCGTAAAGGGCGGGGTTGTCGTCGGCGGTATCGCAAGTCCCATCCGGCCCGGCCGCGGTCTCGCTGTCGAACTGCCGACCCGTCGTGTCGGCCGGATTGTAGACGTTGGGGCAGTCGTCCCTGACATTCGGGACTGCATCCCCATCGACATCGTCCGGTTCCAGGTCGGTCACAGCCATCTCGAACGGTCCGGACGTCGCCGCCGAGAAGGTCGCCGATCCGACACCGAACGGGCCGGAGTCGATCGCGGAAAAGGTCCCGTCCGCCTGACCGAGCAGGATTTGCAGGATACCTGCCTGGTAGTCCGCCACGACGATGTCGTCCCGCCCATCGCGGTCGAAATCGGCGATAGCCACCGACAGCGGCCGATCGATTGGTCCGGGGCGGGGAGCGAAGACCGCGGCCTCGAGACCGCCGGGTCCAACCCACGGTCCGGGAAGGGCCGACACGATGGCGATGGCCACGGGCAGGGCCCGCCGGAAGGACGTTTTCATCGACCTCCAGATGATCCCCGTCGGGTGGGGCGGCGCGGGCTTGAGAAGATATTGAGCTGCCGCAGCCGCGGAATCGTACCGGCCGGATCGGGGGAAGTCAAGCAAAGTAAGGGGTTGGGCCGCGGTGTATAATCCGTTTCCCTCTCGACCGGATGCGCCGCCGTCGACTGTTGGCAGCGCGCTCCCGGCGCCAACCCGGGGGTTCGATTGAGGCTCACCGGAGGACATGGTCGCGGCCGTCGGCTCACAGCGGCAGCGCTGCGCGGTGTGCGCCCGACCTCGGCGCGCGTGCGCGAAGCGCTGTTCGACATCCTCGGGGCGCGGGTGGCCGGCGCCGGTTTTCTCGATCTCTTTGCCGGCACCGGGGCCGTCGGCATCGAGGCCCTGAGCCGTGGCGCCGGCCGGGTGGTCTTCGTCGAGGGCGATGCACGGGCCGCGCGGGTGATCGCCACGAACGTGCGTGACGCCGGCCTGCCCGGCAGCATGAGTGTGATCGAGAGCGAGGCGATCCGGGCCCTGGATCGGCTGTCGGCCGCCGGCGAGTTGTTCGCAATCGTCTTCCTCGACCCGCCCTACGCGGCCGGCGCGCCACCCGAGATCCTCGATCGATCGGCGGCCCTGGTCGCGCCCGGCGGCGTCCTCGTCGTCGAGCATGGCGGTCGGCGCGGTGTTGAGGAGATTGGCGCCCCGGCGGACCTGCGTTCCGGGCGCCGCTACCGCTACGGCGACAGCCGTCTGTCGGTGTTCCACCGCGACCCTCCGGACACGGGACGCCGCGGATGAAAATCGCGCTCGTCCTGCTCGTGCTCGGTCTGGCCGCCGTCTTCTGTCTGAGCCCGCTCGCGGAGGTCGATCTCTTCTGGCACCTGCTCGCCGGCCGGCAAATCCTCGACACCGGGCAGCCGCCGCGCGTCGACACCTTCACCTACACCTCGGCCGGCCGCCCCTGGACCGATCTGCACTGGCTGTTCCAGGCCGGCGTTGCCTGGCTCGAGCGCCAGGGCGGTTTCGCCGCACTCGACAGATTCAAGGTGCTGTTGGTGGTGGGGGCCTTCGGAGCCGCGCTGGCGGCCGCGGCAGCGCGCGGCGCCACGCTCGCGGCGGCGGCGCTCGCGGTTCCTGGTCTGGTGGCCGCGCAGGAGCGCTTTACCCTGCGGCCGGAGATCGCGTCGTTCGCCCTCCTCGGGCTCCTTCTCCTGGTGCTGGCGCGGCGCGAGGGCAGCCCGCGGGGCCTGGCGCTTCTGCCACCCCTCCTGGCCGTGTGGGCCAACCTGCACGCGCTGTTCGCCATCGGGCTTGCCGCCATGGCCCTGGTGCTCGCCGGCGACGCGTTCGAGCGCTGGCGCGGCGGGCGGCCGATTTCGCTGCGCCCGTTGATGCTGGCGCTTGCCGTGGCCGTGCCGTGCACCCTCCTGACTCCCTATGGAGTTGGCGGTTGGGCCCTGCCGCGGACACTCCTCGTCGAGCGGGTGGCCGCGGGCAACCTCTACGGACGGACGATCGCGGAGTTCCAGGCACCGTTCAGCGGGTTCGGCCGCACCGCCTCCGTTGCCGCTCTCGCGGTGCTCCTGATATTGGTCATCGCGGCGCTCGTTTTCGGTCACCGTGCCTGTCGACCGGCCGACCTGCTCCTGGTCGCGGCGTTCATGGCGCTCGCGCTCATGGCGCGCCGCAACATGCCGCTGTTCGCCCTGGTGGCGGTCGCCGTCGCCGCCCCGGCGTCGGCGGCCGCGCTGGACCGGGCGCTTCGGGCCCTCCTGCGTCGTGGACCGGTCGGCGTCCGTCTGGCGGGGCTGGCGCCCGGCATGGCGATGCTCGCGGTCGCCGGGTCGGCCGCGCTGCTCATCGTCGATGTCGCCAGCAACCGCTTCTTCGCCCGCGACGGGACGCAACGGTCGTTCGGCGTCGGGGTGGCGCCGTCCTTTTATCCCGAGCAGGCGGCCGGCCTCATCGCTGCCGCGGGGATCGATGGCGAAGTTCTCAACGACCTCACGATGGGGGGGTACCTTGAATCGCGCTGGGTGCCGGGGCGGCGCGCCTACATCGATGGCCGCCTCGAGGTGCATCCGCCGGCGCTGTTCGCCGCCTACCTGCGCCTGCAGCAGGATCCGGGCGCGTTCGAGGAGCAGGCCCGGGCGTTCGGGATACGCGCCGTCGTCTGGAGCCACCAGCATGCGCTCGAGGCGGCGCCTCTTCTGCGGTACCTGGCCGCCGGCAACGGCTGGCACCTGGCGTACGTCGACCTGGCCGCCGCGGTCTTCGTTCATGACGCGAGCGCGGCTGCGGCCGGCCCAGCCGCGACGCTCGCGGCCGTCGATCTGGAAGCGCATCCGCCCGTGGCTCGTCTTCTGGCCGAGGCGGAGGACGTGGCGGCGCGGGTGCGCGCGGCCGACCCGCTGCCTGCCTGGCTTCGCCGGCTGTTGCCGCGAAGGGAGATCCCGGCGGCGGAAACCGGCGCGGCGCTCTTCTTCGCCATCATTGGACGGCCGTCGATCGCCGAACCGCTCCTGCTCGATGCCGCCGGCCGCGCCCCCTGGAGCGCGGTCGTGAGGTACGACCTGGGGCTGACCTTGGCGCAGGCCGGGCGGCCCGCGGAAGCCGCAGCGGCCTTTGCCGCCGGCCTGGCGATCGACCCCGGTCTCACCGCGGCGCGCGCCGGCCTGGCGTTGATGTCGCTGCGCGCCGGCGACGAGGAGGGGGCGCTGCGTGAATGGGCCCGCGCCGAGCAGGGCGGGCCGTTGCCGCCGGCCGCCCGCCAGGCGCGCGGCGCGCTGTTGGCGGAGCGCGGCCGCACCGACGAGGCGATCGGCGACTACCGGGCCGCCGTGCGCGACGAGCCCGGCCGGGCCGACTGGTTCGCCGATCTGGCCCTGCTGTATGCCGGGCGGGGGATGGAGGGGCCGGCGCGCGACGCCATCCGGCGCGCCCGTGCCCTCGATCCGCAGGGGTGCCGGCCCCGGGTGGCCGAAGCCCGCATTCTGCGCGCCGCGGGCGACACCGACGCGGCCGACGCGGCGCTGCGGGCTGCCCTGGCGGACAATCCCGCCTGCGCCGAGGCCCGGGACGATCTCCTGCGGCCGGCCGGCGCTCCCGTGCTCCCCGGGAACCGCTGAAGCGGCGGGCCGCCGGGGAGGATCACACCTTCGTCATCGTGACCCGTGTCGGGGCCGGTTCCTTGACTTCATGTCAGTGAAACCTATTTTTGGGACCGTGCCATGCTCTGCCGCGCTCGGGCGCGGCCGGCCGCAAGGGGAGACGAATGATGCCGACCTTCAAGATGTCGTTCCTGGCAATCGCAGCCGCGCTGGCGCTCACAGCGGGCGCGCAGGGCCCTGCGCCGGTTCTCGCGCAGGAGGATCATGCGACGGCGGAGAGCGCCGAAACCCGGTCCGCCACGACGGCGACCAACCCCGCGAACACGGTGGTCGCTGCGCCCAGCACGAGCACGGCCGCGATGACCGAACCGGCGCCGACGGCGCCGCCGCGCAACCTCAGAAAAGTGGGGGACCACTGGACGCCGTACAACCCGCCCGACCCGGAGTCCTTCACTCCGGACGCGACGCTGCACATCATCTCGGCGGGCGAAACGCTGTGGGGCCTGGCCGACCTGACCTACAACAATCCCTGGCTCTGGCCGCAGTTGTGGGATCAGAACCGCTACATCACCGACTCGCACTGGATTTACCCGGGCGACCCGGTCCTGGTTCCGCCCCGGCCGGTCGTCGTCACGCCGGTCGGCGAGCGGGCGGGCGTTCCGACCGAAATCGTCCCGCAGGGTCAGGAGGGCGCCCCGTCTGCGGCGCTCGACCCGATGAACATCCCCGAGACGGAGGATGCAGAGACCCTCGAGGAGCCGCTCGCGGCCGAGACCCCCGCGGTCGCCGCCGCGACCGCCGCCGCGGCGCCGGCTCCCGGTGCCTATCCGGGCGGCGTGTCCAGGAGCATCTCACTGGTCGATCGCGACGAGATCCGCTGCTCCGGCTACATCGTCGAGGATGATACCCGTGGCGACCTGTACATCGCCGAGAACGATGAACCGATGTACGAAAACGTCGCCATTGGAAGCCTGCTCTACCTGAACCACGGCCGCGACGATGCCCGCGTTGTACCGGGGGCGGTGTTCAGCGTGGTGCAGGGCGAGGGGACGATCCTGCACCCGGTCAGCGGGAGGACGCAGGGGAACTACTACCAGCGTGCCGGCGAGGTGCGCGTTCTCAAGGTGCTCGAGGACACTGCCCTGGCCACCGTGACCTTCGCCTGCGACGAGATCCGCGTCGGCGACAACCTGGTGCCGGTGGAGACCACGACGGTGCCGACCCGCGCCATCCCGACGCTCGATCCCCTGGGCGTGGAGCGCAACGGCAAGCCGACCGGGTACGTCATCCACACCAGGGACTCCTCCGTCAATGTCGCCACCGGCGACATGGTGCAGGTCGATCTCGGTCGCGAGGATGGCCTGACCCCGGGCGACTTCCTGACCGCGTTCGTGCCCGTGCACGCCGATCGCAAGCACGTGATGCCGGACTACCGCTACAAGTACGGCAACGAGGTCTTCTCTCGCCCCGACCTGCACCAGGATGACGGGCGCGACACCTATCCGGATCTGCCGGTGGCGCAGATGGTCGTCGTCACGGCCGGCGCGCACACCGCGACCGTCAAGATCGTCTACTCGCTGCGCGAGATCGCCGTCGGATCGATGGTGGAGATGAACTAGGGCCGCTCGTCCGGCCGTTCCTCTAAGACCTCGGCGTTGAAAGCCTCGATTCGGGCGCCATGGCGCCAGGCGTCCGGATCGAGGCCCGCTTTCCGGCAGGTCTGCTCGAGAAATTCCTCGCGGCTCCAGTCGTGTTCAACAGCGACTTGCGGTAGCAGGAGCCCTTGTAGCCGCCCCAACGAGACGATCAGCCCGTCCCGCCCCACGACGATCTCGACGACGTCACGCACCTGGCGCGGCTCCTCCAGGACGGAGACCTCAACCCCGAGATCGGCCAGATCGGCCCGGCCAATCGGCGGGAAGCGCGGGTCCTGCGTGGCCGCGGCGGCCGCGCAATGCCCCACCGTCCGGCTGAGCGGCTCGCGGGCCTCGACGATGCCGATGCAGCCGCGCAACTGCCCCCCGACCCGAAGGGTCACGAACGCTCCCTGCGGGGCGGCGAGTCTATCGGGGAGCGGGCCGGGGTCGGGGGCCCCGAGGTTCGACGCCGCGGCGACGGCGGCGGAGCGCGCCAGCGCCAGCAGCGCGCGCCGCTCCTCCGCGAGCAGAGGCGGGCGCGGGCCACCCTTTGTCACAAGGTGCCGATCTTGTTGCGCAGGATCAGGATTTCCAGGGCCAGCGATGCCTTGGCGAGCAGGCGCTGGATGTGCGTCCGGTCGGCCGCCGCGGCCGCGTCGACGGCGGTGTCGCAGTAGAGCATCACCGTCGGCCGGTCCTTGATCGACAGGGGCATGAGCAGGGTCCGCTCGGGCGGCGGTATCCCCATGTCGAGGAAGAAGCGCGTATTGGCGGGCAGTTCGCTCACCGGGCCATAGAAGTGATCCGCGCCGGTGCGGAGGAAGCTGAACAGGGAGGGACGGTCGATCGACACGATGACCTCACGCACGCGGGCCTGGTCGATTCCCGGGCCCCGGCCGCCCCATCCGACCATGCGATCGGACTGGACGATGAACAGGGCGCAATGCAGGAATCGCGTCGCGGTGTAATCGAGGATGGCCTCGAACACGTCGTTGCGGCTCTCGGAGCGTTGCAGGCGGGCGGCTGCCACCAGAAGGTGGTCGATCTCCGCCGTCGGCGCGGGACGCGGCACGGCGGCGAGGGCCGGGGCGCCGCCACGACCGCCAGACCGCGCCGGAGGATCGGGGAACTCGTCCGGGATTTCCTCCTGCGCCATACGCCACTGCTGCAGTGAACTCGGGGGCGGGCCATCGGCCACGCCGGCGGCCGCCGGCACCCCCGGCTTGGCAACAGGGTGCGAGGCGGCGAGCGGATCCGGGTCGGCGTCGAGCGGATAGCCGTCGAAGCCCAGCTCGGGAGATCGCGCCATGGGTGCGCCGAGTGGGGCAGGGGGGCGCACCGGGGGGTTGGGCTGGGTCGTGCCGGTCGATGGTCCCGCCAGCGGTACGGTCGGGGTTGCCGCGGCGACCTGGTAGTAGCGCGTCAGGGCTTTCTGGACGCGGAAATCGGTGGCGACGAACGGCTCGATCGTCATGCCGGTCATGAAGGCGATCTCGTCGAGGGCGATCAGGTCACGCGGGTCGCGCATGGCGAGACGCAGCCGCCGTCCGTCGAGCCCGATCGGGACGACGCGGTACTGCGCGGCGAGCCGGGCCGGAACCAGGGCAATGACCTCGGGCGCCACCCCCTCGAGACGTGACGCCGGGGCATAAGGCGTCCCGGACACGTCCGAGAGATAGGCGCCCAGCACATCCTCGTCGACATATCCGAGGGTGATCAGGCTCGAACCGATGCGGCCACCGAAGAACTCGTGGTGCTGCAAGGCTTTCTGCAGCTGGTCCTCGGTGATCTTCCCCTTGCTCAGAAGCCAGGCGCCCAGCCTCACGCGAGCCCCCCGGCGGCGCTGCGAACGGCCCCGCGCCGCCGCGAACCCGAAGGGCGCATGGAGGTTGCGGCCCCATTCTTCGTTGCTCGTCGGCTTCGATGCGCCCACATCGATTCCTCCTCGCGTCTCGCCTGGGACCCGCAAGCCCCATGCGCGCGACCCATCCTATTACTCGGACACACTCCTAGCGGTGCCGCGACTGTTGGTGCCGGCGGCCACCGCCACCACCACCGCCGCCGAATGGGCGGCGCGGGGGAGCGGATGACTCCCGCGCCGCATCGGGCGGTGCCGGTTCGCCCCGTTCCTCACGCTTCTCGCGCAGGACTGCCTTGCGGCTGAGGCGGACACGGTCACCATCCACCTCGAGGACCTTCACCAGAATCTCCTCGCCTTCCTTGATCTCGTCCGTGACCTCGCGCACACGGTGCTCGGCCACCTCGGAGATGTGCATCAGTCCTTCGAGCCCGGGCAGGATCTCGACGAAGGCGCCGAAGTTGGCGATCCGCGTCACCTTGCCGAGATAGGTCTTGCCGATCTCCGCCTCGGCTGTGATCTCCTTGATGATCTCGATCGCCTTCTGGGCCGAGGCCTCGTCGACCGAGGCGATGTGGATGCGGCCATCGTCCTCGACATCGATCTTGCAACCGGTGCGCTCGACGATCGACCGGATCATCTTGCCGCCCGGGCCGATGACCTCGCGGATCTTGTCCTTGTTGATGCGGATGGTGAAGATGCGCGGAGCGAACGACGAGATCGACTCGCGCGGCTGCGCCAGGGTCCCGGTCATGATGTCGAGGATGTGCAGCCGGGCGCGGGTTGCCTGCTCCAGCGCCTCCGACATGATCGCTTTACTGATCCCCTGGATCTTGATGTCCATCTGCAGCGCGGTGATCCCCTCGCGCGTCCCGGCGACCTTGAAGTCCATGTCGCCGTAGTGGTCCTCGACGCCGGCGATGTCGGTCAGGATGAGGTAGTTGTCCCCCTCCTTGACCAGGCCCATGGCCGCGCCGGCCACCGCCGAACGCATCGGCACGCCGGCGTCCATGAGGCAGAGGGAGCCGCCGCAGATCGAGGCCATCGACGACGAGCCGTTCGACTCGAGGATGTCGGAGACCAGGCGGATGGTGTAAGGGAACTGCTCGTTATCGGGCATCAGCGGCAGCAGCGCGCGCTCCGCCAGCGCGCCGTGGCCGATCTCGCGCCGCCCCGGGCCGCGCAGGAACTTGACCTCACCCACGGAAAAGGGCGGGAAGTTGTAGTGCAGCATGAACCGCTTCTTCGACTCGCCCTCGAGCCAGTCGAGAATCTGGGCATCCTCGGAGGTTCCGAGGGTGCAGGTGACCAGGGCCTGGGTCTCGCCGCGGGTGAACAGGGCCGAGCCGTGCGTCCGGGGCAGAACACCGACCTCGGCGTGCACCGCCCGAACCTGGTCGGGAGCGCGATCGTCGAATCGGCGGCGCTGCTGCAGCAGCTCGCGGCGGGCGGTCCGCTTGTGCAGATCGTGGAAGACCGAGGCCGCCATGGAGCGGCGCTCGGGCTGCTCCTCGGGCTGCGCCTTGACCACCTCGTCTTGCAGGGCAGCGACGGCCTTGTACGACTCGATCTTGACCGGCACCTTGAGGGCCTTGTAGAGCCGCTCGCCATAGGTCGATTCGATGTCGCGCACCATCGCGGCGTCGAGCTCCTTCGGCTTGGGCGCGCGCTTTGGCCGCCCCACGGCGGCGCGCATCTCCTCCTGCATGGCGACCAGGGTGCGGCAGTGCTGCTGACCGAACCAGATCGCCTCCAGGACCTCCTTCTCGGACACCTCGTTGGCACCCGCCTCGACCATCACCACCTCGGTGGCGCTGCCGACGACCACGAGGTCGAGCCGGCTGTCGTCCATCTGCTGGTAGGTCGGGTTGAGGGCCAGCTCGCCGTTGATCAGGCCGACGCGGACGGCGGCGATCGGCGTGGTAAAGGGGATGTCCGAGATGTGCAGCGCGGCCGAGGCGCCGGTGACCGCCAGGATGTCCGGGTCGTTCGCAAGGTCGGCCGAAAGGACCAGCGCGACAATCTGGGTCTCGTAGGGCCAGCCCTTGGGGAACAGGGGCCTGATCGGCCTGTCGATCAGGCGGGAGGTAAGGGTCTCCTTCTCGTTCGGCCGCCCCTCGCGCTTGAAGAAGCCGCCCGGAATTTTCCCGGCGGCGTAGGTGTTCTCGCGATAGTCGACAGTGAGAGGCAGGAAATCGATCCCGACCCGCTCCTTGCGGTCGGCGGTGGATGTCACCAGCACGACCGTGTCCCCGTAGCGCACCGTGACGGCGCCGTCGGCCTGCTTGGCCATCACGCCGGTCTCGATGGTGAAGGTCCTGCCTCCGAAATCGACACTACGGTTCAACATCCGCTTGCTCCTTCCGCGGCGCACGCACGGCGCCGCCGCACCCGGATCCCCGTGTCCCGGCCTGCGGCCGGGTCTGGCGATGCTCGACGGGCGTCGGTGTTCAATGAAAAGCCGGCGCGGTGGCGCGCCGCGGCGCGGGAGATCGTTCTCCACCCCGCCCGCGCGGCCGCATCGGCGACTCTCAGGTCCTGGTCTCCCACACCTTCGAAGCCCATCAGGGGCACGCTGGAACGACGACCGGCACCGGGAGACGTATGGGGGCGGCCTACCGGCGGATCCCGAGACGCTTCTTCAAGTCTCTGAAGCGCCCGCCGTCCTTGCCCTCGAGATAATCGAGCAGGCGGCGTCGCGTGCTGACCATTTGCAGGAGGCCGCGACGCGAGTGATGATCCTTCGGCTGCAGGTTCAGATGCTGTGTCAGCTCTTCGATACGGCGGCTGAGGATGGCGACCTGGACCTCCGGGGAGCCGGTGTCGGACGGGTGGGTCCGGTAGCTTTCGATGATCTCGGTCTTCTTTACCTTCGTCAATGGCATGTTGTGTTCCCGGGCCTCGGCCCTCTCCTGATACCCCCAGAGCGGCCGCGAATCTAACACAACAGGGCCCCGGTGTAAAGATTCGCGGAGGTCGGGGCCACCCCTAACGGGTGAAGACGATCTGCGGCCGGATGAGGGGCCGTATCTCCGGCGCCGCGGCCACCACTTCGGCGATGGCCACCAGGTGCCCCTCCGGCCCCTGCAGCCGGCAGCGACCCGGGGGCAGGGGTGGGGGGGTCATCACGTCACTCATCGGGCAGGGGCGGCCATGCCGGACGGCATGCGCCCCCGCGGCCGTCAGCCGGAGGGTCGGCATGCCGAGCGGGACCTCGTCAAGCGCCACGACTTGACCCGCCGCCTCGCGCCCGAGCCGCTCGAGCTCGTCGAGCGTGAGGGCACCGTCCACCTTGAAGGGGCCGGCCGCGATCCGCCGCAGGGAATGGAGGTGCGCGCCGCAACCGAGGAGCTGGCCCATGTCGTGGGCGAACGAGCGCAGATAGGTCCCTGCCGAGACCGTCGCCTCGATCTCGATGTCGGTGCCCTCGAACCCGAGAACCTCCAGGCGCCTGAAGGTCACCATGATCGGCACCGGCGTGACCGGGCGGTGGCGCCGGGCCAGGCGGTACATCGGCGTGCCCTGCACCTTCTTCGCCGAGAAGACCGGCGGTGTCTGAGGCACGGTGCCGCGGAAGCGGCCCAGGAGCGCCTCGATCGAAGCCCGGTCGGTGTGAACCTCCCGGGCGGGGCCGTCGGGCTCGCCGGCTCGATCGAAGGTGTCGGTGCCGTACCCCAGGCGAACGACGCCGCGATACGTCTTGTCGACCCCCGACAGCACCGAGGCGAGGCGGGTCGCCCGGCCGATCATCAGCACCAGGAGGCCGGTTGCCAGGGGGTCAAGGGTGCCCGCGTGGCCGATGCGCTTCTCGCCGAGGCAGCGCCGCGCGACCGCGACGACATCGTGCGAGGTGGGACCCTCGGGCTTGTCGACCAGCAGGACGCCTTCGGCGGTGGTCATGTCAGATCGCGCCCCCGCCCCCGCCGCTCTCGCCGTCCGGCTTGCCGTGAATCTGCCGCAGCATCTGCTCGATGCGCTCGCCCCGCTCGAGCGAGTCGTCGATCTGGAACTCCAGCTCGGGAGAGTAGCGCAGCCGGAGGTTGCGAAACAGGGCCTTCTGGATGTAGCCGGCGGCGCCCTGGAGGGCTTCCAGGCTCGCCGTCCGCGCCGTCTCGTCGCCGAACACGCTGACGAAGACCCGGACATTGCGCAAGTCGGGGCTGACCGAGGCGCCCGTCAGGGTCACGAACCCGATCCTCGGATCGTGGACCTCGCGCAGCAGGAGGCGCGATATCTCGTCGCGGATCAGGTCCGACATCCTGTCGGTGCGCGTGCTCAAGTGGTTTCTCCGCGGTGGGGTCGCTTCAGGAGAGGAACTCGACGTCGGTGCTCAGGACCTCGCCCGGCGCCCGGCGTTCGATCTCCTCCTGGATGGCGCTGAAGGTGGCCTCGAGCGGACCGCGCGCCGAAGCAATGCCGACGATTCCCAGGGTCGATCGTTGCCAGAGATCCTGGTGCTCGACCTCGGCCACCGACACGTTGAAATGCTCCCGCAGCCGGTCTTTCAGACTGCGGAGAACCATGCGCTTCTCCTTGAGGGAGCCGACCGCCGGCAGGTGCAGCCGCACCAGGCACAGCGCCACGTTGACCGATTCGCCGTCGTTGGTCCCGGACATGGTTACAGGGTCTTGGCGGCGACCTTCTCGATCTTGAAGGCCTCGATCACATCGCCGATCTTGACGTCGTTGAAGTTCGCCAGGCCGATCCCGCACTCGTAGCCCTGCTTGACCTCCGAGGCGTCGTCCTTGAAGCGCTTGAGGGACAGGATCTTGCCGGTGAAGACGACGACGTTGTCACGCAGCAGCCGGACCTCGGCGTTGCGCGTGATGCGCCCATCGGACACCGAGCAACCGGCCACCGCGCCGATCTTCGGGACCTTGAACGTCTGGCGCACCTCGGCGCGCCCGAGATAGACCTCCTTCGATTCGGGCTCGAGCAGGCCGACCATGGCACTGCGAATCTCGTTGGCGATGTCGTAGATGATCGAATGCAGGCGGATATCGACCTTCTCCTTCTCCGCCAGCTCCTGCGCGCTGCGCTCGGGGCGCACGTTGTAGCCGATGATGATGGCGTTGCTGGCCGAGGCGAGCAGGACGTCGGTCTCGGTGATCGCGCCCGACCCGGCGTGGATGACGCGCGTCTTCACCTTGTCGGACGGCAAATCCTGGAGGGTCTTGGTGAGGGCCTCGACGGAGCCCTGCATGTCGGCCTTGACGACGAGCGGCAGCTCGCGGACGTTGCCCTCGGTGATCTGCTGGTAGAGGTGATCGAGGGTGAGCCGCGAGGACTTCGCCATTGCCTCGGCCCGCAGCTTCTGCTGCCGGAAGGCGCCGATCTGGCGGACCCGCCACTCCTCCTCGAGCACCTGGAAGCCGTCACCGGCCTTGGGAACCCCCTCGAGCCCGAGAACCTCCACCGGGTGGGAGGGACCGGCCTCGCGAGTGCGCTTCCCGAGATCGTCGAACATGGCGCGCACCTTGCCGTGCACCGCGCCGGCGATGAATGGATCGCCGATGCGCAGCGTGCCGCGCTGCACCAGGACCGTGGCGACGGCGCCGCGCGATTTGTCGAGCCGGGACTCGAGGACCGTCCCGGCCGCGCCGGTGGCGGGATCCGATTTCAGATCGGCGAGATCGGCGACCAGGAGAATCATTTCGAGCAACTCCTCGATCCCCGTCTTCAGCTTGGCGCTCAGGGGGACGGCGACGGTCTGTCCGCCCCAGTCCTCGACCAGCAGGTTCTGGTCGGAGAGCTGCTTCTTGACGCGGTCGATGTTCGCCCCCGGCTTGTCGATCTTGTTGATCGCCACGACCATCGGCACGCCCGCCGCGCGGGCGTGCGACATCGCCTCGATGGTCTGCGGCATGACGCCATCGTCCGCAGCCACCACCAGGATGACGATGTCGGTGACCCGGGCGCCGCGTGCCCGCATCATCGTGAAGGCCTCGTGACCGGGCGTGTCGATAAAGGTGATGCCGCGGTTCTTGTGCCGGATGTGGTAGGCGCCGATGTGCTGCGTGATGCCGCCGGCCTCTCCCGCGACAATATCCGATGAACGGATGGCGTCGAGGAGCGATGTTTTTCCGTGGTCGACGTGGCCCATGATGGTCACCACCGGATCGCGCGGCTTCAGGTCAGATGGCTTGGCGTCTTTGGCATCCTCTTCGGCGACCTCCTCCTCGAAGGTCACCACTTTGGCGTTGAAGCCGAGGTCGTGGCAGACCTCCGTCGCCAGCTTGATGTCGAGGGGCTGGTTCATTGTCGACAGGATGCCGCGCGCCATCAGCCGGCCGATGATGTCCTTGGCCTTGCGGTCCATCTTCTCGGCCAACTCCTTGACGGTCACACCCTCGGTGATCGTCAGGTCCTGGAAGATCAGCGGCACCGGCGGCGGAGGGGGAGCCGAGGGGCGGGCGGAAGCGGGTGCCTGCAAGGCCCCCGCGGACGCGGCCATCGCGCCGCTCGCACGCTGAGGCCCCTGGCTGGGGGTCGGTCTGGGGCGCATCGGCGATGCGGCGGCCTGCGGGGCGCCACCCATCGGCCGGGCCGATGGAGGGGCACCCGGGCGCGACGGCGGCGGGCCGACAGGCCGGGTTCCCGGCAGCGGGGGACGCATCGTCGGGGGCATTCCCGGACGCGCCGGCGAAACTCCAGGGCGCGTTCCCACCGCGGCCGGAGTTCCGGGGCGCGGCGGCATGGCAGGTCGAGGCGCACCACCCATGGCGGAGCCCGGGGCCGAACCTGGCCGCATCGATGTCCCGGTGACGACGGGTCGTGGACCAGGGCTTGGCGTTGAGCCGGGGGCTGTTCCAGGGCGCACGGCGCCGCCGCCGGGACCACCGCCGGGGCGAACGGGCATTCCCGGCCGTATCGGCGGGACCCCCGGTCGCAGCTGCCCGCCGATGGGCGTGGCTGCTCCAGGTCGTGCCATCTGGGCCGCTCCCTTGTCCGCCGGAGCCGCTTCGGAGACCGGCGGCGCGGGCGGGGGAGGCGGGGCTGGTCGGGGGATGATCGGCACGGTGATCCCGGGTGGAAGTGTCGCCCCCGGTCTCTTGATGGTCAGCAGCTTCGGGACTTTCGGAGCGCCCGGTTTGCCCCCTTTGGCGCCGCCGCCGGCGAACTCGGTCCGCAGGCGGTTCGCCACCACATCCTCGACGGTGCTCAGGTTCGACTTTGCGTCAATCCCGAGTTCCTTCAGGCGCGTGATCGCGTCGGTGACCTTGATGTTCAGCTCCTTGGCGAGCTGTCCGACTCGGACCTTTCCCATCTATTTATCCTCCCCGCGGTCCGCCTGCCGGGCGCCGGCGTCCTGCGCCGACGCCGGGCCATCTCCGGCGGGATCCTCCTCGCCGGCGGTCTCGCTCATGCTGGCGCGGCCTTCCTCGGGGAAAATGTCCTCCCCGGGGTTTTCCGACGCGACCTCGACATCGCTGCCGTCGATGGCGCCGTCTTCGTGCTGCGGCTCCAGTAGTGCCGCTTCGCGGGCGCGGGCCTCGGCCTGCTCGGCCTCCTCGCGATCGCGCTCCTGCTGCTCCGCTTCTTCGCGCGCCGGCCGCGATTCGAACATCTCCTGGGCAGCCGCGATGACCTTCTCGGCGGTCTTCGGTCCGATACCGGGCACCTGCGCCACGCCATCGACGCCGGCTTCGAGAATCTGGTCGATGTTCCTGTACCCGGCCTCGACGATCTTCTCGAGGATTTTCGGCGTGATCCCCTCGAGGCCCTCCATCTCGCGCGCATCGCGGGCCATCCGCTCCATCTCGGCCTCGACCTCGCGCTTCTTCTCCTGCTCGCTCTTGATGTCGATGCGCCAGCCCGAGAGGCGCGAAGCGAGG
>Ga0210377_10000851_pt1 | contig 28828 bp, 23 predicted proteins | sample PLM4_65_b1redo_FD_155480 | JGI IMG/M metagenome (GOLD analysis project Ga0210377, IMG submission 155480) | Groundwater sediment microbial communities from an aquifer in East River, Colorado, USA - PLM4_65_b1 redo | ecosystem: Environmental > Terrestrial > Soil > Riparian zone | place: USA: East...
CTCCCAATCCATGGACGCGAGTCTGCGGAGGCAAGTCTCATACCGTAGAGGCGCGAAGCGCACTCGCGACCCAGTAGAACTCCTTCGAGGTCGCGCGCTTCCCTTCCGGCCGGACCTCGTCGACCTTCGCGTACGCGCGGCGGAGCTCCTTCCGGAACAGGTCGCTCTCCTGACCGGGGAAGCCCTTCACGATCAGGAAGCCGGTCGGCTTCATCACCTGCCGCGCGATCTGGAAGGCGGCGGCATAGAGCTCTTCGATCGAGGCGAGGTCGACGTCCTTGATGCCCGTCAGCTTGGGCGCGGCGTCACACAGTACTGCGTCGGCGGGGCGGCCGAGCGCAGCGGCGATCGCGGAAGCGGTCTCGGGCTCGGTCATGTCCAGCGCGAGCACCGTCACGTTGGGCGCGACCGAGTCGGTCGGCTCGAGATCCACGCCGACGACGCGGCCCTCCGGGCCGACGCGTTCGGACAGGAGCTGCAGCCAGCTTCCGGGCCAACAGCCGAGGTCGACGACCGCCGCGCCGCGTCGCAGCGGAGGCGCGCGCTTCAAGAGGTCTTCGAGCTTGAACGCGGCGCGCGAGCGCAGGCCCTCTTCCTTGGCCCGCCGGTAGAAGCCGTCCTTGCGATCGTACCGCGCCGTGCGGGCTATCCCTTTACGGTCGGGCGGATGCGGACGTAGGCGTTCGGGTGACCGGGCACCGCCCCGCGCACGTAGATCAGGTTCTTCTCCGGCTCGATCCGCTCGACCTTCAGGTTGAGCTCGGTCACGCGCGAGTCGCCGTAGTGGCCGGCCATGCGCAGGCCCGGGCGGATGCGGCCCGGGAACGTGCCCGCGGACATCGCGCCGCCGTGGCGGAAGAACTCGTGGTTGCCGTGCGAGATGCTGCGGGTCGGGAAGTTGTGGCGCTTCACGACGCCCGTGAAGCCGCGGCCGATGGTCGTGCCGATCACGTCCACGCGCTGCCCGACCTGGTAGCCCTCGCCGTCGCAGGTGAGCTGCTGCCCGACCTGGTAGCCCTCGAGGTCCTTCGCTTCGACGTGGATCTCGACCAGCACCCGCTTGGGGGTGGTGTTCGCCTTGGCGAAGTGGCCCTGCATCGCCTTCGGCGTCTGCTTGGCCTTCTTCTCGGCGAAGCCGATCTGCAGCGCGGAATAGCCGTCTCGCTCGTCGGTCTTCTTCTGCACCACCGTGCACGGGCCCGCCTCGATCACGGTCACGGGGACGCGGTCACCGTCCTCGGTGAAGATCTGGGTCATACCGAGCTTGCGGCCGATCAGTTCGAGGCTCATCGCGGGGGCTCCAAAGACGAGGGCCGCGCATCATAGCAGGGCCCTCTCGCCTGCCCAAGGCTTCCCTATACTCGGGACGCCCATCGAAGGGCCTCACCACCCCCCGGGATTCTCCCGGGCGGGGGGTATTTCCGTGTCTGCGTACCGAGTTGGGGGGTCGAGCCCTGAAGATCCACGAGCTGGTCGAGCGAGCGCAAAGCCCGGCGCTACCGCTGCGCCTCGGGCGGATCCGCGGCTCCGCGGGTGCCTGGCTCGCGGCCGAGCTTCGCGGGGCGTGTCGCGGCCCGATCCTGGTCGTCTCGCCGACCTCCACCCGCGCGGAGGCCTTCGCGGCTGCGCTGCGCGCGTTCTCGCCGGAGACGGACGTTCGCCTGCTGCCGCGCTACGACGTCCCGCCCTACGACCGCTTCTCGGCGCATCCGGAGATCGAGGCGCGGCGCATGAGCCTGCTCTACGCGTGGCTCTCGGCCGGACCGGACACGCCCCTCACGGTGGTCGCGCCGTGGTCGGCGCTGCTCCGGCGCGTGCCCTCGCGGGCCGAGCTGCGCAGCCGCGTGACCCATCTCGAGCGCGGGCTCTCGGTGGATCGCGACGCGCTCGTCGATGTGCTGGTGCAGGCGGGCTATCACCGCACGAACCTGGTCGAGGAGCGCGGGGAGGTCGGCGCGCGCGGCGGCATCGTCGACCTGTTTCCGCCGCAGCTCGATCGGCCGGTGCGGATCGAGTTCGACTTCGACGCGATCGGCTCGCTGCGCCGCTTCGATCCGAGCACGCAGCGCTCCGAGGGCGAGCTCGACTCCGTGATCGCGATTCCCCCGCGCGCCTACCGGCTGCCGAACGACATCGACGGCCTGACCCGGGAGGTGCGGCGGCTGGGCCGCGAGCAGAAGCTCCCGGAGTCGCAGATCTACGCGGTGACCGAGGCGTTCACGCGGCGGTCGCTCCCGCCGGGCGTCGAGAACCTCGAGGCGCTGCTGCACGACGGGCTCGAGACGATCTTCGACTATCTGCCCGCGTCGACGCGCGTGCTCGTCGACGACCCCGAGGCGGGCCGCATGCGCGCGCTGGCGTACGTCGGCGAGGTCTTCTCCGGGCACGAGCGAGCGCGCGCGCAGGACCGCCTGGTCTGCGATCCGCTCGCGCTCTACACGACGGACGACTCCGCGTGGGCGAAGCTGCTCGAGCGCAAGGCCGTGCTGCTCGATCCGCTCGGCATGCCGGACCCGCTGATCCACGAAGAGGTGCTCGACGTGCGCGGCGCGGACCACCGCGATCTGCGCCGCGAGATCGAGGAGCAGCGCGGCAGCGGGCACGCGCTCGAGCCGCTCACGCGCCGGCTCGCCGACTGGCGCGTGCAGGGGCGCCGCGTGCGCATCATCTGCCCGACGCCGTCGGCGGCGGATCGGCTGGTCGACATCCTGTCCGACTACGGGCTCGCGCTCACCGTCGCGCGCGGACACGCCTTCGCCGAGCTCCCGAAGCCCGGCGAGATCGACGTCGCGGTCGCGCCGCTCGCCGAGGGCTTCGAGCTTCCGGACGACGGGCTCGTGATCGTCACCGAGCAGAACATCTTCGGCCAGCGCCAGCAACGCCGCGCCGTGCGCGCCACGCGGCGGATGAACGCGATCGACCGGCTCGCGCAGATCCAGGAAGGCGACTTCCTGGTGCACACCGAGCACGGGATCGGGCGCTTCGGGGGGCTGGTACGCATCTCCGTGTTGGGCGGCGAGCAGGAGTTCCTGCTCCTGCTCTACGAGAAGGGCGACAAGCTCTACGTCCCCGTCTCGCGGCTCTCACAGGTGCAGCGCTACGCGTCGGCCGAGGACGCGAACCCCGCGCTCGATCGCCTGGGGGGCCAGGTCTGGACGCGCACGAAGTCTCGCGTGCGCCGCGCCGTGCAGGACATGGCCGAGGCGCTGCTCGCGGTGGTCGCGGCGCGCGAGGCGCTCGAGGGGACGGCGTTTCCCGCGCCAGACGCGTCGTACGAGGAGTTCGAAGCGCGCTTCCGCTGGGACGACACGCCCGACCAGCGCAAGGCCACCGACGACGTCCTCTCCGACATGCAGAAGCGCCGGCCGATGGACCGGCTGGTCTGCGGCGACGTCGGCTTCGGCAAGACGGAGGTCGCGTGCCGCGCGGCCTATCTCGCGGCGATGGCCGGCCGCCAGGTCGCCTTCCTCGTGCCCACCACCGTTCTGTGTCAGCAGCACCTCGACACCTTGAAGGAGCGCTTCGCGGGGACGCCCGTCGAGATCGTCGGGCTCTCGCGGCTCGCCTCGCCCAAGCAGCTGCGCGAGATCCGCGACGGCCTCGCGAGCGGCAAGATCGACGTCGTCGTCGGCACGCACCGCCTGCTCTCGAAGGACGTCACGTTCCGCAATCTCGGCCTCGTGATCGTCGACGAGGAGCACCGCTTCGGCGTCGCGCACAAGGAGCGCCTGAAGCAGCTCCGCAAGCTCGTCGACGTGCTGACGCTCTCGGCGACGCCTATCCCGCGCACCTTGCAGATGGCGTTCTCGGGCATGCGCGACCTGTCGGTGATCGCGACGCCGCCGCCGGACCGCACGGCGGTGCGCACTCAGATCGCGCGCGTCTCGGAGGAGCTGATCCGCGAGGCGGTCGAGCGCGAGGTGCGCCGCGGCGGCCAGGTCTTCTTCGTGCACAACCGGATCGAGACGATCGGCGAGATCGCCCAGTACCTGCAGCGCATCCTGCCGACCGCGCGCATCGCGGTCGCGCACGGACAGATGTCGGCGCACCAACTCGAGCGCCACATGCTCGCGTTCATGCACCGCGAGTACGACATCCTGGTGTGTACGGCGATCATCGAATCGGGGCTCGACATCCCCAACGCCAACACCATCCTGATCCACCGCGCGGACATGTTCGGGCTGGCGCAGCTCTACCAGCTGCGCGGCCGGGTCGGCCGCAGCAACCGGCGCGCCTACGCGTATCTGCTCCTGCCCGCGTCCGGCCAGATCAACGAGGACGCGCAGCGGCGCATCGAGGCGATCCAGGATCTCTCGGAGCTCGGCGCGGGCTTCCGGCTCGCGACGGAGGATCTCGAGATCCGCGGCGCGGGGAACCTGCTCGGGGCCGAGCAGTCGGGGCACGTCGCATCGGTCGGCTACGACCTCTACATGGAGATGCTGGACGAGGCGATGGCGCGGCTGCGCGGGGAAGAGACCCGGGAGACGATCGATCCGGAGATCCGCCTGCCGCTCCCGGCCCTGCTGCCCGAGAGCTACGTCCCCGAGGTCTCGCAGCGCCTCGTGCTCTACAAGCAGCTCTCGTCGGCCCGCGACGACGAGGAGCTCGCGAGCCTGCGCGGCGACCTGCTCGACCGCTTCGGCCCGCTGCCCGAGGCGGCGCAGAACCTGCTCGAGGTGATCCGCCTGAAGATCCGCGCCCGGAAGCTCGGGGTGCTGTCGATCGAGGTGAAGAACGGCGAGCTGCAGATCCGCCTCTCGGACCGCGCGCCGGTCGACCCGAGCCGGCTCGTGCGGGTGATCGGCCGGCCAGGAACGCCCATTCGCGCCTATCCGGACCGCCGTCTGGGCGTGCGCCTGCGCCAGACCGGCGATGCACTGGCCGAGAGCTTCGGCCTTCTCGATCTTCTCCAGCCCCTCGACACCCCGTCGGTACAGGAGCGCGCAAGCGGATGAGGCCTTTGTTCGTCGTGTTGCTGGGACTCGCACTCGCCTGCGGCGGCGGCTCGTCCGACAGCGCCTGGGTGGCTGACGTCGACGGCGTGAAGGTGCCGGCCGCGGAGCTGCGCCGCCTGATCGACCGGCGCGTCGAGAACGCGCCGGACGCGAACCGCGACGACATCGTGACCGAGGAGCTGAACCGTCTGGTGTCGGAGCAGGTCGTCCTGAACCACGCGGCGAAGGCGGGCATCACGGTGACCGATGCCGAGGTGAGCGCGCGCCTGCGCGCCTTGCACGGCGAGGAGTGGCGCGACGACGACCCGACCTACCGCGAATCAGTGCGGCGGGAGATGGTCACGGACCGCGCCGCCCTGCTCGAGCTCGCGCCGCGCGCGCGCGTGCCGAAGAGCGAGCTCAAGGCCTGGTACGACGAGCACCGCGGCGACTACGCGAAGCCCGAGCGCGCGCAGGTGCGTCAGATCGTGGTCGAGGAGCGCACGAAGGCAGAGGAGCTGCACGCGCGGCTCGAGCAGGGCGCCGACTTCGCGGCGCTCGCGCGCGCGAACAGCCTGGCGCCGGAGGCGCCCGCCGGCGGCGAGCTGCCGCCGTTCGCGCTCGGCGAGCTGCCCGAAGCGTTCGATCGCGCCTTCGAGCTCGAGCCCGGCCGGATCTCGTCGGTGATCGAGTCACCCTACGGCTTCCACATCTTCCTGCTCGAGCGAAAGATTCCCGCGACCACGCCGACCTTCGAGGAGCTCTCGGAGAAGCTCGCGGCGGAGCTCGGCCAGCGCCATCTCGAGGAGCTCCGGCGCGAGTGGCTGCGCAGCCTGCGCAAGAGCGCCGAGATCCAACTGAACAACCGCTTGCTGGAGACCCTGCGATGAGGAAAGCGTTGTGTCTCGCCCTGGTCCTCTACGGCGCGAGCGGCGCGGCCGCGCGCGCCGAGGTCGTCGACGGCGTCGCCGCGATCGTCGGCGACGAGGTGCTGCTGCTCTCCGAAGTGCGCGAGGCCATGCAGTCCGTGCTCGCGCGCGTGCCGCGGGGACAGACCCTCGCGCCCGAGGAGATGAAGCAGCTTCGCGACAGCGCCGTGAAGGGGCTGATCGACGACAAGCTGGTGCTGCAGATCGCGCGGAAGCAGGGCATGTCGGCGACAGAAGAGGACATCGACACGGCGGTCGCCGGGATCGCGCAAGAAGAAGGCGTCAGCTCCGACGCGATCTACGCCGCGGCCGCCCAGCACGGCATGGAGCGCGACAGCTATCGCGAGCAGCTCGCGAAGCAGCTCACGCGCATGAAGGTCGTGTCCGGCTCGGTGCAGGGGCGGGTGCGAGTGAGCGACGAGGAAGTGCGCAAGCTCTACGACGAGCGCTACGGAAACGCGAAGCCCGGCGAGCGGATTCGCGTTCTGCACATCCTGATCGCGGTGCCGAAGGACGCGCCGCCGGCGGCGCGCGAGCAGGCGCACGGGCTCGCGATCAAGATCCGCGACCAGGCGCGCCAGAGCGGCGACTTCGGCGACCTCGCGCGCAAGTACTCGGCGGCGCCGACCGCGCAGCAGGGCGGGCTCACCGTCTTCCGCGCGAGCGACGCGCCGCCGGCCATCAAGAGCGCGATCGAAGGTCTGAAGCCGGGCGAGATCACCGACGTGATCGAGAACGCGCACGGCGACAACCTGTTCCAGTTCCTCGATCGCTTCGACCCGGCCAGCGTCCCGTACGAGCAGGTGGCGGACAAGCTGCGCGCCGAGCTGATCGAACGGCGCACGATGCCGGAGTTCGAGAAGTGGATGGTCGAGGTGCGCAAGGGCCGGTACATCGAGGTGGTCGCACCGGAGCTGCAGTGAGCCCGGCAGCCGGCGGTCCAGCGCGCATCGGAATCACCGTCGGCGATCCGGCCGGGATCGGACCCGAGGTCGTCGCGGCGGCGCTGCGCGAGATCCCGCGCGCCGATGCCGAGCTCGTGGTGTACGGCGACGTCGACGCGGTCCGGAGCGCCGGCGGCGAGCTCGCGGGGATCGAGACGCGCGCGATCGCGAGCGCGAGCGCGAGACCTGGCCAGCCGGAGCCCGCGTCCGCACGCGGCGTGGTCGAGGCCATCCGCAGCGCGGCGCGCGATTGCCTGGCGGGCCGGCTCGACGCGATGGTGACCGCGCCGATCTCGAAGGAGGTGATCGCCGCGGGCGGCTTCGCTTACCCCGGACACACGGAGCTCCTCGAGGAGACCTGCGGCGCGGGGCGCGCAGTGATGCTGCTGGTGGGCCGCGGCCTGCGCGTGGGCCTCGCGACGATCCACTGCGCGCTGCGCGAGGTGCCCGACAAGCTCTCTTCGGAGGGGATCTCGGAGGTGCTCGCGATCATGCGCGCCGACCTCGAGCGCCGCTTCGCGATCCCGTCGCCGCGCATCGCCGTCTGCGGCCTGAACCCGCACGCCGGCGAGGCCGGGCGCTTCGGCGACGAGGAGGCGCGCGTGATCGCGCCCGCGATCGAAGCGGCGCGCGCGCGCGGCGTCGAGGCCACGGGGCCGTACGCCGCGGACAGCCTCTTCCACCGCGCCGTCGCCGGCGAGTTCGACGCGGTGCTCGCGATGTACCACGATCAGGGCCTCGGCCCGCTCAAGACCTGGGCCTTCGGTCAGGCCGTGAACGTGACGCTCGGTCTGCCGATCGTGCGCACCAGCGTCGATCACGGCACCGCGTTCGACATCGCGGGACAGGGTCGCGCGGACCCCGGCTCGATGATCGAAGCGGTAAGATTGGCGCTCGTGCTTTCGCGCAACCAGGAGAAGCAGGACAGGATGAAGACGTGAGCAGCGAGCCGAGCGAGATCGTCGTCAGGGGAGCGTGCGAGCACAACCTGAAGTCCGTGAACGTGCGCATTCCGCGCAACCAGCTGGTGGTGCTCACGGGCCTCTCGGGCTCGGGCAAGTCCTCGCTCGCGTTCGACACGCTCTACGCGGAGGGCCAGCGCCGCTACGTCGAGAGCCTGTCCGCGTACGCGCGCCAGTTCCTCGACCAGATGAAGAAGCCCGAGGTCGATTCGATCGAGGGCCTCTCGCCCGCGATCTCGATCGAGCAGAAGACGACCAGCCGGAACCCGCGCTCCACCGTCGGGACCGTGACCGAGATCTACGACTACCTGCGGCTGCTCTACGCGCGCATCGGCATTCCGCACTGCGTGAACTGCGGCAAGCCGATCCAGGCGCAGACCGTGAAGCAGATGTGCGAGCGCGTGCTGGCGCTGCCCGAGGGCACGCGCCTGCAGGTGCTCTCGCCGGTCGTGCGCGGCCGCAAGGGCGAGTACAAGAAGGAGCTGCGCGAGTTCGCGCGCCAGGGCTTCGTGCGCGTGCGCATCGACGGCGAGGACTACCAGCTCGACACGCCGCCGGATCTCGACCGCAAGAAGCGCCACGACATCGACCTGGTCGTGGACCGGCTGGTGATCAAGGACGACGTCGGCAAGCGCCTGGCCGATTCGCTCGAGACGGCGCTGAAGTCGAGCGCCGGCTTCGCGAAGGTCGACATCGGTCCCGGACAGGAGGAGGTGCTCTTCTCCGAGCTCGCCGCGTGCATGGACTGCGGCGCGAGCTTCCCCGAGATCAACCCGCGGCTGTTCTCCTTCAACAGCCCGCAGGGCGCGTGCCCCGAGTGCGACGGCCTCGGCACGAAGGACTTCTTCGATCCCGAGCTGCTCGTGCCCGATCCGAGCCTCTCGGTCGCGGACGGCGCGATCGCGCCGTTCAAGGGACGCGGCCACGCCTCGCGCTACTACTCGTCGATGCTGCGCTCGTTGGCGACGCACTACGGGTTCTCGCTGGACACGCCGTGGAAGAAGCTCTCCGCGGAGGCGCGCCAGCAGATCCTGAACGGCAACGAGGAGAAGGTCACCTTCCGCTTCGGACGCAGCAAGAAGTGGAGCTTCGACCGGAGCTGGTCGGGCGTCGCGGGGCTGCTCGACAAGCGCTACCGGGAGACCGAGAGCGACCTGGTGCGCGAGGGTCTGCGCCAGTACATGAGCAACACCGCGTGCGCGACGTGCGCGGGCGCGCGGCTGCGGCCCGAGGCGCGCTCGGTCTTCGTCGGTGGCACGTCGCTTCCCGACGTGTGCGCGCTGTCCGTCTCGCAGGCGGTGCAGTTCTTCACGAAGCTCGCGCTCGGCAAGCAAGATCTCCTGATCGCCGAGCGGCTGCTGCGCGAGATCCGCGAGCGGCTCACGTTCCTGTCGAACGTCGGGCTCGAGTATCTGACCTTGGATCGCACCGCGGGAACGCTCTCGGGCGGCGAGAGCCAGCGCATCCGCCTCGCGACGCAGGTCGGCTCGGCGCTCGCGGGCGTGCTCTACATCCTCGACGAGCCGTCGATCGGCCTGCACGCGCGCGACAACGAGCGCTTGCTGCGCACGCTCGTCTCGCTGCGCGACACGGGCAACACGGTGATCGTCGTCGAGCACGACGAGGAGACGATCCGCGCCGCGGACTGGGTGATCGACATGGGCCCGGGCGCGGGCCGCCACGGCGGCGAGATCGTCGCGGAGGGCCGGCCCGAGGACATCATCAAGGAGAAGCGCTCGCTCACCGGCCAGTTCCTGTCGGGCGCGCGGAAGATCAAGATTCCCGCGAAGCGGCGCCCCGGCTCCGACAAGTTCGTGACCATCGTCGGCGCCAGCGAGAACAACCTGCGCGACGTGACGGTACGCATCCCGATCGGGGTGCTCACCGTGGTGACGGGCGTCTCGGGCAGCGGCAAGTCGACCTTGATCAACGACACGCTCTACAAGGCGCTGGCGCACGCGCTGTTCGACGCGAAGGAGAAGCCGGGGCGGCACAAGAAGATCGACGGGCTCGCGCACCTCGACAAGGTGATCGACGTCTCGCAGGACCCGATCGGGCGCACGTCGCGTTCGAACCCGGCGACGTACACGGGCATCTTCACGGGCATCCGCGATCTCTTCACGCAGCTTCCGGAGAGCCGGCAGCGCGGCTACGCGCCCGGGCGGTTCTCGTTCAACGTGAAGGGCGGCCGCTGCGAGGCGTGCCAGGGTGACGGCATCCTGCGCATCGAGATGCACTTCCTGCCCGACGTTTACGTGACGTGCGAGGAGTGCCAGGGCAAGCGCTACAACCCGCAGACGCTCGAGGTGAAGTACAAGGGGAAGTCGATCGCCGACGTGCTCGAGATGACCGTCGACGAGGCGTTCGAGTTCCTCGAGCACATTCCCGGCGTGAGCACCGGCCTCGCTACGTTGGCCGAGGTGGGCCTCGGCTACGTGCACCTCGGCCAGCAGGCCACGACGCTCTCGGGCGGCGAGGCGCAGCGCATCAAGCTCGCGAAGGAGCTCAGCAAGCGCGCGACCGGCCGCACCATGTACATATTGGACGAGCCGACCACGGGGCTCCACTTCGCCGACGTCGAGAAGCTGCTCGACGTGATCCTGAAGCTCGTCGAGCGCGGCAACACGGTGGTCGTGATCGAGCACAATCTGGACGTGATCAAGACGGCCGACCACATCATCGACCTCGGCCCCGAGGGCGGGGACAAGGGCGGCGAGCTGATCGCAAGCGGCACGCCCGAGGAAGTCGCGAACAACCCGCTCTCGTACACCGGCCAGGCGCTGCGGCCGATCCTGTTCGGATCATGATCCCGGATCGCGATCTCGGCGCGCGGCCCCCGCTCACCCTGGAGTTCGCGTTCGTGCTGGCGCTCGTCGCGCCGCTCGCGCACGGGCTGTGCATGCTCGTGCTCCTGCAGATCGGCTTCCGCGGATTGATGTCCGTGGCGGGCATGGGCGCGGTGCTCGCGTACTCGGGGATCTTCGCGCTCTGCGCGGTGCGCTTTCAGCGGCCGCCGATGCAGCAGCTGGCGTTGGTGCGCGCGCCCGCGCTGGCGTGGCTCGCGGTCGCGTTCCTGTTGCCGTCGGTCGTCCTCTCGAGCGAGATCGACAACCTGGTGAAGCTCGTGTTCCCGCTGCCGGTCGAGCCGCCGTCGACCGGAGAGGTGCTGCCGTTTCTCGGCCCGACGCTCGGGATCGTCGTGGTCGCGGTGTTCCCGATCTCCTACGAGCTGTTCTTCCGCGGCATCCTGCAGCCGCTCGCGGTAGCGCGCCTCCGTGCCGTCGCGGGCATCCTCCTCACGGCGGTGCTCTCGGGTGTCGCTCTCGGGCTCATCCTCGGCGGGCCCTGGGGCGTCGCGCCGGCCTTCGCGGGCGCGCTCGTGCTCTGCATCCTGCGGCAGGCGTCGGGATCGCTGTGGCCGCCGATCGCGCTCCACGCGCTGACGGGTCTCACGTTCCTGGGCGCGCAGTACAAGCTGTTCGGTCTCGCGGGCTTCGACGACGTCAGCGCCGCGCACACGCCGCTTCCGTGGCTCGCGGGCGCGGCCGTGTCGACCGCGATCGGCTTCTGGCTGCTGCGCGTCGCCTCCCGCGAGCAGCCTGCGTGATCCGGTTCGCGACCGTGCGCAAGCTCGCGCTCGCGCTGCCGGAGGTCGTCGAACGCACGTCGTACGGGACGCCGGCGTTCCGCGTGCGCGACAAGCTCTTCTGCCGCCTGCTCGAGGACAAGGAGTCGATCGTGGTCTACGTCGATCCGATCGAGCGCTCCGAGCTCGTCGAGTGGAAGCCGAACACGTTCCAGGTGACCACGCACTACCAGAACCATCCGATGGTGATCGTGCGGCTCGCGAACGCGGAGCGTGAGGAAGTGCGCGAGGTGCTGGTCGAGTCGTGGCGACGGCGCGCGCCCAAAGGGCTCGTCGCGGACTACGACGCGACGGCCTGAGCTTCGACCCACGCGTCGATCGCGCGAAGCGCCGCCGCGACGCGCTGCTCGCGCGTTCCGCGCACGAGCTCGCCGCGGTGCGCGGTCCCGCGCAGGCGCTCGACGAACGCGCCGGTCATCCACGCGCGCAGGTGCTCGCCGTCGCGGATCTCGTCGGACTCGAACGGGACGTCGTCGTGGTGGGTGAGCAGGTAGAGCGAGGGCGTAGCGACGGCGAGCGCCTCGACCGCGGGTGCGCGCGCGCCCAGATAGCGCTCGTGCCAGACCGCGGTCGCGAAGGTGTCCGTGTCGCAGAGGAGGACCGGGCCGGTGCGGAGCTGCGCGCGCGCCTCGAGCGCGTTCTGCTCGAGCGCGATCGCGACGAAGTCTTCGGTGGTCCAGACCAGGTCCGCCATCTCCGGCGCGGGCAGGCCCGCGGCAGCCGCGCGCTCCCGTGCGAGCGCGAGCTTCTCGATCGTGTAATCGCGCCCGTACTCGGGCACCCAGCAGGTGCGCGCGAATGCGCCGCCGCGGCGCGCGAGCGAGTCGCAGAGGTCGCGTGCCAAGGTGGTCTTGCCCGTGGACTCCGCACCCACGAGGACGACGCGCGCCGTCATCGCGCCGTCATCGCGCCGCGACCGCGCTCGCCTCGCGCTCGACCAGGAGCCGCAGCCAGTTCCTCAACCCGACGAGGCAGATCGCGAGGAAGAGCGTGTACAGCACGGCGGTCGGGTAGAGCTCGCGCACGACGTAGAGCGGCACCGAGATCACGTCGACGAGGATCCAGACCCACCACGACTCGAGGATCTTCTTCGCCTGCGCCCAGGTCGCGACGAGGCTCAGCACGAGCACGCTCCCGTCCCAGATCGGCACGGGGGAGTCGGTCCCCCGCGCGAGCACGAACGCTGCGAAGCCGGTGCCCGCGAGCGCGAGCGCGCCGCCCCCGAGGACCTCCGTGCGGATCGCGCGGCGGATCGGGAGCTCGGTGCCCAGCGCGCCGCCGAAGCGCCAGCTCCACCAGCCGTAGATCCCGAGCGCGGTGAAGACGACCTGCAGGAGCGCGTCGCCGTACAGCCGCGCGCGCAGGAACACCAAGAAGTAGAGGCTGGTGTTCAGGATCGACACCGGCCAGTTCCAGATGCTCGCGCGCGCGACCAGCCAGACGCAGGCGAGGCCGGCCGCAGCGCCGACGAGCTCGACCGCGGTGTGTTCCGTCACGCCAGCCGCTCCGCCACGCGCGCGCGGATCAGGAGCGCGACCTCGTCGGGCGTTCCGCTCGCGTCGATCGACTCGAGGCCGAGCAATTCGTACTCGGCGTCGACGCGCGCGAGGAACTCCCCGCGCTCGAAGCGCTCCGTCGCGTTCCGGCCCATCCGCGCGAGCGCGATCTCGACCGGCACGCGCAGCCAGAGTACGAGCGACGGCTCGGGGAGCTCCGCCGTGTCGAAGAGCGCGCGCAGGCGCGCGCGATCGAGACCCTGCGCCGCCTGGTACGCCAAGGTCGAGTGCTTGTAGCGATCGCAGACGACCGTCTCGCCGCGCGCGAGCGCGGGCGTCACGACTCGTGCGACGTGCTCGCGGCGATCTTCGAGGAAGAAGCGCAGCACCTCCTCGGGCGTCGCCTCCGTCTCGCCGCGCGCCCATGCGCGATAGCGCCGGCCCCACGTTCCGTCGGTCGGCTCGCGCGTCGACACCACGCGATGTCCGCGCGACGCGAGCCAATCGGCGAGGCGCCGCGTCTGCTCGGACTTGCCCGAGCCGTCGATGCCCTCGAGCACGAAGAACCTGCCGCGCGCGCTCACGGCGTCAGTTTGACTCAACGAGGCCGCTCAGGGATTACCGGATGGGGAAAGCACACGCCTCACCCCGTTCATCGTGCGCCTTTCCCCGTTCCCCATCCGGCATGGGCTTCCCGGAATCCCTGGTCCCGTAAGAGGGATGCCCGTTCCGCCCGACGCCAGAGAGAGCAACGCGCGTGCCGCGCGCAAACGCCCGAAAAACGAGAGCGCCCGGGCGCTCGTGAGAACGCCCGGGCGCAGAGTCGTTACCCGATCGACGCAAGCGAAGCCGACGCAAGCGAAGCGCGCAGCGAGGCGCAGCCGAGCGAAGTTCGGGTGGCGCGGGGACGCCCCCGCGCCGGGCCCCGTAAGACCTTAGATCTTGCCCTGGATCAGGAACGCGATGACGAACGCGAGCAGCGCGATCGACTCGATCAGCGCGAGCCCGATGATCATCGGCGTCTGGATGACGCCCGCGGCGCCGGGATTGCGCGCGATGCCCTGGACGGCGTTCGCGGCGGTCATGCCCTGGCCGATGCCCGCACCGAGGATCGCGAGGCCGATCGCGAGGCCCGAGCCGATCGCGATTCCCCAACCCGATCCTCCGCCTTCCTCGGCCGCGAAGGCCAGGTCCGGCGAGAGACTCATGGCCAACACGGCCGCAACGAAGAAGAACGCACGCATCGCTACTCCCTTTCTAGTGAGCTTCCTCGAGACCCATCCCGATGTACAGCATGGTGAGGAAGGTGAAGATGAACGCCTGCACGAAGCAGATGAAAAGACCGAGACCGAGCACGACCCACGGCACCAGGATCGAGATCGCGACGCCGAAGCTCGAGATGAAGATCGCCGCGAGCGTGTGGTCCGCGAACATGTTCGCGGTGAGCCGGATCGTGAGCGAGACGAAGCGGATGAGATGGCTGAAGAGCTCGATCGGCAGCATCAGGGGCGCCATCCAGATCGGTCCCGGCGCCATGTGCCGGAGCCAGCCGACGAAGCCGTTCGCCCGTATGGCAGCCGCCTCCGACGCGACGACCGAGACGATCGCCCAGGAGAGGTTCGTCTCGACGTAGGAGGTCGGGCCGCCGAGGCCGGGCACGAGCCCCATCAGGTTCCCGATCAGGATGAAGATCCCGAGCGTGCCGAGCAGCGGCATGTACTTGCGCCAGTCGTGGCCGATCGAGTCGCGCGCGAGCGCCGCGATGCCCTCGAACATGATCTCGAAGATGTTCCGCAGCGAGAAGCGCCCGTCCGGGATGACCGCGTCTTTGCCGAGGCCGGCGTGCACGCGCCAGGCGATGAAGAGCACGATCAGGATCCCCGCGATCACGGACTGGAACATCACGTGGATCGAGCCTTCGAAGGCGCTGTAGATCGTCGGGGGGTGACCCATCTCAGCTCCGCGAGGCCGCCGGCGCGAGGCCGTGCCAGATGACTGCGGGAACGACGGCGAGCAGGCCGACCAGGAAGGCCAACGGTTGCACGGGAATGACTGCGAGCACGTAGATCACCGCGGTAAAGAAGAGAAGGGTGCGAAGGAACAGAGCGAGCTGCGCCACCGGCGCGACACCCGAAACGCCGCTTCCCGCCGACAAAACGGCGCGCACGCTTCGCTCGAGGACGCTGAGATTCAAGACTTGGATCCCTCCGCCCAAGGCCGTGCTCCAAGCGGCGTGGCATCCATAAGGAATCGCCCCCGCGATTGCAAGCGCGAGCACGATCAAGTACTTGGCGTGCAACGAAGCGCTGCGCTGCCTCAACGCGGCGGCGTCTCTGCGTCCTTCACTGCCTGCTTTCCGAGCGCGATCAAGCGGCGGAAAGCCACGACCGCGCCCAAGGTCAGGAAGACGAAGAGCAGGATCGGAGAGGTGTCGAGCCAGCGGTCGGCGTAGATGCCGAGCACCGCGCCGAGCACGATCGAGAGCGCGGCCTCCCACGCGACCTCGACCCCGCGGCCCATCCGGACCGCCGCGAGACGCGGCTTGCGCGGGGGCTCGTCGGGCATCTAGCCCCCCTGCGCGAAGGCGCGGCGGGCCGCATCGAGGGTCTGGTCGAGCTCGGCGTCGCCGTGCGCGGTGGTGAGGAAGCCCGCCTCGAAGGGCGACGGCGCCAGATACACGCCCTGCTCGAGCATGGCGTGGAAGAAAGTGCGAAACCGCTTTGTGTCGGACTTCTGCGCGTCGGCGTAGCTGCGCACCGGTCCGGGATGGAAGAAGAAGCCGAACACTCCCCCGAGCGCGCTCGACGTGAACGGGACGCTGGCCTCGCGCGCGAGTGCCGCGAGCCCGTCGGCGAGGCGCTTCGAGCCGGCCTCGAGCTTCTCGTACACGCCTGGCTGTGACGCGAGCTCCAGCGCGGCGAGACCCGCCGCAGTCGCGAGAGGATTTCCCGAGAGCGTTCCCGCCTGGTAGATCGGTCCCACCGGGGCCATGCGCTGCATGAGCTCACGCCGTCCGCCGTACGCGCCGACCGGCAGGCCGCCGCCGATCACCTTTCCGAAGGTGCTGAGGTCCGGCTTCACGCCGAAGCGCGCCTGCGCGCCGCCGAGCGCGACCCGGAAGCCCGTGATCACCTCATCGAAGATCAAGAGCGCACCGTGCCGATCGCAGAGCGCGCGCAGCCCGCGCAGGAACCCGTCGACCGGGAGCACCAGACCCATGTTCGCGGCCACCGGCTCGACGATCACGGCCGCGATCTCCGCGCCGCGCGCCGCGAAGAGCGACTCGGCCGCGGCGAGGTCGTTGAACGGCGCGACCATCGTGTCGGCGACTGCCGCGCTCGGCACGCCGTCGGTCCCGGGAATGCCGAGCGTCGCGACGCCCGAGCCGGCCGCCGCGAGCATGTGATCGGGATGGCCGTGATAGCAGCCGTCGAACTTCAGGATGCGATCCCGGCCGGTCGCGCCGCGCGCAAGGCGGATCGCGCTCATCGTGGCCTCGGTTCCCGAGCTCACCAGGCGCAGCATCTCGATCGACGGGACCAATGCGGCGACTCGCTCCGCCAACACGATCTCGGCTTCAGTGGGTGCGCCGAAGCTCGTGCCGCGCGACGCGGCCACGCGGATGGCCTCGAGCACCGCGGGGTGCGCGTGGCCGGCGAGGATCGCACCCCACGACGCGACGTAGTCGATGTAGCGGTTGCCATCGACATCCTCGATGTGCGCGCCGGACGCGGAGCGGATGAAGCGCGCCTGGCCGCCGACCGAGCCGAACGCGCGCACGGGGCTGCTGACGCCGCCGGGGATCACCGCGCACGCCCGCTCGAACAGCAAGGCCGAACGCGCGGTGTTCACTCGACCTCGACCTCGTCTTCTTCGACGAGCTTCGCCACCGACGCGACGCGCTCGCCCTCGGACGCCTCGATCAACGTCACGCCCTGGGTGTTTCGGCTCATCGTCGGGATCTCCGCGACACGCGTGCGGATCATCTTGCCGCCGGTCGTGATCAGCATGATCTCGTCGCGGTCGTCGACCTGCAGGATGCCGACGACCTGGCCGTTCCGCTCGCTGGTCTTGATCGTGATGATCCCCTGCCCGCCGCGATTCTGCTCGCGGTACTCGTCGAGCGGCGAGCGCTTGCCGAAGCCGTTCTCGGTGACGGTGAGGATCGTCTTGCCGGGCTTCAGCACTTCCATGCCGACGGTAGCGTCGCCCTCGCGCGTGGAGATGCCGCGCACGCCCGTCGCGGAGCGGCCCATCGCGCGCACCTGCTCCTCGTTGAAGCGGATCGACTTGCCGTCCTGGGTCGCGAGCAGGATCTGCCCGCCGCCCGTGGTGCGCGCGGCCGCGATCAGCTCGTCGCCGTCGGCGATGTTGATCGCGATGATCCCGCCGCGGCGCGGGTTCGAGAACTGCTCGAGCTCGGTCTTCTTGATCGTGCCGTGGCGCGTGGCGAGCACGACGTAGCCCGCCTCGCCGAAGTCGCGCACGGGCAGGATCGCCTGGATGCGCTCGCCCTCGGCGAGCTGGAGCAGGTTCACCAGCGCCTTGCCCTTCGCGCCGCGCGAGAGCTCGGGCAGCTCGAAGACCTTGAGCCAGTGCACCCTGCCCTTGTTCGTGAAGCAGAGCAGATAGGCGTGGGTGGAGGCGACGAAGACCTTCTCGACGAAATCCTCGTCCGCGGTCGAGGCGGCGACCTTTCCCTTGCCGCCGCGTCTTTGCGCGCGGTACAGCGCCGGCACGTGGCGCTTCGCGTAGCCGCGGTGGGTGATCGTGACGACCATGTCCTCTTCCGCGATCAGGTCCTCGGTCGTGAAGTCCTCGACCGGCGGCGCGAGCTCCGTGCGGCGCGGGTCGGCGTACTTCGCGCGCATCTCCGCGAGCTCTTCGATGATCACGTCGGTGACCTTGGCGTCGTTCGCGAGCAGCGCCTTCAGCTCCTCGATCCGGGCGCGCACCTCCGCGAGCTCGTCGAGGATCTTCTGCCGCTCCATCGCCGTCAGGCGCTGCAGGCGCAGGTCGAGGATGGACTGCGCCTGGCGCTCCGAGAGCGCGAACTGCGCCATGAGACCCTCGCGCGCCTCGGCCGGGCTCTGGCTCGCGCGGATCAGCGCGATCACGGCGTCGAGGTTGTCGAGCGCGATCGCGAAGCCCTCGAGGATGTGCACGCGCGCTTCGGCCTGGCGCAGATCGAAGGCGGCGCGGCGGCGCACGACCTCGCGCCGGAAATCCAGGAAGTGCTGGAGCAGCGCGATCAGGCCGAGCGTCTGCGGCCGGTTGCGCACCAGCGCGACCATGTTCACGCCGAACGTGGTCTGCATCGGCGTGAGCTTGAAGAGCTGGTTCAGCACGACCTGATCGTCGGCGTCCTTCTTCAGCTCCACGACCACGCGCATGCCCTTGCGGTCCGACTCGTCGCGCACGTCGGAGATGCCGTCGATGCGCCCGTCGCGCACCAGCTCCGCGATCTTCTCGATCATCGAAGCCTTGTTGACCATGTACGGGATCTCGTCGAGCACGATGCGCACGCGGCCGCCGCGCATCTCCTCGGTCGCGGCGCGCGCGCGCACCGTCAAGAGACCCCGGCCGCTGCGGTACGCCTCGCGGATCCCGCTCCCGCCGCAGATCAGCGCGCCCGTCGGGAAGTCGGGCCCGGGCAGCTTCTCCATGATCTCGTCGAGCGTGACGCGCGGATTGCGCGCGAGCAGGATCAGGGCGTCGACCGTCTCGCCGAAGTTGTGCGGCGGAATGTTCGTCGCCATGCCGACCGCGATGCCCGACGAACCGTTGATCACCAGGTTCGGGATGCGCGTGGGCAGGACGATCGGCTCGGTGCGCGTGTTGTCGTAGTTCGGGATGAAGTCGACGGTTTCGCGCTCGAGATCCGCGAGCATCTCCGCGGCGATCTTCGTGAGACGCGCTTCGGTGTAGCGCATGGCCGCCGGCGGATCGCCGTCGACCGAGCCGAAGTTGCCCTGGCCGTCGACCAGCGGATAGCGGAGCGAGAACGGCTGCGCGAGCCGCACGATCGACGGGTAGATGACCGCTTCGCCGTGCGGGTGGTAGTTGCCCGAGACGTCGCCGGCGATCTTCGCGCACTTCCGGTACGGGCGGTCCGACGTCAGGTTCAGGTCGTTGAACGTGACCAGGATGCGCCGCTGCGACGGCTTCAGCCCGTCACGCACGTCGGGCAGCGCGCGGCTGATGATCACCGACATGGAGTAGTCGAGGAACGAGCGCCGCATCTCGTCCTCGATCGCGACGGGGATCGGCGGATTTACCGGCGGAAGCTGGGGCGTCTCGGGCGTGTCCGACATGGCTCCCCGCTCAGATGTCGAGGTTCACGACGTTCAAGGCGTTCTTCTCGATGAAGTCCTTGCGCGGCTCCACCAGATCGCCCATGAGGATGCTGAAGGTCTGATTGGCCTCCGGCCCGTCCTCGACGCGCACGTGCAGAAGCGTGCGCTTCACGGGATCCATGGTGGTCTCCCAGAGCTGCTCGGGATTCATTTCGCCGAGGCCCTTGTAGCGCTGGATGTACTGACCCTTGCCGGCGATGCGCAGGAGCTCCGCGAGCAGGTGCCGCGGCGACGGAATCTCGCGCGTCTCGCCGTCGATCACGAGCCGGTACGGCGCCTCGCCGATGCTCTGCGCGCGCTCGGCCAGCGTGACGAAGCGCTGATAGTCGGGGGATTCGAGCAACGCCTGATCGAACTCGACCGAGCGCTGCACCGCCGTGTGCGGCACGTGGACGGTCGGCTTCCAGCGGCTGTGCTCGGCGTCCTGCGCCCACTCGACGCGGATCGGCAGCGACTCGGCGTAGGTCGTCTCGAGATAGGCGACGAGCTTCCGTTCGAACTCGGCTCGCTCGCTCGCTTCGGCGTTCGCCTGCGCGCTCGTCAGACCACAGGCCGCCGCGGCCTCGACGATGCGCGCGTCGATGCTGCGGCGTTCCATCGCGGCGCTCACGCGCTCGCAGCGCTGCGCGTCGGAGAGCAGCTCGCGCAGGTCCGCATCGCCGAGCGCGGAATCGCTGCCGGCCGCGAACACCTGCGACTCGCCGAGGCCGATGCCGAGCAGGTGTTGCGAGAGTTCGTTGTCGCTCTGGATGTACTGCTCGCTCTTGCCCCGCTTCACCTTGTAGAGCGGCGGCTGCGCCAGGTACAGGTGCCCGCGCGTGATCAGGTCCGGCATGTGGCGGAAGAAGAACGTCAGCAGGAGCGTCTGGATGTGCGAGCCGTCGACGTCCGCGTCGGTCATCAGGATGACCTTGTGGTAGCGGAGCTTGTTCGGCTCGAAGTCCTCGCCGATGCCGGTTCCGAGCGCCGCGATCATGATCTGGATCTCGTTGTTCGCGAGCATCCGGTCGAGCCGCGCCTTCTCGACGTTGATGAGCTTGCCGCGGATCGGCAGGATCGCCTGGTTGTAGCGGTCGCGGCCTTGCTTCGCGGACCCGCCTGCCGAATCGCCCTCGACGATGAAGATCTCCGCCTTCGCGGGATCGCGCTCCTGGCAATCGGCGAGCTTGCCCGGGAGGCTGGCGTCGCCGAGCGCGCCCTTGCGGCGGGTGAGCTCGCGCGCCTTGCGCGCCGCTTCTCTCGCCCGCACGGCCTCCGTACACTTCTGTGCGACGGACTTCGCGACCGCCGGGTTCTCCTCGAGGTGGCTCGAGAGCTGCTCGTAGACGAGGTTGGCGACGATGCCCGTGACCTCGCTGTTGCCGAGCTTCGCCTTGGTCTGGCCCTCGAACTGCGGGTGCGAGAGCTTCACCGACACGACCGCGGCGAGGCCCTCGCGCGTGTCCTCGCCGGTGACCGTGACGACGTCCTTCTCGGCGAGGTGCTCCGCGATCCAGCGGTTCATCGCGCGGGTCATGGCGTTGCGGAAGCCGGTCAGGTGGGCTCCGCCTTCGATCGTGTTCACGTTGTTGGCGAAGCTGTACACGCTCTCGTTGTAGCCGTCGTTGTACTGGAGGGAGACCTCCACGTGCACGTCCGTCGTGACGATGCCGTCGCCCGTCGACTGCTCGTAGGAGCGGTCGCCCGACAACATGATCACCGGGTGAACCGGCACCGTGCCGCGGTTCAGGTACTCGACGAACGAGGCGATGCCGCCCTCGTAGTGGAACTCGTGCTTCTTGCCGCTGCGCTCGTCCTCGAGATTGATGCGGATGCCCGCGTTCAGGAACGAGAGCTCGCGCAGGCGATTCGCCAGCGTGTCGAAGCTGTACTCGGTGATCTCGAAGATCTTGGGATCCGGGTGGAAGGTGATCGTCGTCCCGGTCTTGTCGGTGGTGCCGACGACGTGCAGGTCCTCCTGGGGAACGCCGCGCTCGTAGCGCTGGCGATAGACCTTGCCGCGCAGCTTGATCTCGAGGTCGAGCTTGTCGGAGAGCGCGTTCACGCACGAGACGCCGACGCCGTGCAGGCCGCTCGAGACCTTGTAGGACTTGTTGTTGAACTTGCCGCCCGAGTGCAGCGTGGTCAGCACGACCTCGGCCGCGGGCCGGCCGAGCTTGGCGTGCGGGTCGATCGGAATGCCGCGGCCGTTGTCCTCGACGGTGACCGAGTCGTCGCTGTGGATCGTGACTCGGATCGTGTCGCAGAAGCCGGCTACGGCCTCGTCGATCGAGTTGTCGACCACCTCGTAGACCAGATGGTGCAATCCGCCGGGGCCCGTCGACCCGATGTACATCGCAGGCCGCTTCCGGACCGGATCGAGACCCTCGAGAACCTCGATGGATCTCGCATCGTACTCGCTCATAAGCTGTTCTTCGCCCCTAGGACCTTTGCCCGACGCCTTCGCGGGGGAGGACCAGAACCCTGTGGAAGACCCTGCGGCACCGGCCTCACCTCGAACACGTCAGCCAAGACGCATCCAAGGGGCCCCTTGCGCCGCAAGGTGCTGCAATCACACGGTAAACTAGCCCAACGAGAGGCTTACGGCTATAGCCGCATGGGCATGATGACCGCGATTTCGTCGGGGTCGTCGGCCGGCCGGAATTGAGCGGGGCTGAGCTCCTCGCCGAGCTCGAGCACGACCTCCTTGGCCGTCATCGAGCCCAGGACGTCGAGCAGGTAGCGCGCGTTGAACGCGGTCTCGAAGCGCTCGCCCTGGTACTCGACCGGCAGCACCTCCCGCGCCTCGCCCAGATCCGGGTTGCTGGCCGAGAGATCGACCTGCCCGTCGTCGAGGACGAAGCGGAAGCCGCGCGAGCGCTCATGCGCCATCAGCGAGATGCGCCGCACCGCATGGAGCAACCGCTCGCGCTCGACCAAGAGCCGTACCCGGTGGCCCTTCGGCAGGATCTGCCGGTAGTTCGGGAACTCGCCGTCGATCAGGCGCGTGGTCAGCAGCAGGTCGGGCCGCCGGACCATCAGGAACCCATCGCCCAGCCCGAGATCCACCGAGCCTTCGCCTTCCTCGCACAGCTTGCGGATCTCGGCGATGCCCTTCCGCGGCACGATGATGCCCTTGGCGAGGAAGCCCACCGCCGTCGGCACCGAGCGCTCGATCAGCGAAAGCCGATGGCCATCGGTGGCGACGAAGCGGATCTTCTTCCCATCCGCGCTCTCGATGTATACGCCGTTCAGGTTGTACCGGGTCTCGTCGCTCGAGGTCGCATAAAGCGTGTGATCGATCATCTCGGCCATCAGGGACGTGTCGATCTGCGCGAACGCGACGCCGTCCGCGCTCGCGATCGAGGGGTACTCCTCGGGCGAGGTCGAGAGCAGCGCGAACTTCGCGGGCCCGCAGGTCAGCGTGACGCGAGCGCCGTCCTCGGAGCTCAGCACGACTTCGGGTCCCTCGAGCTCGCGCACGATCTCGTAGAGCTTCTTCGCGCCGAGCGTCACCGACCCGGGGGTCTTCACCGTCGCTGGGTGATTCGCGACGACCGCGACCTCGAGGTCGGTCGCGGCCAGGGTCAACCCGTCCTCGCGCGCTTCGATCAGCACGTTCGCCAGGATCGGCATCGTGCCGCGGCGCTCGACGATGGCCTGGACGCGTCCGAGCCCGCGCAGCAGTTCGTCTCGTTCGATAGTGAGCTTCATGCCAACCTTCCTCCCGCCTCTTCTTCTGATCTTAAAGCAAGTTGAGCAGGAGTAGGAGGGAGGACGGTGGATTTCTGGAAAACTATCGCGAGGCCGCGTCGCCGCTGGCGTAGTTCTGCACCGTCGGTCCGAGCGGAACGGCCGCCTCCTGTGTCCAGGCGGGGGAGACGCAGACGAGCCGTGAGTTTTCCACCGCTCATCCACCATCCTCCGAGACGCGCATCAGCTCTTTCTCGACGAGGAGAACGGCGGCGCGAAGGCTCGCGTTTTCGCCGAGCTGCTCCTGGACCACGCGATCGGAGTGGAGCGCCGTGGTGTGGTGGCGCGCGAAGCGCCGGCCGATCTCGGGGTACGAGAGGCCACAGTGGCGGCGCACGAGGTACATCGCGATCTGACGCGGGGTCGTGACCCGTGGGCTGCGGCCGGTCGAGCGCAGCTCGCGCAGCCGGACGTTGAACTGCCGCGAGACCGCGTTCATGACGTCCTCGGGGGTGACCCGGATCGACGTCTCGGTGCCCTTGGTGAGCAGGTACTTCACGACCTCGACGTCCTCGAGGCCGCGCCCGCACGACGATTTCGCCATCAGCCGGGTCAGCACGGCGTCGAGCCGAGCGAGGCTCCCGCGCAAGCGGCTGGCCAGCAGGGTTGCGACCGCCGCGCTCGGCTCCACCCCCCAACGACGCGTTCGCTCGAGGATGATCGCGACCCGGGTCTCCCACTCCGGCGCCCGGAGCTCGACCGGCTCGAAGCGCGCCAGCCGCGCTCGCAGGGGCTCGATCAGCCCGGCCGTGCGCTCGGCGGACTTTGCCAGCGAGACGGCGACGGGGATCCCGCGCTCGTGGAGCAGGTCGAGCGTGTGGACGAGCTCCTCCTGGGTGGCTTCGCGACCGGCGAGCGCTTGAACATCGTCGAGGAGCAGCGCGCTCGACGCGAGCAGGCGTTCGCGGAACGCGGCCACGTCGTCCGCCCAGATCGCACTCACCAGATCGAGCGAGAGCTGCTCCGAGCTGCGGTAGCAGACTCCCGCGGGATCGACCTCGGCCCGCAGCGCGGCGATCGCGCGCAGCAGATGTGTTTTTCCAGAACCATTCGGGCCGTGAATCGCGATCCCGCCGCCCGCACTGGCGCGCGCGAAGGCGCGAGCGCGATCGCGAGCGCCCGAGTTCGCAGGGCCGCTGACGAACGTTGCCAGGGTGTAGCCGGGGTCGGCACGCAGCTCCGCGACATCGGCGACTGGAGTCAGCGCGAGCTCGAGCGCGCCGTCGCTGAGGCTCGAGAGCGTGGTCTCGATCGCACCGATGTGACCGGCGCGAATCCAGCCCTCGAGCTCCGCGAGATTCGCAGCGAGGCGAAGAGAATCGGAGGTGCGCTCGAGACAGCGCGTGCTCTCGACGAGAGCATCGCGCGTCGCCGGAGCGAGCCGGTGCGCGAGGGTGTGCAGCACCGACTTCCAAAGAGAGATCGCTTCGTCTGCACAGACGAGGCCCGGAGCAGTCGCGGTCATGGGGGGACGTCAAACCTTTCGAGAGGCGATGACGAGTGGGATCCCCGTGCTCATATCAAAGCGCTGCGCAGCAATGCAAGAAGCCACTGACAATTCTGCGTTCGGGCGCATAACGGGCCGCGGCGTTGACACTCCGAGGGCCCGGTGCTTTCATACACGCCCACCGAGCGACCGGCTCGAGAGGCACTCCCCATGAAGCGCACATTTCAACCCAGCCGAGTCCGGCGCGCACGCAATCACGGATTCCGCGCTCGAATGGCCACAAAGGCCGGGCGAAATGTGCTCTCGCGCAGGCGCGCGAAGGGTCGTCACGAGCTCACGCGGGTCTCGAAGAGAAGGTAGCAGCGATCCGTCGGCGTCTTCCGCTGACTCCCGCAGCAAACCTCGTCGGAGAATGCGGAGAGCCGATTTCGTCGCCTCTTCGGAGCACGGCGAGCGCCGGACGACTCGGTTCTTCATTGTCTTGCTTCGAGATCGAAAGGACGGCGGTCCAACCCGCCTGGGCATCACCGTCACGCGCAAGGTCGGCAGCGCCGTGCGGCGCAATCGGATCAAGCGCCTCGCTCGCGAATGGTTCCGCAGTCGCTCCCGAGAGTTTGGATCGTGCGATCTAGTCCTCATCGCCAAGCGAGATCTGCCGCAATCGCTGCGGCTGGCGGATGTGCGTCAGGACTTGGATCGGAAGCTCGCAGCCGTCGCACTGCCGCGGGCGCAGCCTTGATCGCGCTCGTGCGCGGCTACCGGTTCCTGGTGTCGCCCTGGCTCGGTTCGGCGTGCCGCTTCCACCCGAGCTGTTCGCAGTACGCGGTGGCGGTGATCGAGCGGGACGGCGCGCTGCGGGGGGGAATGCGCGCGCTCTGGCGTCTGGCGCGCTGCAATCCGCTGGGCCGTGGCGGCCTGGACCTCCCCTGAGGGAATGACGGTGGATCGTCTCCAGATCACGGCCATCGCGCTCGCGATCTCATTGATCGCGGTCTCGTATCTGTTCCGGCCGACGCCTCCGCCTGAGCCCGCGCCGGCTCCGCCGGAAGCCGCGGCGGAGGCACCGCCCCAGACTGACGCGCCGCCGAGCGCGCCGACGGAGCCGATCCCCGCGGCAACGAGCGTCCCTGAGGCGCCCGATGCCGAGCGCGTGACCATGGAGAATGACGCAGTCCGACTCCGCGTCAGCAGCCTCGGTGGCCGGGTCGATCGCGTCGAGCTGCTCAAGTACACCGCCACTGTGGAACCGAGCTCGGGTCCGGTCGAGCTGGTGACGACGGAATCGCGCGGGGCGATGTTCGTCTTTCTCGGACCGGAGCCCCTGCGCTCGCTCGAGGCCGTTCCGTACAAGGTCACCGCTTCGGGACCGCGTATGGTGGAGCTGCGCGCCGAGCAAGGCGGAATCTCCGTAACGCGACGCATCGAGCTTGATGACGCGGGCTATGGCGGGCGCGCCACTGTGTCAATCCAGAACCAGAGCGCGGCCGTCGTCAGGCCGAAGTTCGACCTGGTGACCTATGGGCAGGAGCGCCCCGTCGCGGCACCCGATCACTTTCTGAACTACAGCCTCGTGGCGTCGCTGGACGGCAGCGTCCATCGCACGCCGGTCGCCGGAATCGGCACCGCCGGGTTCCTCGGGGGATTGCTCGGGCGCTCGGCGCCGACCGGAACCGCCTCACCGCCGCCGGTGGAGTGGGTTGGCGTCGACAGCCAGTACTTCCTGTTCGCGGCGATTTCGGAAGACCCTCGCGAGAGCTCGGCTTTCCTTGGGCCGCTCGGGCGCGACATCGGGCAGGCAGCGCTGGGCCGGACGATCTTCGACGTGCCGCCAGGCACGGGAGTCGAGCGCAACTATCGGCTCTTCTTCGGGCCGAAGGTGCCCGAGATCGTGAGCTCCGTGGACCCGCGTCTCGAGGCGTCGATCGATGCCGGCTGGGCGTTCGTTCGTCCGCTCGTCCACATCTTCGAGGCGATGCTGCGTTGGACTCACGCCCACGTCATCGCCAACTACGGCGTTGCCATCATCCTCATGACGCTGCTCGTGCGGATCCTGACATTCCCACTGACGCAGCGCTCCATGAAGTCGATGAAGCGCTTCGCCGTCATCGCGCCGCAGATGAAGGAGCTCCAGGCGAAGTATGGGAGCGACCGGGACAAGCTGCAGGAAGAGATGATGAAGCTGTATCGCCAGAAGGGGATGAACCCGCTGTCGGCGATGGGCGGCGGCTGTGTTCCGATCCTGATCCAGATGCCCTTCATGATCGCGCTGTACTTCGCGCTGCAGACCTCCATCGAGCTGCGTCACGCGCCGTTCGCGCTCTGGATCAACGACCTGTCAGCGCCCGAGAACTTCTTCTCGATTGCGGGCCTGCCGATCCGCGTCCTCCCCCTTCTGATGGGGGCGTCGATGTTGCTGCAGCAGCGGCTCACGCCGGCACCGAACGCCGATCCGCAACAGCGCCAGATGATGACACTGATGAGTGTCGTCTTCACGTTCATGTTCTACCAGTTCCCGTCGGGGCTCGTGCTCTATTGGTTCGTGAGCAACCTTCTCGGGATCGCACAGCAGCTCTGGGTCAATCGAACGCCGGCGGCGGAGCCTGCGAAGTGACCAGAAGCGGAAGGAGCGAGGAATGAATGCAACCGTGGATGACGCGCGGGAGTTCGTGGCGGATACGCGCGAAGAAGCGCTGTCGAAGGCCGAGAGCTTCTTCAGGACGAGCGCGGATCAGCTCGACGTGTGGGTGGTTCCCGACACAGTGCAGGTGTCCGGGCTGGGCTCGCGCTTGCTGCTGATCGCTGCGCCGAAGTCTGCGAAGCCGGCGGCGCGCGAGGATCGGCGCCCGGAGCGCAGAGACGAGCGCCGCGAGGAGCGACGGCCCGAGCGGACGGAGCGCGCCGAGCGACCGCCGCGCCGCGAGGCGGCCCCGGAGCGCGCACGCGAGGAGCGACCCCGCGAGGAGCGACCCCGCGAGGAGCGACCCCGAGAGGATCGCCCGCGGGAACGTCCGGAGCGGGCTGAGCGAAGCGAGCCGCGTCCGCGCCCGGAACGCGCTCCGGCCGCGACGCGCGCGGCGCCCGAGCCCGTCGACGACGCAATCGAGGACGTGGAAGACGGGGAGCTCGGCCCGGTCGGAGAGTTCATTGCCGGCATCCTCGAGCGCATGAAGCTCCGAGAAGTCGCCATCACGGAGTCCGAGACCGATGACGGCGACATCATCATCAGCCTGGCCGGCAAGTCCTTGACCGTTCTCGCGGACCGGGATCCGAGGCTCGGCGCCGCGCTCTCTCACCTGGCGCATCGCGCTGCGGAGATGCTGGTCGACGAGGACGCCGGTGCTCGCGTCGAGATTCGCGGTACTCGACGCCCACAAGTGGAAGAGCGCAACGAGCGCCCGGCGCGTGACAGCCGACGCGGGGGCGGCGGCCGCTCTGAACGGTCGGAACCTCGCCGCGATGACGATCGGGAGCGCGACGTCGACGAAGTGGCCCTCGAGCGCATGGCGCGCGAAGGTGCCGAGATCGTGCGGCGCACGGGCGAGCCAGAGCTTCTGCGTCCCATGAACTCGCGCGAGCGCTGGGTCGTCCACAACGCGCTGAAGGACGAGCGCGGCGTGCGATCAGAGAGCGAGGGCGAGGGCCCGCGGAAGCGGGTTCGCATCACGCCGGTTTGAGCCGACCGCCCGCCCCCGACGAGACGATCGCGGAGTTTCTTCGCGAGCTGGCTCGTTGGGGCGAGCGGATGAATCTGGTCGGCTCGACGGATCCCGCGGCGATCGCCCGACACGTCGAGGATGCGCTCGCGGCAGCCCCGCACCTTCCGGAGGGGGCGTGCGTCGTTGACCTCGGAAGCGGCGCCGGCTTTCCGGGGATCCCGATCGCGATCGCACGGCGGGATCTGCGCCTGACCCTCGTCGAGATCCGTGAGAAGCGCGTCGCCTTTCTGCGCCACGTAGTTCGGGTGCTTGGACTCTCCGTCGACATCCGTCGCGTCTCCATCGAGGACGCCCCCGCCGAGACGTTCGAATTCGCGCTCTTGCGAGCGGTTGCCCCGCCTGGGAGGTCCGCTCAGCTCGCGCGCTCCTGGGTGCGCGATACGGGCGAGATCTGGATCTGGGCGGGGCCGGACGCCGCCGTTCCGGGTTCCCTCCCGCTCCCGCTCGCCTCCGGAGGCGCGATCTTGCGTGTTCCTGCGGCGGTGATTTCCCGTGGAACGAGCTGAAGCCACTCGGGTCTGCAGACTTCCACTCCTTGCACGTGGAACTCTGAGGTAGACTCCGCCTGCGGTGCGCCGCGGGGTGGAGAGTGGCTCGGGTAATCGTCGTTGCGAACCAGAAGGGCGGCGTCGGGAAGACGACCACGGCCGCCAATCTTGCGGCATC
>Ga0210377_10000852_pt1 | contig 28825 bp, 22 predicted proteins | sample PLM4_65_b1redo_FD_155480 | JGI IMG/M metagenome (GOLD analysis project Ga0210377, IMG submission 155480) | Groundwater sediment microbial communities from an aquifer in East River, Colorado, USA - PLM4_65_b1 redo | ecosystem: Environmental > Terrestrial > Soil > Riparian zone | place: USA: East...
CGCTGGTGAGCTACGGCGGGTCATCGCTCATCGCCAGCCTCATGGCCGTCGGCATTCTGTTGAATCTGTCACAACAATCGAATTGAACGTGAACGAAATGGGCGAGTGTGGCGTGAAGGGCATGGAGACGGCAGCGATGAGCGGCCGGAGGAGATCTCATGCCTGAAACGCTGATGATCGCCGGCGGCGGCACCGGTGGCCACATCTATCCCGCGATTGCGATCGCGCGCGAGTACGTCTCGCGCCGTCCGGACCGGAACGTGGTGTTCGTCGGAACGGAGCGCGGTCTGGAGAAGACGATCGTTCCGAAGGCCGGCTTCCCGCTCGAGCTCATTTCGGTCGGGGGTCTCAAGGGAAAGGGGCCGGCGGAGCTGGCGAAGAATCTCGCGCGTCTGCCACTCGGGTTCGTGCAGGCCTGGCGTCTCGTCGGCAAGCACCAGCCCGGCGTCGTCCTTGGCGTCGGCGGTTACTCGTCGGGTCCGGTGCTGGTCGCAGCGCGACTGCGCGGCGCGCCGACGATCATTCATGAGGCGAATGCGTTTCCCGGCGTCACGAACCGCGTGCTGGCGAAGGTCGTGAACGCTGTCGCCGTCGGTTACGCCGACGCCTTGACGCGGCTGAAGCGCAATGACGGGGTCGTCACCGGCAACCCCGTGCGCAAAGAGTTCTTCGAAGCTGCCGCCAACCGCCAACCGTCAACGGGCAACCGCCGAAGGCTTCTCATCTTCGGAGGCAGCCAGGGCTCGCGCGTGCTGAACGACGCAATAGCCGGCGCGCTCCTCTTTCTGGCGAAGCTGAAGGACACGCTCGACATCGTTCACCAGACCGGGCCGAACGAACTGCAGAAGGTGAAGGCGGCTTACGCGAGCTCGGCGTTCAGCAGCGCGCGCGTCGTGCCGTATCTCGATCCGATCGTGGACGAGATCGCGGCCGCGGATCTCGTCGTCTCGCGCGCCGGTGCCATGACCATCGGCGAGCTGGCCGCGGTGGGGCGGGGCGCGATTCTCGTCCCGTTCGCCGCGGCGACGAACAACCATCAGGAGCTGAACGCGCGTGTGGTGGAGAAGGCCGGGGGCGCCGTCGTCATCACCGAACGGGAGCTGAAACCGGAGCGTCTGGCGGCGGCGATCACGAACGCGCTGGCCGATCCCGACCGGGCCGGACGGATGGGGGCCGCGGCGCGGACCCTGGCCGCTCCGGAAGCCACGAAAAAGATCGTCGATTACATCGAACAGATTCAGAGAAAATAATTGCTTTGACAGTGCTGCACACTTAAACTTTTAAATTAAGACGCCACCATCAGAATGCTTTTTGATCACATTAAGAACATTCATTTCGTCGGCATCGGCGGAATCGGTATGAGTGGCATCGCCGAGATCCTCGCGGAAGCGGGACTCTCGGTCTCAGGGTGCGATCTCCGGCCCTCCGCCGCGACCGAGCTCCTGCAGAGCCGCGGCATCTCCGTCGTCATCGGCCACGATCCGGCCCACCTGCAGGGCGTCGACATGGTCGTGTTCACCTCCGCCGTCAAGGGCGTGCACGCCGAGATCGACGAGGCGCGCCGCCGCGGCGTTCCGGTGATCCGGCGCGCCGAGCTCCTCGGGCAGATCGCCAGCGAGAAACGCAGTGTTGGCGTCTCGGGCACCCACGGCAAGACCACCACCTCCGCGATGATCGCCCTCGTCCTCGAAGAGGCAGGGCTCGATCCGACCGTCATCATCGGCGGCATGCTGCGGAACTTCTCCGGCAATGCGAAGCGCGGCGCCGGCGAGTTCCTCGTCGTCGAAGCCGACGAGTACGACCGCACGTTCCATCAGCTCCATCCCGAGGTCGCCGTCGTGACGAATATCGAGGCGGATCACCTCGAGTACTACGGCACCTTCGAGGCCATCGTCGAAGCGTTCCGGATTTTCGTCGAAGGCGTGAAGCCGGACGGCGCCGTCGTCGCCTGCGCCGATGACCCGGCGGTCGCGGCCCTCCTCGGGCGGATCAAAGGGAAGAGGGTCGTCACATACGGCAGGAGTGCAGGCGCCGATGTGCGTCCGACGCGCGTCCGCTTCTCCGGTCGCGAGACGTCATTCGACGTCCCCGGGATGCGCTCATTCAAGCTCTTCGTGCCGGGCGAGCACAACGTGCTCAACGCGCTGGCTGCGATCGCCGTCGGGCGCGAGCTCGGAATCAGTGCGGACGTCATCGCCGCCGCGCTCGCGAAGTTCCTCGGCGTCGACCGCCGATTCCAGATCCTGGGCCAGTACGGCGGCGCGATCGTCGTCGATGATTACGCGCATCATCCGACCGAGATCCGCGCCACGCTCAGCGCCGCGCGGCGCGGTTATCCCAGCCGGCGGATCGTGGCGCTCTTCCAGCCGCATCTCTACTCGCGCACGCGCGATTTCGCGCACGAGTTCGCGGCATCGCTGCTCGAAGCAGATGTCGCGATCGTCACCCCGATTTACGCCGCGCGAGAGCAGCCCATCGAAGGCGTCTCCTCGCGACTCATTGCCGAGGCGATGGAAGGAATCGAGTTCCTCGATCGCAGCAACAAGGAGATCGAGAGCGAGATGCGGCAACGCCTCGGGCCGAATGACATGTTCATCACGATGGGTGCCGGCGACGTGCACGAGATCGCCGAGGCACTGGTGCGGGGGGCGGCGTGAGCAACGCGTTCGATAACACCGATCGTTTCCTCCGCGCCACCGACGCCGGACGCGTTCGTCGCAATCAGCGGCAGATCGCGGTGGAGCGCCTGCTCGCGATTCTCCGCAACGTCGTGCTGTCGCTGCTCGCCGTCGTCGGCGCGGTGTGGCTGTACCTGCACACGCAGTCCGACGCGCGTTTTGCCGTGAAAAACATCGAGATCACCGGCGCGGTCCATACACCGCGCCAGGCGCTCGACGCGCAGACGCACCGCTACGCCGGTCTCAATCTGTTTCGCATCGATATCGCCCGGGTGCAGCACGACTTCGAGTCGCTGCCATGGGTGCGTCGGATCAACATCGAGAAGAAACTCCCCGACACGCTGCGGATCCACATTACGGAGCGCGAGCCTGTGGCGCTGCTGCGGGATGGCGACCACCTCGTCTACGTCGATGCCGAAGGCGCCGCATTCGCGGAGCTGACGGCGAGCGTCGGTGACAACGACCTGCCGCTCATCACGCATGCCACGGGCGCGGAGCTGACGCGCTCGATCGTTTTGCTGCAGAGGCTGCGCGCCGCGGATCCGGATCTCTATTCGCGCGTCGCCGAGGTGAAACCGATTGCGCCGCGGGGCTTCGCGGTGTTCGACCGTGAGCTGCAGACGCTCGTCTACGTCAATGCTGAAGACATCGTCGAGAAGTGGCGCGATCTGTACGCCATCGCAAGGTCCGAGCGCCTTGGCGCCGGAGCCATTGAATACGCCGATCTTCGATTCGCCGACCGGCTCGTCGTCAAGCCCGTCCACCCGATGACCGTCGCCGTGGCGCCGCTGCACAGGCCCACGGGCGCGGAGATCACGAACTAGGAGGCCATGTCATTCCGAGCGTAGCGAGGAATCCGGGGGAATGGGAGGCGCGATATGCGTGCTCAGGCGAAGTTCGTCGCGCCACCCTGTCCCCCAGGCCCCTCGCTCACGCTCGGGATGACAAGCCGTAGAGGAGACAGACATGGCCCGAACCGAAGAGAAATACGTCGTCGCACTCGATATCGGCACCTCGAAGGTGTGCGTGCTGGTCGGCGAGATCAACGACCGGCGGCAGCTCGAGATCATCGGCAAAGGCACCGCTCCGATGCGCGGCACGCGGCGCGGCAACATCATCAATCTCGATCAGGCCGTCGATGCGGTGAAGAAAGCGGTCGATGAAGCCGAGGTGATGGCTGGATTGCAGATCGAGTCGGTGTACGTCGGCGTCGCCGGCGATCACATCCGCTCGGTGAACTCGCGCGGCGTCGTCTCCGTCGTCGGGAAGCACAGGGAGATCTCGCGCGAGGACATCGACCGGGTGATCGAGGCCTCGAAGTCGATCAACATTCCGGCCGAGCTCGAGCTGCTGCACGTGATCCCGCGCGAGTTCGTCGTGGACGGTCAGGACGGCATTCACGATCCGCTGGGCATGACGGCGCAGCGCCTCGAAGCGAACGTGCACATCGTCACCGGCGCGCGCACGCACAACCAGAACATCCTCACCTGCGTGAACAAGGCCGGCATCGCCGTGCAGGAGCTCGTGCTCGAACAGCTCGCCGCAGGCGAAGCGGTGCTCACGCACGACGAGCGCGAGATGGGCGTGCTCCTGCTCGACCTCGGCGCCGGAACTGCGGATTACGCGGTGTTCCTCGAGGGGAACGTCGTGCACACGAACGTCCTGCCGGTCGGCGCGGGTCACTTCACATCGGACATTTCGGTCGTGCTTCGCACGCCGATGGAAGATGCGGAGCGGATCAAGAAGCGCCACGGCTGCGCGCTGTCGTCGCTCATCACCGAAAACGATCCGATCGAGGTGCCGACGGTCGGTGGCCGCGCGCCGAAGATCGTCTCGCGGCACGAGCTGACGAACATTCTCGAGCCGCGCGCGGCGGAGATTGCCAAGCTCGTCTACAAGGACCTCGAGAAGGTCGGCCTCGACAAGGAGATCCGTTCCGGGGTGGTGATGGTCGGCGGCGGCGCGGAGATGGATGGAATGATCGAGATGATCGAACAGGTGTTCGATCAGCAGGCGCGGAAGGGGATTCCGCGCGGACTGGGCGGACTGGCCGACACGGTGGCCGGTCCGGAGTGGGCGGCGGCCGCCGGGCTTCTGCTCTGGGGATTCCGAACGGAAGCGAAGGTGCGCAAGCGCCCGCGCACCGGACTCGCTCGGGTGGCGGACTCGTTCCGCTCCTGGTTCGCGGCGGAATGAGATCGCAGGGTGCAGGTCGCAGGTCGCAGTACGAAAGGGAAGGCCAGAACATGATTACGTTCGATGAGAAACCGGATGAGGCGAAGCTGGGCGTGACGCTCGAAGAAGGCCAGCTCACCGCGAAGATCAAGGTTATCGGGATCGGTGGCGGGGGCGGCAACGCGGTGAACCGGATGATCCAGACCGGCATCAAGGGCGTGGAGTTTCTCGTCGTGAACACCGACGTGCAGGCGATGCGCAACTCGCTCGCTCCGGTGAAGCTGCAGATCGGCAACAAGCTGACGAAAGGGCTCGGCGCGGGGGCGAATCCCGAGATCGGTAAGCAGGCCGCGCTCGAAGACACGGATCGCATTCTCGAAGCGCTGTCGGGCGCGGATATGATCTTCATCACGACCGGCATGGGTGGCGGCACCGGCACGGGCGCGGCGCCGATCATCGCGTCGCTCGCGGCGGAGCTCGGAGCGCTCACGGTTGCGGTGGTGACGAAGCCGTTCGCCTTCGAAGGAAAGCGCCGCCGCGTTCAGGCCGAGTACGGAATCCGCGCGCTGCGCGACACGGTCGACACGCTGATCACGATTCCGAACGAGCGGCTGCTCAACTTCGTGGAGCGTGCCACCTCGCTGTCGGAAGCGTTCAAGATCGCCGACGACATCCTGCGCCAGGCGGTGCAGGGCATCTCCGATCTCATCACCGTGCCGGGCGAGATCAATCTCGACTTCGCCGACGTGAAAACGATCATGCACGGGATGGGCATGGCGCTGATGGGTACGGGCGTCTCGTCGGGCGAACATCGCGCCGTCGAAGCCGCGCAGCGCGCGATCTCGTCGCCGCTGCTCGAAGAAGCCTCGATCGAAGGCGCGAAGGGCGTTCTGATCAACATCACCGGCGGGCCGGACATGACGCTGTTCGAAGTGCACGAAGCGGCGTCGATCATTCAGGAAGCCGCGGACGAAGAGGCGAACATCATCTTCGGCACGGTCATCGATCCGAAGATGAAGGAGGACGTGAAAGTCACAGTCATCGCCACGGGGTTCGATGCGGCGACGAAGGGATTCCTCAATCAGCGCGGCGAGCAGTTGTCGCCGCCGACGCAGCCGCAGCGCCCGGTTTCTCCGGCCCGCACGGCGACGGCGCCAGGACAGCAGATCGCCGCGCAGCATGTGGAGCCGCCGGCGTCAAACACGCAGCAGGTCGGCGCGGAGGGGGAGATCTACGATCCCCCGTTTTTTCGCAAGACGTTTACTCGTCCGGACGGAGGAACCAGCGGATTCGGGCCGATGGCGTCGAACGATTTCGGCAGTGACCTCGATATTCCGACGGTGATTCGCAATCTCAGCGACTGAGGACAGGGGCTTCAGCAAAGGCGCATCCCTCGCGTGCGCCACGCGTGGTCCATCGCCACGCGGGTTCCGGGGAGAGGGACCCGGGACCGTCTGCTCCCGGGGGGCGCGGGCAACCGCGCCCCCTTTTTTACCGCGGTCAGAATGATGAAGCTGCGGCGTCTTTTACGGATGGCTTTCCCTCGGCGCACGCACCCGCTTCTCGATGCGGTGCTCACGCCGAACGAGCGCGACTTTCCGAACGAGGCGCGTTATCGGGAACTGGTCGGCGGCGCTGATCCATTCGTGACCGCGCGTTACGCGGAAGGGATGCGGTGGCGTCGCGTGCTCGGCACTCATGTGCCGGCGCCCGCGCGCGTGCTCGACCTCGGCGCGGGCAATGGTGCGGTCGAGCTGGCGCTCGCGGCCGGCGGGTATCGCGTCATCAGCATCGATGCGGAATGGAACGATGACGCGCGGCGCCTGCGCGTGCGCCGCGTCGTCGCCGACGCGGCGGCACTGCCGTTCCGGGGCGGCGTCTTCGATGCCGCACTCTCGTTGGAGACGATCGAGCATCTGCCGGATGCGCGCGCGTCCTCGCGTGAGATTGCACGCGTGCTGCGCGATGGGGCGACGGTGCTGCTGACAACGCCACCCCGATGGCGGTACGCGCTCGGTGCAGATCCTCACTTCGGGATCCGGTTTCTGACTCTGCTACCGGCGGCGCTTCAGCGAAGGGTGGCCGCGAGTCGCGGACGTCGCGAATACGTCGATCGCATCTACGGCTCGACCGCGCAGGTAGCGCATGCCATGCGTCCGCTGCGACTCGTGGCGGTGCTTTCACGGTCGCGCATGCCGCAGCGCTGGTTCTGGGACGCGCTCGTGTTCAGGCTAAGAGCAAGGAGCTAAGAGCCAGGAGCTAAGAGCCAGGAGCTGTTCGTTCTCCGTCATCCCGAGCGAAGCGAAGGATCTCGTCGGCGAGATTTGTGCGGCTGAGATCCTTCGGCGTCTTCGCGCCTCAGGATGACGCTTGCGCGTCACTCCCACTCGATCGTGCTCGGCGGCTTCGACGACACGTCGTACACGACGCGGTTTACCCCGCGCACTTCGTTCACCACGCGCCGCGAAATGCGATCGAGCAGATCGTGCGGCATGCGGTACCAGTCCGCGGTCATGAAGTCGGTCGTCGTCACGGCGCGAATGGCGAGCACATTCTCGTAAGTGCGCTCGTCGCCCATCACGCCGACGCTTCGCACGGGCAGGAGCACGGCGAATGCCTGCGAGATCTCGCGATAGAGGCCGGCGTTGCGGATCTCGTCGATCACGATCTCGTCCGCGTTCTGAAGGATCTCGACGCGATCGGCGTTCACTTCGCCGAGGATGCGCACGGCCAGGCCGGGGCCGGGGAACGGATGACGCCAGACGAACTCCTCTTCGAGTCCGAGCTCGATGCCGAGGCGGCGCACTTCGTCCTTGAACAACTCGCGGACGGGCTCCACGAGCTTGAGTCCCATCTTCTCGGGCAGGCCGCCGACGTTGTGATGCGTCTTGATGACGGCCGACGGCCCTTTGATCGAGACCGACTCGATCACGTCCGGGTACAGCGTCCCCTGCACGAGAAAGTCGACGCCGGTAATCCGCTTCGCTTCCTCTTCGAAGACCGCGATGAACTCGTTGCCGATGCGCTTCCGCTTGATCTCCGGATCTTCGATGCCCGCGAGTCTCGAGTAGAAGCGCTGCCGCGCGTCGACGGCGACGATGTGGAGACCGAGGCCGTCGCTGAGTCTCGAGACGACCTGCATGGCCTCGTTCTTTCGCAGGACGCCGTTGTCGACAAAGATCGCCGTCAATTGGTCGCCGATCGCTTCGGCGACGAGAAGGGCGGCGACGGACGAGTCGACGCCGCCGCTCACCGCGGCGATGGCCCGCTTCTTCCCAACGGTCGAGCGGATCTCTTCGACTTTGCGGCGGCGGAAGTCGCCGATGTCCCACGTCGGCTTGCAGCCGGCGATGTCGAAGAGGAAGTTCCGCAGAATCTGCGTCCCCGCCTCGCTGTGCGTCACCTCGGGATGAAACTCGATGCCGAAGCAGCGCCGCTCGCGATGCTCGAAGGCGCTGATCGGAGCGTTCGCGGAGGTCGCGGTGACCACGAACCCCGGCGGCGGCTCGATGATCCGGTCGCCGTGGCTCTCCCACACGTGCTGCCGCTTCGGCGTCGCCTTGAATAGCGCCGACTCGGCCGTCACGTCGATCTCCGCGCGCCCATACTCGCGCTCCGTGGCCGCTTCCACTCTCCCGTTCAGGAGATAGGCCGTGAGCTGCATCCCGTAACAGATGCCCAGGATCGGAACGCCGAGCTCGAAGATTTCACGCGAGCAGATCGGGGCGGACTCCGCGTAAACCGATTGCGGTCCGCCGGAGAGGATGATCGCTTTCGGCTTCAGCTCCCGGATCTTCTCCACCGGATAGTCGAACGGATGAACGACCGAGAAGACCGACTGCTCGCGGACTCTCCGGGCGATGAGCTGTGTGTATTGCGATCCAAAGTCGAGGATGAGGACGGACTGCTCGGGCGTCATCTCGGAATTCTATCGGAACAGGAAGCGCCGCCTTCCGCAGTTGACTGGTGAACTGCCATCCGGCCGGGCCGCGCCCATTTCGGACTGCGCACTGCGCCTTCACCGACGGTCTTCCGCTCGGACGGCGTGACCGACGCGTCGAATCGGATCAGGGGATCCGCGTATCTGACAACCGGGATCGTGATAACCGCACCGAAGAGAGCTGTGCCGGAAGCGGTCACCGAGGATCCGCAGCCGATTCTAATGGCGCTGAATGCGGTGATCGCGCGCGGGTACCTTGTTGATTTCTAGGATCCTCTGAAAAAGAGGGCGCCGGCTCTGGCCAACAGAGCCGGCGCGGAGGAGGGGAATGAAGCTTTGCAGCCGAAGCGAGGTGCCCGTTCGCTTCACTTGCTTCGACTGTAGAAACGAGAAAAGGTTGTGCGGGGTTTCAAACGTTCACAACGTCACAACAGGTTGCGAAGCTCTTTGCCCGGTTTGAAACGGATGGTGTTTCCGGGCGGGATCTTCACCTCGACGCCGGTCTTCGGGTTTCTGCCGATCCCTTTCTTCCGCTGCTTGACCTGGAACACGCCGAAACCGCGGAGCTCGATACGCTGTCCGCGGGCGAGCGCATTGCGAAGGCCCTCGATGACGGTGTCGACGGCTTGCGCCGCCTTCACCCTCGAAATATCCGAAACCTCGGCGACTTTGTTCACAATGTCGGCCTTGATCATTCGTATCCTCCAGAGGCCGTTGATTATAGCCGTATGGACCGCCACCGTATCGACCACTGGCTGAAACACGTCTGTCTCTTCAAGCACCGGACGGAGGCGACCGAGGCCTGCCGCGGCGGCCACGTGAAAATCAACGGCCAGCGAGTCAAACCGGCCGCGGCCGTTCGCGAGGGCGACGTCATCGAGTTCCTGCTCGGCGATCAGTTCCGGCGGGTTGTGGTGGTCGCCTTGCCTGAGACGCAGGCGTCGAAGGAATCCGCGCGGACGATGTACATCGACGAGACGCCCGTACCCGAGAAGGTGGAGCGATCCACAGTCGCGTTTCGCGATCGGGGCGCCGGGCGGCCGACGAAGAAGGAAAGGCGCGAGATCGAGAAATGGCGGCGGTGAGGTGAGTCCCTCGACACTGGCTCGATGATCGTCCGTGCACTGGAGATCCTTCGTCGCTTCGCTCCTCAGGATAAAGGGCTAGACGTTCACAAACCGCCGCATATCCACGTTCAGCATCAGGCCGATCGCGATGAAGAACATCATCGTCGAGGAGCCGCCGTACGAGATCAGGGGCAGCGGGATGCCAGTGGTCGGCAGCACGCCGATCTGCATCGAGATGTTGATGAAAATGTGGAAGATGAAAAACGAGATCAGGCAGATCGCCAGGAATGTACCGCCACGATCTCGTGCGTGTTTCGCGAATGTGAGCGCCTGAAAGATGAAGAACAGATAGAGACCGAGGATGATCACGACCCCGATGAAGCCCCACTCCTCGCCGGCGACGGCGAAGATGAAATCGGTGTGGCGGGCGGGGAGGAACTCGAGCTTCGCCTGCGTCCCCTGTCGGAACCCTTTCCCGTGGATGCCGCCGGAGCCGATGGCGATCTTCGCCTGCGTGACCTGGTAGCCGGAACCGAGCGGATCGCGCTCCGGATTCAGAAAGATCATCACGCGCTCCCGCTGATACGGTTTGAGAAAGTAGAAGTAACCGACGGGCAGCGCGATCAGTCCGATGAGGATCATGATGAGCCAGTAGCGGATGCGGATGCCGCCGAAGAACATCGCCACCGCGACGAGCGGGGCGAAGGTCGCTGCGGTTCCGAAGTCGGGCTGCACGGCGATGAGTGCCACCGGCAGTGCGATGATGCCCATCGCCACGAAGAACGTGCGGAAATTCAGATACGCCCGATCGTTGGAGTCGAAGTATCGGGCCAGCATCAGCGCCGTGAAGATCTTCATGAACTCGGCGGGCTGAAACTGAAACCCGCCGATGTGGATCCACGATCTGACGTGCGCGGTCACCCTTCCCCACAGCAGCAGGTACAGCAGGAGAATGATGCCGATGCCGTAGAGGATCGGCGCGATGTCGAAGAACACGTGGTAATCGATGACGACGAAGATGATCATCAGCAGGAGGCCGATCGCGATCCAGAGCATCTGCCTCTTCAGCGTTCCCAGTCCGGGATCGGTGAAGTACGTCGCGCTGTAGATGAGGAGAAGGCCGATCGCGGCGATCACGATCGCCGTGCCGAGAAAGTTGAGGTCGAGGGTGGCCAGTTGGCGGTCGCGGATCATTCGTCAGTCCGCCGGCCCGGCACCGGCATGTCGCCTTCCTTGATCCTCTCGATCGTCTCTGGATCCGTCAGGTCGAGGCGCGCGCTCGTCCCTTGATCGCGGAACCGTGCCTCGTAGAGCAGTTTCCCCAGCGGTGCGGCGTCGACACCGCCGTGACCTCCGTGCTCGATGAACACGACGACCACCATCTGCGGGTTGTCGCGCGGGGCGAACGATGCGAACCACGCGTGGTCGCGGTCGCGGAAGGGAAGACTTTCCGACTTGATCCAGCCGTGCTGCGCGATGACCTGCACCGTTCCCGTCTTGCCGCAGATGTCGAGGCCCTCGATGCGGGCGTTTCTGCCCGTTCCGCCTTCTTCATTGACCGCTCGCCAGAGACCCTGCCGGACCGTCTGCAGCGCGTCGGGCGAGAGGTCGACATGGTGAAGGACCTGCGGTGCGACCTTCAGTCGCTGCATTTTACCGTCCGGCGTCGTGTGCTCGATCAGCCGCACGACATGGGGCCGATAGACTTTGCCGCCATTCGCCACCGACGCCATCATGTTGGCGATCTGCAGCGGTGTCATGATGAGCGGTCCCTGTCCGATGGCGACGGAGATCGTCTCCGACGGATACCACTTGCGGTGCTGCTTCTCTTCGGCCCATTTCGTCGACGGGACGATGCCGGCCTTCTCGCCATCGAGATCGACCTGCGAGATCTCTCCGAACGTGACGTTGTGCGAGTACTCGGCAATCTTGTCGACGCCGAGACGGGCGCCGACGTTGTAGAAGAAGATGTCGCAGGAGATTTTCAGTGCCCGGGACACCTCGACCGCGCCGTGACCTTCTCTCTTCCAGCAGCGGAACCGGCGGCCGAAGAAGACGCCGCTGCCTCCGCAGTTGAACTCCGTGCGCGTATTGATCGCGTTGTCGGACAGGCCGGCCATGGCCATGACGACCTTGAAGACGGAGCCGGGTGAGTAGAGACCCTGAATCGTGCGGTTCAACTCGACCTTGAACGGATTCGAGACGATCGTCTTGTACACATCGGGCGAGAACCGTTTGGAATAGACGTTCGGGTTGAACACCGGCGAGGAGACCATGGCCAGCACCTCGCCATTTCGAGGATCGAGAGCCACGGCGGCTCCGACGAACTCGTTCTCGATGAAGTACTGTTCGGCGCGGCGCTGCAGCTCGAAGTCGATGGAGAGATAGACGTTGTCGCCGGCCTGCGCTTCCTTCCTCGCGCTGGTCACTTCCTGCAGCCGGCGGCCATGGCTGTCGAACTCCCAGTACTGCGCGCCGTCCTTGCCGCGCAGGTAGTTGTCGTACATCAGCTCGACGCCGCGCTTGCCGAGGAGGTCGCCCGGGCGCAGGTCTTTGTGCTGCCCGAGGTCCTTCTCCGTCGCCTCACCGATGAAGCCCATCACGTGAGCCGCCATCGTCGCGTACGGGTAATTGCGGCGCTGCACCGGATTGACGTTCAGCTCGGGGAACACGATGTTCTGCGCCTGAACGGCAGCGACCTGCACCATCGTCAGATCTTCCGCGACGGGCATTGGCTGCGATGCAGGAATGCTCTTGCCCTTCTCGAACCGCGCTTCGATGTCCTGCGGCGGCAGCCCGAGGATGGTGGAGAGGAAGGCGATCAGTTTCGGGCGATGACCGGGATCACTCTTGAGCAGCGGCTTGAGCGTGACGCGGTCAATCGTCAGCGAATAGGCCGGCCGGTTGTCCGCCAGGATCTTTCCGTTGCGGTCCATGATCAGCCCGCGTTTGGCGGGCGTCACGATCTCGCGCAGAGCGTTCGACTCGGAGAGGCCGCGGTACTTCTCGGCCTGCACGCCCTGCACGAACCAGAACGATCCCGCCAGAAAGACGAAGACCGCCATGATGGCCCACAGCACGGCGTTGATGCGGAAGTTGATGAACTTCTGATCGTCCCGGTATACGCGCATGGTCAGTTCTCAGATCCTAGTGTCCTGGACACTAGTGTCGTTACACTTCACCAGTTCGCAGATCAAATGCATTCTTCGGTCCTCCACGCTGCGGGCTCCCAGCTCACCATCCCGCTGACCGCTTGGTCGCTTCGATCGGCTCCTCTCTGAGGAAGAGCGTCAGGAGCTGGTACACGAGCATCCCGAACAGGAGTGTGAAGATCGTCTTGACGAGCAGCCCCTGCTCGAACATCTCGATGCGCTGCTTCAGGAGGATGTTCACCAGAATATAGATGACCAGCTCATTGATGATCACCGCGCCGGCGAGGCAGGCGCCGAAAGCCCACGTGCCGCGCAGAGACAGCCGCGAGTTGATGTACGCCACCGCGTACGCGCAGACCGTGAGCGAGAACGCGTGCAGACCGAAGATCGCGCCGGAGAAGGCGTCCTGCACGAAGCCGGCGATCACGCCCGCGATGATGGCGCCGAGAACATTCCCGCCCATCGAGTAATAGACGACGAGGATGACGTAGGGATTGAAGAAGGCCAGCGCGTTCGGGAAGAAACTGTCGAGCAGCGTGTGCAGGGTGAGCGCGATCAGCAGCCCGATGATGTAACGGAGCCATCTCAAGGCGCGTACCTCACGACGTCACCCGGGATCTTCCGCGTGTGAATGACGATGACTTCCTCGATCATCCCGAAGTCCACCGCAGGCCGCACGATGATCGACTTGAACAGGTCCTGCCCCTTCTCCGCCTTGACGACCGTTCCGACGGGAATTCCTTTCGGGTAGATGCCATCGATGCCGGCGGTCAGCACCGCATCGCCCGGCTGCACATCGGCGAGTGAGGGGACGTCGTACATCTGCGCCCCGCTCGCACCGTCGCCGCGAACGACACCCTGGCGCCGCGTGCGCTCGATGAGCGCGCCGGCGGCGGCGTTGCTGTCGGTGATGAGCTGCACTTTGGCCATGTCCTTCGTCGTCAGCACCACGCGTCCGATCAGACCGTTCGCGTTCACGATGACGTCGTTCACTTCCAGGCCGGCGTTCGTTCCGCGGTCGATGATGAGCGACTTGAACCGCGTGGACGTGTCGAGCATCAGGACGTGCGCGAGCGACGTCTGCATCGTGAACTGCTCCGAATAGCCGAGCAGCCCCCGCAGCCGCCGCAAATCACCCTCGGACTGGCGCAGTTTCAGGTTCTCCGTCGTGAGCGCCGCCAGCGTGTTGCGCAGATAGGTGTTCTCCGCGACGGCCCGCCGCATGTCCAGGTAGCCGTGGTACATGTCGGAGGTCGTGCCACCGATCCAGTGCACGAGCTTGGGGACCGGCGAGAAGATCGTCATCACCGTGCGCTCGAACAGCGTCCGGGTTTCACCGATGTATCGCGTCCGCGTGCTGAAACTCATCAGAACGAAGAGCAGCGAGAGGACGACGATGAGGAGAAGTGTCGGTCTGCGTGGGATGACGTCGGCTGGGGCGGCCATAAACTCGAAACGGCTTCAGCAGGTTTCCTGCCACCACTTTAGTCCTGAGTCCTGAGTTCTGAGTTCTGAGTCCTGAGTCCTGAGTGCGTGGGTCTGACTCAGCACTCAGCACTCATCAATCAATCGATCGAAATCTTTCTCAGCAAGTTGAAGTCGGTGAGCATCTGACCCGTGCCGAGGGCGACACAAGCCAGCGGATCTTCAGCCAGGGTGACGGGGAGGCCGGTTTCCTCGCGCAGGCGCTTGTCGAGGTTTTTGAGCATCGAGCCCCCTCCGGCGATGATGATTCCCTTGTCCATGATGTCGGCGGAGAGCTCGGGCGGCGTGCGCTCGAGCGCGACTCGCACCGCCTCGACGATCGTGGCCACCGTTTCGGACAGCGCCTCACGGATCTCCTCGTCCGAGACGACCAGAGTCTTGGGAACGCCCTCGACGAGATCGCGTCCCTTGATCTCCATCGTCATCTCTTCATCGAGCGGGAACGCGGATCCGATCTCGATCTTCACCTGCTCGGCGGTTCGCTCGCCGATGAGCAGGTTGTACTTCCGCTTGATGTACTGAATGATCGCGTCGTCCATCTCGTTGCCGGCGACGCGCACCGATCGGGAGTAGACGATGCCGGCCAGCGAGATCACCGCGACGTCGGTCGTGCCGCCGCCGATGTCGACGATCATGTTTCCGGTCGGATCGGTGATGGGCAGCCCCGCCCCGATGGCCGCGGCCATCGCCTGCTCGATCAGGTAGACCTCCGTAGCGCCGGCGCGGAGCGCGGAGTCCTTGACGGCGCGTTTCTCGACCTGGGTGATCTCCGACGGGACGGAGATGACGATCCGCGGCTTCACGAGAAAACGGCGCCCGTGCGCCTTCTCGATGAAGTACTTGATCATCTTCTCGGTCACTTCAAAGTCGGCGATGACGCCGTCCTTCATCGGACGGATGGCGACGATGTTCCCGGGCGTGCGCCCGAGCATCTCCTTCGCCTCCTTCCCGACCGCCTCGACGTTGTTGTTGATCTTGTTGACCGCGACGATGGATGGCTCGCGGACGACGATGCCCTTGTTCTTCGCGTAAACCAGGGTGTTAGCGGTCCCGAGATCGATCGCCAGATCGTTCGAGAACATCGACAGGAGTGATTTGAGACCCATTTGGGCGACTATTCCTTTTTCACCGAGAGCGTCAAGGGCCGAGTGTGCCGCGGTGCAAGAGGCTTGCCCCTCGCGGAGATCTACTCTTCGTTCACGATCACCGTCTGCGGCACGACGTTGGCGTTTCCGGCCGGATCGACAGCCTTCACGATCACGGAGTTCCGGCCGATTTTGTTCAACTGGATCAGCTTCTTGAAGTGGCCGTTCGATTCCACTTCGACTTCTTCGTCGTTGATGAACACCGTGGCGCCGGGCTCGGTCGTTCCTTCGATGATGAAGAACTGCGCCCCGACGTTGAACGGCGCCTTGAGCTGCAGGACCGGAGGCGTCGTGTCGGCGTTGGCGCTGACGGTTCCCTTGCCGCCGCCGCCCGCCACGCGGAATCGCCGGAACTGCGAGAAGGGCCCGACGTCGCCGTCCGGACCGACCGACGCCACGCGCCAGTAGAACGACCCCTCGGACGTCACGCGCGCGACCGCGCCCATCTTTTCACGCCGCGAGTTGATTTCCTTCGTGGCGAACAGTCGCGAGCGCGAGACCTCGAGCTGATAGCCCGTGGCACCCGGCTGCGGCTCCCAGTTGAAGTCGATTCGCGAGTCGTTGGTGATCTGGAAGACCTGATTGTCCGACGGGCTGACGAGCGCGGGCGGAAGCACGAGCTTCTTGACGTTCGAGAGCGCGCCCTGCGGGTTCGCGCTGACCTTTTCGCCCGCCCCGATCTTCACCGGCTCGCCGCCGGTAGCCGAGGTGACCTGCGCCGAACCCTTCGTCGCCACGACCGAGGTCGCCTTCGTCCTGTCGACACCGACCTGCGTCGTCGATTCCGAGTCGACGATGACGTTGCTGCCCGGCGTGCGGACGGTCGAGGCGTCATCCGTGGTCGCCACTTCCACCGACCCGACCTGCATCTGCACCGCGTTCGTCTTCTTGGTGGTGCCTGGGTTCACGGCCGCGTAGATCTCGAGCAACGCGTTCTTGCCGATCGTGTAGAGGGAGCCGTTCGAAAAGATGAGCTCCGCTGACGCGTTGTCGCCGGTCTTCACCCAATCGCCGTTGAAAAGAGGAGTGCGGGCATCGGCGCGCTTCCAGTCACTGCTCGAGGATTTCTGATATTGCACGTCGCCTTCGACGGTGAGGAACTGCGCGTCGTTTTCGCGATCGGCGCCGCCGGAGAGCGCCGTCCTGCTGATCGTCTGCGATTCGACCGCGGCGCCTTGCGCCTCCGGATACTTGCCGCCGCCGAAGAACGTTCTGGCCTCTTCGAGCTTTCTCTGTGCGCGATCGAACTCGGATCGATGCGTGGCCAGACTGGCCGAGCCGGCGAGCGAATTCAGCGCCTGGCGCGCGTCATTGATCGCCGATTCGGCGTTCGTGCGCGGGTTTCCTTTTTCCTTGGTGTAGAACCAGTAGCCGCCGCCGGTGAGGAGCAGCAGCAGCACAACCAGACCGATCTGTTTCAGCCGGTCGATCGAGATGAGGTACCAGTCGATGTCTGTGCCGGCGACCTTTTTCTTCTTCTTGGCCATGCCCGATTTGACGGAACTCGTTATAGCACAGAAACCTAGCGCGTCCCGTGACCGTTGGCCGGTTCTTTTTGCAGCCGGCGGAAGGAAACGCTACACTGCCGCGTTTTTTCCCTGTCATCCCGAATTTTCCGAGAGGCTCATCCAATGCTAAAAATGATGCGCGACAGCTTCCAGCACCTGAAGTGGATTCTTGTCGCGATTGTCGCAACTTTCATTCTCTTCATCTTCGTCGACTGGGGTGCCGGCGGTGCCCGCAGTCGCACTGACGACGATCGCGGCTACGCCGCGCGCGTGAACGGCGAGACGATCTCGTATCGCGATTTCAATCGCGCGGTGTATTTCATGGAAGAGAACTACAAGCGCATGTACGGTGGGCAGTTCACGCCGGAAATGGCCGAGGCGATGGGGCTGAACCGTCAGGTTCTCAACTCGCTCATCGACGAGCGGCTGATGCTGCAGCAGGCCACGCGCCTCCACCTTACCGCGAGCCAGGAAGAAGTGCGGAAGCGCATCCTGACGATGCCGGTGCTCAACCCGGACGGCAAGTTCGTCGGGCAGGAGATCTACGCGCGCTTCGTTACGACCGAGCTCCGCTACGACACGCCGGCGGAGTTCGAAGACGATCTGGCGCGGCAGATCACTCTGGAGAAGATGCAGAGCGCGTTGGACAACTCCATCGTCGTCTCCAACAAGACGGCCGAGGCGGAGTACCGCCGGACGAGCGAGAGCGCGAAGATCCGGTTTGTCCTCTACCCGGCGGCGAAGGAGCTCGCATCTGTCTCGGTCACCCCGGCTGAAGTCGATGCGTTCTATCAGCAGAATCAGACGCGCTACGCACACGGCGAGCAGCGGAACGTCAAGTACCTGCTCGCGGACGTGACTCGAATCCGATCGCAGATTGCGCCGAGTGAGACCGAGCTGCGGAAGCGTTACGATGCGTCGAAGGAAGACTTCAAGCGTCCCGAATCCGCGCACATCCTCCACATCCTCATCAAGGTCGATCCGAATGCCACCGCGGCTGAAGATGCGGCCGCGAAGGCGAAGGCGGAGAATCTCGTGAAGCAGCTTCGCGCCGGAGCGGATTTCGCGAAGCTCGCGAAGGAGAACTCGGGCGATCCGTCGTCGTCCGCGGCGGGCGGCGACATGGGTTGGATCGACCGCGGCATGACCGTCGAGCCGTTCGACACCGCCGCGTTCTCCGTTGCGCTGACCACGATCAGCGACCCGATCAGGTCGAAGGAGTACGGCTACCACATCATCAAGGTGCTTGAACGCCGGCAGGCGGGTTATCGCTCGTTCGAAGAAGTGCGCCAGCAGCTCTCCGCGCAGATGGCCGATCAGATGGCCAAGGATCAGGCGCGTGACGAGATCATGCGCGTAAACGCGCGACTGAAGGAGAAGAAGCCGAAGAACGCGCAGGAGTTCTCGTCGTTCGCGGCGGACCGTGTCAGCTCCAACGACACGCAATGGTTCGGCAAAGGCGAGCAGATCCCCGGCCTCGGCTACAACGCACCGGTCGTGACGTGGGCATTCACGGCGAAAGAAGGCGACATGAGCGACGTGATCGGAACGCAACGCGGTCCGATGATCGCGTTCGTGACGGGCGTCCGTCCGGCCGGCGTCAGCCTGCTCGCCGACATTCGCGCCCGCGTCGAACAGGACGCGAAGATGGCCAAAGCGCGCGAATCCGCGCGCGGGAAGCTCGCCGGCGCGACCGGCGGGGCGACGTCCATCGATGCGATCGGCTCCAAGACAGGCATCACGCCGGCGGAAACGAACGTCTCGCGGCAGGGCTTCATCAACGGCATTCCGGGAGATACCTCCGCGCTCATCGAGGCCGTGATGGCCTCGAATGTCGGGCAGGTGAAGGGGCCGATCGTGGCCGGTGACGGCGCCGTGGCGTTCCAGGTCCTCGACCAGAAGAAGGTCACGGATTCCGACATTGCTCAGCACCGGGCCGACTTCGTCGACAACCTTCGTCAACAGCAGTCGCGCGCGCTTCGCGCGTCGCTCCTGCAGCGCCTTCGCAAGGACGCTTCCGTCGACGTCAACGAGAAAATCCTGCAGAACCGCCAGCAGCAGGGCGCGTAGTGGAGATCGTTCCCAAGTGGGACGAGCCCGCGATCCGCGTGCTCATGATGCCGCGCGATACGAACGCGCACGGCACCATCTTCGGCGGCGTGATTCTCTCTTACGTCGACCAGGCCGGCGCGATCGAGGCGCGCCGCCAGGGCTGCCAGTTCATGGTCACCGTCTCGATGGACAAGGTGGTGTTCCATGCCCCTGTGTTCGTCGGTGATCTGGTCAGCTTCTGGACCGAGACGCTCCGCATCGGCAACACCTCCATCACCACGAAAGTGGTCGTGGAGGCCATTCGCGGGAGCGAGATGGGGAGGAAGGTCCTGGTGACGGAAGCGCAGGTCGTTTACGTGAACGTGGGGGAGGACCGGAAGCCGCGGCCGATTCGGGCGGCGAAATGACTGAAGAATTTCGAATGAAGAATTTCGAATTGAGAACCAGTCCGATTCGTAATTCTTCATTCGAAATTCGAAATTCTTAATTCACTTCTCCCGCGCCTTGCGCATCCTCTCCAACCTCTCGCGGATCTCGCGCTCGAACCCCACATCCTTCGGCTCGTAGAATCGCCGCCCCACCAGTGAGGCAGGCAGGCAGTCCATCGCCGCCGTCTGCTCTTCGTAATCGTGCGCATATTCATAGTTGCGCCCGTAGCCGAGGTCTTTCATGAGACCGGTGGGAGCGTTGCGGATCTGAAGAGGGACGCCCGGATTGTCGCCCTGCCGCACCTCACGGACGGCCTCGCCGTAGCCGGCGTATGCCGCATTCGACTTCGGCGCGGCAGCGAGGTACGTCACGAGCTGCGCCAGGGCGACGCCTGCCTCCGGCATACCGAGGAAGTGGACGGTCTGCTGGACCGCAATGGCGAAGACGAGCGCCTGCGGGTCCGCGTTGCCGATGTCTTCCGACGCGGCGCGAACCATCCGGCGCGCGATGTAGAGCGGATCTTCGCCCCCTTCCAACATGCGTACGAGCCAGTACACGGCGGCGTCCGCGTCGCCGTTGCGCACCGACTTGTGCAGCGCGGAGATGATGTTGTAGTGCTCCTCGCCGGACTTGTCGTACATCAGCGACCGGCGCTGCAGGATCAACTTCAGCTTGTCCACATCGACGGGACTCTCGCTGCGACTCGCTGTCTCGATCACGAGCTGCAGGCTGTTCAGAGCCTGTCGTGCATCGCCCGCGGAGGTGGCGGCGATGAAATCGAGCGCCTCCGGCGCCAGCTCGATTCCGAATTTCTGCACCGTCGGATCGGACACGGCGCGCCTGAGGATCGTGATCACCTGTTCGCGCTCGAGCGCCGGGATGACGACGACCTTCGTTCGCGACAGCAGGGCGGAGTTCACCTCGAACGACGGGTTCTCCGTCGTCGCGCCGATCAGGATGATGTCGCCCGCTTCGACGTACGGCAGAAACGCATCCTGCTGCGCCTTGTTGAAGCGATGGATCTCGTCGATGAAGACGATCGTCTTCGCGCCGCGCGCCTGACGCATCTTCCGCGATTCTTCCATCAGTACTTTGATGTCTTTGATGGAGCTGCTCGTCGCAGAGAACGGGACGAACCGCGCCTGCGTGGTCTTCGCGATGATCCGAGCCAGCGTTGTCTTCCCCGAGCCGGGCGGACCCCAGAAGATCATCGACGGGATGCGATCGCTTTCGATCGCGTTCCGCAGGAACCGCTTCGGCGCGAGCAGATCCTCGAGCCCGACCACCTCGTCCAGCGCCTTCGGACGCAGCCGTTCTGCCAACGGCGCGTCCGCGCGCTGGGGCGGCTCGAAAGAGGCGGCGTCGAAGAGGGAGCCGGTCATGGAATGAAGAATTTCGAATGAAGAATTTCGAATTCACAATTTTTCATTCGAAATTCGAAATTCGAAATTCTCAACACAGCAAGGAGAAGTCCAGGTTCCCCCCCGACACCACCACCGCCACCGCCCCCCGCGGCCTGATCTTGCCTGCGATCAATGCCGCGAGGCCGAGCGCGCCGGTCGGCTCGATCACGAGCTTCGTGCGGTACATCGCGAACTTCACCGTGTCGAGCAGGATGTCATCGCCGACGCTCACGACATTGCGCACGCGCTCGCGGATGATCGTAAAGTTCTTTTCGCCGATGGCGAGAGTGCGCGCGCCGTCGGCAATGGTGTTCGGCGGCTCGATGGAAACGATGCGTCCCTCGCGAAAGGAACGCTCTCCGTCGTTGCCCGCCGCCGGCTCGACGCCGAAGACGTCGACCTTCGGATTGACGGACGTCGCGGCGAGCGCGGTTCCGGAGAGCAATCCACCGCCGCCGAGCGGAGTCACGATCGTCGTGACCTCGGGCCACTCCTCGACGATCTCCAGGCCGGCCGTCCCGGCGCCGGCGATGATCCGGTCATCATTGAAGGGCGGGATGACGGCCGCGCCGGTTTTGGCGGCGATCTCCTTGGCCACGGTGTCCCGCGTCGCGGCAGTGACCCCGGCGGTCACCACTTCCGCCCCGTACGCCTTCGTGGCCTCCACTTTCGCGGCCACGGAGTTCTCGGGCATGACGATCGTCGCCCGGATCCCGAGGAGCTTTGCGGCGAGGGCGACGCCCTGGGCGTGATTGCCGGAGGAGAACGCCACGACGCCGCGCCTGCGCTGCTCGGGATCGAGTTGGAGCAGCGCGTTCATCGCGCCCCGGATCTTGAAGGACCCGGCGCGCTGCAGGTTTTCGCACTTCAGCCGCACCTCGACGCCGATCCTCTCCGAGAGTGAACGGTTCGATAGCAAGGGCGTCCGATGGATGTAGGGGTGGATCCTTTGGGCGGCTTCGCGGACGGTGCTGAGGGAGGGGGGGGCGCTGATATTTGAAGAAATCACCCGCGTTAGTATAAACTCCCACAAAACAAAGGTGGATCGCCGTCTACAGGCGACGTTCCGCTCCAACAAATAAGGGCATCTTCGGGTTGGAGGTTGGGGTTATGTGGAGATGGGTTACCCGCGGCCTGTTCCTTTTGGTTGTTGCGTCGCTCCTCGCGCCTGCTGTCCTCGCGCAGGATTTCATCGGGGTGCTGGACGCACCTGACCCCGCACAGACGCAAACAGGGATGATCCTCGTCAAAGGATTCGTCCTCGACGCACAGCAGGTCTCGAAGATCGAGCTGTACGTCGACGATGCTTTTCAGTTCAATGTGAATTTCGGGCTTGCACGCATCGACGTTGTCGAGGCGTACCCGAACTATCCGGGCATCCATAACAGTGCGCCGGGATTCCAGGCCGGATTTCAGGCGAACCGGTTCTCGAACGGTCCGCACACGGTCTACGTGAGGGTTTACCTCAGCGATGGCCGGGTGCAGGAGGTCGGGCGGCGGTCGATCAACATCGACAACACGCAGAACCAGTCGCCATTCGGCTCGGTCGACATCCCGGACGCGAAAGGGATTTACAACGCCTCCGGCTCATTCCCCGTCTCCGGATGGGCCGCCGATACGGATGGTGTCCTGCGCGTCGATGTTCAGATCGACGACGGGAACATGCAGTCGGCGATGTACGGCGATCCGCGGCCCGACGTGGGCAACACCTTCCCCGACTTCCCGGGTGCCCTGTTCTCCGGCTTCATCGCCAACGTCGATACGACCCGCGTTCAGGACGGCGTACACACGCTGACCGTCCGCGCGACCGACCGCCTGGGCATGCAGAAACTGATCGGCCGCCGGCAGGTTCAGATCCTCAACAGCGAAGGCAACCTCAAGCCGTTCGGCTACCTCGACACGCCGGAGCGCAACGCGGTCCTTTACGGCACGCTGTGCGGAACGCTTCCCATCGTCTCGCCACCGGTGAATCCGCGTTCGCACATCACGCCGGTTCGCGGCTGGGCACTCGATCTCGCGACGCGCGAAGACGTCGGCCGCGTCTCGTACGTCGAGCTGGTGATCGACGGCGTCCGATGGGCGTCGACCGATGACTGCGCGTTCAATACGGTCTTCGGCGCGTATGCGAACTGCTACGGTCTGCCGCGCTATGACGTCGAGCGTTTCTATCCGAACTATCCCGATTCGCCGCGGTCCGGCTACATGTTCACCCTCGACGTCGGCGCGCTCCTCGCGATCGGCGTACGGCCGGGCCCGCATGTCCTCAAAGTCCGAGTGGGCGATCAGCAGCAGACGTTCGCCGAGCTGCCGAACCGCGATGGAATTCCGGTCACCTTCACCTGCGCCGAAGACAATTTCGACTTCGCGGCCCTCGGATTCATCGATGTGCCGACGACGTACGACTACGTCGGCGGCAATGTGACGTTCCAGGGATGGGCTTTCGACGAGAACGGCGGCATCGCAGCCGTCGAGATCATCATCGATGGAAATTACGTCGGGCAGGCCGAGTACGGCTTCCCGCGACCGGACGTCATCGAGCAGCATCCCGAGATCAACCCCATCGTCAACACCGGCTGGAAGTTCAAGATGGATACGAAGCTTCTCAGCAACGCACGCCATCAGTTGACGGTGCGCATCCTCGACTTCCAGGGACATCGCTCGGAGATCGGTTCGGTGTACTTCTACGTCCAGAACCCGCCGCCGGTCCCGGAGGTCGCGATCGCGCGAGAGTAAGAAACGAAGTACGAGACTCTTGTGTGGCGCCGCCGACCTCGGCGGCGCCTTTTTTTGTTGACCGTTGACCGTTGACCGTTGACCGTTGTCCAGAACGTTGCCGCGCCGAGGCGACGGTCATCGCTTTCGCGACGGACCGCCTCGACAACGGTCAACGGACAACGGTCAACGATTCATCAGAACAACTTCAAGAACACCACGTTCGCGACGAACCCGCCCTGCCGGTTGCGGCCGATGGTCGAGCCGATGTCGAGGCGCATGAGCGTGCCGTAGGGTCCGACCGTCTGGCCGGCGATGCCGACGCCCTGGAACGGCTCGCGCTGATACCCGGCCGCCGCGTCGTCGATGAGGCCGTGATCGTAGAACGCCTCCAGCCGGAACTGATCGGAGAAGACGAACCCGTACGAGAGGTGACCGATCAGCGCCCGCTCCGCCCGTACGGAACCCGACTTGATGCCGTGGATGCGCTGCGAGCCGAAGAAGCCGAGCTCGTATTTCGAGAAGCGATCGAGACGCTGCCCGTCGAGGTAGCTGAGATCGAGGCCGATGCGCTGGAACTTCGGAAGGTAGAAAGCCTTTCCGAAGGAGGCGCCGAAATTCGTGAACGTCTTCTGATCCGGGTCGTACTCGGCGAGATTGCCCCACGGCGTCCACGATGTGCGCCGGTTGTAATCGTAGAACGCCGTAACCGTGTAGCCCCAGCGCGCGTACTGCATCTCGATCGACGGCGAGAGCACGAACGTGTCAGCCGGAACTTCGAAGCCCGGCGCCGTGTCCTGGGCGCGCTGGTACGTGAGGTGCGAGACGCTCATCGACACGTCGACTTTGCCGAATTGCGCAAATGGATGACCGGCGCGCAGGGAGAGGTTCACCGGCACGCTCTTCACCGCCTCGCCCTTCTGCTCAATACCGTTTCGGAAGATCGAGTTCGTCGTGGGAACGGCGATGCCGAAGAAGTCGACGCCGACGTTCGTGCGGGTGTTCGCGACGTTGGGATGCGTCGCATTGGCGGCGATGATCACGCCGGCGAAGAAGACGTTCGTCTGGATGCCGCGGTGACCGAGGTCGAAGTTGAAGTAGTCGATGCCGCCGAGGGGAACGACCGGGAACTCGAGTCCGGCATCATGGTGAACGCCACCCAGCATGAAGAGGCGCGACGAGTCGAAGCCTTCCTTCACCACGCGCTCTCCGTTACCGCGTTTCTCCAGGTAGCGCATGCCGTTTTCGGTCTCGCGCACCATGCGCGCGTCGGAGGCAGCAGCTTCCTGATGACGCCGGTCGAAGTCCCCGGGATTGATGCGGAAGTCGGAGAACGACGTCGAGCGGAGAACGACGTTGCCGCGGCCCGCAGCGGAGATGACCTGCTGCGCGTTCACGTCGAGAGGCAGCCACACGATCGAGCGTGCGTCGGTCTTCGCGACATCAGCCGCTGTGAGCGGCGCCCATGAGTCGCGTGCGAACGGCTGGAAGTCGACGCGCTCTTCGTTCGACAACACCTCTCCGGTGAGGTTGAGCTGCACCATGTCGATGCGGATACGCGCCCAGTTCTGCTTCGCGATCCACACGGTGCCGCGATACAGCGGCAGCGACGCCGGTGCGTTCGGTGGCGGCTCGAAATGCACTTCGTAGACGGGATATCCGTTCAACTCCGTCTCGCGGATGAACTGGTAGCGATAGTCGTTCGTGAGGTGGATATCGAGCGGAAGCTGCGACACTTTCTCCGGCTGAATCAGAGGCAGCTCGGGGATGCGGCCGTACTTCCAGCGCACTCCGTTGATCAGGAAGTCACGCCACACCCAGTCCGCGCGGCCGTTCGGCTCGGAGAAGTAGTCGCCCGCGATCGCGGCCTCGATGACCTCCGAGCCCGCGCCGATTCCGAAGCGCAGCTTCGTCGTGTCGCGGGCGATGTAGCGCGGCTGAATGGACTCCTGAAACGCCTTGTATGCCTGATGATTGCGGATGATCTCCTCGACCGTGATCCCGCGCTCGGTGGCGACGCTGATCGCCTCCTTCGTGACCTTCCCGTCGGGCTTTTCCGCGTGATCGACGGTGAGGACGAACGGCTGCCTCACAGCCTGCATACCGATGAGGAACCGCCCGTTCTTGCGGCCGACGTCAGTCACTACGCGATCACCCGCCACGTCGATCCGGTGCGGCCTGGTGAAGCGGTCGGTGGGCAGCGACACGATCGCCGGCGCAGCGGCGTCGCCGCTCGGAACGACGATCGTGCGCAGATCCTCACCGCGGACGAACGTGAGGACCGGCATGGAGACGGCGTTGCCCTGTGCGTTCAGCACGGTGATGTTCGCTGTCGAGTCGTATGCGTAATCGCCGGCGAACGCGCGATTGAGATTCGCGAGGGCCGCGGGGTCCGCCGGCTGAGACTGATACGCGCGCGTGGCGCCGTTCGCGAATGCCTGCGCCACATCGAAGAACGCGTTGGGCGACTGCGGTGTCACGACCGAGTAGATCTTCTTGGCCGGATCGTGCTCCTCCAGCCACTTCGCGACGTGGGTCGTTGCGGCGGCGTCGGTGATCACCACATCGAAATAGCCCTGCGCGCCGCCTTCGAACAGCTTCGACAGCTCCGCCACTCCCGGGGCATCGACGGCGATGCGCTCCGCCGCGCTCAGTCCCTGCGCGATGACGGCCAGGCGCTTTGTTCCGTATCCGGCAATCGCCGGATCGGCGTTCTCGATCGAGACGCCGAACGCGTCGAAGGGGCCGTGCAGACGTGCCCACTCGACGATCGCCTTCGTGTGCTCTTCGACGTCGAGCAGCGCATCCCTGTCGCGATCGACGATGTACGTCACGACGACGGTGGTCTTTGCGCGCTGCTGCGCAGAGAGCGCGTCGAGCTGGGCGCCTGCGGTCGCCAGATCATCCTGACGAATCCGGACCAGCAACGGAATGACGGTGGCGGGTGGTGCGGCGGACAGATCGGCCACGGCGCCGGCGCAGAGGCGGCACTCCTGTGGCACGTCCGCCGCAATGACGCTGACAGCGAGACACAGCAGAACCAGGAATGTAATCGCGATTTTCTTCATAGGACCTCGTAGGACGATGTGCGACTGAACGTCGCTGCCGGAGCCGAAATTGCCGTACGTGAAGGGAACGGTCTTCCTCAATCCGTCGTCGGGAACTCGGTTCCCGGCCGCGGAGAAACAAGCGCTGGAAGCGGCCGCGCGCGATGCCGGTCTGGAGGTGATCCATCTCAGCCGTGACGTAAACGTTACGGAAACGATCCGCCAGCGGATGCGTGAAGGCTCGACGCTTTTCATCGCGGCGGGAGGCGACGGCACGATCAATCACGTGATCCAGCCGCTCGTGCACACCGAGGCGGTGCTGGGAGTCGTTCCGGTCGGCACATACAACCACTTCGCGAAGGACATCGGAATGCCGCTCGACTGGCGCGCGGCGCTGGAAGTCGCCCTCAGCGGAGAGGTGCGGCAGATCGATGCGGCTCGCGCCAACGAACGTTTCTTCGTCAACAACCTCTCGATCGGCCTGTATCCGGAGCTCGTTGCGAGCCGCGAAGCGAAGGGTCGCGACTACCCGCGGTGGAAAGCGCGTCTGCAGGCGTTCTACACGACGTTCCGGCAGTATTCGCACGTCTCGTTCACCGTCGAGACGGAGCACCATCAGGAAGTGATCAGGACTCAGGCGTTCATGGTCTCGAACAACTCGTATGACCTCTCGCGGATCGGCATCGAGGCGCCGCGCAGCACGTTGAGCGAAGGGCGGCTGTCGGTGTACTGGCTGCGGCATCTCCCGCGCCTCGAGCTGATGAGGTTCGCCGCGCACTACCTGGCCGGCCGCGTGAGCTCCGCGCCCGGGTTCCGATCGTTCCGCACCTCGAAGGTGAAAGTGCAGTCGTCGAAACGCGAGCTGCGAGTCGGCATCGACGGCGAGGTGTTCGAGATGAGCATGCCGCTCGTGATCACGATCGTGCCGTCGTCGTTGCTCGTGAAGGTGCCGAGAACGGGTTGACGGTTGACGGTTGACGGTGGACGAGGCCCAGCGTTGCGAGACGCGAAGGCGATGCTTCGTGGCGTGATTTCGTTGACCGTTGACCGTTGGCCGTTGTCGAGGCGGGTCCCGAGCGAGAGCCTCCACCGTTAAACCTTCGAACCGTCAGGCGAGAGCCACACCCCGCGAAGCACCGCCCTGTCAACGGTCAACGGTCAACGGTCAACGAAAACACGCCACAGCGCGCCGAACACCGCTCTCGCGATGCAGGGCCTCGTCCACCGTCCACCGTCAACCTCTTGTCATACCATGCAACAACACATGCCCGGCACCTTCGAAACCGTCATCGACGCCAGCGTGCAGGCGCTGCTGCTTCGCGAGAGCAAGCTGCTCGTCGAGCTGCGCGAGACGCTCGAGCGCGAGCAGCCCGAGGATCGGCGGCGCGTCGATGAGTTGCTGGAAACGCTCGAGGATCTCTTTACCATCGTCATCGTCGGCGAGTTCAATTCCGGCAAATCATCGCTCATCAACGCGCTCTTCGGCGTGAAGCTCCGCGTCGAAGGTCCGATCCCGGTGGACGATCGCATCTCGGTCCTTCGCTACGGTGATCCGCCGGTTGCGAAGCAGATCTCGAATTTCATCGTCGAGCAGTCCTATCCGGTCGAGTTCCTCCGCAACATCACGCTCGTCGACACGCCGGGGACGAACTCGATCGTGCAGCGGCATCAGGAGATCACCGAGGATTTCATTCCGCGCGCCGATCTCGTTCTGTTCGTGACCTCGATCGACCGGCCGCTCTCCGAATCGGAGCGGAAGTTCCTCGACTACATCCGGGAGTGGGGGAAGAAGGTTGTCTTCGTTCTCAACAAGATCGACACGAAAGAGGAGAGCGAAATCGAGCAGGTGGTCGAATACCTGAACACGAATGTCCGCGCGGTCTTCGGATTCGACCCGGTGATCTATCCGGTGAGCGCGAAGACGCGGCAAGGCTTCGATGCGCTGGAGGATTACATCTTCAACGTCCTCTCCACAAAGGAGCGCGTACGGCTCAAGCTTCAGGCGCCGCTCGACACGATCCTCAGCCTCGGG
>Ga0210377_10000853_pt1 | contig 28785 bp, 27 predicted proteins | sample PLM4_65_b1redo_FD_155480 | JGI IMG/M metagenome (GOLD analysis project Ga0210377, IMG submission 155480) | Groundwater sediment microbial communities from an aquifer in East River, Colorado, USA - PLM4_65_b1 redo | ecosystem: Environmental > Terrestrial > Soil > Riparian zone | place: USA: East...
TTCCGGTAGCGATTCCGCGGCCGCGAGCCCTCGCCGTCGGCGCCGGCCAGGGCGGCGGCGTCGATCGCGGCATGGATGTCGTTGGCCCGGTCCCGGGCCATGAGCTCCATGTTGAAGTATTCGTTGGCGTCCAACCACCCCATACGCTCCATACCTCCAGACGACTTGTGATGAAGGCCGGGCGGGCGGGGATTCTTCCCCGCGCGCCCGGCCGCCTCCACCACTAGCGCGGCGACACCACCGTCGAGCCCCGGGGCGCCTGGACGTCGTCCTGGCGATCGCGCGGAGCGGTCGGATCCTGACCCCGCGGCGCCTGGATCTCGTCCTGGCGATCCCGCGGAGCCTGCACATCCTGACCCCGCGGCGCTTGCACGTCGTCACGGGGCGAGACGTACGCGGCATACGCGGCGGTCGACATCAGCACGGTTGCCAGAGCGATTGCGACTGCGATCGTGCGCGTCATGTTTCTCTCTCCTCTGTTACGGGTGGCGACCTTCCTGCTCGAGCGTTCTGCCGATCCAGCCCGCTCGCGCCACCGATCAGAGCAGTGGACGTGCCAAGCGCGAATGGAGCGGAAACATTGGGCGCGCCCGGGCCGCGCGGCCGACGTGGGTTCCAAGCCGGAACCGGCCGGTTCACGATGAAACGCTCGCGGCGATCCTCCGCGGCTGTTTCGCATTGGAACGGCGTTTTGAAATGGAACACGCGTGAATCGCGATCCGACCGTTTCACAGGGGTGCGCGCGTGGCATCTGATTTGCCCCCCAGGCGTAGACTCACCAGTACTCGGGGGGCGTGATGCCGGTACCGCTCGTGCTGACGTTCGTGTCGACGGTCGCGTTCGCGATCCAGTTGCTGATCTTCGCCTACCTCTACTCGTCGCACCGCGTGCGGTTCTTCCAGTACCTGCTCCTCGCGTGGGGCGCCTACACGCTGTCCAAGGGGCTCAAGCTCGTCGACGTGCTCGTGCTGGGCAGCGCTCGCCCCGGCTTCGCCACCGACGTGGCCACCGTGGCCGCCGTCGCCTTCACGCTGGCCGCCGCCTTCGCGCACCGCTGGGACTACCGGCTGCGCGGGCGCGACGTCCTGGCCGGAGCGGCCGGGGTGGTGCTGCTGGCGCTGGCGGGCGACGTGGGCGTCGCCGACGAGGGGCAGCGCGTCGTGGGCGTGGTCCTCGGCGCCGTCCAGATGGCGGCCGGCGTGCTGTTCTGGCCGTCGCGCGGTCGCAGCATCGGATTCCGGGGTGAGCGGCTCCTGGCCGGCCTCCTGACGCTGTGGGGCGTCCATCGCATCGCGACCCAGTTCGTGGACACGCACCCGGGCTCGGCGGGGTACATGGCGGTGCACGGGGTGTTCATCACGCTCTACTTCCTGTCGACCTTCGCGGTGATCATCATGGTGCTGGAGCGGGCGCGCAGCGAGAGCGAGCGGCTCCACGCCCGCCTGCGCGAGGCCGAGCGCCTGGCGACGGCCGGCGAGCTCGCCGCCGGCATGGCCCACGAGATCCGCAACCCGCTGGCCGCCATCGTCAACGCCACCGCGCTGCTCACCGACGAGGCGGGGCTCACGCCCGAGGAGCGCTCGACGACGCTGGCGGCGATCCGTTCCGAGGCGCGCCGGCTCAACCGCATCCTGTCCGACTTCCTGCACTTCGCGCGCCCCCAGGAAGTCCGGCGCGCGCCCGGCAACATCCGCGACGTGATGGAGCACGTCGGCGGCCTGATCCGCGACGACCGCTCGCGCGCGCCCCGCGTCGACGTGAAGGTGGCGGTCGACCCGGCGGTGCCGCGCTTCGCCTTCGACCGCGATCAGGTCACCCAGGTGCTCTGGAACGTCGCCCTCAACGGCGTCGAGGCGATGAACGGACGCGGGCGCCTGTCCCTCGAGGTCGCCCGGCGAAACGGCGACGTCGCCCTCGCGATCAGCGACACCGGGCCCGGCATCCCCCGCGAGCGCCTGCCGCGCGTGTTCGAGCCGTTCTACTCCGGCAAGCCGAACGGCAGCGGGCTGGGCCTCACCATCGCCGAGCGCATCGTGGCCGCCCACGGGGGTCGCATCGAGATCGACTCCGAGCCCGGCCGGGGGACGCGCGTGACGCTGCTGTTTCCGATCGAGGTCGCCTGACGGTGGCCCACCTGCTGGTCGTGGACGACGAGCCGGCGGCGCGGGGCACGCTGGCCCTGCTGCTCCGCAAGCGGGGCCACCGCGTGCTCGAGGCCGACGGCGTCACCACCGCCACGAAGCGCCTGGCCGAGGAGGTTTTCGATCTCGTCGTCACCGATCTCCGCATGCCGGACGGCGACGGCCTCGACGTGTTGCGGATGGCCAAGGCGCATGCCCCCGCGACCGAGGTGATCTTGCTGACGGCCTACGCGGAATGGAAGTCGGCCAAGGAGGCGATCCGCCTCGGCGCGCTGGACTACTTCGAGAAGGGCCAGGAGCCGGACGAGCTCTATCACCGCATCGACAAGGCTCTGGCCGGCCGCGCGCTCCGCCGCGAGAACGAGAACCTGCGCGCCCAGCTCCGGGAGCGCTACAGCGTCGCCGGCGTGATCGCCCAGTCGCCGGCCATGCACACCGTCCTCGACCTCGTGGAACGGGTGGCGCCGACCGACGCGACCGTGCTGATCCTGGGCGAGTCCGGCACCGGCAAGGAGGTCATCGCCAAGGCCGTGCACCACGCGAGCGCGCGGGCGGCCCGCCCGTTCGTGGCCGTCAACTGCGGCGCGGTGCCCGAGGCGCTGCTCGAGTCCGAGCTCTTCGGCTACATGCGGGGCGCCTTCACGGGGGCGGCGGTCAGCAAGCTCGGGCTCTTCGAGGAGGCCGGCGGCGGCACGCTGTTCCTGGACGAGATCGCCGAGATGCCGGCCGCGCTCCAGGTCAAGCTCCTGCGTGCGCTCCAGAGCGGCGAGGTCCGCCGGCTGGGCGCGACCCAGGCCGCGACCATCGACGTGCGCGTCATCGCGGCCACCCACGGCGACCTCGCGACGCTGATCAGCCAGGGCAGCTTCCGCGAGGACCTCTTCTATCGCCTCAACGTCATCCAGATCGCCCTGCCGCCGCTACGGGACCGGCGCGAGGACATTCCCGCGCTGGCCGAGCACTTCCTCGCGCGGTCGGCGGCCAAGCTCGGGCGCACGCTCCGCCTGTCGCCACCCGCGCTGGAGCGCCTCCTGCGCTACCCGTGGCCGGGCAACGTGCGCGAGCTGGAGAACGCGCTCGAGCGCGCGGCCATCCTGAGCGGGAGCGACGTCGTCGAGTCGGACGACCTGCCACCGCACGTGTCGGCCGGCCTGCAGCTCGGTCCCTCGCCGGCGCTGCCCCGCCAGACCACCCTCGCGGACGCCGAGCGCGTGCACATTCTGCAAACGCTGGAGCGCTTCGGCCGCAACCACTCCGGCGCCGCCGAGGCGCTGGGCATCGGCCGCACCACGCTGTGGCGCAAGCTGAAGGAATACGGGATCGACCGGTAGCGACGGCGCGTCGAAACGCGGCGTTCCGTTTCGAAACGCCGGCGCGCCGAGCGGGGCGCTGGCCCCGCGTCAGCGCGGCGTTCTACGCGTGGCACCGAAGTTGATGGGGTAGACGGCCATGAATACTCCGGCCGTGCTCAAGTCGCAGGCCCCTATCGTCGCGCTCTTCAAGAAGGACTCGCCGCGCCGCATCGACCGCCTGATCCACTACTTCGGCGACGAACGGACGCCCGCGGCGACGTCATCGGAACTGCGAAAGCTGGGCTAGCGCGGCGAGACTACCGTCGAGCCGCGCGGCGCCTGGACGTCATCGTGGCGATCCAGATCCCGACCACGCGGCGCTTGCAGCTCGTCCTGGTGAACGCGCGGAGCCTGCACATCCTGACCGCGCGGTGCCTGGACGTCGTCATGGGGTGCGATGTACGCGGCATACGCGGCGGTCGACATCAGCACGGTTGCCAGAGCGATTGCGACTGCGATCATGCGCGTCATGGGGTTCTCTCTCTCCTCGGTTACGAGATCCGACCTTCCTCCGAGCGTTCCACCCGATCCGGCCCGCTCGCGCCACCGATCGGAGCAGGGGGCGTGCCACGTGTGAAGGGGCCGGAAACATTGGGATGTCGGAGCGCTCCGCGCCAGGAACGTCACGGCCGCGGACGTTCGTACCATCGTCACCCTCCCGAACCTGACGCTGCCGTCGACCGCACGGCCCCCGACCGGCCGGTCGAGCTGCGCCGCGACCTGGGCTACACTCCGCGCATGCGCACCATCGACATCCACGCGCACCTGGTCCCGCAGTCGCTGTGGCGCGCGGCCGACGCGGGCCAGCCGTGGCACGGCTACCGCCACGAGCCGGGCGAGGGCCTCGGCACCATGGTGGGGGACGGCAAGCGGACGGCCTTCTCCTCGCCCAAGGTGCGCTTCACGGTCGACGAGCGGTTGCAGGACATGGACGCGCAAGGCGTCGACGTCCAGGTGCTCTCGATCCACACGCCGCTCTTCGGCCATCACCTCGAGGCCGGGCAGGGGCTGCAGCTCGCGCGGGAGGTCAACGACGAGATCGCCGGCCTGACGCGCCAGTGGCCCCGGCGCTTCGCCGGCCTCGCCACGCTGCCCGTGCAGGACGTGAAGGCGGCGATCGGCGAGCTGGAGCGGGCCGTCACCGTCCTCGGCCTCAAGGGCGCCGAGCTCGACACCAACGTCAACGGCGAGCAGTGGGACGAGCCGAAGTTCCTGCCGTTCTTCAAGGCCGCCGAGGCGATGGGCGCCGTGCTGTTCTTCCATCCGCAGCCGCAGCACAACTTCCTGATGCAGCGCACCCCGCGCGACGGACTGTTCAACAGCCTCGGCGTGATCCTCGACGACGCGATCGTCGTGGCCATCCTGATCGCCGGCGGCGTGCTGGAGGCGTGTCCGGATCTGCGGGTGTGCATCGCCCACGGCGGCGGCCCCGCCTGCTACGCGATGGGGCGGCTCGACCGCGGCTGGCGCGGCCGTCCCGAGGCGCGCCGCATCCCGCAGCCGCCGAGCGCGTACCAGCGCCGCCTCTACTACGACAGCGTGACCGGCAGCGAGGAGGCCCTCCGCTTCCTGCTCGACCAGGTGGGCGCCGACCGCGTGGTGCTCGGCAGCGACTGGCCGTTCGTGCCGTGGCATCCGTCGCCCGTCGCCTGGGTGCAGGGGCTCCGCAGTCTGACCCCGGACGAGAAGGAGCGGATCCTCTGGCGGAACCTGGAAGCGCTGCTCGCCCTGTAGCGATGCTGACCAACAAGCTGGCGATCGTCACGGGCGGGGCGCGGGGCATCGGAGCCGGGATCGCCCGCGTGATGGCCGCCCAGGGGGCGCGGGTGGCCGTGCTCGACCTGGACTCAGCCGAGGCCGAGAAGACGGCGGCGGGGCTGCCGAAGCCGGGGATGGCGCTGGCCTGCGACGTGGCCGTCGAGGGCGACGTGGCGGCCGCGGTGCGGACGGTGGTCGAGCGCTTCGGCGGCCTCGACGTCCTGGTGAACAACGCGGGTGTCGGCCGCGGCCCGGTGGACCCCAACATGGCGCGTCCCGCCGGCGGCAGCCTCGGCATGGAGAGCATCTCGGCGGCGGTGTGGGACGAGCAGCTCTCGCAGAATCTCCGGACGACGTTCGTGACGACGAAGGCCGCGGCGCCGCACCTGAAGGCGCGCGGGGGCGGGGCGATCGTGAACATCGCCTCGATCGCGGGGCTCGTCGGCTCGCCCCGGCTCCCCGCCTACGCGGCGGCCAAGGCTGGGGTGATCTCGCTGACCAAGAGCCTGGCGCTGGAGTACGCCCCGCACGACATCCGGGTGAACGTGATCTGCCCCGGCTTTCTGTGGACGCGCGCGTGGGAGGGGCTGGCGCAGGGGATCAAGCTCAGCGTGCCCGAGTACGCGGCCCTGGAGCCGTACCAGGTGTTCCTGGAGGTCGTCAAGCGCGGCGTGCCGCTGGGGCGTGAGCAGACACCGGAGGACATCGGCCACCTCGCGGCCTTCCTGGCCAGCGACGCGGCCCGGAACGTCACCGGTCAGTGGATCGCCGTCGACGGCGGCATCACACTGCGGCAGGCGCCATGAACGCCGGCATGACCTCGCGCGCGAAGCGGGTGAGCTGCTCGATCATGAGATCGCGAGGTGTGCCCAGCGCCCACGCGATCATCACGTGCTCGAGCCCGGGATACCGCGCCTCGACCTCCTTCAGATAGGCGACGATGTCGGCGGCGGATCCGCAGAGCCAGCTGCGGTTGCGCACGCCGTTGTCGAGCGTGGCGCCGGTCGGCGACTGCGGCTGCCGGGCCGCCACCGCCTTCACGTGCTCCTCGCTGTAGCGCAGCATGCCGAGGGGCGCCATGAACTTGGCGTGCTCCTCGAAGTACGGCCGCGCGCGGTCCATGGCGCTCGCCTCGGTGTCGTCGAGGCACATCCGGAAGCCGAGGATCAGATCCTCGCCGAGCTCGAGCGCCCGGCCGTGCCGGCGCGCGGCCTCCTGATAGTCGCGGAACCACCGCTCGACAAACTGCTCGGCGGTGGCGGAGATCACGCCCTTGATGCCGTGGCGGGCCATGAAGTCCAGGCTGCGCGCGCTGCCGCTCACGATCGGCTGCCAGACCTCGACGGGCTGGTGCCGCGGCCGCGGCACCAGCGTGATCTCCTTCAGGCGATAGCCGCGGTAGGGGACGTCCGGCGGAATCGTGTAGTGCTTGCCCTGGTGCGAGAACGACTCCTCGTGAAACGCCTTGAGGATGATCTCCACCTGCTCCTCGAACAGCTCGCGGTTGGCCTCGCCGTCCAGCATCGGGTTGCCGAAGGTCTCCACCTCGCGTGAGTGATAGCCGCGCCCGACGCCGAAGACGACGCGGCCCCCGGTGAGGATGTCCGCGGTGGCGTAGTCCTCGGCGAGCCGGAGCGGATGCCAGGTGGGGACGATGTTGAAGGCGCAGCCGATCTTCACGCGCTCGGTGCGGTGGGCGAGATCGACGGCCAGCATCGGAATGTTGGGGATGCACTCGTAGCCCTCGTGCTGGAAGTGGTGCTCGGCCAGCCAGAGCGTCTCGTACCCCAGCGCGTCGGCGGCACGGGCCAAGGCGGCGGCGGTGTCGAAGACCTCGATCAGCCGCTGGTTGGGATACCGGCGCTCGTCAGCCGGCGTGCCCGACAGCCCGCACTGCTCCAGCTCGATGTGGCCCACGTAGAGCGTCGAGAACCGCGTGATCATCGTCAGCCCTGCGCCGGGGCCGGCGGGGTGCGCGACCAGAGCCCGCCGGCCAGGTAGCCGCCGTCGACGGCGAGGGTGTGGCCGGTGACGTAGCTGGCGTCGTCCGAGGCGAGGAAGAGCGCGACCTTGGCGACCTCGTCGACGTCGCCGAAGCGCCCCATCGGGATCCGCTCCACGCGCCGCGCGCGCGCCTCGGCGGGCAGGCTGCGCGTGAGCCGGGTGTCGATCTGGGCGGGGGCGATCGCGTTCACCGTGATGTGATGCTGGGCCAGCTCCACGGCCATGGTCCGGGTCAGCTCGATCACGCCGGCCTTGGCCGTGTTGTAGCCGACGAGGTTCTCGACGCCGCGAAACGCGTTGATCGACGCCGTGGTGATGATGCGGCCGCCGCCCTGCTTCACCATCTGGCGGGCGGCGATCTGGCAGCACAGGAAGACGCCGGTGAGGTTGACGCGCAGCACCCGATGCCACTGCGCCTCGGGATGCTCCAGGAACGGCGCGGAGTGCGCGATCCCCGCGTTGGCGAACATCACGTCGAGGCGGCCGTACTCGGCGACGACACGGTCCACGAAGGCCTGCACCTGGCCGGCGTCGCCCACGTCCACGCCGAAGGACAGGGCCCGGCCGCCCCGCCCGACGATCTCCTTGACCACGGCGTCGGCGCCGCCGATCTCGACGTCGCCCAGCGCGACCGTCGCGCCCTCGGCCGCGAACAGCAACGCCGTCGCCCGCCCGATCCCGAGCGCGCCGCCCGTGATCGCGACCACCCGTCCCTGCAAGCGCATCGCTCGTCCTCCTCTCAGCGGGCCATCGAGGAGTGCCACGGGTTCCCCGGGGCGCTCCGAGCCGCGTGGGGGGTGTGGGGGGCCATCTCGGGGCCCCCCACCTATACGGGCAGCTTGTCGCCGTCGGCCGGCGCGGCGACCTCGAACGCGTTGACGACGCCGGACAGCAGCGCGAAGTAATTGGCGGCGGCCGTCAGCTCGACGAGCCACTGGGCGCCGTGGCGCTTGTTCAGCGCGTCGAAGGCCGCCTGGTCGACGCGGTTCGTGCGCATGAGCTGCCGCGTGTAGGTCACGATCTCCCGCTCCTCCGCGGGCAGCGCCGCCGGATCGCCCTTGGCGCGGAGCAGGTCGATGACCTCCTCGCGCACGCCGGCGCGGCGGGCCGCCCCGACCTGGGCCGCCCACACGTAGGCGGCCTCGCGCTCCCGCACGGCGGCGAGGATCGCCACCGAGCGGAGGCGGCCCTCGACCACGCTCTCGTCGCGGAAGAACTTGACCAGGCCCAGCACCCGCTCGGCGAGCTTGGGGCTGTGCAGCAGCATGCTGAACGGGCCGCGCACGCCGCCGAAGACCTCGACGACGGCGTCGACGACCTTGTGGTGCTCGGCGGGGACGTCGGACTTCCCGGTGACGGGGGCGAGTCTCGGCATGGCGGCTCCCTCCTGTGGGATGACGGCGAGGGGAGTATGCCGTATGCTCGCCGGCAATGCGATTCGGCCTCTTCTTCCAGGTGCCGGAGTCGACCGGCCAGCCCCACGCCGCGCGCTACGCCGAGATGTTCGAGCTCATCGAGCTGGCGGAGTCGCTTGGCTTCGACGTGGCGTGGCTGGCCGAGCTGCACTTCGGCGGCGCCTTCTCGCTGCTGTCGAATCCGCTCATGGTGGTGCCGGTCATCGCGGCGCGCACGCGGCGGATCCGCATCGGGACGGCCGTCACGCTGCTGCCGCTGCACCATCCGCTGAGCTGCGCCGAGCAGGCGGCGACCGCCGATCTGCTGTCGGGCGGCCGGCTGGAGTTCGGCGTCGGCCGTGGCTCGATCCCCACCCAGTTCCACGGCTTCCGCATCCCCGTGGCCGAGAACCGCGCCCGCTTCGACGAGGCGCTGGCGATCATCCGGCTGGCGTGGACGCAGGATCGCTTCAGCTATCGCGGCACTTTCTGGGACGTCGACAATCTCGAGGTCGTGCCCAAGCCGCTGCAGCGCCCGCACCCGCCCATCCGGGTGGGCGTCCACACGCCCGAGAGCTTCGCCCACATCGGCGACCTGGGGTTGCCGATCTACTCCGGCACCACCACCACGCCACTGCCGCAGCTGCGCGAGTGCATGGCGCACTATCGCACGCACCTCGCCGCCGCCGGCCACGCCTGGCAGGCCGAGCAGATGGCGCTCATGTTCCCCATGCACGTGGACACCAGCGGCGCCGCCGCCCGCGACGCCATGCGGCCGGGCGTGCTGCAGTACTACCGCAACGTCCAGGCGATCTTCTCGCAGCTCCCCGACTCCTACGGCGAGCACCTGCCGCGCCTGAAGATGATCGAGGAGACCGTGGCCAACCTTCCCTACGAGAAGTTCTGCCGGGAGCAGGCCATGTTCGGCGACGCCGCCGAGGTCGTCGACCGGCTGCAGGCCGCCCGCGACGAGTTCGGGCTCGCGCAGATCATCGGCTGGTTCGATCAGGGCTCGCAGCTGCCGCGCGCCGAGGTCGAGCGCACGCTGCGCCGGTTCGCCGATCAGGTCATGCCGAAGCTCTGATATGGTACGCACCACTTTTCCCCTTTCTCGGAGGTCGCCCATGAGGCAGCACGTCTGGTGGTCGGAGTGGGTGTTCGCGGGCTTCGCCCTGTTCGTCACGCTCGGGCTGGCCGGGCCGGCCGCGGCCCAGGACAAGCCGCGCGCGGGCGGCGAGCTGGTCTTCGTGGTGGCCGCCGAGCCGCCGAGCTTCGACGCCCACCGCGAAGAGACGTTCGCCATGCTCCACCCGACGGCGCCCCACTACAACACGCTGCTGCGCGTCGATCCGAACGACAAGACGGGCACCAGGTTCATCGGCGACCTCGCCGAGTCGTGGACGGTCTCCGCCGACAAGCGCACGTACACGTTCAAGCTGCGCCGGAGCGTGAAGTTTCACGACGGCAGCGTGATGACGTCGAGGGACGTGAAGGCCTCCTACGACCACATCATCTTTCCGCCGGACGGCGTCGTCTCCAGCCGGAAGGCGGCCTACACGGTGGTGGAGGCCGTGGAGGCGCCGAACCCCGACACCGTGGTCTTCCGCCTGAAGTGGTACGAGGCGTCCATCCTCGCCAACCTCTCGTCGCCGTGGAACCACATCTTCAAGGCCGACATCCTGGCCAAGGACCCGCGGTGGTACGAGAAGAACGTCATGGGGACGGGGCCGTTCACGTTCGTGGAGTACGTGCGGGGCTCGCACTGGATCGGCAAGAAGAACCCGGACTACTGGGACAAGGGCAAGCCCTACCTCGACGGCTACCGCGCGATCTTCATCCCCAGCTCGGGCGCGCAGGTGGCGGCGATCCGCGGTGAGCGCGCGATGATCCAGTTCCGCGGCTTCACCCCGGCCGATCGGGATTCGCTGGTGAACGCCCTCGGCAACAAGATCACGGTGCAGGAAGCGCCCTGGAACTGCTCAATCCAAGTGGCCATGAACCAGCAGAAGAAGCCGTTCGAGGACAGGCGCGTGCGCCGCGCGCTGTCGCTCGCGCTCGACCGGTACGAAGGATCGAAGGCGCTGTCGCGGATCGCGCTCGTGAAGGAGGTGGCCGGCATCCAGGTGCCCGGCACGCCATGGGCCACGCCCCCCGAGGAGCTGGCCAAGCTGGCCGGCTACAGCCGGGACATCAACGCCTCCCGCGCCGAAGCCCGGCGCCTGCTGAAGGAGGCCGGCGCCGAGGGCCTGTCGTTCACGCTGACGAACCGCGCCGTCCCCCAGCCGTACGAGCCCGTCGGGATCTGGCTCATCGACCAGTGGCGCCAGGTCGGGCTCAACGTCAAGCAGGTGACCCTCGAGTCGGCGTCGTGGCTGCAGGCGCAGAAGACCGGCGACTTCGAGGTCTCGACCAACGCGCCGTGCGGCTCCATCGTGGAGCCGGACATGGATCTGCACTGGTTCCTCACGACGTCGCCGGTGAACTTCAGCCGCCACAAGGACACGGTGATGGACGAGCTGTACCAGAAGCAGTCGCGCACCACCGATCCGGAGGAGCGGCGGCGGCTCCTGCGCGCCTTCGAGAAGCGCCTCTACGACGAGGAAGTGCACTACATCCACACGTTCCAGTGGCACCGGATCATCCCGCACCTGGCGAAGGTCCGGGGGTGGACGGTGATGCCGAGCCACTTCTTGAACCAGCAGCTCGACACGATCTGGCTCAGCGAATAGCCGTCACCGGGAGGACGGTGCCATGACGCTCGAAACCCGTCGGTTGCACTCGCGCGTGGGGGTCGAAATCCTTGGCGTGGACGTCACGCAGGTGAGCGAGGCCGTGTTCGGCGACATCGTCGAGGCCTTCGACGAGCACTCGGTGCTGCTCTTCCGCGGGCAGCGCATCGACGACGCGGCGCAGATCGCCTTCAGCCGGCGCTTCGGGCCGCTGGAGACGACGATTCGCACGATCAACTCCCAGGCGCGCACCCTTCCCGAGATCTCCAACCTCGCCAACGTCGACGCGGAGGACCGGCTGATCCCGACCGGGGACAAGCGCAACCTCTTCAACGCCGGCAACCAGATGTGGCACAGCGACAGCTCCTTCAAGCGGGTGCCGGCGCTAGCCTCGCTGCTGGCCGCGCGCGAGGTCCCGCCCGAGGGTGGCGAGACCGAGTTCGCGAGCACGCGGGTCGGCTACGCGGGGCTGCCCGAGTCCACCCAGCGATTCCTCGAGGGCAAGGTGGCCATCCACAGCTTCGTGTACTCGCGCGGACTGGTGAGCGACGGGCTTCTGCCGCCGGACCACGCGGCGCAGGTGCCGCCCGTCCCCCAGCTGCTGGTGCGCGCCAACCCTCGCCACGGGCGCAAGGGGTACTTCGTGGGATCGCACGCCTGCGAGATCGTCGGCATGCCCACCGACGAGGCGCGCGCGCTGCTCCGCGAGCTCCTCGAGCGGGCGACGCGGCCCGAGGTGGTCTACACGCACCGCTGGCGGCCCGGCGACCTGGTGATGTGGGACAACCGCTGCGTGCTGCACCGCGGCCGTCCGTGGGACGAGAGCGCGTACCGGCGCGTGATGCATCGCACGACGGTCGCCGGCGACGGCCCCACCGTCCCCGACGTCTCCGACACCGCCGTCGCCCCCGCCCGCGAGATCGACATCGCGTGGGGACGCGGCCAGCTCGCGGCCGTGTGAGCGGGACGTCGAGCCATGCCCAAGATCTGGCGCGTGTACAGCGGTGCGGACGGCCGGTCGCACATCGCCGAGCTGCCGCTGGCAATGAAGCCCTTCGTCGACGTGGAAGGCGCGCACGGTGAGGCCAGCCCGACCCAGCCCACCACCGGCATCACGTTTCGCGTCTCGCCGCCCGGCTACGTCCTCGACTGGCACTGCGCCCCCCGCCGCCAGTACTCGATCTCGCTCTCCGGCCTGGCCGAGATCGAGGTCGGCGACGGCACCGTCGCCCGCGTCGCCCCCGGCGACGTCGTCCTCGCCGAAGACCTCACCGGCCAAGGCCACGTCACCCGCGTCGTCGGCACCGAACCCCGCCTCTATGCCATCGTCCCGCTGGCAGAGTGACCCGGGAGAGTAGACCGAGAGTAGATCGAGAATCGTCCGCGGGAGTCGGCGGCTAGAGTCAGTCAGACATTCGCCTCCAACGCCGCGACGAGGGGCGGGTGTGCAGGCGGGGTGGGGTCCGTGAAACCCGTTTCTCGCCCCGCGTTACCGGGCGCCCCCCCAGTCGGATGGAGCCCAGCCAAGGCCGATCCGAAGCGGTCTCCCACCCGCCCCTCCTCGCGCAGTCGGAGCGCGAGTGGCGCCGCGTGTATCGCTCTCGATGCATTGACGGCGGCGCGGCGTCCCGCTACCGTAGCGCCCATGACCGCGGTGGTCGAGCCGTATGTGAAGACCCGGCGCTGGCGGCGTCGGGAGTACGAGCGCCTCGTGGATCTCGGGATTTTCGTGGGCGAGCGCCTCGAGCTGCTCGACGGCCTGCTCGTCGTCCGTGAGCCCCAGGGCAGCCCGCACGCGGCGATCGTCGGCCAGATCGGCCACGTTCTGCGCGCCGCGTTTGGCGCGGGCTGGCACGTGCGCCTGCAGGCGCCGCTGGCCCTCGACGAGGACTCCGAGCCGGAGCCCGACGTCGCCGTCGTCGCCGGTTCGTATCGTGACTACCTCGACGCGCACCCGACCACGGCAGCGCTCGTCGTCGAGGTCGCCGACACGAGCCTGCGGCTCGACCGGCGTGTGAAGAGCAGCCTGTACGCGCGGGCGCGGTTGCCCGAATACTGGATCGTGGACCTCGTCGCCGGTGCGCTCGAGGTGCATCGGGACCCGCAGCCGGCGGCGGATGCTGTGCACGAGTGGGCCTATCGTTCCGTCGAGGTGCTGCGACCGCCGGCGACCGTGACCGCGGCGGCCTCGCCCGGCGCGCCGATCTCCGTCGCCGATCTGCTGCCCTGACGCTCGGCGCGCGCCGGGCGGCCGCTCACGGCAGCCCCGCGCCGGGCACGTCGAAGAACCACAGCCGGCCGTCACGCCAGCGCGGCGCCTCCGGAAACGTCAAGCCGTCGACGACGATCTCGCTCGCTTGACGGGGCCTCGGACCCGGCCATAATTCTCGCGGGAGGCCAGCGATGTCAACCCGTCCGAGGGCCGTTGTCGTCACGCTCGTCCTGCTCGTGCTCGTGGCCGGCTCGGCCGGAGCGGTCGCCGCCGCACCGGAGGGCGAGATGACGTGGGCGGTCCACGTCTCGCTGGCTCCCACCTGGTTCGATCCGGCCGAGACGCCGTCCGTCATCACGCCGTTCATGATCCTCTACGCGATGCACGATGCTCTCGTGAAGCCGATGCCCGGCAATCCGCAAGCGCCGAGCCTGGCCGAATCGTGGAGCGCGTCGAAGGACGGGTTGGTCTACGAGTTCGTCCTGCGCAAGGGCGTGAGATTCCACAACGGCGATCCGGTCTCGGCCGAGGACGTGAAGTTCTCGCTGGAGCGCTATCGCGGCGGCGCCGCCTCGACCCTGAGGGAGCGCGTGGCGGGCGTGGACGTCGTCGACGCCCAGCGCGTGCGCATCCGGCTCAAGCAGCCGTGGCCCGACTTCATGACGTTCTATGCCACGCCGGCGACCGGCGCCGCCTGGATCGTGCCCAAGCGCTACGTCGAGCGCGTCGGCGAGGACGGCTTCAAGAAGGCGCCGGTCGGCGCCGGCCCCTACCGGTTCGTGTCGTTCAACCCCGGGATCGAGCTGGTGCTGGAGGCCAACGAGAGCTACTGGCGCAAGACGCCGAACGTGAAGCGCCTCGTCTTCCGCTCGGTGCCCGACGAGACTACGCGCCTGGCCATGCTCAAGCGCGGCGAGGCCGACATCGCATACTCGATTCGTGGCCCCCTCGCCGAGGAGCTGCGGCGCACGCCGGGCCTCACCCTCAAGCCCACCGTGCCGACGTTCACGGAATGGCTCGTGTTCACCGAGCAGTGGGACCCGAAGTCGCCGTGGGCCGACAAGCGGGTGCGCCTGGCCGCCAATCTGGCGATCGACCGCAAGACGCTCAACGAGGCCGAGTACCTGGGGTTCGGCAAGGTCAGCTCGAGCCTCGTGCCCCACGCGTTTCAGTTCTACTGGCCGGCGCCGGCCTATCCCTACGAACCGGCCCGGGCCAAGCAGCTGCTGGCCGAGGCCGGTTATCCGCGCGGGTTCGACGCCGGCGAGGTGACGACCGATGCGGTGTACGCGGCGACCGCCGAGGCCGTCCTCAACAATTTCCTGAGCGTGGGTATTCGCGCCAAGCTCCGCCCCCTGGAGCGGGCGGCCTTCTACAAGGGCGACGCCGAGAAGAGCTTCAAGAAGCTCGTGCGGGTCGGCAGCGCGGCACCCGGCAACGCGGCCACCCGCATCGACGCCTTCGCGATCACGGGCGGCATCCGCTCCTACGGCGGCTACCCGGACATCGACGGGCTGTTCCGGGAGCAGGCGGTCGAGGTCGACGTCAAGAAGCGCGAGGCGCTCCTGCACAAGATCCAGCAGCTCATGCACGAGCGCGCGATGTTCGCGCCGATCGTGGAGCCTGCCTTCCTCAGCGGCCACGGACCGCGCGTGGAGCACTCGGGGTTCGGCTCCATCACCGGGATGCCGTACTCGGTGCCGTACGAGGAGCTCCGGCTCAAGGCGCTCCGGCCCTAGGGCCGGTGCCCGTCGCCACGCCTCGCTCGGGGGCCTGGAAGGCCTGGACCTGCGCCACGGCCCCGTCCTCCGCCCAGGACGTCCACGTTCCGTCGGGGACCCCGTGCCGGTCCTGGCCCTCGGCCCGCTTCTGCCCGTTGGGGTACCAGAAGGCGAACTTCCCGTGTTTCACCCCCTGCCACCACTCGGTCTCGTAGCGAAGTCGGCCATCGTCGTACCAGGCCCTGGATGGGCCGTGCCGAAAGCCTCCGGAGAGCTCGCAGCGCTGCAGCGTGCCGGCGGGCGGGGCGGCACCGACGAGATTGGCCCCTTCCGGACAGTCACGATCGGTCAGCGCGGTGATCGGCGGCGATGAGGTGCACGCGCAGGCCAGGGCTAGCACCAGCAGCCATCGACCGCCCCTGACGCCTAACGCCCGCCTCCCCCGGCCGTCCGGGTTGTCTCGACGATGGCGAGCCGCCGTCACTTCACCACGACGTCGGCGCGAGCCTTCGCCAGCTTGTCGAGACCCCGCTCGATCTGGCCGCGGTCGATTCTCCCTCCGTTGCTCGCGCGCGTGAAGTCCCTGACGGCTTCCTCGAGCGCCTTCACGGCTCTGGTGTGGAGCCCCCGGGCGAACAGCACGGACATCGCGTCCGTCGTCTCCGCGATCGCCTGCTTGAGCAGCTCGTCGGCGACCCGGGGCCGGCTGCTGGCCACCGTCTTCGCGGCGTTCGCCGCCTCGGTGGCCTCACGAATGTTGTCCAGCGCGTTGATCGCGCGCAGGAACGCGGCGATCGCCTCCACCTGGGTCGCCCCGAGGTTCAGGCGGGGGATACCCTGCGCGTCGGCGAATTCCTGGCTGTTGTAGAACTCGACCGCGCCTTCGATAGTCGCGATCGAGTTGTCGTGGAAGAACGGCCCCGAGTCAGCCGCTTCGACCAGGGAGACCGTGTTGAACGTCGAGTTGCCGAATCCCGATTGATCGGGACCCTCTCCCGGTGTCTGGCCGAAGCCGCCGTCGCGCGGGATGATGTTGGTGCTCACCCCCGGCGTCAGGTCGATGTTGAGGGCCTGGAGCGTCAGCACCTGCGGCCGGTCCCGCTGGTTCTCGATGCCGGTGTTGAAGTTGCGATTGCCCCCACCCCCGAACGCCGCGTTGGCTCCCACGTTGGAATGGCAGGCGTTGCAGTTCCCACCCCCCTGAGCGACGCTCGCGGTGAAGAGCACCTGGCCCCGCGCGACCTGCGGGTCCTTCAAAGCCAGGGGCAGCACGAGATCCACCTGGCGGCCCAGCGTGAGCTGGAAGGCTTCCATGGCGTCCAGCTCCGCGTCGGTGGGCAGCCGGAAGTCCACGCCATCGACCCGGTTGAGCGTCTTGGGGAAGTGCTGGGTCACCGCGCCGGTGGCGAAGTCGCGCAGCGTTCCGTTACCGGGCGCGCCGTCGCCGCTCCATCCGGTCCGCTGGTTCGGCGGCTGCGTGGTCCCGTCATTGGCGGCCGGGGTCAGCGACTGGCGCATGCCCAGCGTGTGGGGCACGCCGCGCATGTTGAACCGGTTCACCAGATCGCTCATGCCATCCTGGTTCTCCACGATCAGCCCGTGCTTGCGCATCAGCACGGGCACCTCAAACTTCTTGCCGAAGGGAGTGAACGCCAGCGCCGGCGTGAACTCGGCGACGAAGAGCGCATCGTCGTCGGGCAGGGCCGCGATCAGGTTGACGTCCACGGTGAAGTTGGCCTCTTTCCTGTGGCAGGTGGCGCAGGTGCGGCCATTGCCCTTGAACCGCTCGTTCAGGAAGAGGTTGGCGCCCCTGGCCACCAGCTCCGTGAAGACGACGTCCTCGTTGACGAAGATGCCGATGCGATCGCCGGTGGCGCCGTCGGTCAGGCTGGCGGCCTCACGGGTCGCCTCCGCGGCAGGAACGCCCAGCAGGGAAGTCCAGTGACGGTTCACCTCGATCCCAGGGTGAGCCGCGAAGTCGCTCAGCCCGAGCAGCCTCTCGCTCCGGAACGCCGTGTAGAGGCGCTGGAAGAGCGCGGGCGCGCCGAACAGCAGCGCGGTCGTGCCGGGATCGCCACCGGCCCGGGCGACGACTACCAGATCGACGTGGAACTGCTGGAAGGCGGATCGCCCCAGCTTGGCGTCGACCGTGGCCGTGTCGCCGTCGGACACCAGGCGGCCGACTCTGACCATCGCATCCGAGGGCTCGGGCTTGACGCTCTGGCGCGGGCCGGGCTGGTTGTCGACGAGCCACACGTCCCATTGCTGACCCGGCGGCAGGCCGGACACGGTGACCGACACCGAGCCGTCGAGCAGATCGAGCTTCGCCAGTCCGCTCGCGCGGGTGTACTCGGCCGACAGCGCCTTCCAGTAGCCGAGGGAGATCGTGACGTTGCGGTCGCCGCCGTTGACGTCGTGCTGCTTCACCCAATCGGCATACGCCATCTTCACCTTTTCAGCGCCGCGCACGCTGAAGGCCTCGGCGGACGGTGAAACGGCCTCCCGCGTTCCGGCAAGGGGCCCGACGAGGATGCTCACGACGAGGGAGACCGCGGCGAGAGCCATGGCGAGTGATCCGACGATGGCGATGCGCTTCGCTTTGAAACGAGGGATCATGGCGCGCCTCCTGGGGAACCTCGTATTGTCGCAAGCACGGAAACCTCGGGAACTCATCCCTTGTCCTTCCGGTTATCGTCTAAATAACTCGAGTACCGCGATGCCGGGAGCCGCAGGCGCACGACGCATGCCAGCAATGGCAATCGCTTGTAATTGTGTGTCAGGGCAGAGAAAAGGTTTACTCAGGAGCTCCTGGGCACCGAGGTCTGAGTGTCAGATCTGAAGAAACATGTGACATTGATTCTTACGTCTGTGACGTGAGCCCGGGCGCGGGCGCCCGCGCAATTGTCTTTCCTTGCGATCGAGGTCCCGGCCCGGAAGGCGAAGTACCTGCGCGTGTCGTGGCCGGGAGCACGAGCTCGATCTCGGCGGCCAGTTCCCCGTCGATCGGCTCCGCGTCGCGCTGCCGCAGCCGAACACCGTGGCCTCGCTCGAGACCGCCACCGCCTACCGTCTGACCCGCGAGGGTGAAGAGCTGACGAGCGCCGACATCGAGGTCGGCCCGACCACCGACCGGTACTGGCTGGTGAAGGTGGATCAGCGCGGCGGCGGAATCGGCAGCGGACCGCTCGGACTGGGCGCGGGCTGGGTGCCGCACCGCCTGGTGTTCGCCGCGCGCGGCGCCGAGCCGTTTCAGCTCGCCTACGGCCGCCACGACGCCCGGCCGGCGGCCTTTCCGATCGCGACGCTGGTGCCGGGGTACAAGGGCGAGGAGGACCTCGAGCTCCGACGCGGGGCGGGGCGCCAGATGGGTGAAATTGACTTGCCGCGGTAAGTCTGCAAGAATTCACGACACTTTTCGAGGATTCCTCCGACACCCATGGCGCCGACACGCAAGCGGCCGTTCCACACAGCCTCCGATGCCGAGATCAAGGCGGGCGAGGTCTCGGACGTCTACTTCCAGCGCACCGTCGAGATCCTGAACGCGCGCGGCGATCGCAAGCGCGTCAAGGCCGAGGTCTATCTCAAGTCGCTGCCCGAGGACTGGGACTGGGGCGTGCTGGCCGGGATCGAGGAGGCGGCGGCGCTGCTCGAGGGCGTCGCGGTGGACGTGAAGGCGATGGACGAGGGCACGGTCTTCGCACCCTACCAGCCGATCCTCACGCTGGAGGGCGTCTACGTCGAGTGGGCACAGTACGAGACCGCGCTGCTCGGCCTGCTCTGCCAGGCCTCCGGCATCGCCACCAAGGCCGCGCGCTGCAAGAAGGCGGCGGGCGAGCGGCAGGTGATCTCGTTCGGCGCGCGTCGCATGCACCCGACGCTGGCGCCGATGATCGAGCGCAACGCCTTCATCGGCGGCTGCGACGGCGTCGCCGTCACCAAGGCGGCCGAGCTGATCGAGGCCGACCCCATGGGCACCATCCCCCACGCCCTCGTCCTCATGATTGGCGACACGGTCGAGGCGCTGAAGGCCTTCCACGAGGTGATCGAGCCCAAGGTGCGCCGGGTGGCGCTGATCGACACGCTGCAGGACGAGAAGTTCGAGGCCATCCGCGTGGCCGAGGCGCTCGGCAAGGACCTCTTCGCGGTGCGGCTGGACACGCCGTCCTCGCGGCGCGGCGACCTCTACCGGATCGTCGAGGAGGTGCGCTGGGAGCTGAACCTGCGCGGCTTCGAGCACGTCAAGATCGTCGCCTCCGGCGGCATCGACGAGTACGAGATCCTGAGGCTCAACCCGGTCGTCGACTCCTACGGCGTGGGCACCTCGATCGCCAACGCGCCCGTCCTCAACTTCGCGCTCGACATCATGGAGATCGAGGGCCGGCCGATGGCCAAGCGCGGCAAGTGGTCGGGCGCCAAGGACGTGCTGCGCAAGCGCGGCACGCTCGAGACCGTGGTGGTGCCGGCCGGCTCGCCGGCGCCCGCCGGCGGCCCCTGGGATCCGATGCTCAAGCCGCTGGTGACGCGGGGCCGGGTGGCGCGCGATCTGCCGCCGCCCCGCACGATCCGCGAGTTCGTCCTCGACCAGCTCGCCGGCGTGCCAATGGAGACGATCCGGCGACAAGGGCTGCGCCGCGACTTCTGAGCGGCAGCTGATGTCCACCATTCTCGAGCGCATCGTCGCCGACAAGCGCGGCGAGGTGGCGTCCCGCAAGCGCGCCGCCCCCCGCGCCGAGCTGGAGCGCCGCTGCGCGGACCTGGCCCCGCCGCGCGACTTCGAGGCCGCCCTGCGGCCGGCCGGTGCGCCCGTGGCGCTGATCGCCGAGGTCAAGAAGGCCTCGCCCTCGCGCGGCGTGCTGGCCGCCGACCTCGATCCCGTCGCGCTGGCCGAGACCTACGACCGTCACGGCGTCCACGCGATCTCGGTGCTCACCGACGAGAAGTACTTCAAGGGCCACCTGGATCTGCTCGCCGCCATCCGTGGCCGGGTGCGGGTACCGCTGCTGCGCAAGGACTTCACGATCGACGAGTGGCAGCTCTGGGAATCGCGCGCGGCCGGCGCCGACGCCATCTTGCTGATCGTGTCGATCCTGGAGGGTGCGCTGCTGGGCGACCTGCTGGCCGCCGCCAAGGGGCTCGGCCTCGCCGCCCTGGTCGAGTGCCACACCGCGGCCGAGGTCGATCGCGCGCTGAGCGCCGGCTGCCGCATCCTCGGCATCAACAACCGCGACCTGGCAACCTTCGAGACCCGCATCGAGACGACGCTGCAGCTGCTGCCGCTGATCCCCCCGGGCCCGATCGTCGTCAGCGAGAGCGGCTTCTTCACCGGCGAGCAGGTCCGCCGCGTCGTCGCCGCCGGCGCCCGCGCGGTCCTGGTCGGCGAGGGATTGGTCCGTGCGGACGACGTCGCGGCCAAGATCCAGGAGTTGAAACTGACTGGTCGGCCGACCGAGCCCGAGCCGGGAACCGGAGTACTGAGTTGAGACACGCGCATCGTACGACCCCGCGCGAACCGGGGGGGACATGGGGGGGGCGTCTCGCCCCACCCATGCTTCAACCATGACCCGCGTGAAAATCTGCGGCATCACCAACCTGGACGACGCGCGCGTCGCAGTCGCGGCCGGCGCCGACGCGCTCGGGTTCATCTTCGTCGAGAACACGCCGCGCTTCGTCACGCCCGAGCAGGTGGCGCCGATCGTTCGTACACTGCCGCCGTTCGTCACGCCGGTCGGCGTCTTCTGGGATCACAAGGCCGGTCACGTGAAGGCGGTGGCGGAGGCGTGCGGGCTGCGTGCCCTGCAGTTCCACGGCGACGAGACGCCCGAAGATCTGGCCGGCTACGCGCTGCCGGTCATCAAGACGATCAAGCTGCCGCCCGTCTCGACGATCGACGGCCTGCCCGAGTATCAGATCGGCGGCTTCATCGACGCGCTGTACTTCCGGAACGTCGCCTCCGCGCTGCTGCTCGACACCACGGCGCGCTGGAGCGAGGGCGAGGTGCGCGCGACGCTGGCCTGGCAGCGCATCCGCATGATGGGCGGCCGGCACGATCACCGCATGCACATCATCCTGTCGGGCGGCCTCACGCCCGAGAACGTGGCGGAGGCCGTGGGCATCGTGCGACCGCACGCGGTGGACGTGAACTCCGGCGTGGAGGCCCGGCCCGGCAAGAAGGATCCCGACAAGGTCCGGCGGTTCGTGGCCGCGGCGAAGGGCGCGTGATGGCGCGGCTGCCCGACGCCCAGGGCCACTTCGGCCGCTTCGGCGGCCGCTTCGTGCCGGAGACGCTGATGGCGCCGCTCATCGAGCTGGAGAAGGCATACGCGGCGGCCCGGCGCGACCGCAAATTCCAGTCGCGGCTCAAGGCGCTGCTGGCCGACTACGCCGGCCGTCCCACCCCCCTCTACTTCGCCGAGCGCCTGAGCGAGCAGGCCGGCGGCGCCCGCATCTGGCTCAAGCGCGAGGATCTCTGCCACACCGGCGCCCACAAGATCAACAACGTGCTGGGCCAGGCGCTGCTGGCCGCGCGCATGGGCAAGCGACGCATCATCGCCGAGACCGGCGCCGGCCAGCACGGCGTGGCCAGCGCCACCGCCGCCGCGCTGCTCGGTCTCGAGTGCGAGGTCTACATGGGCGCCGAGGACGTCGAGCGTCAGGCGCTCAACGTCTTCCGCATGAAGCTGCTCGGCGCCCGCGTGATCCCGGTGGAGGCGGGCAGCCGCACGCTCAAGGACGCGATCAACGAGGCGCTGCGCGACTGGGTGACGAACGTGCGCACGACGTACTACCTGCTCGGCTCCGCGCTGGGCCCGCACCCCTATCCGATGATGGTGCGCGACTTCCACACCGTGATCGGCAAGGAGGCGCGGCGCCAGGCCCGGCGCGCGCTCGGGCGGCTGCCCGACGTCGTGATGGCCTGCGTCGGCGGCGGCTCCAACGCGATCGGCCTGTTCCATCCCTTCATCCGCGATCGGCGGGTCCGCATCGTGGGCGTGGAGCCCGGCGGGGCGGGGATCGCCACCGGCAAGCACGGCGCCTCGATGACGGCCGGCCACGTCGGCGTGCTGCACGGCTGCATGAGCTACCTGCTGCAGAACGACGACGGCCAGATCGCCGTCGCGCACTCCATCTCGGCCGGCCTCGACTATCCCGGCGTCGGGCCCGAGCACGCGTACTACCGCGACGCCGGCCGCTTCGAGTTCGTCTCGATCACCGACGAGGAGGCGCTGGAGGGCTTCCAGGCGCTCACGCGGCTGGAGGGCATCATGCCGGCGCTCGAGTCGGCGCACGCGGTGGCCCACGCCATGCGGCTGGCCAAGACGCTGCCGCGCTCCAAGACGATCGTGGTGGGGCTGTCGGGGCGCGGCGACAAGGACGTCCACATCGTGGCCACGGCGCTCGGCAAGAGGATCGAATGAGAGCGCCGCCACCCGCGCCAACCTCCCGCATCGGGGCGACGTTCGAGCGGTTGCGCGGGCGGGGCGAGCGAGCCCTGGTGGCCTATCTCATGGCCGGCGATCCCTCGCTGGCCGCGACGGAGCGGCTGGTGATCGAGGCCGAGCGGCGCGGCGCCGACGTGATCGAGCTCGGCGTGCCGTTCTCGGATCCGCTCGCCGACGGCCCCGTGATCCAGCGGGCCGGCGTGCGCGCGCTGGCCGCGGGCACGAGCCTGCCGCGCGTGCTGGAGATGGTCGCCACGCTGCGGGCGCGGGTCCGGCTGCCGCTGGTGCTGTTCACGTACTACAACCCCGTGCTGGCCTTCGGCCTCAAGGGTTTCGCGCGGACGGCCGTCGCCGCCGGCGCCGACGGGGTGATCGTGCCCGACTTGCCGCCCGAGGAGAGCGAGCCGCTACGCGCGGAGGCCGAGCCGGCCGGCCTGGACCTGATCCACCTGGTGGCGCCGACCTCGACGCCGGCCCGCGTGAAGGCCATCGCGCGGCGCAGCCGCGGCTTCATCTACGTGGTGTCGCTCACGGGCGTGACCGGCGAGCGGCGCGAGCTGCCCAAGGACCTCGACGCGCAGGTCCGGACGCTGCGGCTGGTGACGACCAAGCCGGTGTGCGTGGGCTTCGGCGTGTCCACGCCCGAGCAGGTGGCGGCGGTCGGGCGCATCGCCGACGGCGTCGTCGTCGGCTCGGCCATCGTCCGCGCCATCGAGCAGCACGCCGGCACCTCCGCCCTCGTCGACAAGCTCGGCGACTTCATCGCCTCGCTGAAGCAGCCCCTGCGGGTGCAGTGATGGCCGCCTGGTTCAAGCGGCAGGAGACTCAGGGGACGCCCAAGAAGGTGGTGATCGCCGAGGGGCTCTGGATCAAGTGCGAGTCGTGCAAGGAGATCATGTACCGCGCCGAGGTGGAGCGGGCCGGGCGCGTGTGCCCCAAGTGCCACTACTGCTTCCGCATCTCCTCGCGCGAGCGCATCGGGCTGCTGGCCGACGGCGGGAGCTTCGAGGAATACCACGCCGCGCTGTCCAGCATCGATCCCCTCGGCTTCAAGGACACGAAGCGGTATCGCGACCGCCTCCGCAGCGCCAAGCAGAAGACGTCGATGCAAGACGCCGTGCTCACCGGCCTCGCCCGCATCGGCGGCTATCCGGCGATGCTGTGCGTCTTCGAGTTCGCGTTCCTCGGGGGCAGCATGGGCTCGGTGGTGGGCGAGAAGCTGACGCGCTCGATAGAGATGGCCATCGACAAGCACGTGCCGGTGATCATCGTGTCCGCCTCCGGCGGCGCCCGCATGCAGGAGGGCATCCTGTCGCTGATGCAGATGGCGAAGACGTCGTCGGCGCTGCAGCGGCTGGCCGAGGCCCGGCTGCCCTACCTGTCCGTGCTGACCGATCCGACCACCGGCGGCGTCACCGCCAGCTTCGCCATGCTCGGCGACGTCATCCTCGCCGAGCCGCGCGCGCTCATCGGCTTCGCCGGCCCCCGCGTGATCGCCGAGACGATCCGCCAGCCGCTGCCCGAGGGCTTCCAGCGCTCCGAGTTCCTCCTCGAGCACGGCCAGCTCGACCTCATCGTCGAGCGTCGCGAGCTCAAGGACACCCTCCGCAAGCTTCTCGCCTTCTTCGCTGACCAGCCGACTCCAACGGGATGACCTACGCCGAGGCCCTCGCCCGGCTCCTCGCCCTGCGCGGCGGCGAGTACGCCGGGATGCGCCCGGGCCTCGAGCGAATCGAGGCGCTGCTGGCGGCGCTCGACCATCCCGAGCGGGCCTACCCCCTGGCCCAGGTCGGCGGCACCAACGGCAAGGGCTCCACGGCGGCGATGCTGGCGGCGATGCTGCGCGCCGAGGGCCGCCGCGTCGGCCTCTACACCTCGCCGCACCTCGTGTCCTTCCGCGAGCGCATCCGGGTGGACGGTGAGGCGATCGCCGAGGACGCGGTGGTCGACGGCGTCGAGGCGCTCGGCACGCTGATCGCCCGGGAGGACGCGACGGTCTTCGAGGCGACCACGGCGCTGGCGTTCGATCACTTCGCGCGGGAGCGGGTGGACATCGCCGTGCTCGAGGTCGGCCTCGGCGGGCGCGTGGACTCCACGACGGTCGGCCGCCCGGTCGTGGCCGTGCTCGGGCCCATCGACTTCGACCACCGCGAGTTCCTCGGCGACACGCTCACGGCCATCGCCACGGAGAAGGCCGCCATCTTCCGATCGGGCACCGCCATCTCGGCCGCGCAGCCGCCCGAGGCCGCCGCCGTCGTCCTCGAGCACGTCGCGCGCGCCGGCGTGCCCCTGCTGATGGAGGGCCGCGACCTCACCGTCACGCTCCGGGCGCGGAGCCTCGACGGGCAGCGCATCGCCTGCGCGGGCCCGGGCTGGCGACTCGACGACCTGCGGCTGGGCCTGCTCGGCGCCTACCAGCCCGGCAATGCCCTGCTGGCGGTCACCGCCGCGCGCGTGCTCGACGTGGGCGAGCGCGCGATCCGCGACGGGCTGGCGCGGGCGCGCTGGCCCGGGCGCTTCGACGTGCGGCGTCGCGCGGGGGGCTGGCTCGTGCTGGACGGCGCCCACAACCCGGCCGGGGCCCGGGCGCTGGCCGCCTCGCTCGAGGCCTACTTCGGCGACACGCCGATGACCCTGATCTTCGGCGTCCTGCGCGACAAGGACGCTGCTGGTATCCTGCAGCCGCTGCTCGGCCGGGCGCGGCGCGTGATCCTGACGGCGTCGGCGAGTCCACGGGCGGCGGCGCCCGCCGATCTTCACGCGCTCGTGCCGGCCTCGCTGCCGGTCGAGGTCGCGCCGACGGTCGCCGAGGCGCTCGCGCTCGCCGAGGCGGGGCCGGCCGCTGCACTGGTGTGCGTCGCGGGCTCGCTGGCCCTCGTGGGCGCGGCGCTTGGACATCTCGACGGAGGCGATAAACCTTGCCCGGTCGAAAATGCGGCTGATAGCATTGGGCCGCTTTAGTGACGAGGGTTTTCGAGACACTTGAGAACGTCACTGCCCGTCTGCCTGCTCGTGGTCGTCCTGCTCGGGACGGCCGCGCTGCCGTCGGCGGCCGGCGCCCAGGCCCCCCAGGTGCCCGTCGTCGTGCCGACCGTCGGCGGCGACGTCTCGGTGCTGGCTGACCGGCTCGAAGAGGTCGGGCCCGAGCGTCTGCTGGTGGCCACCGGCAACGTCGAGATCACGCGCGGCAACTCGCGGCTGATCGCCGATCGCGTCGAGATCAATCGCGACACCGGCGACGCCGTGGCCCAGGGCCGCGTCGTGTTCTACGACGGCGAGGACCAGCTCACCGGCCGGCGCATCGACTACAACCTCAAGACGGGCACCGGCGTCGTGTACGAGTCCGAGGCGCGGGTGGCGCCGTACTACCGGATCGGCGGCGAGCGCATGGACCGGCTGGGCGAGAGCGTGTACCACATCCAGCGCGGCGTGTTCACGACCTGCCAGGACGATCCGCCGACGTGGGCGGTGAAGTTCGGCTCGGCGACCGCCGACCTGGAGGACTTCGTCTACGGGACCAACGCGTCGTTCTGGGTGAAGGACATCCCCCTGATCCCCTTCTTCCCGTTCTTCGCCGCCGCCATCCGACGCGAGCGCCAGACCGGCTTTCTGTTCCCCAAGTTCGGCACCTCCAGCAGCAAGGGCTTCCACGTCGAGCTGCCCTTCTACTGGGCGATCTCCGACAGCGCCGACGCCACCATCGCGCCGATCACGTACACCGAGCGGGGCTTCGGCGTCAGCGCCGAGCATCGCTACGTGCTGTCGGCCGACCAGCGCGGCAGCGCCTCCGGATTTCTGCTGCAGGAGACGCAGCGCAACGACGCCAGCCGGGGTGTGGGCAGCGTGCGCCACGACTGGACCATCGCGCCGGGCTTGTCGCTCAAGGTCGACGTCAACGCCGTCACCGACGACCGGGTGCTGAGCGAGTACGGCGACCGCCTGCAGCAGCGCAGCGCCCAGCGGGTGGAGTCGAACGTCTTCCTGACCCGCTCGTGGGAGTCCTGGAACTTCGTCGCCAACGTCTTCAGCTACCAGGACCTCACGACCCGGCGCCCGGTGGAGCTGCGCCGGCTACCCGACCTGAGCTTGCAGGGCGTGCGCCAGCCCATTCCCGGAATGCCGGGGTTCCTGTGGGAGCTGGACGCCGGCTACGTCAACTTCGTCCGCGACGTCGGCTCCGACGGCCAGCGGCTGGACCTCCACCCCCGCGTCTCGCGGCCGGTCTCCGTCGGCGGGCTGTTCACCGTCACGCCGTTCGCGGGCGGCCGGCTGACCGCCTACGACACGACGGTGACCGGCTTCACCGCGACGCGGGGCGTGGACACCCCGATCGAGGTGACCGACAAGGAGCGTCGGCTGCGGCGCCTCTTCGAGGCCGGCACCGACGTCGAGACGCAGTTCTCGCGCGTCTATCAGACCGGCGGCACCTGGGGCATCGACGCCGTGCAGCACAGCATCGAGCCGCGCCTGAACTACACGTGGATCACCGGCACCGGTCAGGACCGACTGCCGGTGTGGACGGAGGGCGTGGACCGCATCCCCGACACCAGCCGCATCGAGTACTCGCTGACCAATCGCGTGCGGGCCCGGACCATCGCGCTCGCCGACGGGGAGCCGCGGCGCTGGGAGGCGCTGCGGGTGGCGCTCGGCCACAGCTATGACCTGCGCAACGACACGGCCGGCGACATCACCGGCACGGTGATCGTGCAGCCGGTCGAGCGGATCAAGCTGCGCGCCGACGTCGCCCATAGCGTGCACGGCCAGGGCGTGCAGAGCGCGACCTCCGACGTCATCGTCCGCGTCGACCCGGTGTCGTTCTCGGTGGGCTCGCGCTACAGCGACCCCGGCCGCTTCAACTTCATCACCACCGGCCTGGTGGCCGACATCTCGCGCTTCGTGACCGTGCGCAACACCAACTTCTTCGACGCCCGCACGCTGTCGTTCGTGGAGAGCCGGGCGGCGGCCGACATCAAGTTCCAGTGCTGGTCGATCACCGTGGAGTTCGTGCACCGCGAGCGGCGCGACGACGAGGTGAACTTCGCGGTGAACCTGCTCGGCGTGGGCGGTCCCATCCGCACCTCGGTGGGGCTGGGGGCGCTGGAGAGCAGCGGCCAGCGATGACGATCCCGTTCCTCGACCTCACGCGGCAGCACCGCGCGCTCAAGACCGAGCTGCTCGGCGCGGTGGAGCGCGTGCTCGACTCGAGCCAGTTCGTGCTCGGCGGCGAGGGCAAGGCGCTGGAGGCCGAGCTGGCGGCGCTGGCCGGCGTCCGCCACGGCGTCGGCGTGGGCTCGGGCACCGACGCCCTGCGGCTGGCCCTGACCGCCGTCGGCGTCCGGCCGGGTGACGACGTGATCACCCCCGCCTTCTCGTTCGTCGCCTCGGCCTCGACGATCCTCATGGCCGGCGCGCGCCCCGTGTTCGTCGACGTCGATCCGGCCACGTGTGCGCTCGACCCCGCCGCGCTCGAGCGCGCGCTGACGCCGCGCACGCGCGCCGTCGTCGCCGTGCACCTGTACGGCCACCCGGCCCCGATCGACCGCATCGTGGAGATCGCGCGGCGCCACGGCGTGGCGCTGGTGGAGGACGCGGCCCAGGCGATCGGCGCCACCTGGGACGGGCGGCCCATCGGCGGCTGGGGCGACGTCGCCTGCCTGTCGTTCTATCCGACCAAGAACCTCGGCGCCTGCGGCGACGCTGGCATGCTGCTCACGGACCGCGACGACCTGGCGGAGCACCTGCGCCGCTTGCGCCACCACGGCGACACCGGCCGTTATCAGCACGTCGAGCTGGGCTACTGCAGCCGGCTCGACGAGGTGCAGGCGGCGATGCTGCGCGTGAAGCTGCGGCGGCTGGACGCGTGGACGGACGCGCGCCGGCGCCTGGCCGCGCGCTACCGTGAGCGGCTGGCCGGGCTGCCGCTGGGCCTGCCGGTGGAGGATCCACGGGCGCGCCACATCTACCATCTGTTCACGGTTCGTCACCCGCAGCGCGACGCGCTCGCCAAGGTGCTCGCCGACCTCGGCGTTGGCACG
>Ga0210377_10000854_pt1 | contig 28777 bp, 14 predicted proteins | sample PLM4_65_b1redo_FD_155480 | JGI IMG/M metagenome (GOLD analysis project Ga0210377, IMG submission 155480) | Groundwater sediment microbial communities from an aquifer in East River, Colorado, USA - PLM4_65_b1 redo | ecosystem: Environmental > Terrestrial > Soil > Riparian zone | place: USA: East...
ATCGTTCAGGATCGGTCAACTGAGGTCGCTTGACTTGCCGTTTCAGAATGATCAGTTGCTGGCGTAGTAGTGCATTTTCTATCAGTAGATCAGTGCGGCTACGAGTGAGGTCTGAAAGTAAGCCGACAGCTAAGGCTGAAGTGGCGGGTTTTGTCCAGAGTTTGACGCGCTCTTGTAGCCAGAGAAGGATCTTGCCCATCACACTGCTCCTAGAAAATTAGGAGGTAAAAAAGCATGATAATCCTCTTTTATCGCTCAAATCCGGGCGGATGAGTAAGTAGCCAGCACAGGTGGGTATTATAGCCAGCGCGTGTATCTGAGCGAAGCCAGGCGCCTGGGACTGAAAGTTCGACCACCCCATGTTAATTATTCCCAGCACAATTTTTCCGTTCGAACATCGGCAGACTCCGCAGAACGAGCACTCTTTATGGGGCTGGATCAGGTAAAGGAATTAACCCACCGGACGATTAGACGCATCATGCAATTGGCGCCTTTTACTTCCCTGGATGATTTTCTGACGCGGGTTGATCCGCGTGTACAGGAAGCCGAAAATCTCGTGCGGGTTGGTGCAATGGATGGCTTGGGAAAAATTCCTGCCATTCTGAAGCGCTTGCAAGCTGGTGGCTGGCAACAAAACCAAATGAGTCTATTCGGGTGGAGGGACTCCAGTGAAGCAGATTGGACCTTGCAACAAAAAGTAAATGCGCAAGTGGAAATTCTCGGTGCCAGCCTGGATGCGCATCCACTTGAACTGGTTTCAGAAAAAATCATTGCATCAGGTTCGATCTCAACGTTGGAAGCGGTTGAAAGGATCGGCCGAAGAGTCACTGTAGCGGGTGTCCGGCAAACATCCCATCGCACTCGTACCGAAGGCGGTGACTCCATGTTATTCCTGACCGTCGAAGATCTCAATGGAACCCTGGACGCAATTTTGTTTCCACAGGTGTATCGCGCAGCCAGGTCCATACTCGATTCAAACACACCGCTTTTGATCAGCGGTGTGATGGAGATGGGTACCGAACGCGGGGAACCATTTTTGAGGGCGGAAAAAGTTTTGTCGTTGCGATAAAACACCCCATATATTCATAACAGGATGGTGTTCATTCCGTCCCGATCTTTTTTTCCACCGATAACAGTGTCAATAACCAACGAGCAAAACGCGGCAGATAGGCCAGACCAATCAAAGTCATAGCCCAAAAAATTAATATTCCTATACGCTCATAATGTTGGATTTTGATTCTGTCCCATTAGTCATGTATTACTTTTCCTCTTATGATTCCTGCGGCGGCGGTTATTGCATATCCCATGTAACCGAACAAAGCATCAGCCTCATTGATTCAGGAAATTAACTGAACATGCAATTTTAGGATTGTGCGAAGATAGCATACATTCTAAATTATTATAGCCACCACCGTACTCACCAAGGTATCGATCAACAATTCTCCATTTCATGATCCAGACACAATCGGAATGGATCTGCTCGAAGACGCAATAGCTTGGGAGGCATCATTCACAATTACTATCGACAATCATTTTCTTCTACTTGAAGCCTCGGATGTAGTAGTTGCACCATACAGGGTAATGAAGTTCCTTACAGGTCTAATAAGAATTCAGCTGTCAGACCTACGACCCGTGGGTTACGAGCCCTAATCCCATTACCGCTGACTTTTAAAACAAAAAGGCACTTTTTGAGTGCCTTTTTTATAGCGGGGGCAGGATTTGAACCTGCGACCTTCGGGTTATGAGTGTCTGTCCTGCATCGCTGACTTTCCAGCTTTAGGTAATGATTTTAGGTGAGTATTGCGGTTTCTGATTCTAAAGAGCCTGTAGAGTTTGGGTTGTCAAAATCAACAACCGTTATGGGCTTTATAACATAGCCAGAACATTTGTGCAATACTATCGTTGACGATGTTTTTCATCCAACCTGCAAAAACAGGGCACACAATGACACAATGTGATTTTACGAGCGCTTCACTTTTTACTGTTACATTGATAAGTGAATTGGAAAGTAATAAGAACAACATGCCTTCAGTAAAGTTGTTGGTTGCAGAACCATCACTAGCCGCAAAGTATTAAGGGGAAAAATAATACTTTGCGCGGTTTGTACAGGACATTGGATGTCAAAGATTTAGCTCTAACAATCGATTCTCCATCCTCAGTGAATTTATCAGCAGTAGGATCAGCCTCTTGTATAAATTCCGCCCGTCCGCATGAGGCTTTACATGGTGTATCATCTCCGCCAGTTCGCCCAACAACGTAATCGGGGAAGTTGACAAGGGCTTTCGCTGTCCAAAGCCTTCATTGAGTTCAAATGATACAATTGAAAAATTGTTGAATACTAATGCGCAACAAAACCAAGCACAACCCCACCATCGGTTTTATCTCCACCTGGCCTGTCTATCAAGGGACAACAATAGACCGGTATGCTCATTCTTTAATTCAGGGGATCAGTGCTGCAGCGCATGAGCAGGCGTGCAACCTCTTATTGGGCTGCGGTTTTAGTGTCACAGGTAACAATCCACAAAATCCAAGTTTCTGGCCGGTACCTGGACCCAACATCAATTTCGTCCCGGTCGGACCGTGGAATACCGATGGCTTGATCATCGTGCCCGATGAATTGACAAAAGAACAGTATCAGTATGTTCAGGATCTGTTGGCATCGGGTTTCCCTGTTATTTTTACAACCCCCGAAGGACCCGGCCCAACCGTAACGGTGGATAATACCCTCGGCATCCGTCAGGCTTTTGAGCATCTACTCCAACACAATCACAAACAGATCGCCTTTATCGCCGGTAACGTTGGCGATGGAGGCGACAGCGCCGAACGGCTGCAGGCCTATCGCCTGGCCTTGAAAGATGCCGGTATTCCTGAAAACCCAAAACTGATCGCGTTTGGCGAACATCGCCGTGAGGGCGGCAAAACCGCCATGCAAAAAATTCTCGCCAGCGGAGCAGACTTCACTGCGCTGATCGCCAGCAACGACCTTTCCTGCCTCGGCGTCATTGAATGTTTGCAGGAAGCGGGACGCGTCATTCCCGAAGATGTGGCTGTCATCGGTTTCGACGACATTCTCGATGCCCGCTCCCTCTCCCCCTCGCTCACAACGATCCGGCATCCCACCTTTTCGCTTGGCTATCAATCGGTCATCACGCTCCTGGAACATATTCACGGAGATGCGAATGCGCCAGCACGGGTCGTTGTGCCGCCGAGGTTGATCATTCGTCAATCCTGCGGCTGCCCGTCTGTCTCCGCCAGCACATCCTATTCACCCGCCGAAAACATGGAACCAGCCTTACACCTCAACGACCTTTCCCGTTTCATGGCAGAAGCCTCATTGATCGAGGCCCGCAACAGCCTGCTTGAAGATCTGAGAGGACAATATGCAGCGTTCCTGGAAGCGCTCCTGAAAAGCCTGAGCCATAACGATGCCAACATCATTATGGCAGAGATCAAGCGAGTGCTCATCTGGACCGATGAACGTGATGAAGATCCGCACATCTGGCAGGCGGGTGTTGCGCTTTTGTATCAAAAAATGAACACCCTGTTGAACTTGATCCCGCAAGTCAATCAGATGACTGTCGCCAGCTTGATCGACAGAGTCCATCTCGAGATCAGCGATCAGATCCAACGTCGCACGACGCGTTCCATGATCGAACACATGGATATGGTGTCACAGCTTGGTTTGATGACGGCTGAATTGCTCACCGCCATGAACATCTCCGAAAGCGCTGACATTCTCACTCGTCACCTTCCTAAAGTAGGCATCAAGAATTTGCTGGTTGCTGTATACGATAGCGACAGCGAAGACCACACTTCACAGGGTACGATTTTGTTCACCGCCGGTTTATCTGAGGCAGGCAACGGGCAAAAATTTGAGACGCGTAAATTCCCCATTCGGGAGATCTATAACACCGAGCCTCTGCAATTAACGATCCTGCCATTATATGTAAACGATACAAATTCGGGGTTCATCGCCTTCAATGCCCCCAACCCCGAGATGTGCGCGGCCATCGTGCATAATCTCAGCGCGGCATTACGCACCAGCCAGTTATACAACGATGCCATCGAGGGCCGGCAATTGGCTGAGGAAGCCAACCGTATGAAAAGCCGTTTTCTTTCAACGGTCAGTCATGAGTTGCGTACCCCGCTTAGCCTCATTGTCGGTTTGAGTGAAATGGTTCTGCGTGAACAAAAAGATCATCAACAGACCAAACCGCGCGATATTGAACAAATTAATTTAAGCGCCCAACATCTTGCGCGTTTGATCGGCGATGTGCTCGATCTCGCCAGCAGTGAGGCTGGGCAACTCCATATTTTGCGCGAGCCGCTTGATCTGGTTGAAGTCCTGCGCATGGCATCGCGCATCGGCGAGGAGCTGGCGCGCGAAAAAGGCCTGGCGTGGAATGCACATCTGCCCGCGCAGGGCCTCTGGGTCATAGGCGATCGCACGCGCTTGCGCCAGATCGCGTTGAACCTGATCAGCAATGCCGTCAAATTCACGCCCAACGGGCAGGCACAACTAAAAACCACCGTGACCGAAACAGAAGTCCTTGTCTCTGTGAGCGATACCGGCATGGGCATTTCACTCGAAGAACAAAGAACGATCTTCAACGAGTTCTATCGTTCACAGGGTGCCATTGAATCCGGTTCGAGCGGCCTGGGTTTGGGATTGGCCATCACAAAACAATTGATCGAACAACACGGAGGCAGTATCGCTGTCCATTCTCCAGGGGATTTGGGAATCGGTTCGACATTTACCTTTAGCCTGCCGCTCCTCAACAAAGCGACGCTCGCAACTGACAGCCTGCCACCCCTCACTGAAAAGACGGGTGCTGTTTTGATCCTGACCGAAGAGCACAACTCAGCGCAGGCAGTATCGACCTACCTGCGCTCGCACGGCTTCGACATCCAAATCTCCCGTGTCGATGAGGGCAGTGCGTGGTTAACCAAAGCCAGCCGTTCCATACCGGCGGCCATCATCCTTGATGAACATCTGGCAGTGCGTGAAGGTTGGGCGATCGTCGGCATGCTCAAGCGGCAGACGGCAACCGAAAATGTCCCGGTGTTCGCCTATTCGTTGAATCCTGAAAACGATCAGGGTCAATTAATGGAGTTGAATTATCTTTACAAGCCTCTGAAGCCCGATCAACTCGCCAGAGAACTCGAACGCTTCAACCTGCCAAACGACAAAATACAAACCATCCTGGTCGTGGATGATGACCCGGGCATCCTTGATATGCATACCCGCCTGATCCAACAAACGGGCAGGCAGGTGTTGAACGCCCATAATGGTCGTGAAGCGTTGAACCTCATTGAGCAAAAAATTCCCGATCTGATCCTGCTGGATCTGATGATGCCTGAAATGGATGGCTTTGCTGTGCTGGACGAATTGCGTGCCAGAGAATCAACTCGTGATATTCCAGTGATTATTTTGTCTGCACGGATATTGACGGATGAAGATCTTGAACGCTGCAATCGTGGCGTGGCGGCGATATTAGGCAAGGGATTGTTTACCGGCGCAGAGACGCTAGGACACATCGAGGCGGCGTTGACACGTCAGCCTGCTTTGGGCAGAGCCACGCAGCAGCTTGTCCGCAAGGCGATGGCTTTTATTCATGAAAAATATGCCCACCCACTGGCACGGGAAGAGATCGCTGATCACATCGGCATCAGCGCTGATTATCTGACAGATTGTTTCAGGCAGGAGTTGGGAGTCACGCCCAGCACCTATATCCGCCGGTATCGCATTCGTCAGGCATGTGAGCTGTTGCGCAATACAGATCAATCCATCACACAGATCGCGCTGGCGGTTGGGTTTTCAGATGGCGCGCATTTCACGCACACCTTCCAACGCGAAATGGAGACAACTCCGCGCGCGTATCGGGACAGCAAACAAAGATAAAGCAACACAAAGGCTCATAGAAAACAGAATCAGACACCCCGTCAGAAAAGAGGCGGGGTGTCTGATATAGAAACAGAACGTCCCGAAGGATTCTTTTGAAGACCCAATCGAGTCATCATATCCTTCGGGACGTTTTTAAATTTACGGCGTCCACCAGTTGATGTTGGGATTCAGTTTGAAGGTGAAGTCAAAGACTGCCTGGTTATCCCAGCCGCTGCCGGTGTTGGTAATGTCCGCTGGATCCCAGCCGTTGCCGGTGGTGCCGACCCAGGCGGGTTCCCACCAGAAGATACCTTCGCCGCCCGCGTTCTTGACGGCAGTTTTGACAGCATTGAAGAAGTTTGCCTGACCGGTGGGCGAGGCGGGATAGCCTGAGCAGGGCGTGGCGGCAGTGATGACATTGGCTTCGCCATCACCATCGCCGGTGGAGAAAGTGTAGGATGTTTCAACGATAACGACGGGTTTGTTGTAGCGGGCTTTGATATCAGCAACGTTGCTTTGCATGGTAGCGATGGTGCCATGCCAGTAGCAATAATAGGAAAGACCTGTCACATCCCAGTTGACACCTTGTGCTTGTACGCCGTCATACCACCAACGCGCCGCTGCATTATCGCCACCGCGATCGGTGTGGAGCATGACTAAGATGGATGGGTCGCACGCTTTGACCGCGTTATAGCCTTCCTTGATCAAGGCAGAGACATTGGCAAAGTTATTATTGACGATGCGTCCCTCTTCCCATAACATGCCGGGGGTGATCTCATTGCCAACCTGGATCATATCCGGCGTTGCGCCTGCGTTTTTGAGGGCATTGCATACGCTGAGAGTATGGTTGTATACATCGGTCTTGAGTTGGTTGAGGTTATGACTGTTCCATGCAGCAGGTTTGAATTGTTTACCAGGATCTGCCCAGGTATCGGAGTAGTGCAGGTCAATGAGCAGTTTCATGCCGCGTGATTTAACCTGTGGAGCAAATGCCACGACCTTTGCCATGTTGTTATAGCCACTGATCGGGTTGACCCAGACACGCAAACGAATATAGTTGACGCCCACGCTTTGGAGGATATCAAGCGGATGTGCCTGTGTGCCGTTGGCATAGTAGAACTGCTGACCTAAATCCTGCGCGCGTTGCAGCGATGAGACATCTGCGCCGCGCATGTTCAGCCCGGAGGCAGGAGGCGTGGATGTCTGTGTTGGAGTGGGTCCGCTGGTCGGGGTGCGGGTGGGTGTTGAGGTAGCACTACTGCTGTTCATAAAAAACTCCACATCGTCGAAGTTGATCCATTGGTTGGCTGATGCCACAGAGTAAAAGCCAACGGTGCATTGGCTGTTGGTGACATTGATATTTGAGATGGTGATCTGTGTCCAGTTGCTTGTGGTGGGGAGATTGTAATTCTGTTGTGTGCCACCGCAATTTTTGGCTTCCATGCGTGCTGTGTTTTGACCTCCGCCCGATTTGACCCAGGCGCGCAAGGTGTAGGTTCCGTTGGTCAAGCTGGCCTTCGTCTGGTGGATGCCGACTGTATAAGATGAATTTCGCCAAAATGTGCCCTTATATGTGCCTGAGTGAGCACTGCCTGCGTCGCTTTTTGAGGCGGCGCCTGTGCCGGATTCCGTCCAGCCGCTTGGTGACTGGGATGCCCCCGCTTCAAAACCTGGATTGGTAAGCAGGTTCGCCGATTGGGCATTCACCCTGCCCATATTCATACTCCCCAATACAAGCGCAACGATCAGCATGGCTGTACCAATAAAGAAAAACTTGTGCTTTGCGAGTTTCATTGTGGTGTCCTTTTCAATGCGAAGTGGCTGTTCAATGAGTGAGCGGGGAGATTGGTTAATGCAATTCGTGTATAAGCACCTCTTATTCTCGGCACTTACCAGAAACATCAACCAGTTTGCTGGTTGATGCCATGATGGAGTGCATTTAAAAATAAACTGTTTTAGGATGGGTGTCTTGTTCACGAGCGGGAGATTTTTGCCTTATTCCGAACACACTGAAACGTCCCGCTTATGGTCAAAAACAGTCCGTTCAGCAACAAGACAGGCACCCTTCATCTCAATACAATTGAGATCATCATGGATCAGTCACCTGTTGAACAAAAGCGCGCGGGCATTGTGGTTGTGGGCGGCGATGCGGCTCTGAATTACCTGTTAAGGCGTTACGCCGAGTTGATCGGATATCCCATCAGGTTTGAAAAAAATTCCTCTTCAGCAGAGGCAATTCAAAAGTTGGAACCTGCTGCGGTTATTTTTCCGTCCGTTGAAATATTGGCAGGCGCGCAGACTTTGGCGGCTGAGTTGACGAACAGCGATATCCCGATCATTGTATGTTCGTCAGTGTTGGACCAGGCGAAAACTCGTGAGCTGGGGGCAGATTATTATCTCCTGCATCCCTTGGGGTTTGACAGTTTTTCGGCCACCCTGCAGGCGATTTCCGCTTCGCAGCAGGAAAACCTCCTCATTGATGGTGAAGCGCAAGACTCGCTGCCGATTAATCCGGTTTAATGACAAAAATATCCAGTTTTTAGGCAAGCCTTTTAGGATGCCTGTCCCTATAATCAAAATAGATATTGGGTGAATCGTGCCCATTATCATTAATAAATTAGAACCCAAAAGGAGAAGAAGTGCCATGAAAAAATTAGTCTCACTGTTTTCGTTCATCACCGTACTCGGACTTATACTATCCGCGTGCGGTGCACCTGCCACCGAGGCGCCTGCTTCGGAGGCACCCGCTGTCGCCACCGAAGCGCCTGTTACTGAAGCGCCCGCCACAGAGGCGCCGGCTGAGCCCGCAGCTACCTTAACCATCTGGGCTGACGACACGCGCACACCTATTTTGCAAGGACTTGCAGATGATTTCCTCGCTGAATACAACGTGGCGATTGTGGTAGAAGATCTGGGTGTAGTGCAAGATATTCGTTCCCAGGCGATCATAGCAATTCCAGCCGGTGAAGGACCTGATATCTTCATTGGTGTCCACGACTGGCTGGGAGCGTTGATCGAGAGTGGTCTGGTAGCCCCCATCGACCTGGGCGACAAGAAAGGCGAATTTGTCGAGTCGAACCTGGATGCTTTCACTTATACTGATGGCGTTCTCTACGGCCTGCCATATGCATCTGAGAACCTCGGTTTCTTCTATAATACCGAATTAGTCCCTGAACCACCCACAACCTGGGCGGAGGTTCTTGAGATCAGCCGCGCTCTGAAAGCGGAAGGCAAAGTTGAGTATGCCATCGCCGTTTCATCTGGACCGTTATACAATGCCTTGCCGATCCAAACCGCCTTTGATGGTTACGTCTTTGGTGTGACTGATACCGGCGCGTGGAATCCTAATGATGTGGGGCTCGACAGCGCTGGCGAGATCGCCGCAGTCACCTGGATGTCGGACGCTGTAAAGGAAGGCCTCATGCCTGAGACCTTCGACTATGAAACCGCTCACTCCCTGTTCGAAACCGGGAAGATGCCCTTCCTGATGGCTGGACCCTGGGCGTTGGATCGCATCCGTGCTTCAGGTGTTCCTTATGCTGTAGCGCCCTTCTTCCCAGATGAAGGCGCTCCATTCCTCGGTGTACAGGGTTTCATGGTCAATGCTTTCAGCAAAAACGCATTACTGGCGCAGACATTCCTGACCGAGTTCGTCGCTACTGAAGAAACAATGCAATTGCTCTACGAGACTGGATTACGCCCATCATCCTTCAAGTCTGTTCTGGCAACCACTAATGACCCTGATCTGAAAGCGATGGGTGAAGCAGGTGCTAACGCAATGCCCATGCCGAACATCCCCGAGATGGGCTCAGTGTGGAGCGCCGCGGATAACGGCATCACCCTGGCAGTGACCGGTGAACAAACTCCTGAAGATGCTATGAAAGACGCGGCAACTCAGGTGCGTGATCTGATCAAAGGCGCACTGGACGGCATGGTCAACCTGCCTGGCAGTTATCAGGACAAGGCCGGATGCGGCGCTGCATGGGATCCCGCATGCGAGGCAACAGCCATGACACAGGGTGAGGATGGTCTGTTTACCCTCACCGTTGCGTTACCAGCCGGCGACTATGAATTCAAAGTTGCCTTGAACGGTGACTGGACCGTGAACTACGGTTCCGACGGTGCACAAGATGGACCCAACTACCCCCTCAGCCTGGCTGCTGATAGTAACGTAACTTTCACGTACAATCCAGAAACCCTTCTGGTAGAAGTCACAATCGAATAGTCAGGTTGTTTCAATGAGAGGGCCGGGGAAATCCCCGGCCCTCGATTACTTTCCTTGCCGCTGAATAAATATATGGAGGTGCCAACGTGCCCGATAGTACATCCCAGAATGTCATGAAAACGAAGGAATCCTCCACAATAAACATTTGGTCTCCGCTCATGCGCTTGGGGCTTCTAATCGCTACGGATGTTGCCGCAGTTTGGTTTCTCAACAGATTGGTATCGCTGGGGTACCTGCCGTTAGCAACTGTAATCATCATTATTACGATCTTTGTTAACGTTGTGCTCCTGCGTCAGAAAGCCTACCCTATCCGCTGGATGGTGGTTGGGCTGGTGCTTATGGCGTTGTTCACGATCTACCCGATCTTTTTTACTGTCTGGGTCTCGTTTACGAATTATGGTGAGGGACATCTGATCACCCAGGAGCAGGCGGTAGAACAGATTTTGAAAGAGAAATATCTCCCGGAAGCTGGAAAGGCTTACACCTGGACGGCTTTTAAATCCCCACAGGGTGATTATGCACTCTGGCTTAAGGACGCCGAAGGGAATGGATACCTGGCTAAAAAGGGTGAATCGTTAACCCAACCTCAATCCGGTGAGGCGGGTATCGGGGAACTCGACGAGAAAGGCATTCCCAAAACGATCGAAGGCTATAAAAGATTGAACGCGATTGTGGCCGCTACGGATCAAAACCTGACAGAGATCCTGTTTGGCGAGACCGGTACAACCATTCAGGTTAGATCTCCAAAAGAAGCCGCGGAATTATTGCCAAAATATATTTATGATCCCGATCAGGATGCCATGATCGATCAGGAAAAAGGCACCCTATACAGAAACCTGCGAGGCACCTTCACTTCAGAAACAGGTCAGGTGCTGCGGCCAGGGTTTGTCGAGACGATTCAGTTTGCCAATTTCAAGGAATTTTTTATTAGCCCTGCCCTGCGAGGTCCCCTGGTCCGGATCATCACCTGGAACTTTGCCTTTGCATTTTTGAGCTTACTTTTGAATTTCTCCCTGGGGCTGGTCATCGCGATCATGTTCAACGATGCACATTTCCCTTTCAAGAAACTCATTCGCTCCCTGCTGATCATTCCCTACACCGTCCCTGCTCTGCTGACCATTTTGATATGGCGCGGAATGCTCAACCCGGAACTGGGTGTGATTGACCGTACCCTCGAAAGTTTATTTGGTTGGGCGCCGCCCTGGTTCACCGATCAGTGGTGGGCAAAGATAGCCATTCTGCTTATCAATCTTTGGCTGAGTTACCCCTACTTCATGCTGGTTTGCAGCGGGGCTTTGCAATCCATTCCAGAGGATTACTATGCAGCCGCTCAGGTGGACGGCGCCAACGCCTGGCAACAGTTTCGGAGGATCACTTTACCTTTGTTGCTGGTTGCCGTTGGCCCCTTATTGATGGCCTCGTTCGTCTTCAACTTTAACAACTTCAATTTGATCTATATATTCAACGCGGGCGGTCCACCCATAGCCAGTACACCTACCCCGGCAGGGCACACGGATATCTTGATCAGCTATGTATATAACCTGGCCTTCAGTGCCAGTCGCGGCGTGGACTATGGCTTTGCTGCAGCGATCACCATCGTCATCTTCTTTATTGTTGGCACGCTTACCATCCTACAATTCCGGTATACCCGCATGTGGGAGGAGGTTAGTGAAAATGTCTAATCCCAGTTCCTTTCAAAAGCTCCGTGCCTCTGCCAGCTTGCAACACAGGCTCAGTGTCGGCTTGCGGCTGCTCATTGCTGTTTTCCTGATCATCTTTTCCATATTTCCCATCCTCTGGGTGATCTCTGCCTCCTTTAATCCAACTGGTTCCCTGGCTACCCAAACATTGATTCCAAAGAACCCGGGGCTGGATAATTACCGCACTTTGTTGACATCGGGTGAGTTCCCTTTCTGGACCTGGTTCGGAAACTCACTCAAGATCGCCCTGATCACTGACGTACTTTCGCTTTCGATCACCACAATAGCGGCTTATGCATTCTCGCGTTTTCGCTTCCGCGGACGCCAGACCATGCTCAAAGCTATCTTGCTCATTCAGGTATTTCCTGCACTGCTGGCACTGGTAGCCACATTCCTGATGATCTCTCAGATCGGTGATGTCTTTCCAGCCTTCGGTTTAAATACCCATGCTAGCTTGATACTGGTATATCTCGGTGGTGCCATGGGAATCAACATCTGGCTGATGAAAGGTTTTCTCGATACCATCCCGCGCGATATTGACGAGTCTGCCATGGTGGAGGGAGCCACGGACTGGCAGATCTTCACCCAATTGATTCTGCCGTTATTGCGTCCGATCCTGGTCGTCATCGCGATCCTCAACTACGTCGGCACTTACAGCGAATTCATTCTTGCGCGTGTATTACTCAAAGGCAGTGAGCAATACACTCTAATGGTCGGGCTGCAGGTCTTTGCGGGCGCGCAATTTAATCAGAGATGGGGCGTGTTTGCAGCTGGTGTATTAATTGGAGCGCTGCCGATCATGATCATTTACCTTATCCTCCAGGATAAGATCGTGGGCGGACTGACACAGGGCGCAGTAAAAGGGTAATGAATGAAATTTAAAGCTTGGCTTGTTATCATTGTCATTGTTGGAATATTAAGTAGCACAGTTGGATGCTCTCCGCAAGCCCCTGTTGCGGAAACTGAACCGACAGTTACGCTGGAAACACCCACTCCGGCTCCAGCGTTGGAACCGGCGGATTTGGTGAATCCAGGTTTCGAGGAGAAAGATGCGAACGGCATCCCTTTAGGCTGGAACATCACCGGCGAAGAGTCGGCTGTTCTTTTGGAAGAGAACGGTTATTCCGGAACTTTCCGCTTGACTCACAAGTCATCAGAGACTTATGTAGTGGATACATCCCAGGTTGTATCCGGGCTGGGGAATGGCTGGTACACCTTGCGTGCCTGGGTCCGTTCAAGTGGCAAGCAGGTTGAACTCTATCTAGCTCTGAAGTGTGGAAGTCAGGAAAAACGAGTGTCTGTGCCTGCTACTACCCCCGGCTATCGTTGGCTCCAATTGGTTGTCTCTAACCAAGTCACTGACGGTCAATGTACGATCAGCCTGCACTCGTTTGGTACGCCGGATAGTTGGGCCAGCTTTGATGACATTGAACTGGTTCCGGGTCAGGCTGCGCTTTCCATTCTGGGAGCCGACATATCCAGCTTGCACAAGTCCGAAGATAAAGGCGGGGTGTACAAATACAGTGATGGGACTCAGGCAGATGCCCTACAGATCCTGAAAGATAACGGAATGAATTATGCCCGCCTGCGTATCTGGGTGGACCCCGCTGATGGTTATCACAATAAAGCTGAGATCCTGGCTATGGCTTCAAGGCTGAAGAGTCTGGGAATTAAATTGCTGGTGGATTTTCACTACTCAGACGATTGGGCTGACCCCGGCAAGCAATACAAACCGGCCGCATGGAAAGATTATGATTTCGATGGACTCAAACAAGCCCTTTATGATCACACCTTTGACGTTTGCAACAGCCTTGTAGCACAGGGTACACCACCCGATATGATTCAAGTAGGTAACGAGATCAACTCCGGCATCCTGTGGCCAGATGGACACACTTGGGACCCACCACAATGGGATAACCTGGCACAACTTCTCACCGCAGGCTATAACGCGGTTAAGGCTTGTTCACCCGATACACTTGTGATGCTCCACATCGCTGAGGGTGGGGATAATGAGATGGGTCGCTGGGTTTTTGATAACCTCACCAGCAGGGATGTTCCATTCGATGTGATCGGTGTCTCATATTACCCGTTCTGGCACGGAACCCTGGCACAGTTACAGCAAAACCTGAATGATATTTCCGCCCGCTATGATAAAGATGTGGTCGTGGCTGAATTTGCCTACGCATTCTCGATCCAGGAAGATGATGATCTCGCCAACATTGCCGAACGGAGCATGGCCACGGATGGTTATTTATTTACACCAGATGGCCAAACTCGCATGTTAAGAGATGTTATGTCCGTTGTCCGTGGAGTGCAAAACGGACGCGGCTTAGGTGTCTTTTATTGGGACGCGACCTGGACGGCGGTTCCCGGCAACGGCTGGGAAGCAACCAACCCAACATCCGAAAATGCCTGGGAAAATCAAGCCTTGTTCGATTTCAACGACCGCGCGCTCCCGGCCTTGGCAGAGTTTCTCAATCCATAAATACCCGTTCCCTGGAGCTTTATGAATTTCCCTCACATCATCTACGGCGCCGACTACAACCCCGAACAATGGACGGAAGATATCTGGCTTGAAGACGCGCGCCTCATGCAGGAAGCTGGAGTCAATCTCGTTTCGCTCGGCATCTTCGCATGGTCAAAATTACAGCCCACCCAAAATGAATTCGACTTTGACTGGCTCGATCGCTTAATGGATCTACTTCACGCGCACGGCGTCAACGTTAACCTGGCGACGCCCACCGCCGCGCCCCCAGCCTGGCTTGTTCGCAGTTATCCTGACGTTCTTCCCGTCACTGACGAAGGCGTAACGCTCTGGCACGGCGGGCGCCGCCACTATTGTCCGCATAGTTCCGCATATCGTAAACATGCCGCTGAGATCGTCACCCGATTGGCGGAGCGTTATGCAAGCCACCCCGCGCTCACCATGTGGCACGTGGACAATGAATATGCCAGCGGCATCACAGAATGTTTTTGCGATGCATCTGCCGCTGCTTTTCGTGAATGGCTGAAACAAAGATACAGCTCACTCGACAAATTGAATGAAGCCTGGGGTACCGCCTTCTGGAGTCAACACTACAGTGATTGGGAGGAGATCCAGCCACCGCGTAAAGCGCCGGTTTCCGTCAACCCAACCCTCCAACTGGATTGGGCACGCTTCAACTCCGCTTCGTGGGTTGCCTGTTTTGATGAACAGAAAACCATCCTTAACAAATTTACCCCGAATATTCCCGTCACCACAAACTTTATGGGCTTTCACAAACCTGTAGATTACTGGGATCTAGCCTCACGCGAAGATGTTGTTTCCAACGATAACTACCCCGATACCTTCGACCCGGCCTGGATGGTGCAAGCAGGCATGATCTGTGATCTGATGCGCTCGCTCCGAAATCGCCAGCCTTGGATCTTGATGGAACAGGCCCCAACGCATGTGAACTGGCGTCACCGCAACGCAACCAAACGTCCAGGTGTGATGCGCCTGTGCAGTTATCAAGCTGTTGCACGCGGCGCAGACGGCATCATGTTCTTCCAATGGCGCGCCTCCAAAGCCGGTTCCGAAAAACATCACAGCGGAATGATCCCGCACATTGGAACAGACTCGCGTGTGTGGCGGGAGATCAAGTCATTTGGTAACGAACTACCCAGGCTGGACCCAGTGCTCGCAAGCCAGGTAGCAGCAGATGTAGCGATCCTATTAGACTGGGAAAGCTGGTGGGCGCTGGAAGTGGATGGCAAACCATCCAACGACCTGCGTATGATGCCGCAAATCATGTCTTATTACGCTCCGCTCTATCACCGCAACATCACGGTCGATTTCGCACATCCCGAATCAGATCTTTCAAAATATAAACTGGTCATTGCGCCAAATCTTTATCTTGTCAAAGAACCTGCAATTGAAAATATCAATCGCTATGTTGAAAACGGCGGAAATCTGGTCATGTCATTCTTCAGCGGCATCGTAGACGAGCACGAACATATCCGCATGGGTGGTTACCCTGCCCCGTTCCGTGAAATGCTCGGGCTGGTCGTGGAAGAGTTCGCCCCGTATTCTGAAGCGCAATCCAATTCCATTTGCACAAACGACGGTAAAGAATTCCGATGCACCTTCTGGAGTGATGTCATTCACTTGAAGAATGCCAGGGCAATTGCCTCATACGAACAGGACTATTATGCAGATAGCCCAGCAGTTACACATAACCTATTCGGCAAAGGCAACGCGTTTTATGTTGGGACCGTTCTTGAAAACAATGGTATGGAATGGCTAGTTGAACAAGTCTGCAACGCGGCAGGCGTTCAATCTGTCTCTGCCAATGTGCCCGCGGGCGTTGAACTTTTGCAACGCGTTAATGGAAAATCATCATTTTTGTTCGTGCTGAATCATTCGAGTGAAAAAGTAACTGTCCATCTCGAACAAAGCGGGGTTGAACTAGTAACAGGTGTTCAAGTCAGCGGTTCAATTGCACTCGAACCAACAGGTGTTGCGGTTGTTCAGATGAATTGAGTTCTCTACACTAGGACTTATGCAGTTGGAAAAGAGTAAGTAAACCGAAGGAAATAGACAAAATGGTACGGATACCCACAAATCGTCAGCCTACCCATCCTGGCAAAATGCTTTTAAAGGTATCTTCTGGATCAGAATTGCAGAAGTCGCAAGATCAAGAAGCGAACCATGCAGCATAGGCGTTTGCAGAATCTGCAAACTGCCGAAGAATAATCAATCGACACCGGAAAATACCACCTTAGCAAAATACTCCTTGTGGTCCGGATGTTCTGAGGATGTACAATCGTGATACTGACGCTCACTTTTAGATTGCTAGGGCAAAGAGAAATGGCAGGTCTTCCTGCCAGGTATCCCGCCAGCAGTGGATGAGAGCAGCCAATAACTGAGCAGATATCCCGGTATTCAAATCATCTGACTGATATGGTTATAGGCACGCGCCGACAAATTGAGCTGTGTCATCGCCGCACGCATCAAACTCTGACCATCATCCTGTAACTTGCAAAATTGTCGTATCTCCCCGACACGCATATCGGCATTGCAGATGATGTCAGATGATCCATTCGTTGAAAAACGTTTTTGTTCAATATCGCGCGCGGCTTGGACTCTGGCACGAATCGCTTCGCTGGTCTCACCTACTCTATCACCACTCAACTTTTCGTAATCAACTCTTGGAACTTCTGTGAATATCAATTCTATCGAGCAAGGGACCAGAGATTCGCTTTTGATATTTGGTGACTATTGCCGGCGCACAGGTGCAGGGTTTCAGTGAGTCACCAAAATTACCGCATGGGCAGGGATACATGGCAGCAATCAATAGAAAGTTCGCTACAGAGACCTATCCAAAGTACATCCACTTTTGTTGGCAAACGATTCTTCACTTAATTCCCGAGTGGTCACTGAACAAAGATAGCTTTAAAACTCTCACATTTATTCTTCGAATCAACCGAACTTAGCTTTTGCGAGATCTACATCGAATATAGCGGCAACGGGATTTGAGCCTACGACCCGTGGGTTACGAGCCCTAATCCCATTACCGCTGACTTTTAAAACAAAAAGGCACTTTTTGAGTGCCTTTTTTATAGCGGGGGTAGGATTTGAACCTACGACCTTCGGGTTATGAGTGTCTGTCCGGCATCGCTGACTTTCCAACTTTAGGGAACGATTTTAGGTGAGTCTTGCGGTTTATGATTCTAAAGAGCCTGTAGAGTTTTGGTTGTCACAATTGACAAGCGTTATAGGGTTTATAACATAGAGCGAATACTTATACAATACCATCTTCAGTGACATTCATGCTATCCCGTGCTTCGTCATTGCGAATTATATCTGTCTTGAAGTCGATTACCTGCCATCCATTTTTGTTTCAGTAGAGCAGGTCCTGGTAGCCTGTTTCGGAGTATTCACCGTCCATGCGCTTCTGAATGCTTAATCCCTCGATTGCGCAGCCGTTGGCGACTCTTTCATGTAATGGATACGACCATTATGGTTCCAGTGTTTTGTATTGGGCACTGGCTTCGTCTTGGATATACTGACGGAGGCGAACTAGAAATTCTGCGGTGGGTTGGGATATGATGATCCCCATGATCGGGCGGAAGCGATAAGTTATTTTATTGCACAATGTCAAGTAGGAAATATCGAAAACATTATGATAGTTATCGTCCACTCCCTTGAGCAACATCATAAGGGTTCACACCGCTATGCACTTGGCTTGATTGGGAAAACCAAACACGCAGAACTGTTATTAACCTTGCGCCGCACCATGACCCACCTACCCTCCCGCCTACCGCGAAGCATTATATCGACTTGGAAATAATATCTGTGCTGAAGGTGAAAAACTTGGAAGTCCGATTGGTATTTCCTGCTTTTACTTCATAACCTTACTTCTCAGTTTCCTTTTTTCTTGCTTGCTTTTCTTGGCGCGGACACTTTCTCTTCTGATTCAAGGGCTTTTGAACGAGGCGTGTCATCTTCCCCATCTGTCCAATAGACGGGGTCACCAACGAACGAAAAAGAACGGACAATATTGAACGTGGAAAGCTTTAGGTCATCGAGTGTGAGCTGACCAAATTTATCCTGCCCAGCACCCCGAATTGCCTTTAAGCCGACGATATCAGCTTTATACTTTTTGAGCTGTGAAGCGAGATCATGCGTGCTGCCCGGAGGCAGGATGATGGTATTCAGAGCAGTGAATAATTCGGTTTGTTCCTGCCCCTGGCGATAGAGGGTTTCCAAGTGGACAAAGACTTCACGCATGACTTCTGGGTAGGCGGAGGAGAGAGCCAGCAAGCTCATCGCAGCCTGTTTGACCGGACGCGGGCGGTCGCGCTCGGCAATGCCTGCATTTTTATCGGCGCGAAACCAGAAGATCTTCATCAGTTTGAAAACATTGATCAGGCGTTTGATCGTCCGTGGGGTGAGTGCGATCTTTTGACAGCAAGCCGCCAGGTCTTCCAGGTCTTCCTGTTTAAATTGGATTACGGCAGCAGGAAGTTCTATGGGGGGTAATTCTATTTTTGGTTTTGTTTCAACAGGCGGTTCAGGTTGTTTTGTTATCTCTGACTGTTCTGATACTGGCGCGGTTAGTTCCACCGGTTGTACTGATGCCTGTACACCGGGCTCAACCGGCGCCACTTGTTCTGGTTTTATTGGTGCATCTGACAGTTGTGGTTCATGCAATTTTGTTTCAACGGGCGATTCTGATCTCTGCATACCTGGCTCAACGGGCAGTTCTAGTACAGGTTTGCCTGGACTATCTTTTTCCATATCTGCTGTTTGTTGGATTGGTTCAGCAACAACGTGTTCTGGCGAAGGCTTGATCTTATCGGCAGGTTGACTCTGGGTAGGTAAGTCAGGCTGCATAGACTCCTGTTGCGGTTGGGCAGGCGAAGTATCCGCAGTCTTCAGCTGCTCGATCACTTTTTCAATATCCATTTGTTTTTCAATATATTTGCGCAAATTATCGGCTTCGATGGAGCGCACCCGGTAGGGGATCTGGATTATCTTCTCAATGTAATCGAGACCCGACGGGTCGCCTTCGTGTTGCAAGATCTCCTTGTATTCTTTCTCAAGGGCACGCGTGACGTAGCGAGTATCCAGCCCAAGGATAACAATGAACAACTTCGTATTGAGCAGAAGCTGCACCGCTTCTAGTACTTCCACCACGCGTGAGGGCGGACAGCGATCCAGATCGTCAATATATAAAATGACACGTGGTTTTCCGCGTGGGAAAAATTCAGGGCTGGCACCATCCACCAGACTGTAGGTTAGTTCATCAATATCCTGGCGGACTTGATGCATCAAGCCCAGTTGATTTTCATAGGTAGCGGCATCCAGCCGGGATTGGACGAATTCCATCAGGTTCGAATACTTGGCAGAGGGACCGATCTTCTGGCGTTGCTCCTCCGCTTGTGCTTCGAGTAAACCGATGAGGGCATCATACGCAGCCAGACTCCCATTAGATATATCGGTTTGCAGTTCGGAGATCTTTTGTGGGGTGGGTTTATCGGTGGCGTTGGCAATTTTCTCAGCGTGTTTGGCTTGCTGTGTCGCATAGGCGCCTTCCAGGATTTTCCTGGCTTCAAGACTGGCATCCAGTGATTTTTTAATCCAGGGCAGGATCACTGTGATCGTCGGCAGAAGTGTAAAGAACAAAGAGAGGAGGCGAGCGATGCGAAGTTGTACAAACTCCAACGCATATTGGTCCCACAAGAAAGGCACGGCAAAGAAAAGCGCCAGAAAGATGATGGTCCAGATCAGATAGATTTTGCTGTGTCGAAATGCATTGACAAGCGTGTTGACTCCACCGGATAAGCCCTTCGCTACAGCTAGGAATTTTTGAACATCTTCTTCCTTGACGTCCTGCTGCTTGAGTTCAGCCTTGGCAGTGGCACTCAACTGATCAGAAAGGAACGCCAGCATAAAACTCTTGATGGATTGGAAATATGCCTTTCGCGCAGTTTCATCTGTTAGCGATTTCGTGGTGATCTCATTAAGGGGGCGTTCCTTTTCAAACTGCTCACGCCGGGCTTTGAGTTGATTCAATTGCTCTTCGGTATCTTTCAGTTTTTCGAGCGTCTCCACTTGCTGACCACGCATGACGTTCCAGAGTAAAGTCCCTTTCAGGAGATGTTGGCTCCAGTGCGCCAGGTTCTTGCGCCACTTTTCCAGATCTTTATCCTGATCGATCTGGATGTTGTCTGAATAGATCTTTTTGAATTCATCTCCGCCAGCCAGCATGCTGTCTTTGATGTGCGCTTTGGTGGGTGGCTCAGCCCCTGGTGAAAATTTCCTGTGGGCGAGTAAACGTTCCAGTTGCATTTGCCGATTCAGGCACGAGAAGATCGTATCCATAAGACTTGCCCACAAATTGGATTTGGCGTACGTCCAGGCGTTGAAGTTGATCTGGTAAACATGCCCCACAAAGGCAGGGATTTTCGGATCGTTCTCAATTCCATCTGCCCAACCTTTATCGACTTTTTTTGCGCGCGTGGACTGCACGTATTGATGGATCAAGTACATGGCAAAGGATTTGCCACTACCCCAGCCACCCATGACACCGACAGAAACCGGCGGTTCGACATCGCGCAACAACAAGGTTTCTGCCAACGCTTCGACTTCATCTTTGATGCCTAGTTGATCTTCGCCCTGCGCCTTGTCATTGAAGACAGCTTGCGAACGGTTGTTGGCAAGGATGTTTGCGGCAATGGCAGCTTGCATTCGTATGGCTCTGTCGGCTTCAGACTCTTCCACAACTGGGGTTGTTGTATTGCTCTCTGCAACAACTTTCTCGGAAGAGGATGCTGAAACCGGTGCGTCTTGTACGGTGCCTGTAGCTTCCAACTTAATTCCAGATAGATTGGTCATATCAGGCTGTTGATTTCTACTGCCGAGCGCATCACCGACGATTTTCAAACCTCTGGAAAATATTGATGAATCGGCTTTAGTTCGTGCCTGTAATTTTCGAGAGGCTTCCAGAAAATCTCTCTCCACATCTGTTAGTTCACCCAGATGTTCATTTGCCCCCGTCTCCACTTCGACGAGAGCTTGGCCTGTCAACAACCAACTATCACTTCGATTTTGTTCATTCCAGAGCGCTGCCTGACGCTGAAGAGGGCTTACGCTTTGATCGAACCAGCGTCGGTTGGATTCGAGAATTGGTTCCACTAAACGGTCGTGAGTCAATTCATACCAGGTCGCTCCGCCACGATTCTCGACGCGGACCAGGTCACCTTGCAATGCTTGGATAGCCTTATTGTCCAACCCACCGCTTTTCTCAGGTTCCATTAGAACGGCATTTCGGATTCCACCCGCTGTGATTAACTGCCGCTCAAACCACGTGCGGATCAAACTTTCTTTGACATTCATTCTCTCTGCGACTTCCCGCACACGCAGATCATAGTACCTCCCCAAAGACTGATACACATCACCCACTTCTTGGATTGCTCTTGCAGTAATCTGGGTCCCTTCGGGTGAGAGGTTATTCCATAAGCTGTAACAAACAACCTGCAACTGGATAGGTTCTACATATTGACCTAGTTGTCTTTCTAATGATCCATCTGGCTTTTGCACTTGGATTACGCTTAGATCCGAAACCAGTTTTTCGGCGGCACCCTCTTCGTAGGGACGAATTCCCTGCACCGGACCTCTAATCGCTTGAAGGGCTGCTTCACGCCCTAACCTTTGCATGGAATAGCGTGCCTGGAATCTGTTGGCTACAAGTTGGGCATACGGGTCGAGTGAGGCGATATAGTCTTCGCGCATCACGAGCACTACCCACAATTGCGGATCAGCTTTCATGGCTTGCGCCAGCTGGCTGAAAAAGTCCTCGCGGTTTGCCCAGGATTCCGCGTGGGTGCTGAATAACTCTTCAAACTGGTCGACGATTAAAACTCGCCGCACGACCGTGGAAGCATCGGATTCAGAGCTGGATGCCAAATCGGCTAGAAACCTCGCAAGGGACTGGCTGGCTAGAGCGGCTGGATCTGTATCGTGTACTTCCAGGCTGCGCAACAGGTTGTAGACATAAATATTGGAGACCTCAATGCCAGCGGGCGCGTCGCCGCTCACCCGGCTTATTGGCAAGACGTTATACCCCTTGGATTGCAAATCGGGGATCAGAGATGTGTTGACCAGGGAACTCTTTCCCGCGCCGGATTGCGCATAAAAGAGAACCAGGTGTTCTTTCTCCACCAAAGCCAGCAACTCGCGGGCTTCGCGCTCGCGACCAAAGAATCGGTCGCGTTCATCTGCTTGAAAAGTACGCGGACCCACATAAGGATTTCGTAGTTCCCTACCTCCGCGACCAATTTCTGATTTGATTTCATACCGATCAATTTTTTCAGGCTGCTCGTTTGCATTAGTAAAGTCGCTGTGCGCACCACCACCTCCCACCACGTCGCTTCCAATTGCTTCACTACCAATTGCAACACCTGCTGATGAAGCTGTTGTAAAGTCTTTCAAGTCAAAACCCTGTGGATTTTGCGTGTTCATATTTTGACCATCTGGTATTTTTACAGCGGTGTCATCCTGCATCACAATCCATTGATTAGGACCAACGCATGCCCAAAGATTTCCAGATTTATCCTCTTGTTCATCTAGCACTTCAAGAACATCATTTTTATTCAACTGTGTCACAAGAAGAGACGAGAAGTCTGGCCCGCTGCGGACATTAAGCTTAGATTCTGCGACGACTCGAACCTTGTAAGTAAGTCGGCGATAACTAATCTCTAAGCCTTCAATCGACTTGGATCGCGCCGAGGAGAATTGAGTCACATTGCCTTTCTTTTCTTTACTCTCCTGTTTTACATTGCCCGCTTGAGTTGTTCCTTGGGCGTTTGAATTCTGATTTAGTCGCTTTACTAGCTCATCTAAGCCCGCTTCGTATGATTTATTGGCAAAATTTACATAGGCAAGATTTCGCAGTCGAATAGGGATTTCAACTTTTTCTAACAAAATGGGAATTATATTTTTTTGGTTGACAACAGCAAATCCAATTTCATCCATCACGTTCCCGGACTCTATGGATGCGTGTGACAGGATAACTATGAAAGCTCTACATTCACGCAATGCTTTTTCAACTTCGTTATTCCAGCGAGATCCACTGGGAATATCGGACTGATCAATCCAGGTCGAGAAGCCTCCTGATTTGAGGTCTTTAGCAAGCTTCACCGCAAATTCATAGTTAACCCTTGAGTAGGAAATAAAAAAATTGTCCGCTGGTTGTTCTGTCATTCGAACCGCCTTTGCACTTATCTTTGAGAACAATATGGTGATCTTTGAAACACTATCTTTGACCTAAAGTTTCCACCCCAACCTCCCCGCTTACCAGGCGCGGCAACAGCAGGTCGCGCGCCCGCCACAGGTTGCGGTTGGCGAAATTATATTCTTTAGCATGTCAACAATGCCTTGCATGAATTCATTGCGTTTGTTCAGAATATCTTTGGGTGGCACAAGGATTGGATATTTCACCAGCACCTTCCAGTCGGCGCGGGGCATTTTTGTACCTTGAGAAGATTGTGTGGCATGAGAGACAAAATCCTCGCTCGAAACAATTGAAAGCACAAGACCAAAATATTCAGGTTCGATTGGATTGATAATGATTGCATCAGTTGACGAAACACCATCTAATGGCGCAACGCCGACTTTATGAAAATAGGGACGGATTTCTCCAAAAAGAATTTCGCCTTCTTTGAACGCCAATTTTGTACTTTGCACTTTACTGGCATTTCCCCAATCAGATAATGCAATGGATTTTCTTGGCAGATGTTCCAAACCAAAATAAGGTGTCTCTGGATCAATTTGGTCAGGCTGAACACTTCTTCTTTCATCACCGCTTTGCGAGCTTCCGATTTGGGATTAACTTCCAAATCCTTCACGGCTTTCACAACTTTACTTTTTGAACCGAACTTTTTTCCAAGTAGTTCTTTGAGTTTGTTGTAGGCATCCACAAGAAGCTGCTCGATGGCTTTGGTAACGCCAGTAATCGCCCTCGCAGAAATAGCAGCTAAGATCGCGGTTGTGATGGGGTCCATATCATCCTCCTACTTTACAGGAATAACTCTAATGACAACCTAGTGCTTTTATTGTACGACAGGTTGGGAGTTTCTGAAACCAGAAATAGCATGGCGGGCAATTGGTAAACTTTGTCCAAATGACCTACTACCGAAAATTAGCATTTACATAAGTGACAATCATTTCGATTGAAATTAAAACATCATGATCCTCTTTATGTAGATGTCCGATTAAATGCGAATAAATAAACCCTCATAGGGAGGAGAGGCTCCCTCCACGTCGTCAGCCGCTTGAAAATGTTGCTTGAGTTGATCCTTGATTTCGGGGTCGTTTGTCTCAATATGGAATCCGGCTCCATCCCAGGCGCGGAGGAAGATCCAGGGAGAAGTTGCACCGGGATCGAAGGCTTGGAAGTCACCTTCAATCGTTTGGTGGATACCCGTCGTGATATCAAGCAAATCGCGCCCTTCGATCGGTTTGTTTTGATCGGAAAAAGCGTGGAGTTCTTCTGCTTTTTCCCCGTAACAATCCACACCGCTGCCAAACCAGGTTGAATCGAGAGCTCGTTCTCCAAGTGCGATCAGCAAGTCATGTAAATCAAGAACCTGATCTGGCTCCTCTGCTTCGCCTTGATGCGTTTTGTGCCTGTCATCCGGAACCGTGCTGCGAGCATCTGCTTTATCTGGCTCGTCTACATTCCATTGACTCAGTTTTTGTTCAATCTCCGCCCGGGCATTCGCATCCTGGGATAACGCAAGAAACTGCCTGTAATCGGCGATCGCCTCGCGCTGGCGTCCAACTTCTTCATTGGAAATCCCGCGCCAGTAATAGGCTGCTGCTTCACTTGGGGAAAGCTGGATGACATTGGAAAAGTCAGCCATGGCACTCTTGAAATCGCCTTGTTGTATATGGGTTATGCCGCGATTGAAATAGCCCTCGGGGTTTTGGGGAGCGAGCCGTATGCCTTCGGTAAGGCTGTCAATGGATTGCCGGAAATTCCCTATTTTTCCAAAGTGAATACCGCGATTGATGTACATATTCGATAACTGCGGGTCGATGGTGACAGCCTGCTGATAATCCTCCAGAGCACGCTCCAGTTGCCCTATTTGCTCATACGCTACGCCCCGAAAGTGGAGCGCATTGGCATCGTCAGGTTGGAGTGCCAGGGCTGAACTGTAGTCCACGATGGCCTGTTCATAATTCCAGAGACGAGAATACTCAGCTGCCCGTTCCTTGAATAGATGCGCCTGTCTGGGGTTGGCTTCGAGTGCTTTGTTCAGATCGAGAATTCGATAGGCTGGCTTGGCGATCCTATACATCTCAGCCGGTGAACTGGTGTAATCAGTCAGCCGGTCTTGAGGGACAGGCTTTTGATGAGCTTCGATCAGTTCCGGCTCCAGACCGATCGCGGCCGAATATTCTGCAAGCGCTTCCCGAACATTTCCATGGGCGTAGAGGATATTGGACAGGAAATAGTGAGCCTCGGCTTGTTTGGGGTTGATCTTTAGAGCGGCTTCATAGCAGGACACAGCGCGATCATCTTCACCCAATCTATGAAAAGCAACCCCTAAACTGGTCTGAGCGACTACATGATCAGGATCTTCCTGGACTGCTTTGAATAACTCATCTATAGCTTCTTGATACTTTCCGTTTAAGCCCAGTGCGAGTCCCTTTAAAAAATGAAAATTTACCTGCTCGACAGGTGCGCTGTCCTTTTGAACAGGGTCGACTAACGAATGTGAATCGGTTTGTTCTACTGGTGTGGCATCCTCATCATCAGCAGTCACCAAAGGATTTGTGTCTGTTTGCTTGATAAGTGGGCTATCTTCCTGAACAGGCTCCGCCAAAGAATATGAATCGGTTTGCTCTACCCGCTCGATATCCTCATGGGCTGGCAGCGGCAATGGCAGGGGAGTTTTGGGGAAGGACGTAAACCACGCTTCTTTGAGCGCCTGCAGTATTTTTTCCTTCAATCCTGGATTCTTGAATTCATACGCTTGCCAAAAAGGGTAATGCAGGAATATCGCCTTGTGGTTGCGCCTGATTTCAAGGTAAAAATCCATGCGTTTGTAAATATAACTGTTGGCGAGCAGCGTGAATTGTTCAATGGCGTTTTTCCCTTGCAGCACAAACTTTTCGGGGATATATCCTTGAAATGCAGTTCCAAAATGGGCTTCCACAACTCGGATCAGGCCGAGGAGATGTTGGTTGAACGCCTCCAATTCTTCGGCTGGGATCCAATACTCCGCGTGTTGAGATTCACCAACCGTATGCTTTTCAAATTGACCAAGGTATTGATCCTCCACCTTAACCTGCGTAACATAGCCTGCGTATTGCCCGTTTTTGGCATTCCATCCGGAAGCGATCTGACGGGCATATGCAAGCTGAAGGACTGGATAGAAAATGGGTTGTTGCGGCAGACCGGCAGGAAAGGCTTTCATACCGTTGTCATAGATCAACTCCATTTCCTGCAAACCAACTGGACGATACAGAATCATGTGGCTATCGCATCTCTCTATGATCAGACCGTATGATATTCATAATTATTTCCTGCATTTTTGGATCGATCCCGCCCCAAATTAAGATCGCTGCTGCATGACACCAGGCTGGCGTAGCAGGATGATGAATGGAGATAGCTGCTCCCAAACGACCGGGCAACTCGATATGCATGTCATTAGTTTAATATAGAGTGCTGATTTAGGCGACCTATGCGTACATTGGTATTCTCATAAAAGATACACGTGGGTATAGACCCAAACCTTTTACGATTAAAGAAGTCCATTTCTCCATAAGCACCCGTGTATACTTATTCTTATGGATACACTCACCGGATCCGTGGAGCGCATCACTTTCTACAATCCTGAAAATGGATACACTGTCCTGCGCCTGCGTCCGGAGCATCAAACGGGAATGCATGCCGCACCAAAGTCCAGCTTGAGTTTTGATGGTCTCGCTACGGTGGTCGGGAATTTACCTGAAGTGTCTCCAGGGGAACATTTGCGGCTGCAGGGGCAATGGGACAAACATCCAAAACACGGTTCACAATTTAAGGTCGAGGTGTGCGAACAAACCCTGCCAGAGATTTTCTACCGTACATGAGTAAGAGCCTCTAGAGGCAGAAAGTGAAAAGCGGGCTGAAAATCGATGGAATGTTTCAAAGCATACTTGAGCCAATCCAAGCCTAATCGAAAGAGGCTTTTATCGCGACGATCTGTGCGATCAATCAAAGACAACTTACCTTCTGCAATGACGCGTAAGCCTTGAGTGATCATCCAAATGTAAGCCAAACAAGCGGCGATCAACAAACGGCTCAAACGGGTAGGATCAGATAAATGACTCTTGTGAATATGAAAGCCTCTGCTTTTTTGATCTGAGAAAAAGGTTTCGATTCGAAATCTTCGCCGATAATAACGGCAGGCTTCATACGCATTACCCATGTTGGTGATAAGAAAAATAGGTTCTTCATAACAAGAACCCCACCAACCAATGGCATTTAATATCACTATTGAAGTCTGCGTGAAACCAACGTTCTTCAAGTAAAAAAGGTGGCCTTTCTCCAATGGATAATCTCGCAGAGGTTGATTAGTCTCATTTGTGTGAACGTAAATTTGCGGTGAAGTTCGCAAAACGTATTGCCAAGAGGTGTTTTTCTTGATCCAAACGAGCATTTCAGTCGTGTCGTACTCTGCGTCACCTAACAAGATCACTTGGCTTTCCTTCGGCAGCAGAGGAATTACCTTTTCCAATGCTTGAATATGTCGTTCGGCTGAAGCATGTCCTTTCTTACCTTTATATACCAGCCATGCGATTGGCAACGCTCTTTTTTGATATAACATGCCAACCATTAACACCATGCAACCGCGCCCAGCCTGACTTCCATCCATAACCAATACTAACGGCAGGTGCGATAAGGCTTCCAAAATTTGACGTGCGAAAGACATGTATACTGCTTCTACATCAAAATCGTCTTTGACCCAGCGTCTCATACGCATTTCAATGCTTTGATCTTTTGTCTTGCTCGGTACTTCAGAACTCATCGTCGATAACTGAGCTTTTCGGCTCATCACTATACCTGAAATCATCATCGCCAACGTCACAACCTGTCCTTGATGATCTAGTTTCAACATTTGCTTTATCGTTTTCTTCACTTTTGTGTATACTTTGTCGCGATCAGTCATAGGGTGCTCCTCTTCGGTTTCGTCACCTTGAGTGTATCTTATGACTGATTTTTACTCGTGTTTGTACGGTAGAGAAGCCAGAGATAAAATAATGGACCTGAAATAATTCATTGGCGAGAATCATCCACCCTGTTAGGCTCATTACCTGTGGGTCGCAGGTTCGATTCCTAATTCCGCACAACTTAAAACAAAACAGACACTTGCGAGTGCCTGTTTTTATAGCGGGGGCAGGATTTGAACCTGCGACCTTCGGGTTATGAGTGTCTGTCCTGTATCGCTGAC
>Ga0210377_10000855_pt1 | contig 28757 bp, 25 predicted proteins | sample PLM4_65_b1redo_FD_155480 | JGI IMG/M metagenome (GOLD analysis project Ga0210377, IMG submission 155480) | Groundwater sediment microbial communities from an aquifer in East River, Colorado, USA - PLM4_65_b1 redo | ecosystem: Environmental > Terrestrial > Soil > Riparian zone | place: USA: East...
GATGTCGGCCACGTCGTCCGACGACAGCTCGCGCAGGACCACCACCACGTCGTGGGGCGGCATGTCCTGCAAGAGGTCGCCGACCGCGTGCGGCTCGGTCTCCCGCAGCACGGCCGCCTTCAACTTTACGTCGCGGATCACTTCGAACACCGTTCGCTTTTCCTGGACGGTCGCGAGATGGCGGATCACCTGGGCGAGATCGGCCGCGCGCATCTTGTTCGCCATGTTCGACAGGTGCGTGATCGCTCCCCGGCGCAGAAACTTCCGGAAGCTCTCCAGGATGAGAGCGAACTTCGCGTCGGTCATGTGTACCCGAGTTCCCGGAGGGCCCGCGGACTCTGCCGCCACGCCTCCTCGACCGTCACCCAGAGCGACAGGAACACCTTCCGGCCCGTGACGCGCTCCAGCTCGATCCGGGCCTCCTCCCCGACCCGCTTCATCATCGCGCCGCCCGCGCCGATCAGGATCCCCTTCTGGGACGCCTTCTCGACCACCACGGTCGCCTTGATCGTGACCAGCCCCTTTTCGTCGTCCTCGATGAACTCGTCGATCCGCACGGCGACCGCGTGGGGCACCTCCTGGCGCGTGTGCCGGAGGATGGGCTCCCGGATCCACTCGGCGGCCAGGGCGCGGAGCGATTGATCGGTGTACTCATCCTCAGGATACGCCGCCTCGTCCTCGGGCAGGCGGGCGACGATGGCGTTCAAGAGATCCGTGAAATCGTCGTCGCGCGTCGCCGAGATCGGAAAGATCTCGGCGAACTCGAACAGCGCCCGGCTCTCGTCGATCATCGGCAGCACGCGCGGCTTCTCGACGCGGTCGACCTTGTTGAGGATGAGCAGCACCGGCGCCCGCCGTGGGCGCAGGAGATCGAGGACCGCGCGATCCCCAGGCCCCAGCGGGGCGGTCACGTCGACCAGGAACAGGATCACGTCGGCCTCGTCCAGGGCCGCTCGCGCGGCCCTGACCATGGCCTCGTTGAGGAGGTGGCGCGGCTTGTGGAGGCCGGGCGTGTCGACGAAGATGAGTTCCGCGCCCGGCACGCGACGGACGCCGACTACGCGCGTTCGCGTCGTCTGTGGCACGTCCGAGACGATCGCCACCTTCTCGCCGACGAGACGGTTGATCAGCGTGGACTTCCCCACGTTGGGCCGGCCCACTAGGGCGACCGTCCCGCTCCGAAACCCGCCCGCCGCTCTAGCGTGACGCTCAAGAGTTGCCTCGCGGCGGTCCATCGGGGGAGAGATCCCGCGCCGGCTCACCGGCGGCTTGCGATCCGAGGGAGCGGCCGCGGTCATCGGGCCCCCGGGGCGGCGTCTTCAAAACGATACGTGAGTTCGCCCGGCCGCCCCATCCCCAACCGCTCGCGGGCGAGCGTTTCGATGGTCAGGGGATCCTTCCTGAGGTGCTCGATCTCGAGGCGCAGGGCGGCGTTCCGCGCGTCGATCGCCGTGATGTCCCGTTCGAGGCGGTCGCGGCGATCGACCATCCGCAGGGAGGTCAGCAGCCCCCGCTCGCCCACGACCAGGCCGAACACCAGCCACAGCAGGGTGGGCAGACCGACGACGAGGACCGCGAACTGGAAGAACCGCTCGCGCCGCGCGGCGTCGTCCTTCCGGCGATTGGACCGGGACCACCGCCCGCCGCGGGGCACTCGGGCGCGCGACGGCGCTCCCGCGCTCGTTCGCCCGCGGATCATCTCCGGCGACCCCGCCGCGTCGGTCGCAAGGCGCCGACCAGGTCAGCCGCGTCGAACCGGCCCGCCTCGGCCAGATCCTCCTCGATGCGCAGCAACTGGTTGTATTTAGCGACGCGGTCGGTGCGCGACAGCGAGCCGGTCTTGATCTGCCCCGCGTTCACCGCCACCGCGAGATCCGCGATCGTGGTGTCCTCCGTCTCCCCCGATCGGTGCGAGACCACGACCCCGTAGCCCGCCGCCTGCGCCGCCTCCACCGTCTCCAGCGTTTCGGTGACGGTGCCGATCTGATTGAGCTTGATCAAAATGGCGTTCGCGCACCCCTCGGCGATCCCGCGGGCCAGCAGCGAGGCGCTGGTGACGAAGAGATCGTCGCCGACCAGTTGGACGCGCGCGCCCAGGCGCTCGGTCAGGAGGCGCCAGCCCTTCCAGTCGTTCTCGGCCATGCCGTCCTCGATCGAGACGATCGGAAACCGCCCGACCAGGTCCTCGTACCACGCCACAAGCTCCTCGGAGGACCGGACGGCGCCCCGCCCCGCCTTGAAGACATATTTCCCCTTGGAATAGAGCTCGCTGGACGCGGCGTCCAGGGCCAGCGCCACGTCGCGGCCCGGCTCGTACCCGGCGTCCGAGATCGCCTGCATCACGAGCGTCAGGGCCTCCTCGTTGGACGCCAGCCTCGGCGCGAACCCGCCCTCGTCCCCCACCGCGGTGGTGTGCTTGGCCTTGCGCAACCCGTCCTTGAGCGACTGAAAGACCTCCGCGCCCATCCGCAGCGCCTCCCCGAACGAGGCCGCGCCGCGCGGGATGATCATGAACTCCTGCAGATCGATCCCGTTGTCGGCGTGGGCGCCGCCGTTGAGGATGTTCATCATCGGCACGGGCAGGCGGCAGGCGCGCACCCCGCCCAGGTAACGGTACAGCGGCACGCCCGCCTCAGCCGCCGCGGCGTGCGCCGTCGCCATCGACACGCCGAGGATCGCGTTGGCCCCCAGCTTGTGCTTGGTCGGCGTGCCGTCCATCTCGATCATCATGCGGTCGATCAGCGCCTGCTCGGCCGCGTCGTACCCCACGAGCTGCGGGCCGATCGTGTCGTTGACGTGCCGGACCGCCTTGAGCACGCCCTTGCCCCGGTAGCGCTTCGCGTCGCCGTCGCGCAGCTCGACGGCCTCGCGCTCGCCGGTGGACGCACCCGACGGCACCGCCGCGCGGCCGCTCGCGCCGCTGTCGAGGACCACTTCCGCCTCGACGGTGGGCATCCCTCGCGAGTCCAAGATCTCGCGCCCGAACACCTGGACGATCTCGCTCATCGCGTCATTCCCCTTTCCTGTCGGTGCCGACGGCGGGGCGTTCCCGGATCTCGGCCCGTCGCACCTCGCCCGCAAAGTCCCAGTCCTCCCGGTGCTTGTGGCAGTCCCGACACGCCTTGCCCGGCATCGGCAGCTTCTTGTGCGGCGCCTCGATCTTCATCGGCTCGTGGCACTGGGTGCAGAAGCGGTCGGGCACCTTCGCCTTGAACGGCCCCCGCAGGTCTTCTTCGCTCTCGACAAAGTGCTCGACGATCATGCCGAGCCCCCGCATCTGCGCTTCGACGACCCCGAACGGCCCCGGCCCTGAATGGCACATGATGCAGTCGGGGTGATCCTCCGCCGCGTTGGACACCTTCCACCCCTTCCCCGGCCGCTCCATTTCGTGGCACGACACGCAAAACGCGGGGCTGCGCTCCAACGTGCGGCCACCGGCCGAGACCCCCACCCCCGCGATCACAAGCCCGATCGATATCCCCGCCCACCGCAACCACCTCATACGCTCGGGGCGCCCAGGCGTGCCTTGAGCAACTCATTGACCTTCGCCGGATTCGCCTTGCCCTGCGTCCGCTTCATCACCTGGCCGACGAAATGCCCCAAGAGCTTGTCTTTCCCGGCCCGGTACTGCGCAAGCTCCTTGGGCGAGTCGGCGATGACCTGATCGATCACGGCGGCGAGTTCCCCCGCGTCACTCACCTGGGTGAGTCCCTTGGCCGCGACGACGGCGTCGGCCTCCGCCCCCGTCCGATACATCTCCTCGAAGACGGTCTTGGCGATCTTCCCGCTGATCGTCCCCGCGTCGATCAACGCGAACAACGCGGCCAGCGATTTCGGCGTGACGCGACAAAGGGCCGACTCTTCTCGGCCCGTAGCGATGGCCAGGGCGGGGTCTCCCCGCCCTGCGATCTCCGCGCCTTCGGCGTTGAGCAGGGCGAGCAACTCGCCCATGATCCAGTTCGCGGCGGTCTTCGGCGGCGCGCCGTGGCGGAGGGTCGCCTCGAAGTAGTCCGCCAGCGCCCGACTGCCGGTGAGCACCGTCGCGTCGTACGCGGACAGGCCGTAGTCGGCGGCGAACCGCGCCCGCTTCGCCTCGGGCAATTCCGGCAGCGCGGCGCGGATCTCGACGATCCACGCCGCCGGCGCCGCGATCGGCACCAGATCCGGCTCCGGGAAATAGCGGTAATCGTGCGCCGCCTCCTTGGAACGCATCGTCACCGACACCCCCCGCTGGGGATCGAACAGACGGGTTTCCAGGACAATGCGCCCGCCGTCTTCGACCACGCCGATCTGGCGCTCGACTTCGTACTCGATCGCACGCTTGACGTAGCGGAACGAGTTGATGTTCTTCAGCTCGACCCGTGTGCTGAGCATCTCGTCGCCCGCCGGGCGGATCGACACGTTCGCGTCGCAGCGGAAACTCCCTTCCTCCATGTTGCCGTCGCAGATGCCGAGGTACACGACCAGCTCGCGCAGCGCCTTCAGGTACGCGACCGCCTCGTCGGCCGAGCGCAGGTCGGGCTCGCTGACGATCTCCAGCAGCGGCGTGCCCGCGCGGTTCAAGTCGACGTGGCTCGCACCGTCGCCGAGGTCGTGCAGGTTCTTTCCCGCGTCCTCCTCGAGGTGCGCGCGGGTGAGGCGGATGCGCTTGGGCGCGCCCTCCGTTCTAGCATGACGCTCGATAGTTGCCTCGCGCGCGATGTCGAGCCACCCACCCTCGCAGATCGGCAGCTCGTACTGCGAAATCTGGTATCCCTTGGGGAGATCGGGGTAAAAGTAGTTCTTGCGGGCGAACCGGCTCGACGCCGCGATCGTCGCGTGCACCGCCAGCCCGAGCCGCACGGCGAACTCCACCGCCCGCTTGTTGACGACCGGCAGGACGCCCGGCATCCCGAGACAGATTGGGCACACCTGGGTGTTCGGCTCGGCGCCGAACGCAGTGGCGCAGCCGCAGAACATCTTGGAGCGCGTCAACAGTTGCGCGTGGACCTCGAGCCCGATCACAGTCTCGTAGGCGGATCGGGGCGGCGCGGTCGCGGTCATCGGGGGGGCCTCGTTCGCCAGGTCGTGGCCTGCTCGTACGCGAACGCCGCCCGCAGCACCGTCTCCTCGTCGAAGGTCTTGCCGATGAGTTGGAGACCGATCGGCAACCCCTCGGGGGAGAACCCGCACGGCATCGACAGCGCCGGCACGCCGGCCAGGTTCACCGAGATGGTGAAGATGTCGGAGAGGTACATCTGCAGCGGGTCCTGTGTCTTCTCGCCCAGCCGGAACGCGGGCGTCGGCGCGGTCGGCGTCGCGATCACGTCCGCGCGCTCGAACGCCCGGTCGAAATCCCGCTTGATCAGCGTGCGGACACGCTGGGCCTTCGCGTAGTACGCGTCGTAGTAGCCCGACGACAGCGCGTACGTCCCCAGCATGATCCGGCGCTTCACCTCCGGCCCGAAACCCTCGGCACGGCTCCTGACGTAGAGGTCGATCAGGTCGGCCGGAGCCTTGGCGCGGTGGCCGTAGCGGACGCCGTCGTAGCGGGCGAGATTCGAGCTGGCCTCGGCCGTGGCAAGCAGGTAGTACACCGCCACGGCGTACTCGGTGTGCGGCAGCGACACGTCCACGGGGATCGCGCCCTCGCGCTCCAACGCCGCGATCGCGGCCTTCACCGCGTCCTCCACCGACCGATCCATCCCGGCAATGAAGTATTCCTTCGGCACGCCGACGCGCAGCCCGCGCACGCCGCGCCCCAAACCCGCGGTAAAGTCGGGGCACGCCACGTCGGCCGACGTCGAGTCGAGCGGGTCGTGGCCCGCGATCGCGTTCATCAGCAGGGCGCAATCGGTCACGTCCTTGGTCAGCGGCCCGATCTGATCGAGCGACGAGGCGAACGCGACCAGACCGTAGCGCGACACGCGGCCGTAGGTCGGCTTCAGGCCCGTCACCCCGCAGCACGCCGCCGGCTGGCGGATCGAGCCGCCCGTGTCCGACCCCAGCGCGCCCGCGCACTCGTCGGCCGCCACCGCCGCTGCCGAGCCGCCAGACGATCCCCCCGGGATCCGCGTCCGATCCCACGGGTTCCTGGTCACGCCGAACGCCGAGTTCTCGGTCGAGGAGCCCATCGCGAATTCGTCCATGTTCGTCTTGCCGACGAAGACCGCCCCCTGCGCGCGCAAGCGCTCGACCACCGTGGCGTCGTAGGGTGGGATAAACCCTTCGAGAATCTTCGACGCGCAGGTCGTCTTGACGCCCGTCGTGCAGAGGTTGTCCTTGAGCGCGATCGGGATGCCGGTCAGCGGCGTGACGCCCTCACCGTTGCGCAACCGCCGATCCGCGGCGTCGGCTTGGGCGCGCGCGGCCTCGCGGCAGAGCGTGAGGTAGGCATGGATCTCCCCGTCCACCGCCGCGACCCGCGCCTCCACGGCATCCAGCAATTCCCGCGCGCCGATCGCGCGGGTCTTGAGCAGCTCGTGGGCCTCGCGGATCGTCAATGTCCACAGATCGGTCGTCACATCACCCCCATGGTGTCACGCCGCCGCGCCCGCGTGCCGGCGCAACCACGCCACGGCGTCGTCGGCCGTGGCGACTTTCCCCGCCAGTTGCGCCTCGCGGAGCAGGGCGAGGTACTTGCCCACGACCGGCCCCGGCGCCATTCCGAACTCGGCCATGACGCGGCGACCGTCGATCAGCGGCGGCGGCAGGCCCTTGCGTTCCCGGTCGAGCGCCGCCAGCGTCGCGATCCGCGCGCGCATCGCCCGGTAATTGGACAGATCCGGCACGCCGGACGGCGGCAGGGTCGCCATGCCGTCGGCCCACATCACCATCAACAGTTGCTCGCCGGCCACAGGGTCGGCGAAGAAATAGCGCTCGATCGTCGAGTTCTTCATGTCGGCGATGTCGCCATGGACCAGCAGCAGGTGGTGCGCCACCAGCCACGCGAGCCGATCCGCATCGATGTGCCACTCGGACTCGCGCGGAAACTGCGAGAGCTTCACCCGCTCGCACAGCGTCTTCGCCATCCTTGCGCCAACGTGGTCGTGGCCGTTGAACCGGATGCGGTCGGTGCCATCCTTCTCCGGCGTCGCGATCGTCGCCGGCTTGGCCACGTCGTGCAGCAGCACGGCAAAGATCACCTCGGCGCCGGGCCGTTTCCCCGGCCACTCCTCGCCCCATTCGACCGACGTCAGCCGCTCCAACGCCAGCCGGGTATGCACCCACACGTCGCCCTCCGCGTGATAATTCGGCGGCTGGGGGCAGCCCCGCATGGGCAGGAGTTCCGGCATCACCGCCGCGATCGCGCCACTCTGCTCCCAGAGATCCAGCGCCCTGACCGGATCGGCCGCGACCGCGCGGACCAGTTCGCGGCCGACGGTTTCGCGGGGCACGACGAATTCGCCGCGCCGGGCGGCGTTGATCTGCGGCATCAGCCGGCACAGCGAGGCCCACGTCCCCGGCTCCCAGTCGAAGGTCAACTGGGACGCCAGCCGCAGCCCTCGGAGCATTCGGGAGTAATCCTCGGCGAACCGCAGGTCGGGGTCGCCCACCGCCCGCAGGCGTCGCTTGCAGAGGTCGGCCTTGCCGTCGTACGGGTCGATCAGGTCGCCGGTGAGCACGTCCAGCGCCATCGCGTTAACCGTGAAATCCCTCCGGCCCAGGTCGTCCTCGACGCGCAACGTCGGATCCGACTGCACCGCGAATTCACGGTATGCGCCGGACAGGGCCTCGGAGTGCTCGGTGCGGGGCAACGCGACGTCGATCGCCTCGGCCGGGTCCCACCCGTTGGGCACGAACTTGTAGACGCCGAACGTCTTGCCGACGTAGTGGACGCGCCCCACCCCTCCCAGAAATCGTTCGAGGGCATCGCCCGGCACGCCCCGCACCACGAAGTCGAGATCCTTAGTCTCGCGCCCCAGCATGGCATCCCGCACCGCCCCACCGACCAGGTACACCTGCGCCGGAGGAAAGCGCTTCGCGAGCGCGCGGAGGAACCCGAGTTCCGGTCGTTGTAATGCGGCAATCTGCATTCCGTTCCCTGCAGAGGGGCGACCGGCCGGTCGCCCCTATGCTTTGACCCGATTCTTCTCGTCGACCTTCACGATCGTCGGCTGGTACCGTGCCAACTCCTGCTCGGAATAGTACTCGTAGCAAAAGATGATCACCTTGTCGCCGATCATTGCCTTCCGCGCCGTGGGGCCGTTCAGACAGACCATTCCCGATCCGCGGGGACCGGAGATCACGTACGTCTCGAACCGCTCCCCGTTCTGGAGGTTGGACACCATGATCTGCTCGTACGGCAAGATCCCCGCCGCCTGGATGAGGTCCTCGTCCAGTGTCAGGCTGCCCTCGTACTCCAAGTTCGCACCGGTGACCGTGGCGCGATGAATTTTCGACCGCAGCATCAATCGCAACATTTGCTTGTTTCTCCCCGACAGGCTCCTACTCGATGATCTTCGGCACCCGAAAACATCCGCCATCAACATCCGGCGCGTTGGCGAACGCCTGCTCGCGCGAGAGCGACGGCCGCACCTCGTCTTCGCGGAAGACGTTCTGAATCGGGATCACGTGGGACGTCGGCTCCACGCTCGACGTATCCAGACGGTTGAGCGTTTGGACGTAGGTCAAGATCGACGAGAGCTGGCGCGCGAAGAGGGCCTTCTCCTCCTCGCCGATCGCCAACCGCGCCAGCTTCGCTACGTGTTCGACTTGTTCGCGCGTGATCTCCATGATCGTTGTCCTCTCTACGACACCACCTCCAACCGCGCGTACTTCACGGCCAACTTTTTCGTGCCCGCCGAACGGAACGTCACCACCACGCGGGCCTCCTCGCCGACCCCTTCGCTCGTCTGGATCGTCCCCACTCCCCAGACGGGATGGCGAACCCGCACACCCTTCAGGAACGGCGACGGCTCATCGGACGAGATCCCGCCGACGTCCTGGTTGAAGAAGTGCTCCTCCGTGGACGCCCCCCGAGGCACGCTCCGCAGCCGCTCTGGAACATCCGGGGTCCCGCCGTCGCGGCGATTCCACGGGGCCCCCGCAACGGCGCCCCCGCCGATCCGGACTTCGCATTTTAACTCGTCGGGGATCTCTTCCACAAATCGCGAAGGCGCATTGTACTGGACCGACCCGTAGAGCCGCCGCACGGCCGTGCACGTGATGTACAGCCGTTCCTTGGCGCGGGTGATCCCCACGTAGCAGAGCCGGCGCTCCTCCTCCATCGCGTCTGCCTCCCGGAGCGAGCGCGAGTGCGGGAACAGCCCCTCCTCCATCCCGACCATGAAGACCACCGGGAACTCCAGGCCCTTCGCGGAATGCACCGTCATCAGCGGCACGGCCCCGTCGCTGGACGCGAGGGCGTCCACGTCCGACACGAGCGCCACTTGATCGAGAAACGCGGGCAGGCTCGCGTCGTCCGATCGCTCCTCGAACTCCTCGACCGCGGAGAACAACTCCTGGATGTTCTCGACTCTCCCCTCGGCCTCCGGCCCCGCCTCCTCGCGCAGCGCATTGAGGTAGCGCGTCCGCTCCAGCGTCGCCGCGAGGAGCGCCGAGACGGACTGCGCCCGCGCGACCTCCCGCAGCCCGTCGAGCAGTGCGAGGAAGCGCTCGATCGCGCGGCGCGACGCGGGCGCGAGCAGCGGGACGACGGTCTCCGTCCCCCCGTCGGCCGCGAGCTCGCGCAGCGCCGCATCCCACGACAGGTCACGGGCCGCCGCGTGCGCCCCCACCCGCTCCAGCGTCGTGGCGCCGATGCCGCGCGTCGGGATGTTGATGATCCGCCTGAGGCTCATCTCGTCGGCCGGATTCGAGACCGCGCGCAGGTACGCGACGACGTCCTTCACCTCCTTGCGCTCGTAGAAGCGCAACCCACCCACGATCACGTACGGGATCCCGTCGCGGCGCAACCGGTCTTCGATGGCGCGAGACTGGGCGTTGGTTCGATACAGCACACCGAAGTCCCGGTAGACCCTGCCCTCCCGGAGGTGCTCCCCCAGCGTCCGGCAGAGGTAGGCCGCCTCGCTCTCCTCGTCCGAGAGCTTCGCGATAACGACCTTCTCGCCGCCCGCCCGGTCGGTCCACAGACGTTTTTCTTTTCGGGATTCGTTCCGTTCCACGACCGCCGCGGCGGCCGAGAGGATCACCTGCGTCGAGCGATAATTCTGCTCCAGCTTGACGACCTTCGCGCGCGGGAAGTCCTTCTCGAACTCCAGGATGTTGCGGACGTCGGCCCCGCGGAACGCGTAGATGCTCTGGTCGTCGTCGCCCACCACGCACAGGTTGGCGCGCTCGCCGGCCAGCAGCCGGATCAGGCGGTACTGGGCGTGGTTGGTGTCCTGATACTCGTCCACCATGAGATACTGAAACTGTCTTCGGTAGCCGTCCAGGACGTCGGGCGCGCGCTCGAACAGCGCCACCGTCTGCATGACGAGGTCGTCGAAATCCCACGCCCCGGCCGTCCGCAACCGATCGCGGTAGAGGGGATAGACCTGCGCGACCTTTTCCTCCATGCCGAAGCCCTCGGCCTCCGCGCGGAACGCCTCGGGCGTCGTCAGCGCGTTCTTCAGCGCCGAAATCCGCCGCCCGATCGCCTGTGGCTTGTAGACATCCTCGTTGATGCCCAGTTGCCGGACGCAGTCGCGGAGCAGGGCGACCTGATCGCCGGAATCGTAGATCACGAACGTCTTGGGGTAACCCACGCGCTCCGCGTGGGTTCGCAGGATCCGCACGCACGCCGAATGAAACGTGCTCACCCAGGCCCCGCGCCCCGCGGGGCCGAGCAACTGCTCCACCCGTTCCTTCATCTCGCCCGCGGCCTTGTTCGTGAACGTCACGGCCAGGATCTGAGAAGGGTGCACGCCGTACGAGGCGATCAGGTGCGCGATCCGGTACGCGATCACCCGCGTCTTGCCGCTGCCCGCCCCCGCCAGGATCAACAGCGGCCCCTCGGTGTGCTGCACCGCTTCGCGCTGGGGCGGATTCAACTCGTGCAACAAATCATTCATCCGTGTCTTCCCCTTTACTCCACCGTCACGCTCTTCGCCAGATTCCTGGGTTGATCCACGTCGCTGCCCCGCAGAACCGCGATGTGATACGCCAGCAGTTGCAGGGGGATCACCGACATCATCGGCATCAGGAACGGGTCGATGTCGGGCACCGCGATCGCCACATCGGCTTTGCCGGCTGCCTCGTCGTCGCCCTCCGTCACGATCGCGATCACCCCGCCGTCGCGCGCCTTCACCTCCATCAGACTGTTGAGCACCTTGTCGTAGGCCGTGTCGCGGGTCGCCAGCACGACCACCGGCATGTCCTCGTCGATCAGCGCGATCGGCCCGTGCTTCATCTCCCCGGCGGGATAGCCCTCCGCGTGGATGTACGAGATCTCCTTCAATTTGAGCGCGCCCTCCAGCGCGATCGGGTAATTGATCCCGCGCCCCAGATACAGAAAATTGTCCCGGTGCGCGAAGCGCCGGGCGACGTCGGCCACGCCCTTGGCCGACCGCTGCAACCACTCGTCGATCTGCGCCGGCAATTGAAACAGCGCGTCGGCGAGCGCCTTGCCTCGCCGCGGGTCGAGCCTCCCGCGCTCGCGCCCCAGCGCCAGCGCTACCAGGACCAAGGCCGCCAACTGGCAGGTAAACGCCTTGGTCGATGCGACGCCGATCTCGGGCCCCGCGTGGGTCTGCAGCACGCCGTCGGTCTCGCGCGCGATCGTGCTGCCCATCACGTTGCAGATCGCAAGCGTCGTCGCGCCCTTCGCCCTGGCTTCGCGCAACGCGCCCAGCGTGTCGGCCGTTTCCCCCGACTGCGAAATGCCCACCACGAGGTCGGTCGGCCCGACGATCGGGTCGCGGTACCGGTACTCCGACGCGATGTCGACCTCCACCGGAATCCGCGCCAGCGCCTCGATCAGAAACTTGCCGACCAGCCCCGCGTGCCATGACGTGCCGCACGCCGCGATCGTGATCTTGGTCGCCGCGCGCAGGCGCGCGGGCGCAAGCCCCAGTTCCTCGATATAGACCGATCCGGTTTCTGGCGAGATCCGGCCCCGGACCGTGTTGATCAGGGCCTGGGGCTGCTCGTGGATCTCCTTGAGCATGAAGTGCTTGTAGCCGCCCTTCTCCGCCATCGCGGGACTCCAGGTGATCTGCACCGGGGCTCGGCTCCTCGGCTCGCCGCGCGCGTCCGTAATCGCGAGCCGCCCGGCCGACGCGACCACGACGTCGCCGTCCTCCAGGAAGATCACCGACCGGGTGTGCGACAGGATCGCGGGCACGTCGGAGGCGATGAAGTGCTCCCCGTCGCCCACGCCCACGATCAAGGGACAGCCATGTCGCGCGGCGACGATGATGTCGGGGGCGCTCTCGGCCATCACGACGACCGCGTACGAGCCGGACAGCCGCGCCAGCGCCGCGCGGAGCGCGTCCTCCAGGCCGCGCCCCTCGCCCATCGCGCGGTCGATCAGGTGGGCGATGATCTCGGTGTCGGTTTCGGAGCGGAACGTGCGCCCCTCGGCGATCAACTCACGCTTGAGCAGCAGATAATTCTCGATGATCCCGTTGTGGATCACCACGACGCGGCCCGCGCGGTGCGGGTGGGCGTTCTCCTCCGACGGCCGTCCGTGGGTGGCCCACCGCGTGTGGCCGATGCCGATCGTGCCGGTGGACTGGAGCCCGCCCAGCGCGGCTTCCAGGTTGGCGAGCTTGCCCGCCGCGCGCTTGACGTGCAGCGTCCCGTCCTGGAGGAACGCGATCCCCGCCGAATCGTAGCCGCGATATTCCAGCCGCCGCAACCCGTCGATCAGGATCGGCACCGCGGGTTGTTTGCCGACATAGCCGATGACGCCGCACACGTGTGACGCTCCTTTTTAAGTGCGGGCGGTTCGCGAACCGCCCGCACGACCCTTCGATTCCTGCCGCTTCCGCTTCGCCCACCCGGGCTTGACCGTTTGTCGCACGCGGCCGATGACCAGCGCGTCGGCGGGCACGTCCTCGGTAACCGTCGTGCCCGCCGCGATCACCGCGCCCTTGCCGACCCGCACCGGCGCGACGAACTGGGTGTCGCTGCCGACGAACACGTCGTCCTCGATCACCGTGTTCGACTTCTTCACCCCGTCGTAGTTGCAGGTGATCGTTCCCGCGCCGATGTTCACGCCCGCCCCGATCGTCGCGTCGCCGAGATACGTCAGATGGTTAGCCTTCGAGCCGGCGCCGAGGTCGGTCTTTTTGAGTTCGACGAAGTTGCCCACGCGCGCGTCGCGCCGAACGACCGTCCCCGGCCGCAGGTGGGCGAACGGGCCGATCGAGGCGCCCTGTTCGATCACGGCCTCTTCGATCAGGCAGTGGTCCTTGACGACCACGCGGTCCCCGAGCCGGCTGGCGACCAGGTGGCTGCCCGCGCCGATCAGGCAGCCGGCGCCGATCGTCGTCTCGCCCTCGAGCCAGGCGCCGGGCGCCAGGACCGTGTCGGGACCGATCGCGACGATCGAATCGATCCACGTGCGCGCGGGGTCGAGGATCGTCACGCCCTCCTCCATCCAGCGCCGGCACGCGCGGGCCCGCATCATCCCTTCGACCCGCGCCAGATCGGCGCGGCTGTTGATCCCGATCAGTTCCTCCGCATCCACGGACACGGCGTGAACCGGCCGCTTCGCGGCGATCGCCAGGCCGACGATGTCGGTGAGGTAATACTCGCCCTGGGTATTGTCGGACGACAACTCGGCCAGCGCCCGACTCAGGAACTCGGTCTCGACGGCGTACAAACCGGCGTTGATCTCGGTGATCCGGCGCTGCGCGGGCGTGGCGTCGCGCTCTTCGACGATCGACGCGACCGCGCCGTCGGCCCCGCGCACGACGCGCCCGTAGCCCGCCGGGTCGGCCGGGCGCGCGGTCGTAAGCGTCACCGTCGCCCCCGCCTCGCCGTGCGCGGCGAGCACCCGCTCGACGGTCTCCGGCCGCACCAGGGGCGTGTCTCCGTTCACGATGACCGCGACGCCGCGGAACCCCGCAAGCACATCCAGACCGCGCCGCGCCGCGTCCCCGGTGCCGCGCGGGGGGACCTGCAGCGCGATCTCCGCCCGATTGCCGATCCACTCGCGGACCGCGTCCGCCTGGTGCCCCACGACCACGACGATACGCCCCGGCTTGAGCGCGGCGGCGCAGTCCAGCACGTACGCCAGCATCGGGCGCCCCCCGACCGGGTGGAGCACCTTCGGCAACCGGGACTTCATCCGCTTCCCCTGACCCGCCGCCAGGATGATGACGGCCGCGCCCCGGGCCGCCGCCCGGCGCCCCCGCGTCACCGTCGCCCCTTCTGGGCGGCGGGCGCGGGCTCTTCGACGCTCGCCGGGGTGTACATCCCGCCCGAGATGATCATCTTCATCCCGTCCTCGACGCTCATCGAGAGCGGGATGATCTCGCTCTCGGGCACAAAGAGGAAGTAACCCGACGTGGGATTGGGCGTGGTCGGCACGTACACGTTGATCAACCGCTCCGTGGTGATGCGCTGAATCTCGCCCTTGGTGACCCCCGTCACGAACGCGATCGAGTACTGACCCTTGCGGGGAAACTCGATCAACACCACCCGGTTGAACTGCTCCTTATTCTGGATTGAGATGGTGTCCATCACCGACTTAATGACGAGGTAGACCGTCTTGACCACCGGTACCCGCGTGAGCAGGGACTCCCACCACGCGACGAGCTTGCGCCCGAAGATGTTGGTGGCCACCATCCCCACGCCCAGCAACACTAACACGAGCGCCACGATGCCGAGCCCCGGAATGTAAAACGCGGCGTAGCGGCGAAGGAGCCCCCCGAGCACGCCCTCGAGCGTGGTGAAGAGGGCGCTGAGGATGAGGTAGGTCCCCCACAGCGGGGTGACCACCAGCAACCCCGTGACGAAATACCGCCTGAGCCTGGCACGGCTGTCCATGTCAAGCCGGCGCCGCCCGCCGGACCGGTTGGCCGGCCCGCGGCGGCGCGATGAGATCACGTCGCTCACGCGCCCCCCGATGCGACAGAGCCCGGCCACGGCGGCCAGGCCCTCACGAATGCACTGTACTCAGTTTCTTGTGAAGATGCAAGACGTTATCGCCGCGGCGCTTTATTTGCAATTTCCATCGGAGTCACGTAGGATTCGGCCGGTTGCCATGCGCGCTGCAACGACCGGATGATCATCCTCGAATTGGCCTGCTTCGGCCTCCGCTCCTTCCGCCAGATGACCAAGCTGGCGTTGAGACCCGGCCTGAACGTCATTCACGGCCGGACGGGAACCGGGAAGAGCACCTTGTTTGAGTGCCTGCAAATCGTGCTCTTCGGACTCGACCCCCGGCCGCTCCGCGACGGAATCACCGGCGCCGGCGGCTCGGCGCAGGCCGCCGTGACGGTCAGGCTGCGGAGCGGAGAGATCCACCGCCTGGTCGTGGATTTCGCGAAGGAGACGTTTCACATTCTCAAATGGGATCCGAACGGAAAGAGCTTCACGCCCGCGGCGCGCGATGCCTCGGCGCTCGACCAGTTCTGGCGCTCCGAGTGCGACGGCCTTCCGTTAGAGACGGTCCGCGTGCTGGTCGCGTGGTCGCCCCGATCCACGTTCACACCGGGCGGCGACGCCGCCCCTGATTTCATCGGAGGGATCCCGGTCCCGGCCCACGCCTTGACGTCGGAGGAGCGCTCGGCGAAGGTGCAGCGCCTCGCCGAGCTCAACACCAGGCTCGCCGAAGCCGAGCGATCGGAACGCGCCGACGATGAGCGCGCCGAGGCCGCCGCGAAGGAGGCGGAGCTGCGGTCCCGGCTGGCCTCGCTCAACGCCCTTCGCGCCCGCCGCGAGGCGTCGGCGGAGCGAAAAGACGAGATGACCCCGTTTCTTCAGGTTCCCAGGGACCTCGACGCCCAGTTGGAGGGATACGTCAAGGCCATCCCCGCGCTCCACGAGGAACGGACCGCGCTGGAGGAGGAGACGGGCGCGCTTGCCTTGGAGATCGAGGGCCTGGCGGCGCAGTCCCTCTTGAAGGCCCCGATCTTCCTGGCCGGAGCCGGCTTGACGGTGCTGTCCTTCCTGGCCGGAGCGATCATCACGCTCACCGGCTGGATGCAACACCTCTACCTCATCGGTCTCGTCGGCGGGTTGGGACTCCTGATCGCCTCGCTCGCGCTCGATTTCCGCCGCCTCAGCCAAAAAAAATCGCTGGAGGCCCGCCGCGACGAACGCGTCACCAAGGCGTCACACTTGGAAGATCGGCTCAAGAAGAGCTACGCCGCGCTGATCGCGCTGATGACCCGCACCAAGTGTCCCGACCCCGAGACGCTCCAGGCGAAGCGCCGCGCCGCGCTCGACTGGGCGGCCGAGCAGGCGGACTTCGATCGAAAAGAGAAAGCCATGCTGCGCGGCGCGACCCGCGACGCCATTGAGGCGGACTGGCAGGCCGCGAAGGCGCGCATCGAGGCGCTCCTGCGCGAGGTGGGCGAGCGGGTGGATGTCGAGAGCCTGCGCGACGCGATCGGACTGGTGACCCGCGAGCTGGAGGCGCCGACGGCGGGCGGCGCCCGGCCGACCGGCCCGTCGGGGCCGAGCGCCAGCATCGATCCCCTGCAGGCGCACGCGGCCGAGATCAACGCCTGCCTGCTCCGCCTCTCGGAGGACCGGCTGGAAGCGCTCTCTGCGCGCAACGGCGCCGTGCTGGTGCGCCGGCGCGGAGGGAGCGAGGCGCCGCTCGACGCGCTGAGCGCGGGAGAAGCGCGTGTGGCGCGCGTGGCAATCGCGGTGGGCGCCTGGGCCGCGCGGCATGCGGGATTGGACTTCCCCCTGCTGCTGGACGACCCGCTCTCCGCCCTTGACCCCAAAACCCGCGCGGTCCTGCTCGACACGTTGACCAGGCTGGGCGCCGGGCGGCAGATCATCGTGTTCGCGAACGAGCCGGCGCCGAACGTGTCCGGCATCACGCAGACCGCGCTGGCGCCGGCATGACCGCTCGTCAACGCTCAGGCCGCGACCTGCCCGGTCGCCTGATTACGTTTGACGGGATCGAGGGCAGCGGCAAATCGACCCAGCTCGCCGCGTTGAGCCGCGCGTTGACCGCGAAGGGTTGGTCCGTCGTCTCGACCCGGGAACCCGGCGGCTCGCCGCTGGGCGAAGGGGTGCGCCGTCTCGTGCTGGATCCCGCGTTCGCCGGGATGTCGGCCCGCGCCGAGCTGTGGCTCTATCTGGCCGCCCGCGCCGACCACGTCGAGCGCGTCATCCTGCCCGCGATGGCGTCGGGCGCGGTCGTGCTCTGCGACCGCTTCTCCGAGGCCACCCTCGCCTATCAGGGGTACGGACGCGGCCTGCCGCTCGACGAGGTGGAGGCCGCCGTCGAACTGGCCACCGGCGGCCTTCGCCCCGATCTTGTCGTGCTGCTCGACCTTCCCGTTGAAGAGGGATTGCGACGCGTCGGCGAGCGGCGGCTGACCAACCGGCTCGATCTCGAATCGACGGCGTTTCACCAGCGCGTGCGCGACGGCTATCTCGCCCTCGCAACGCGCGAGCCGGACCGGATCCCCGTCTTCGACGCCCGCCGACCGCTGGAGGAGCTGCAGCGCGCCATTCTCGCGGCGGTCGAGCCGGTGTGCCGGAGCGTCGTCGCCGGGAGCGCGCGGTGACCGGTCTCTCGGCCGTGGTGGGCCACCGCGACGTCATCGCGCGGCTGCGCGCGTCGCGCGCCCGCGGCCGGCTCGCGCCCGCCTATCTGCTGCACGGCGAGGACGGCATCGGCAAGCGCACCGTCGCCGAAGCGTGGACGCGCCTGCTCCAGTGCCGCCTGCCCGCGGGCGATCCCGCCGAGGCGGAGGCCTGCGGGGCGTGCGTGTCCTGCCGCCATCACGCCGCGGGCACGCACCCCGATGTCTTCCGCCTGGTTCCCCGGGAGGAGGCCGCCACCGTCGCCATCGACCAGATCCGGGAGTTGCAGGCGGCGCTGCCCTATCAGCCGTTGATCGCGTCACCCCGCGTCGTGTTGATCCCCGATGCAACCCTCCTGCGCCCCGACGGGGCCAACGCGCTGCTCAAGACGCTGGAGGAGCCCCCGGCCCACACCCTGTTCATCGTGATGGCCCCGCAACGCGAACGGCTGTTGCCCACGATCGTCTCGCGCTGCCAGGCCGTCCGCTGCTCGCCGCCCAGCCAGGAGGCCGTGATCGAGCACCTCACCGCGCGGCTCGGTCTCCCGGCGGAACGCGCCCGGGCGCTCTTCATCCAGGCGCAGGGTCGCATCGGTCCGGCCATTCAGGCCGCATCCGCGCCGGGCGAGGTTGCGCCGCCATACGAAGACGTGGGCTCGCCGTCGACCATCGCCGACCCCGTGCGCCTGCTCGATCTGGCCCAGGGCATCGGCAAGGACCAGGAGGCGCTGAGAGGCCTGCTCGCCTGGCTCACGCTCTGGCTGCGCGACGTGCTCGCGTGGCGACTGACGCGCGACCCCGACCGCGTGCTCCACCCCGACCGCCGCGCGGACCTGGCGTGGTGGGCGGATCGGCTCTCGACCGACGACGTGCTGGACCTCGCGTCGGGTCTCCACGCCGTCTGGACGTCGGTCCATCGCAACCTCAACCCGCAACTGGTCGCCGAGACGGCGCTGCTGCACATCGCGCAGCGAGTCAATCATCCCACGCCACGATGTCAGGAGATCGCATGACCAAGAGCGTTGGCGTGAAACTGTGGGATCGAGGCCGGCTGTACTACTACAACCCCACCGATCTGGACCTGGAGCGGGACGCGTGGATCCTGGTCAAGACCGAGCGCGCGCTCACCCCGGCGAGAGTGTTTCTCCCGTCGCGCCCGCTGCTCCCCATGCTCGAGGCGCCGTCACTGCGACCGATCGTCCGGAAGGCCACGCCGAAGGACGAGGAGCGGATCCGGTCGTGTCAGGCGCTCGAACAGCGCGTCCGCGCGGAGTGCCTGAAAGGCATCGCCAAACAGCAGCTGGCGATGCGGCTTTCCGACGTCGAGATCCTGTTCGACCGGAGCAAGATCGTGATCTCGTTCACCGCCGAGCAGCGCGTGGACTTCCGCGGGCTGGTCAAGGACCTCGCCGGGGAATTCCGGATGCGGATCGAGATGAAACAGATCGGTGTGCGGGACGAGGCGGGCCTCCTGGGCGGCGTCGGGTCGTGCGGGCTCCAACTCTGCTGCTCCCTGTTCCTCACCAGGTTCCATCCGATCACGACGAAGATGGTCAAGGCCCAGAACCTGCCCATCAACAACTCCCAACTGTTGGGCGCGTGCGGGCGCCTGAAGTGCTGTCTGGCGTATGAGTACGAAGGGCCTCCGGCCAAGCCGAAGCTGGTGCAGTTGACGGCGTGATGATTTTGTTCACTGACCAAAACGCCACTGCATGCCAACCGGCTGTCGAGAAGGCGGCGGCTGCAAGGCGGAACGAAGCCTCGCACCGGAGCGTACTGGTTCGTACGTGAGGATGCGAGGCTGAAGTGACAACGCAGCAGACGCCCCTTATCGGCAGCCGGCAAACCTACTACATCACCACGCCGATCTACTATGTGAACGACGTGCCGCACATCGGCCACGCCTACACGACGATCGCCGCCGACGTCCTCGCGCGGTATCACCGACTCCGCGGCGACGAGGTCTTCTTGCTGACCGGCACCGACGAACACGGCCAGAAGGTCCAGCAGGCGGCCGCCAAGCGCGGCGTCGCGCCCCAGCAGCACGTGGACGAACTGGTCGTCCGCTTCCAGGACGTGTGGAAACGGCTCGACATCTCGAACGACGATTTCGTCCGCACGACCCAGACGCGCCACACCGCCGTCGTCCAGGAGGTGCTGCGGCGTCTCCAGGCCGGCGGCGAATTGTACCAACAGGGGTACGAGGGGTGGTACTGCCTCCCCGACGAGCGCTTCTGGGCCGACAACGAGGTCTCCGAGGGCACGTGTCCCGACTGCGGGCGCCCCGTCGAACGACTCTCCGAGCGAAACTACTTTTTCAAGATGAGCCGCTACCGGGACCGGCTCATCCGCCATATCGAATCCCACCACGACTTCATCCGTCCGGAGGCGCGGCGCAACGAGGTCCTGGGATTTTTGGCGCAACCGCTGGGGGACCTCTGCATTTCTCGCCCCAAGGCGCGGCTGCCCTGGGGGGTCCCCTTCCCGTTCGACGACGCGTTCGTCACGTACGTGTGGGTCGACGCGCTGGTCAATTACATCTCGATCCCCGGCTATACGACCGACGAGGCGCGGTTCGCCCGCTGGTGGCCCGCCTCGGTCCACCTGGTCGGCAAGGACATTCTCACGACGCACGCGGTCTACTGGTCCACGCTGCTGATGGCGCTCGGCCTCGACCTGCCGAAGACGATCTACGCCCACGGCTGGTGGACGGTGAACGGCGAGAAGATGTCGAAGAGCCGCGGCAACGTGGTCGACCCCGGCGCCGTGGCCGACGAATTCGGCGTGGATCCGTTCCGGTATTTCGTGCTGCGCGAGGTGCCGTTCGGGCAGGACGGCGACTTTTCGCGCCAGGCGTTCATCGGCCGCTACAACAGCGACCTCGCCAACGATCTCGGCAATCTCGTCAGCCGGACGCTCACGATGATCGAGCGGTACGCCGACGGCCGGATCCCGCATCGCGGCGCGGACGACGACTTCGAGGAGCTGGTCACGGCCGCCGCGCGCGAGGTGGACAATTCACTCCGCGACTTTCAGTTCCACCGCGCACTCCAGGAAATCTGGATCGTCATCGACCGCGCCAACCGCCACATCGAAACCTCGGCGCCATGGGCGCTCGCCAAAAACCCGGACGCCGGACCGCATCTGGGGGCCGTGCTCTACACGCTCGCCGAGACGCTGCGCCACATCGCCCGCCTCCTGTCTCCGTTCATGCCGGGCACCGCGCGCACGATCTTCGACAGCCTCGGCCTCGTGGACGTTCCCAACGGCGGCCCCGCCGCGTGGGGCGCCCTCACCACCGGACAGGCGATCCAAAAGGCGCCGCCGCTCTTTCCACGACTCGACACCGAATCGGGAGCGGCTCGACACGCAGCAAGGACAACCATGACCACATCAGACTCCACGAGCGCCCCCGCGACGGAGCAATCCGCCCAGATCACGATCGACGACTTCGCCAGGATCGATCTCCGCGTCGGCAAAATCCTCGCCGCGGAGCGCGTGCCCAAGTCGAGCAAGCTCTTGAAGCTGCAGGTCGACCTGGGTACCGAGACCCGCCAAGTCCTCGCCGGGATCGGCACGACCTACGAGCCTGAGGCGCTGATCGGTCGCCTCGTCGCCGTCGTCGCGAACCTCAAACCCGCCAAGCTGATGGGACTCGAATCCCAAGGGATGATCCTCGCGGCCGGCGATAAGGAGGTGGCGTCGCTGATCGGATTCGCCGAGCCGGTCCAACCTGGCATGAAAATCAAATGAGGGCGTAGGGCCTGTCGTTTGACAACGAGAGGATGCTTTGCTATTTTACGGGGCCATTTTTTGTGGGCCGAGGTAGCTCAGTCGGTAGAGCAGAGGTCTGAAAAGCCTCGTGTCGGGAGTTCGATTCTCCCCCTCGGCACCACATTCAAGGTCCGAGCGAACCCGCCGGTCCCGACGCATTCCCGTTTGCGATCGTCATCGCACGCTCCATCGCGAAGGGCGATCGACCATCTCCGCCGTGGCCCGGCGATGATCGTTCGAAGCCATCCACCGCCACACCAACCAGCCCCACGTGCCGATCATCCCCAGCCAACCCACGCCCGCCACAACGGAAGCGATGGTCGTGTCGGACGACAACACGCCCCAGCGGCTAAAGATGGTGGTCCAATCGTGCTCCCCGCCTCCCACCAACGGCAACACCTGCGCGCGAGCGTCGGCCATGTAGCGCCCAATGTTCAAGAAGTTCTCGAAGTACCAGAATCCCATCACCGCGCAGCCCACGGCTTCCCGTCTCGCCCAGAATGCCGCAACGATCCCGGCTGGAATCGCGAGTTGGCCCAGCGTTCCGCCGTACAATCGTCTCCCGACAAGGCAACAGGATATCCCGTTTCACGTCTCGAACAAGAAAAAATGGATTCGGATCCGGCAACGATCCTTGAACACGATATGATTTAGTGCTAAAGTGCATTGGTGATTCTCAAATGAGGAGGACTTCACGGTGGCACGATTGACCATTACCCTCCCCAAACCACGGCACACGGCGCTCAAAGAAGCGGCGGCGCGTCGAGGCAAGACGATCGGACAGATTATCGAGGAAAGCCTCGATTTTTACGGGATTACGCCCAGCGACGACGCGTGGTCGCTGGTGGAAAAAGCCCGGGCCCGATCGGGCCTGAGCGAAACCGAGGCGATGGATCTGGCGGTTGTCGAAACCCGACGCGCACGTCAGACAACGAGTAAAGCCAGACGCCATAAATGAGCGCCCGCTTCGCGGTCGTGGACACCAACGTGGTCGTCAGCGGCCTACTCACCCGAGATGCCCACAGCCCGACCGGGCAAATTCTGGACGGCATGTTGCGCGGCGCGTTTCGCTTCTTGTTATCCGCCGACCTGCTCGCCGGGTATCGGACCGGGCTCCTGCGAGCGAAAAGCCGCGCGATCCACGGCCTGTCGTCCGAACAGATCGACCGGCTATTAGCGGCCATCGCCGCGAACGCCACACTCCGAGAACCTGACTCTATCGCGGCGCCGAACCCCTACCGCGGGGACGAGCACGTGTGGCGCCTCGCGGCCCTCTATACCGACACCACGCTGGTCACCGGAGACCGCGCCCTCTTTGATGCTGCTCCACGCGGAACCACAGTCCTGTCTCCACGACGCTTCATCACGCTGATCAAGAGCGCCACCTAAAGATTAAAGATGCGACCCCGGGGGGCTTCCCTACGATGCCGGGCGGATCTCGCGGATGGGACGGATGGACGAGGCCGAGCGGGCGCAGGCCGACCCGTTGCTCGGGCTAAAGTCAAGAAGTCAAGCCTGACCCCCAAGCTTGCCTCGTCTCCCCGTCATTGACGGTGGCCATTACAAGAACGATCTTGCGTCCTTCTGCCTGGTTTATCGGGCGGAGGCATGGACCTACTTTCGCTGGCCTCATACCCTCACCAGTCTACTTCCGAATGCCACACCTGGGCGTTAAAACAGAGTTTATCTTCCTCCCTTCTTAGCCTTTGGAGTTTCAATCAAGGCGCGTTCTTTGCCCGCGCCATCCGTGTAAATAAAGTCTGGAGTGCCATCTGGCTTGAGACCCAGTCTTGCCCGGACCTTTCTGTTTTGATCCAAAAACGTCAGGTTCGTCCCTGCGTGATTGATACTCAACGCCACACGAATCTGTCCATTCTCATCGCTCAAAAGCCATTCGGTGCCTCCGTCATCAACCGGCACGCCACTCAGGGATGCGATATGTCCCCCATTCTTGTTGCGAAGGACAGTCAAAGGATTCCCATCACGGGTCAGTTTGATATCTGTCCGTATTTTTCCGGCCTTATCAAACAGACGCAGTGTGGGTATCCCATCGAGATCACCGGGGACTGGTTCTATACTGAGCATCGCTTGAACCTTCCCGGCACGGTCTGCAAGGGCCAACCGGGGTTCGTCTTCTGGGGTCATTGCAAACACAGCGCGAACCTTCCCCTTCGAATCCACCAGATCAAACCTGTTTGCCCTAACAGTTTCCTGAGTCGGTGTTGCTTTGGCCGGGCTGTTTTCGTCCAAGATAGAAGGGGGTTTCGCTGGCTTTGCATCCGGGACGATCTGGCCGGGCAAACCCTCCTCAACCTCTTCATCGCCAAAAACCATTCCACCGCCTAAACCAGTCATCATCAGCACGACAAGGGCGATTCCGTAACGCTTCCAGTTCATTTTCATTTTGGCCTCACTCGCCTCGGCAGTGAACAGTCTAGGATGCAGCCATACTTCAGACCAGATTACCTTGACGCGATAGGATCATTGGAGAGTGAGGATGGCTTTTCTAAATGATCGATTAGTCATTTTCACCAAATCTCGGACATAGATATGGGTCATTATCGTATCCCAAGGCAAATTCATCACACGGGACATTGATCGTCTTGATGATTTGCCTGTTGTTTTCATCCTTCTCGGTCACTTCTCCATCGTAGTCCGCTTCCATGACAACCCAATAGTCCCTGGCAACTGAAATAGAGTACGGAATGAGATATTCCCCGCTGATCACAATTTGCTCTGAACCCGAAAGATCCACGTTCTTGATGACGTCAAATTCATGGGCCCTGTCACGACCGTCCGGATAACGCGATAAATAAATCCCTACTTCAAATGGACCCGACCTGCCCGCACCCCGATTGCTCACGAGCGCCTCGGTTTTGACAAACTGTCCTCTTTTGATTTCACTTATATGATCCCTGGCCGAAACATTTTTATTCCTTATCTGTTCCGCAACAGACGGCTGTTGTGTAGAAGTAACCACCAGATCAACATTTTCCACAGCTAAGGCCCGTGGGGCCATCATGCCAATAGGAAGATAAACCAAGAACATAACTCCGGTGATCATTATCATCCACATTTGTGACATCCTTACCTCCTATTTGTGGCGCTTGACAGGTCCGTTCAAAAGTTTATTCGCTGGCAGTCCGAATCTGTCCCCGGATCTCACCTTCCGGGAAGTTTCCAGGACGAATTTGGGCGGGACCCCAGCCCAGATCGGTATGGATGCTGACGTAGGCATCACCATTTTGCATGACGGCCAGCAGTTCGGCCAGCACTAGATCGTCATCCTCCTGGTGCTGGCTGCCCCTGGGGAGGGCCATCAGAGGCCCGACCAGATCGGACACCTCGAGCGTCCCCTCCGACAACAGACCATCCTTCCGTCCCTTTCCTGGCGGAAACGGGCCAGCCAGGGTCGCGACAATCGGCCCGTTCTCCCCGGGCTTTCCCAAGTGGATGTGTGCCGCCACAGCGTTTTCAATATCAGTTACAGTCAGCTTGTATTTCATCTTCCTCTCGGTACCGTCAAGCTTAAACACTACCTTGCCGGTCGCAGGCGTCTCACGCCTGGGAATCTGATTCTCGCCGTCAAGAACGGCAATAAATTCTGTAACCGAACCTGATCCGGCTATCGATGTGCCTGAAATTACAAACTGCACCATTATGAATAATGCCAAAAGACGTCCTTTACGCATACCTCTTTCCTTTTGAGAATAATCAGAGAAGGGCAGAGCTCTCGCTCCGCCCTTCTCTGTCTTACATTGCTTTGCTTCCTTCTTTTCCAGGCTCAGTTGGCTGGGGTGAGGCGAATATGTTTCGCTACACTGGGAACGCCGTTATTATTCACGACGAAGAGCATGTAGTCACCCGGAATCGCTTGCGCGGGCAGGTTTGGGGCAGCGACTGTCAGAACCTTATTGTCATTACCCGTTCCTCCCTTAATACTTTTAACGTACAGCTTCACATACCGGTTGTCAGTATGCAGTTGGTGGGTGACAAACCCAGTGCGAATGATAGAAACCGAACCGATCTCATCCGTCGTTCCAACTTCTATCGCCATAGTCTCTCCATAGCCTACCTTATTGGGTCCCTTCTTAATCACCGGGCGAACTGCCGGAGTGCCGTCTGCATCGGCAAACAGATAGGGTGGGCTGAATACCTGGGCAACAGAAACGCCTAAATCTTGATCCCCAGGTGAAAATACCCGCTCCCCCGGGGCTGACATAGCAGACCGATCACCGGCCATGGCAATGACTGTGGCATCAGGCAATAGCATCACGGTCTTGTGAAGACCACCGAGATGTGTCGACTTGGCCAATATCTGCGTGGTGCCGTCCGCGGGATTGAAAAGCTGGTATCTCGTAAACTGAGCCTGCTCAAAAGTCCCCCCGCCTGGTCCAGAACCGCCACGGAGCAACACCGTCCCATCGGGCAGCATTATCCCGTTGATATTGGTACCTGGCTGATACATGGGTTGCTGAAGCGCAAACTGTGGATTCGGTTGGGCGAAATCGATCATTTCAATGTCCGCAGTCCTGGTGTTCGAATTGGCCACCGTCCCACCAAACACAACAAATTTATGGGACAAGGTCTGGCCCTTCGGACCGATCTCCACAAGATCGGCTGTCCCGCTGTTGTAGCCATGGTTATGTTGAGCGGTGTCTATATGCGTCCAGTGGTTCTCGGCCGGGATATTTCGGTTGGGATCCTTCTCTGCGGCCAAGACATCTAAACAGTCCAGACTGGATGCACGGTTTGGATTCACCCTTCGCCGAATAGCCCTTGTGTCATCAACGCATCCAGGCGCCGCGCAGAAATTCCGCCATTCTGCGGCGTCATCAATCGCGTCACTTCTGGGTACCGTGGCCTCCGAGGCCGGGGCTGGTTCGCCGGTCAATACACAAAGCTTCCAATCATCCTTTTTAGGGCCGGTCTGCACGGCTAGAGCCTGGGGATATAAGGGGAATATCCTTCTGGCATTTTCCAGGGCAACGGTCGTATCCGTCTTGGGATCGTAAAGGTCGGCCACCGGTGTGAAGATCTGCGAAGCCCTAAACGCCACGTCACGAGCGTTGAAGGGCGCAAGTGCATAGTTTGGGAGCACCGACTCATCCAGATCATCCCCGCCATAGACAAGTACCTTCCCGTTCGGCAGGGTAATCCCACTGGGATACCAGCGTCCGTACCTCATATCCGAGGAATGGGGAGGATCCACATGGTCCCTGATGTGCTGATTGCAATCCGACCAAGTCGGGGCGCCCGTGCCCAGGGAGGGGTTCCCAGGGGGATTGACCAGCCGATCACCCAAGCCCGGTCCACCAGCCGCTGCATCCGCAAAGGCCTGATAACCCAACGTGACTCCACCCGGATCCGCCCGCCAATTGGCCACATTGCAGGGCACCGGCCGGTTCACCCACGAATTGGTTTCAGGGGCATAGATATTCAGCTTTCTATACCCGTTGTTGCTTTGCCCACTATGGCCACCAATGTTAACCGATCGGCCATCTGCTAAGGTCGCGTATCCCAAGGAGTAGATGTTGTAATGGAGGCCCTTGGAGGCACCTGCATCCGTAAAACTGGCCAGGTTCAGCAGGGCGTCGTCTTCATCAACCAGCACATTGTCGAAAACGCCTCCGGGTCGTGTCTTAAAGGCATCCGGATGACCAAGATCCCAGAGTTGGGAATTCTCTTTGGCATAATACGCCCGGATTCGGTTGGCCACAAAGAGTGACTGGCCTTGATGATATGTGTATTCTCCATACACCAGATGCTTAAAGGAAGATCTGAAACAAACACTCAGGCTTTTTGTGCCATGGGAATTCCCCACCGGATCTTGTCTGGTGACGTTCTGTGCATCAGTGAAGATGTTGTAAGCAGTGGCTGGGTTTGTCCAAGTGGCAAAATTCTGGGTTACAGCAGAAGACGGTACCGCTGTACCAGACGGAAACTGGGCTGCCCACTCACTGCGGGGGATGGGCCAGGCCGAAAATCCTGAATTGAGGATCAAATCTTCAACACAGTCCTCAGACACCACATCGGTCGGTTTGAATTCTGAATGCCGCCCCTTATACTGTATCTTGGGTTGTTCCCAATTATCCTTGGTCCACACAAGCCCAGCGCCTACCGCATTGTAGGTCATTGGAATCATCGGTCCCACATCGCCACATTGTGAATCATCTAAGCAGGTTTCTGCTTCCCAGGTTGAACCCGGTGCGGGAGGCGGCTCGTCTTCATCGTGGGCAACAGTAAGATTCGGACTCCCAAGACCCAAACCTACCACAAGGCTCAACAGCATGAACCATTTATAGTGTCTAAGCTTCATTGACTAGCCTCCTTCAACCTAAGTTGAATGTTTACTTTAGACTTGAATCTGTTCACCTTTTATTTATCAGTCATGCTCTCTACCGTTCCTCCTTACTAGCGATCTTATTTTGCACATCAGTTCTTTGATCCTAAATTTCAATTAGAAAAAGAGACATCCTCGACAGGACTAAGAGTAGATGGACTACTCCGCCTCCAAAGCGTCATGGATCCCTCCATTTCTACGGAAGAGTTGTCCGCTAATTTCCGTGACTGTTCTCAAGCTACTATCCAATCTTCGTCGTAAACGCTCCGCGTCGCTGACCACCTCCTCTCGCTAGCCTCGAGCGCATCAACTCATTCGAATTGTTGTCGTCTTGGGCTGGAGACTTAGTGAGGGAGCAATCTTTGTGCCCAGAAAGATTACTTCTCTGTCAAAATCATGGCGCTCCGTAAGCATCGAGAAATATTCAGAAGAAGATATTATAGGAAAAGAGCGATGCCAGATCAGAGTGTTTCATGAAACAACCGAGGTTCACGATCTGTTTCAGTGTTTCAGAGCACGCGAGGCGGAACCGAGTGGCTCTTAAGCGACGACAAGGGCAACGTCCTGGCATTGCTGACGGTCAATCACGCCGGCACCAACCTGACCTTTATGGATGAAGCGGAAAAAGGTTCGGTCGCGCCTCAGCGTAGCCCAGGACGGGACTCCGAAGCTGGTCTTTTCTGATGAGGCCGGGCGGCAGACAACCATCGCGGGGTACGATGTGTCCCCGTCAGGGATATCGGCGTCTGGGACCAGTTCGAGACAGCCTGACCCTGTGAAGGGGTCGCATTCCCGCAACGCTGAGTCTGGCTCAACCACTTACTGGGGCATAACTTGCGACGAACTCACCGATCACGGGGTCTCGCGTGCCTCACCCCGGTGCTTTCCATGCCCGCATCCAGGGAACGAACGCGATTCTGAGGGCGGTGTTTCAGCGCTTCAAAGACCGCAGAATATCGACCAAATCGGGAGAAAAACATCCTCTCCGAGTGCCGACA
>Ga0210377_10000856_pt1 | contig 28747 bp, 23 predicted proteins | sample PLM4_65_b1redo_FD_155480 | JGI IMG/M metagenome (GOLD analysis project Ga0210377, IMG submission 155480) | Groundwater sediment microbial communities from an aquifer in East River, Colorado, USA - PLM4_65_b1 redo | ecosystem: Environmental > Terrestrial > Soil > Riparian zone | place: USA: East...
CATCATAAGCATCAAGAGCGCCGAAAAAAGAAAGCTCAAGCCCACGCCCGCGAGCAGCAGGCGCTCCGGCCACAATCCTCCCCGCTTCCATCCCATGACGCCCACGATGCCGCCGGTGACAAGGGCGCCGATAAATGCAAGTACCGGGATCGTAAACGACCCGAAAAAGGTCAGGCCGCCGATGATGCCGAGCGCAGCCGTAAGCGAGGCGCCGCTCGAGATGCCGAGAATATAGGGGTCCGCGAGCGGGTTCCGGAGGACGCCTTGCAGCACCGCGCCCGAGGCGCCGAGGGCCATGCCCATCAGAAATGCAACGACCGCACGCGGCATCCGGATCGAGAACAGAATCGTGCGTTCGACATCGTTCAGCGCAGCGGGATTGATGATCTTCGGCCCCAGGAAGAGCGAACATAAGAAAATAAAAAACGAGATCAGGACCAACGCCGCTATTTTTGTTTTAGACATTCAGCAAGCTCCTCAATCCCGGACACGACCCGCGGCCCGAGCCGGTACAGGCCGTCGCCGAGGTAGCAGATCGCGCCGGACTTGACCGCGGGTACAGATGTCATCCTCTTCAATATCCCGCGAGAAACCGCCACCATGTCCATGCCCGAGCCCTTGCCGATCAGGATAACGTCAGGCGCCTGACGGATGACCTCTTCAATGGAATATTTGGGATACGCTGCTGTGGCCCCTTGAGCGATGTTCTCATCTTCCAGCAGCGTGATGGCGTCATCGATGATGGTTCCGGGTCCCGCCACAATGAGCGGCTCCGGCCAAACAATATAAAGAATCTTCTTCTTGATGGACGATGGACGAGACACGAGAGATGATTTTTTTATTTTTTCGATATCTCCCTCGATTTCGTGAGCCAGTTTATCGGCCGTATTCTTTACTCCCAGCGCTCCTCCCAGTTCCCTGATCCCCTGTGGAAGTTCCGACAGCTTTCGCGCCGTGAATACGTATGTCGTTATCTTTAATGAGCGCACTCGTTCATCGAACTCCTTCGGATTGCCGTCCGTGGTCATCACGACGATATCCGGTTTGAGCGACACGACCGCTTCGAGCGATGGATTCGACATGCCGCCGATCTTTGCCTTCGCCTTTGCTGCCTCGGGATAATCGCAGAAGGTCGTGACACCAACGATGCGATCGCCGAGCCCCAACGCGTACAGGATCTCCGTCGTGCTCGGCGCGAGCGAAATGATCCGCTTGGGAGGCGATGCGGGTTCAACAGCAAACGCTGAGCAGGACAAGCTGACGATGATCGATAGTATGATGGAGATCTTCTTCATAATAATAAATTCGTCCGAATCGCGTCCGATAAAATAAAAAAATCCCCGGTCTTCTTTCAAGACTGGGGATTAATAGGAGATATTAACCCACACATTATCTTAACGCCGAAGACTGTGCGAGGACATCCAGACAGGTCTTCTGGCTCTCCCACCCCTGCCTGCCTTCCCAGTCACGCTGCGCGTGGCCAGTGGCTTGTACTGACAGAGGTTGAGGCCCTGCTGTTCGCAGGGCCGGGATTACAGCGGCGGGTCCGCTCCCGATTTAAACGGGATTCCCTTCGCCTGGATGTGATCGTTCTCTATGTAGGTTGACTTTATAACACAGGAGGCGGATAAAGTCAAAAGTTTTTAAACCTGACTCATTGGCCTCCCTTATTCTCACCTTCCCCCACCCGTTCCCATTTCGCCGAAGTTACTTTCCATCCATCTGGTTCCTTCTTCAGCGATACCTCGAAGGTATGCATACCGAGCGATTCCGGGATCAGGTCTGCCGCAGACCCGTTCTTGTTGCCACCGGTCAGGACAACATGAAAAACGACCTTGGCGGATGTATTGTCAACGGATATCTCGAGATCGGTGATATAGGCCGAGATCTTCGGATGCTGGAAGAAATAGCCTAGCAGCAGCCCTTTGATCGTATCGAAGTTGAATCCCTGCGGATCCAGATAGGTCTTCGAGAGGTTGTTGATGATCTTTTTGACATTCTTCTCTTCAGCCGCTTTCTGAATGTCGGTAATGACTTTCTTGACCTTGTCCTGCTCGGTCTCTTTATGACAACCGAGGGTGGTGATGGTCATAGCGAAAAGAAGTAACAGCGTTACAACAGGTCTCATGGGGTACCCTTGTTCACGATGTCCGCTCATCGATAAGTTGACCCGCGTGTTTCTCATCTTCAGTATTGATCGACTGATTGGATGTTCTCGGATCATTTGGTACTTAGGGTATCTTTGCGCCCCGGGGAGGAAGCATGCTCTGGCCTCGGTGCGCTCATTTTCAACTCAGTGCGAGGCCGCATTGTCAGAATCGTCTTCGTCCCGATTGTCGCCAATAATCTGCTATAATAGTTTCATTATCAGTCGTCTAATCGAAACAGGAGGTACATCATGAATAAGAAGTGGAGACTCATATTATTACTGATGTTTGTACTAATGTTCGCTCTTTCATCATGTTTTCCGTTTTGGCCCGGTGGTCCAGGGCGCGGTGTTCCAGGGTCTGGTGGCCCGGGGCACGGTCTTCCAATGCCGCACCCATGATGCTGGTGCCTTGAGCATTAAGGCAACGTTAAGGAGCATTGATCTATCATACCCGTTTTGGACACGGCATGGAACCGATGAGTTTCTGGCCCGCCAGAAGGCGGAAACGGCCAATGGATAAAACGCGTCGCAATGACCTTGATCCTGATGGGTGATCAGTGCAGTGATGACAGGCACCGAAACCGAATGAAACTGCGGCAATGGTGATGATAAGGCTCGACGAGAAACGGCCTGTTTCAGGTCATGAGATAGCTTTTTCTGCTTGAGGATGCCCTTTAAATGGGTGACCCTCATGACTCCCAATTGTTTCCTTTTTTTGAAATTGCTGTCCGCTCGAGTGTGGCTTAATGCCCTCTCGGCATCAGCTCGTAGATTGCCTATACAGCGTCAATACTCCCTATTTGAACTCATATTTTTTCATTATCATGTCCAGATATGAGTCAAACCATTCCGGGTCTACGTTATCAACAAAACAGAGCCTCTTGCCCGTAGTGTCACTTATCAATTCGCCATTATGGTCCAGAAACAGCAGCAGGCAGTCATTCTTATAGTCAAATTTTTTACCCAGGGCGTCTTCTTGAGCTGTAAGCGGCTTGGTGAGATCTATCTTGACAGGGACAAAGTAATTCATGATCTTCTTAGAGATTATCGGTTCATTGTATACGTTATTCTGCAGACTTTCGCACCTCGGGCATCCCTTTCCATAATAAAAATCCACAATAAGCGGTCTCTTTTCAATTTTTGCCTTGACCAAGCCGTCTTTCAGGGATAGCCATTGCACGCCGTCAGCTGCAAATGAAGGTGTATGCCCCAACAGCATAAAAAAGGTCATAAGCAGGATCGATTTTTTCATGATAGGCCTCCTCCGTAACTATTTATAGGTTTATGCTTATATTTTAACACAGCAGTCATGAAATAGATATTATAAAGCTGAACACATATAAGCTCTGCAGCTAATACCTATGGTCAGGGAAAGCCTCACGAGTCACATCCTTTGGAGGATTGTGGAAAATTCAGTTGTCAAGGCCATCGCGTCTGTGTAGAATAGCTCCAACATTTTCGACATGGAAACTATTTTTTTTCTCAAAGGACTCATCATCGGTTTCGTCATCGCGGCCCCGGTCGGCCCCATCGGCGTCCTCTGCGCGCGCCGCACGCTCATGTTCGGCCGGCGGGCCGGGTTCTTTTCCGGCATGGGCGCGGCGACGGCCGACGCCATCTACGGGTTCGTGGCCGCTTTCGGCCTGACGCTCGTGTCGGACTTTCTCATCGGCCACAACGTGTTCCTCAGGCTCGTGGGCGGCTCGCTCTTGTGCATTCTGGGCGTCAAGGCGCTGGTTGCGGCACCGGCCTCGAAAATCGATCATCTCAAGTCTCTCAAGAAATTCGCGGGTATGTACTCATCCACGTTTTTCCTGACTTTGACCAACCCTATGACCATATTCTCCTTTGCCGCGGTCTTTGTCGGTTTCGGGCTCGCCGGGGTCAAGGGAAGCGTCTTATCCTCCGGCGCCCTTATCCTCGGCGTCTTCCTCGGCTCGGCGCTTTGGTGGGTCTTCCTGGTGGTCATCTTCAGCATTTTCCGCAAACGGTTCCACTCCCATCAACTTCGCTGGGTGAACTTCATCTCCGGCGGAATCATCATTGCCTCAGGAATCTTAGCCCTCCTGAGCCTGGAGTGGTGAGCCGGGCGGGACCAATACGGGTCACTGCGGGCAGGATGCGAATATGGAACATCAGGATCGAGACCGGTGAGAGGGTTGTGATAGTTATTTCGTCCTACTATCTGAGCAATGGCAAGGTCATCTTCCGGCCCTGGCGTGAGGCCGGGTGAGACCTGCTCGCAGGGATCGCTCAGCGCCGGTCTTTTCGTTTGACATCGCATCTTTTTCACACAGCCATTCTCCGCGAAGCATGACAGAGGGTGTCACAAAGAAGAGGGATCATGAGAAATTGCGGTACGCGAATATTCGAAAACATCACCAAATCCAGGATCGAGGCCATACTCAGAGGTCTGATTGACCATGGTTCTGTCGTGACCGGGATCAATCCGTGGGACGTTGACACTCGGAATCATGGCGTACGATTACGGGGAGATTGGATCGAGGAAGCGTCGGAACTCACCATTACCATAACGAACGCCGACTGGTATGTCCCCGGGAAGATGATATGGGAGAACATAGAATCCCTTATTCGGCTCGTGCAGGAAGACGCGTGAAGATAATCTTCACTCGTTGTTTTTAACCGACGTTTGCAAACTTTTCATGACGAACAAATAGTTGGCGGTATAGATATAGTCATCGAGATAATTCTTTATGCCGTCTTTATTCACATCTTACAGCTGATTGCTGATAGAGGTGCCGAGGTCCTTTTCGGACATCGGAATATCGCCGAGTTGGCAGAGAAGGTCTTGAGATGACAGGACCCGCCGGCCTGTTTTTGACTGTCTATTTTAGCAAGTGGAACCATATCAGGTTAGTGCTTCAGCTTTCTTTTGAGTGTGGAAAGAGAAATGCCGAGGGCCTTCGCAGCCCTGGTGTAGTTGGATGATAACCGGTCCAGGACATGACGGATATGCCTGTACTCCAACGCTTCGAGCGTGAGCAGCTCTTCCTCGTCCTGCGTTTCGCGGACTGATGACGCTTGCGCTGAATCTGCCCGTTCCCCAAGAAGTTCAGACGGCTCTATGACCTCGCCCTTCTGAAGAAGCACTGCCCGCTCAAGGATGTTCCTCAGTTCCCGAACGTTCCCGGGCCAGTCATATTTCATGAGCTGTACCAGATCGCGGTCAGGAACTTCAAGGCTGCGCCCTGTAATGGTCTTGAGCAGGTGGGAACACAGCGCGGGGATGTCGCCCCTTCTGTCCCGGAGCGGTGGGAGGTGGATGAGGATCACGCTCAAGCGGTAATACAGGTCCTTGCGAAAGGACTTGCCGAGCGTGTGTTCCAGTTCATGGTTCGTGGCGGCCATGATGCGGACATTGACCGGCTTAGTCATGGTCCCGCCGAGCCTGCGGATGGCCCTGTCTTCGATCGCGCTCAACAGCTTCGACTGGATGTGCATGGGCATCTCCCCGATCTCATCAAGGAACAGGGTCCCGCCTTCGGCCATTTCGAAGAGTCCCTTTTTCGCGTTCACGGCGCCGGTGAAAGCCCCCTTCTCGTATCCAAAAAGCTCGGCCTCGATCAGGTTTTCCGGCAGCGATGCACAGTTGATGCTGATGAACGGGGCCTTGTCCGCTTTGCTCTTGTAATGGACGGATTTTGCCACGACGTTCTTCCCGGTGCCGGTCTCTCCGGTGATAAGCACGGGGGAGTCCGTGAACGCCGCGATCTCGATGAGCTGCAGGACATCGGCAATGCCCTGACCGCCGATGATGACCACGTCTTCCTTTTCATGTTTGCGCTGGTAGACCATGACCTGCTCGACCTGTTCAAGTTCCAGGGTCCGGAGCGCCTGCTTCACGGCCAGTGCGAGCTCCTCGAGGTCGTAGGGCTTCGAGAGATAGTCATGAGCGCCCGACCGGATCGCCTTCACTGCGTTCTCGAAGCTGGGAAACGCTGTGGAGAAGATGATCTTTGTCTGATCATTGAACTTCAGGATGTCCGGACCGAGAGTGTACCCTTCACCGTCAGGAAGCCGCTGGTCAAGCACGACCACATCGACCTTCCTGAGCGAACAGAGGGTCAGTCCGTCCGCTGCTTTTTGGGCCAGCAGCACCTCCAGGGCATCACTGGACAAGTAGTCCCTCACCGCCTCGCCGAACACGCGGTCGTCATCAATGACCAGAAGCGTTTTTTTCACCTTACGATCCTTCATCCGTCCCCCCTGGAATGACTATGTCCACCACGGTGCCGACATCCACTTTGCTCTCGATCCCGATAGTGCCGTTCATCCTGGCCAGCATTTTCTTCACGATGACGAGGCCGAGCCCTGTCCCGTGCGGCTTGGTGGTATAGAACGGCTTGAAAATGTCCTTCATTTTTTCCGGGGGGATGCCCATCCCGTTGTCCTGCACGCGGACACGGACCGCGCCGCCCGACCTGGTCACGGTCATGGTGATCTTCAACCGCCGGCCGATGTTCACGGCGTCCGCGGCATTGGTGAAAATGTTCAGCAGCACCTGCTGGAGCGCCCGGGGGTCCGCGTTTACCGTCACCCCGGGATCGAGCGCGGTCTCGAGCGCTATCCCTTTTTTCTCGAAGTCATCCCTGACCAGGGACAGAAAGTTTTCCATGAACGATCCGATGTCCACGTTCTGCAAGTCCTGGGTCTCGTAGAGGTTGTAGCTTTTCAGGGACCTGAGGATGTACTCCACTCGGCCGATCTGCTCCGTCATCCGTGCGAGGTAATCCCTGACGGTCTCGGAAGGCAGCGTATCCAGCTTGGCCCGCAGGATGCCAAGGATCATGTTGATGGAATTGACGGGATTCCCGATCTCGTGCCGCACACCTGCAAATACGGAGCCGATATTGTCCAAAGTGCTGACCGATTCGGCAATGGACTCGAGCCTGAGCTTCTCGCTTACGTCCCGTTTGAGGTAGACATAATTGATGATCTCCCCGTTCCGGTTCTTGACAGGAGACACCGTGCATTCTTCAAAGTACAGGTTTCCGTTCTTTTTCCTGTTCACGAGCTTACCGTTCCAGACACCGTCCCGCGCCAGCGCATCCCGGAGGCCCGCATAGTAGTCCACATCATGCTTTCCACTATCGAGAAAATGAAGCGTGCGCCCCAGGGCCTCCTCCCTGGTATAACCCGTGATCAGTTCGAATGCGGGGTTGACGTATTGGATGGATCCCGACGCCGAGTCGGTTATCACGACCGCTTCGACAGTGGCCTCCACCGCCGAGGCCAATCTCGCATGTTCCTCTTCCGCCTGTTTGCGCTCGCTTATGTCGCGGATCACCGCCACCAGATAGTCCTGCTTCTCATGGACAAGATACTTAACGCCCACCTCGACCGGGAACGCGCTCCCGTCCCGGCGCTTCATCCTGTCCTCCACGAGCAGGAACCCTTTTTTCCGCACCGCCGCAACATGCTCGGTCCAGTGGTCGATATTGACCTGACGCTCTGCAAGGTCCGTCACCTTCATTTTCAGCAGCTCGTTCCGCGAATATCCCGTGCTGGCGCAGGCTGCATCGTTGAGTTCCAGGATGGCACTCGATCCCGGGTCCGCGACATAGAAGGCATCAGACGATTGGTTGATCAGATCGACGAACAGGCTCAGCCGCTCCTCGCTCTGTTTAAGGCTCCTGAACAGGAGGCTGGAAGGGTCCACCACACCGGTAACGACAACCGCCCGGTAGATGAGATAGGTGGCGAGCAGTTCGAAGAAATGACCGGCCAAGCTCTCATGACCGGCCACACTGACATACTGTGTATAGGCCAGGGCGGAGAGCAGGGATGCCGCTATCGAACCGCTCACCAGGAGATGCACGCTGCGTTCGAATGCATCCCTCGCTCGATACAGCAGGACGAGAGCAACGAGCAGGAGGGCGGCTATGGCGAATTCGCTGTTGATCATGAACAGGGTCATGCCCGCGCCCTCTTTGTAGCAGTGCGGGAACCATCCGGTTACGACGCCATGGACCAGCAGGAACGTGAACAGGCCGTAGGCGCCGATCGTCAGGCCCGTGTGAAGCTGTCTCTTGATAAAGAGCAGGGCCAGGAGAAAGGAGATGCTCAGCATGTACCGATAGGCTATCCAGAACTGCATCGAGCGATCGGCATCCGGGGCCGGAAAAATCGATATACCAGTGAAGGCAAGGGAATGGGCAAGGATCAGGATGCCGGAAGACAGGAAAGCGATGCCGATGAAAAGCAGATACCCGTTGTCCTGGACATGGCGCGTATTCCATGCAAGGACGAACACAAGCAAGGCCACCAGCGCGGTGGTCAGTTCCACCAGGTTGTGGAAGAGAAGAAAGCTGTACCGGCTGCTCGCGTACAGTCCGCAAAGGACCAGGACCACCTTCAATGCGGAGGGTCCGTACTTTGACAGCGTATGTTGGTAGGATGATCGGCCCATGCAGTCTGATAATTACTATAAACGAAAAGCCGGTTCGAAAGCAACAGGTTTGAGGATGCCGATGCCGGTTGCGCGTCGAGTCCGGGGAATCTGCAAGGAAGTCAGGGGAGATTAGGGCATTGGTTGCTGCCGCTTCAGGTTCGGTCCAAATAGACCCATCCGTCTCCTGTTACAGTTCGGTGTGATTTCGTTTCCTCATACACACCGGTGGGACGTGAACCCGCAAGAGAATCAGTTGTTACTGCGAACGATGTTAAACCTGTTTGACAATACCCGTGTTTCTGGTTAACATAAGAACGGAGCGCACATTGATGCATTCTTACAGTTCAAGACGGAACATTACTCATGCTTAAAAAAATCACCACCACCCTCATCCTGCTCTTCTGGTTCGTCATGCTCGGCCTCCTGATCGACAGGACCTATATCCGCCCCTCTTCGGTGATCGCCCTGGATGTGATAACGGAAGAAGGCGTGCGTGCGAGCAACGAATGGTTCGGCATCTACCAGCAGGGCAGAAATGTCGGCTATGCGCACACACAGACCATCCCCGAAGCGGAAACCTATCACCTCTTTGAGGAATCGGAGATGGAGATCCTGGCTCTCGGCTCTGTGCAGCGCGTCAGGACGGTCATCAACAGCTACACCACCAGAAACTTCCTGCTCAAGTATTTCGATTTCACGATGCAGTCCGATCTGACCACGATGAAGATCAAAGGCGCGGTGCTCAAGAATAAGCTTGTCCTCGATATCGAAACGGGCGGCCAGACGCGGACCGAGAAGATCCAGCTCGCCCGTCCACCCTACCTCTCGCCGAACATCAAACCGGCCATTCTGCTTCTGGGGCTGGAAACAGGAAAAACATACCGGTTTCCCCTTTTCAATCCCGCTACCATGAGCACCGAGGAAGCGACCATTTCCATTGAGTCAAAAGAACGCATCAAGATCGGCAGGACCGAGCAGACCATTTACAAACTGAAAGAATCGTTTCAGGGCATGGAGACCACATCGTGGGTCTCGCAGGATGGCGTGACGATCAAGGAAGAGAGTGCCCTGGGCTATATGCTGCTGAACGAGAGCAGAACGAACGCAATGAAGCGCGACAAGGGCGGCCCGGTTATCGATATTCTCTCGCTTACGATGATACCTGCGGACCCGATAAAAGGGTCTTCACAGGTTACCTATCTGCGTGCCAGGCTGAAAGGCGTTCCGCTGCAAGGCTTCCAGCTGGACAACGATCGCCAGACGCTCAAGGAGGATGTGATAGAGATCCGCAAGGAAGACCATCCAGCGGCATATCGCCTGCCCTATTCCGGAAAGGAACTGGCTGACTATCTGCTGCCGAATGCGTTGATCCAAAGCGATGACAAAAAGATCATGGAACAAACCGCAAGGATCCTGTCAGGCGAAAAGAACGCCTATGAGGCCGCGAAAAAGCTGAACGATTGGGTCTACAATGCATTAACAAAAAAGCCTGTCGTCAGCATCCCGAGCGCACTCGAAGTCCTGAACCAGCGCGAAGGGGACTGCAACGAGCACACCGCGCTGTTTACCGCGCTGGCCCGTGCTGCCGGCATCCCGACACGCATGGCGGCCGGCATCGTGTATGTGGAGAATGGTTTCTATTACCATGCCTGGCCCGAGGTATGGGTCGGCACCTGGATGGCCGTTGACCCCACCTTCAACCAGTTCCCTGCTGACGCAACGCATATCCGCTTTGCCACGGGAAACCTTGACCGGCAATCTGATATAATCAAGCTGGTCGGGAAGCTGAAGGTGGAGGTGCTGGAGTACAAGTAAAGAACACGCAGAGAGCATAGGGCAACGGGTTTAAACGCTATGCACCATGCGCTCTGCCCATGGCTGAACAGAACCTATGATCAAACTCATCAACCTCACCAAGAAATACGGCAAGCTCACTGCCGTGAACAAGATCAACCTCGAAGTGGCGCGGGGCGAGATCTTCGGTTTCCTCGGCCCGAACGGCGCAGGCAAGACCACGACCATCAAGATGATGGCGGGTCTGCTCCAGCCTACGAATGGCAGCATCCTCATCGGCGGCTACGATATTCAGAAGGAGCCCCTCAAGGCAAAGTTCATCACCGGCTTCATACCGGACAGGCCGTTCCTGTATGAAAAGCTCACGGCAACCGAATTCATGCATTTCGTGGCCGAGCTGTATGAGATGAAGGACTCGAGCAAGCGCGTGAGTGAGCTCCTCGATCTGTTCGGACTGCCTGAGTGGGCCAACGAGCTGATCGAGAACTTCTCGCACGGCATGAAACAGCGCCTCGTCATGGCTGCGGCCTTGCTGCATGACCCGAAAATCCTGGTCGTGGACGAGCCCATGGTCGGCCTGGACCCGCGCGGCGCCCGACTCGTAAAGGACATCTTCAAGGACCTCGCTGCAAAGGGCGTCACCGTGTTCATGTCCACGCACACGCTCGAGATCGTGGAGCAGATGTGCACGCGCGTAGCCATCATCAATAAAGGCGATATCATCGCCGAAGGCAGTGTCGAAGACCTCGGCCGAATGGCGCTCATGCCCGAAAGCCATCTGGAACCGATCTTCCTGAAGCTGACCGGAGGGGATGAGACGATTTAAACGGGACGATCTGGAACGAAAACTTCGGGACTGCGAAGGCGCGATGATCGCGAAAGACTGCCAAGAACGAATCAGGTTTTATAACCGAATAGTTGATATTCCCTCAGCGTTCTTCGCGTCTTCGCGGTAAAATTCTTTTTATCTGACCCGAACAGTTACTTTAAGACATATGAGATTCACACAAATTTGTGCTCATTCATAGCTAAAGCTCTGTACAGAATACTATGCTCCTGCTCCTCACCCCTCGATATTATGCCATAAAGAACCGGCTCACCCGCCTCGCTCCCGGTGACGGGCTGAAAACCGCTGTTCTCGGCCTGCTCGGCCTGGGCTTCTGGGCCTTCATGTACGGCATATCGTTCAAGGTCCTCACCTACTTCCGGACCATCGAAGGCCTGGGCGACCTGCTCGCGCTCCGGCTGCTGTCGATGGTCCTGCTGACGTTCTTCTCGATCCTCCTGTTCAGCAACATCGTCACGTCGCTGTCCACCTTCTACCTGTCAGGGGAACTCGAAATTCTGCACTCCGTACCGATAAGGACCGAGAACATCTTTCGCGCAAAGTTCATCGAGACGATCGTTGACTCATCATGGATGACGCTCATCTACGGCCTGCCGGTCTTCATTGCGTACGGCATGGCATTCAAGGCCTCGGTCTTCTACTTCCTCGGCCTTGTGCTCACCATCATCCCTTTTTTGATCATCCCCGCCGGGATCGGCATCGTGGTGACCATGCTGCTCGTGAACGCCTTCCCGGCCCGCAGGGCCAAGGACGTCCTGGTGCTCCTGAGCCTTGTGTTCTTCATGGTCCTGTACATCCTGCTGCGCATGCTCAAACCCGAGAAGCTCGTTGACCCCGATACGTTTCCGTCCCTCGTCCAGTACCTGACTGCCCTGCGTGCGCCCGTCTCGCCCCTGCTGCCGAGCTTCTGGGCCACGGAAACCCTCTCCCCCCTGCTCCGCCGGATCAAGGGTGATTCGGTTTTTTATCTGCTCATGCTCTGGAGCACCGCCGGCGCAGGCATCGTGATCGGGGAGTGGGTCTGCGGAAAGATCTACACCACCGGATGGTCGCGTTCGCAGGAGGGGAAAAAATCGCCGATCTCGCGCTCGCGCATGGCGGATGCGTTCTTCCGCTTCGTATCCCTGCCGTTCCGGGGAAAGATGCGCGCCATTGTAGTAAAGGACGTGAGGCTTTTTTTCCGCGACACGTCACAATGGTCCCAGCTCTTCCTCATCTTCGCGCTCATGGTCGTGTACATTTACAGCTTCAAGCTTCTGCCCCTGGAGCGCGCGGCCATGCCGAGTTTCTTTCTCCAGAATTTGATCTCCTTCCTGAACCTCGGTATGGTGGGGTTCGTGACCGCCTCGGTCGCCATACGGTTCGTGTTCCCCGCCGTGAGCCTCGAGGGAGCATCGTTCTGGATCATCCGGTCTGCTCCGCTGTCGGTCAGGCATTTCCTCTGGGCGAAGTTCTGGAGCAGCCTCCTGCCGCTCCTGGTGCTTTCAGAGATATTGATCGTGCTCTCGAACACCCTGCTCAAGGTCACGCCCTTCATGATGTGGCTGGGCATCGCCACGGTCTTTGTGATGACATTTGGCATCACCGCCCTCGGCGTAGGCCTTGGCGCGGTATTCCCCAAGTTCAAGCACGAGAACGTGGCACAGATCCCGACGGGTTTCGGCGGCATCGTGTACATGCTGTTGACCATGCTGTTCATCGGCATCGTGATCTTGCTCGAGGCCTGGCCGGTGTACAAGATATTCATGGCCCAGACCGTTGGTTTCAACCTCTCGATCACGGGATGGATATCCATTGCCATTTCGATCGTCGCGGTCCTGGCCGTCAATGTTCTAGCGCTCTTTTTACCCATGAAGATCGGTCTTGAACGACTGAAACAACGCGAAATATAGGTTTTCCACAACCACAATATATTGTGCCTTCCCGAGAAACCAATACCTTACCTTGTTATTTTTCCCTTTACAAACCCCATTTCATATGATATAAACGTGGTAACAAATGGTTTAATAAATCTTCCACCCGTCTATTTTCATGAGGAGACCTATGCAGCTTAAAACCCTTGAAATGATCGGTTTTAAATCCTTCTCAGACAAGACAGTAGTTGCGTTCCAGCCGGGCATCACCGCCGTGGTTGGCCCCAACGGCTGCGGCAAGAGCAACATCTCGGACGCCATCCGCTGGGTGCTCGGTGAACAGAGCGCCAAGCATCTTCGCGGCGACAAGATGGAGGATGTGATCTTCAACGGAAGCGAGAGCCGAAAACCTCTCGGCATGGCCGAGGTCACGCTCAGGCTCACGAACGTCAGAGGGACCTTTACCTCCTCCGAGTTCGGCCACTATCAAGAGATCGAGATCACCCGCCGCCTCTACCGCTCCGGCGAAAGCGAATACCTCATCAACAAGATCCCCTGCCGCCTCAAGGACATCCGCGATCTCATGATGGACGCCGGTGTAGGCGCGAGGATCCACGCCATCATTGAGCAGGACAAAGTGGACCAGATCCTCTCCTCCAAGCCCCAGGACCGCAGGTTCCTGTTCGAGGAGGTGGCCGGGGTGATGAAATACAAGGCCCGCCGCCAGGAGGCGCTCTCCAAGCTCGAATCGACCAACCAAAACCTGCTCCGGGTGAATGACATCATCATCGAGGTCAAACGCCAGGTCAACTCCCTCGACCGGCAGGCCAGGAAAGCCGAGCGGTATCAAAAGCTCCGCGCGGAGATGAAGGACCTTGACTTCCGTTTGGCCGCCGTCGAGTACTCGGGCCTCGGGACCGAGTGGACCGCGTCTTCCGAGGAATTTAAAAAACTGGAAGATGAAGTAACTGCGCTCCACGCCTCCCTGGGCAGGATCGAGTCCGCCATCGAAGAGACCCGGGCCGATGCCCTGTCCGCGGAGCATGAACTGGGTGCGCTCCAGCACAAGATCCACGAGACCGAGACCGCGCTCAGCCGCGACGAGCATCGTGTGGAGATGTCCAGGTCACAGATCGCGTCGCTTATCGAACAGCGCAGCCGCGACCAGGCCGACATGGAGTACCTGAAGCAGGAGACCGAGCGGGTGACCGGGCAAAAGGTCCAGCACGATGACGAGTCCGCGGTGCTGGGTACCTCGATAAACGAAAAGAACGCCGTTCTGAGCGACAGGAACGCGGACCTGGAATCCCTCTCCCGGGCGCTCACGGAACAGGAACTCTCGCTCGAGGATACCAGGGCCGGGATCCTGAATGCCATGACGGCCTCGGCCACCGAGAAATCCAGGATCGTAAACCTTGAATCACGGATCTCGCAGATCGCCGAACAAGACGCTCGCGACTCTTCGGAAAAGAAGGACCTGGAGCAGAGGCTCGCTGAGTTCAGGTCCCGTCTCGCGGGAAAGGAACGTGAGATCGAGGAGCTGGCTGCCCGGAAGAATGAGGCCCAGGAAGAGCGTATGGACGTGGCCGCCCGGCTGGAGCAGGCGCTCGCGAAGAAGAAAACGTTCGAAGCAGAACTGAATGAGAACAAGAACAGGCTCGCTGGCCAGCGGGCGCGCCTCCGCTCCCTGCTCGAACTTGAACAGAGCCTTGAGGGTTACCAGAAGGGCGTACGGACCGTCATGTCCGCCCGCAAGGAAGCATCCTCGGTTGAAAACCTCGGGACCATCCACGGGCTCGTGGCCGACATGATCGAGACCGAACCGAAGTATGAGGTCGCGATCGAGGCTGTGCTTGGCGACCGGCTCCAGTATGTTGTCGTGGACTCCCAGACCGATTCGCTCAAGGCCATCGACTACCTCAAGGCGAAAAGCGGCGGCAGGAGCACCTTTGTGCCCAAAACGACCCGCGAGGTAAAATCAGAACCCTATGTAAAGAACGGCCATGCCGGCGTCATCGGATCGGCCTTGAACATCGTGCGTTACAAGGACGCGTACAGCAGCGTTGCTCAATATCTGCTCGGTGATGTGGTCGTCGTTGACACGATGGACACCGCCCTCTACTTGTGGCAAAAGAACGGCTTCGACAAGACCGTCGTCACCCTGTCAGGGGAGATCGTGGACCCCTGGGGCGCGGTCACCGGAGGCACCGTCGAGGCGACCGGTACCGGGATGCTTACCAAGCGCCGCGAGATCAAGGACCTTGAGCACGAGCTGGCGGAACTCGGGACCCGGATCGTCGTGCTCGAAGCTGAGCTGATTTCCGTCGAGGCATCGATCGCGTCGGATACCCGGATCGAGTCTGAGCTCTCCCAGCAGATCCACCGCATGGAGCTCGAGTTCGTGAACTGCGAAAAGGACTGCACGACCATCAGGGACGACATCGGCCGCGCATCAGACCGCATCCGGACACTCGATGCCGAGGCAGCAGAACGTGCAACCTTGCGGCTGGAGCTGAACAGCGGAATTGAACGGTCGACGGAAGCGCTCCGAAACCTCGAGACCGGCCATTCGAACGCCCAGGCGAACATCGAGGCGATCCAGGCTGAACTTTTCCGCAAGAAGGAAGGGCTTGATGCGGCACGCTCCGCGATCACCGAGCTCAAAATGGAACTCACCTCGCTCCAGGAAAAACAGGCCGCGGCTGCCAGGAACATCGCAGCGCTCGTCCGGACGGAAACGGAACTGAATGAACGACTTGCGAAGCGCGAGGCTGAGATCACCGGCATCGCCGCGAAACTCATTGAACTCGAATCCGCCATAACGGACGCGGAGACCGAGATCAGGCAGCTTATCGAGGTGCTCGAAGCGGAACGCCGGGTCCTTGTTTTGAAGCAGGAATCTCACTCAGCAAAAACCCAGGCCCTCCATGCCGCCGAGGAGCAGGCCCGGGATAAGCGCCACGACATCGAGGCCGCTCAGAAAAGGCTTTCGGCCAATGAGGTCAAACGCACCGAGCTCCGCATGAGGATCGAGCACCTGAAGGACACCATCTGGAACACCTATCACACCGAGCTCGATATCGTGGTCCAGGAACTTGGTCAGTTCGAGATCGATCGGGAAGAATCGAAGGCACAGGTCGAGGACCTGCGCCAGAAGATCGACCAGATGGGCCCCATCAACGTGGACGCGCTCCAGGAATACAACGAGTTGAAGGAACGGTACGACATCCTGAGCGCGCAGCAGAGCGATATCAACGAGTCCGTAAGCAACCTCAAGGCCACCATCGCGAAGCTTGACGGCGAGACGAGGGAGCTCTTCAGTGAGGCCTTCAATGCCATTCAGGAAAAATTCAAGGAAGTCTTTGCCCTCCTGTTCGAGGGAGGCAGGGCCGAGCTCGTCCTCCTCGATGAATCGAACATCCTCGAGTCGGGCATCGAGATCATTGCCCAGCCCCGGGGCAAAAAATTCCAGAGCATCACGCTGCTTTCGGGCGGCGAGCGGGCTCTGACGGCCATTGCCCTGCTCTTCGCGGCCTTCCTGGTCAAACCGAGCCCCTTCTGCATGCTCGACGAGGTCGACGCGCCGCTCGATGAGGCGAACGTAACGCGCTTCACCCGCCTTATTCGGGAGATGAGCAGCCGTTCACAGTTCATCACCATTACACACAACAAGAGGACCATGGAGATGGCCGACGCCCTCTACGGCATCACCATGGAAGAACCGGGCTGTTCCCGCGTGGTCTCGGTCCAGCTCCGCGAACCCGTCATGGCGTAAATTAATGCAGGGTCCAGGGTTCGGGGTGCAGGGTTCGTGTTCAGAGTAACGTACTTTATTTTAGGTTATATCTCCTTACCCCTGACTACTGTCCCCTGACCCCTGTACCCTGTCTCATGAACTTTCAACGTCCCCTTCATCGGGCACCATGGTATTCTCCTGTCTATGTTCAGTCCCCTCCGTTCGATAATTTGAAACACTACAGCAGCAATTTGCCTTCTGCTCCTGTGCATTTCCCTGCCGGCATTTCCCTCAACTACAAATGCAGAAACGCCGGGGGTTGAACAGCATCACGACTTGAATTCGCCCCTGGAAGGGTTCCAGCGGTTCAAGTTCGTGCTCGAGCCCGATGCCTACTATACAGACCTTGATCTAATCATCGCGCTTACCACTGCGCTAATCCTTCCTCTCGGAGAGATGACCGGATCGGAGATATACAGGATACTGCTCCTTCGTGCGGCACTCCTTCCGCAGTTTCTTGTGATCGAAGCAAACGTCAATCCTACACCGTATTTCGGGACCAACGTGAAGAACCTGACCACTCAGAAAAATATCGGATTTGGATACACTTTTAACATGGACCGTCGCACCCTAGCTCCATACTTCACTATTTCACCCTTCACAAGAAATAGCCTGTTGAGAACAAGCAGATGGCCTTTTCGCTTGCAGCCGGTTTTGTGGGGGCATCAATAACAATAAGGAAATATACAGGCGCGCTTGCAGCAGGCAGGGAGTAAGACGATTTTCAGTTCATTCTCCGTCCGAAAATCGAGTTTTGAGGATATTGACACAGGGGAGGGGCAAAGCATTATCAACGGTACATGTGTTCGTGTTGCCAGCGCCTGCCGCTGGTATTAGTTGTATTTGGTGTAAACCGCAGGGGAACTCGGAGGTCAGTCGTGCCGGGATTGCTCACCCGAGCACGGACTAGTGCATCGTCACCGCGTCATGCGTTGATGACCTTCATGAAGAAAGAACCCGATCCGATGATGAGCGGCAAAAATGTGGCGTCCTGGTACGTGATGGCGATCTCCCCGGCTCTCCTTCTGAACAACCGACCCTCGTCTGAGTGGGCATCAACCAGCTCCAGGAAAGGCAGCAGCTCTTCTGAATTTCCCGTCAGTACACCCATGGTCATCGGCATCGCGCGCCCTGCGTTACTTCACTGCATTTCCCGCAGCCGGTTCCGGTGCCGGTTTAATCACCTGCACCTTGCCCATGGCTTCTACGCCCCAGGTCGTGCCGCCAAGCTTATCTTGCGCCAGTTTGTATTTCTTCTCCGACTCGGACACGTTGCCGGTAGTCTCATAGAGCCTCGCGAGCTCTATCGTGGCAACTCCCGGGCCTCCGAGGGCCTCCGCTTGCTCGAATGCCTTAATGGCCTCGGCCTGCTTGCCGAGTGTGCTGTAGACATAACCCATGCGCTGATACACCAGCCCGAGCAGAATTTTCTCACCCGCATATTTACCGACAAATAACTGATATTCCTTGATGGCCTCGTCCGGTTGACCAAGGGCCGCGAGACAGTTGCCAACGTAGTATTGCGCGATCGCAGCGCTCATGGTCCTGGAATATTTCTTCTGGACTCCGCGGAAGAGTTCGAGCGCTTTTCCGTAATCCGGGGTAGACTCGCCGGACAAGCTGTAGGCTTCATAGGCGGAGGCAAGAAGCGGCGAGGCCTGCCGCTCATCCGCGACCCGCATGATCGAATATCCTCCGGCGATCACGAGCAGTGCAAGGAGCACTGACGCAACAATGAGAACCTCTTTTTTGTAGGTCGACAGGATATTGGTGGCTTTGTGCGTGATGGTCGCGATCTGCTGTTCCTGCGTCTGTTTTGTGACCTTTGCTTTTTTCTTGATCGTCAGCATCTATAAAACCTCCCCTATGATTAAACTTCGGATCTCTGAACTTGGAATGACGGCTCCACATCATTGTCAGCCGGTTCTGCGTTACTGTTGCTTTTTAAAAGCCGCGCCCGCTTTCGCAGCCAGACTCCTGGAATTCTGCAGAATGGCCGCAACCGCGGCCGTGTTCAGGCCCGCTCCAAGAAGAATGGTATGGGCAAACTCGTCGGTGATCAGGTCTCCCGGCTCGTGGGTGTCGGTATCGATCACGAGTTTGGCGCCCGTCTCACCTGCTATCTTTGCAACATGTCCGTTCGACAGGCTGTGTCCCTTGCGCGCGGTGATCTCCAGATGGACCCCGTTTTTGACCGCCAGCTCGGCTTCCTCTTTGGTGATCATGCCCGGGTGCGCGAGGATGTCCACCCGCGCCTCGATCGCCGCCCGGTTCGTTCCCGGGTGGACGGGTTCGACGAGCGTTTCGCCGTGGGCGACCACGATCACTGCTCCGAGCGAACGGGCCCGCTCGGTTAGTTCGGCAAAGGTCTCCGGCGGAATGTGCGTAAGTTCGATCCCCGGCAGTGCCGTGATCTTCCAGCGACGGTTGAGTTCCCTGCACGCCGCGGCCACACGCGGGATGGTAAAGTCCAGGTTCGAGGCATCGGCGTGGTCCGTGATCGCGATCACCTCGTAGCCTTTCATGACCGCGCGTCGCACCAGTTCCGACGGCACGAGCACGCCGTCACTGAATAGAGAATGAGTATGAAGATCGATCATGGCAGCTCCTTATAAATTTTCATCGCCGCGCAATGTCAGGCGGGAAAACACAGCATTATCGTTTCTTCCCCTGATAACTTCCCCGCTGTTCCATGAAAGTATCAAGGTCGCGCAGCAGTTCGCTGCGTGTCTTGTTCCAGACCGGCGCGATCAGGATCTCGTCGGGAGCTGCAGCGAAAAGCCGCTGCAGCACAATATCCGGGGAGAGCCGTTCCAGAAAATCCGCCAGCATCTCGATGTATTCATGATATCCGAACGTAGCAAAAGGCTTTTTTGCATAAAGCTCCGCAAGCGCCGTCTCTTTCACCACCTGAAGCTGATGGACCTTGAGGAACTCGATCGGCAGATCGGAGATCACGTCCGCCATGTCGAGCATCTCTTTCCGCGTCTCCGTCGGGAAGCCGAGAATAAGGTGCGCCCCGACATGGATGCCCCGGCCAATGGTCAGGGCAAGCGCGTTCTTAAAACACGCGAAGTCATGGCCCCGGTTGATGAAGGCAAGCGTTGTATCATAGATCGATTGGAGCCCGTATTCCACCAAAATAAAATGGTCGCGGCTGAGCGTTGCAAGAAGCGCGATCTTTTCCGCGTCAACGCAATCCGGCCGTGTGCCGATGGCAAGGCCGACAACGCCGGGATTGTCGAGTGCCTCCCGGTAGAGCCGTTCGAGGACCTCAACGGAAGCGTAGGTGTTCGTATAAGGCTGGAAGTAGACAATGAACCGCTCTGCGCCGTAACGTGATCGGAGATAGGGGACCCCCTTCTCGATCTGGTCGCGCAGCGATGCCGTGCTGGTGCACGCCGAGGGGCGGAAACTGTCGTTGTTGCAGTAAATACACCCGCCGGTCGCAAGCGAACCGTCGCGGTTCGGGCAGGTAAAACCAGCGTCCACGTTGACCTTATAGACAGGCCGGCCGTATAGATCCTTCATATACTGGCCAAAGGCACTATAGCGTCTTGTCGCGGTCTTTTTATCTGATGGTGTTGCTAATTTCATTTGACTTGCTCGAGAGTTATTCTGTAAACCTTCGCGGATTTTTACGATGGGACAATATACCAGATGCGTGGAGAAAAATCCAGAAAGGATTTGACCTCAGGGGGCCGCTGAAGAGCAGCGCCGGCGGACAGAAACATCAAAAAACCATCGCTTCGCCCGTCAAAAGCATCCAAGTTTACACAATGATCCGCTCAACAGACTGCAGGAATTCTTCTGCGATCGGCAGCAGTTGTTCAATATCCTCCGGAGTGGCTTTCTTCTTTCCTTCACAGTCACAGGCAGGCCGAAGGTCGAAGGCCTTGCGGGCCGCCACCAGGAACCGCAGCTCAACATCGCCTTTTTGAACAAATTCGGCATCAAAGAGCGAGATCGCCGTGCTTTGCATGGGTGCCGTCATTCCTCGTGACTGGAGCAGCCCGAGTATGGGATAGAGAAACGCGTAGTAGAGGCTGTTCATCACAAAGTTCACCTCAGCGTCATGTACCAGGAGTGCCTTTGCCTCTTCCAGGGATTCCCTCGCCTGCTTCAGCCTGTCCTGGATCACCTTATTTTTATTGTTCGTCATGATAACGATCCATCGTGCGTGTTAGATACTCACCCCTACACTGAACGTTGAACCATTTTTTCTCTTTCTATCTCGTCCAGATCGCTGTCCTGCCAAGCAACGAAATGCCGATGAACCCGCGCATATTGAGCTGGTTCGGCGAGACCAGGGTCATCTTGCCGCTGTAGGTCTTGCCGTTCTTCGGGTCATAGACCTTGCCATCGGCCCATTTGTTCTCGCCTGCATGGACAAAGTCACGAATGATGGCAAGCCCCAGACGCGGTGTCTTCCTGAGGTCCGGATCAGGGTTCTTGTTGTCGAGCTTCGGCGTGCCGGGGACGCCTTCCTCGGAACCTTCCGGATAGTTCGGTTCTTTGAGCCAGACGATCTTGCCGCAGTATTTCTCTCCGCACTTGAACAGTTCGATCTTCGCGGTTTTCTCTTGATTGTCCCAGACTCCCAGGATATCATCGGCTCCCGCATAAACCACTATCGGCGACAAAAGGATAAGGCTCATCAGAACGTGCATAATAAGTTTATTCATCATGGTGTGCTCCTCTCGCGGATTATCTTATTTCAACTCAGCAGTGACTTCACGGTCTTCATATTACGCGGGTCGTCTTCTTCCGTTTCCTTCGGCGTTTCCATGATCTTCGGCACCTCTTTGAACGCGGGGTGATTGAGCAAGGCCTTAAAGCCGTCAAGGCCGATCTTGCCTTCACCGATATGCCAATGCCGGTCGACACGCGAGTTGAAATCGCGAAGACAGTCATTGAGATGCATGCCTTTCAGCCGCTCGATGCCGACCGTGGTCTTTATCTTCTTTGCCAACGCTTCTACTCCCGCCCTGGTACGAATGTCATACCCGGCGGCAAAACCATGACAGGTATCGTAGCAGATGCCGATACGGGAAGGGTCTTTGAGTCTGGAGATCACTTCCTGGACCTGTCCCAGCTCGTAGCCGATATCGCCTTTTTCTCCAGCAGTGTTTTCGAGCAGGATCATGGCCTTCGGTGGATGAAGCTTCATGGCCATGTTCAAGGCTTCTGATACGCGATCGATCATCCATTGCGGTTCCTGTCCGCTTGCCGAGCCAAGGTGCGTCACCAGATATTCCGCGCCGAGCGCCTCGGTGCGCTCTAGGTCAATAACGAATTGCTCTATAGATTTCTCGTACAGATCAGGCTTTGACGACGCGAGGTTGATGAGATAGTTGGTGTGCACGAAGACGGGGGCAATATCGTAACTCTGCTGAAGCTTTTTGAATTCCGCTACATCGGTTTTGTCGAGAGGCTTCACCGTCCACCCGCGGGGATTGCGGCTGAAGATCTGCATGCAGGTGCAGCCGAGCTCGAAGGCACGTTGGACGGAAAGGGAAAAGCCGCCGGAGATGGAGACGTGAAAGCCGATGCGCATAAGATCCTTTTTTACCACAGAGGTCACCGAGATCACCGAGAATATCTAACAGTATGTAAGCTGCGAATTAATAAAAAGCAGCTAACTTAAATCATCCCTGGTTCCCCTCACCCCAGCCCTCTCCCTCAGGGGGCGAGGGTGTCATCACTAGCGTGATGAGAGAAAACAGTTGCAGGCGAACTATCAGAGCAATTGAGGACTAACTGCTACGTATCAGCTTGTTGAATGCGTCCTCATCAATAATCTTGACTCCAAGGGCCTTCGCCTTTTTCAGCTTGCTCCCCGCCTCATCGCCCGCAAGCACATAGCTCGTCTTTTTTGAGACCGAACCCGCGGCATGTCCGCCGAGACGCTCGACAAGTTCTTCAATCTCATTTCGAGGTCTTGAGAGCGTACCGGTAACCACGATGGTAAGTCCATCAAGCGGACCCCGCTCTTTCTTCGTAGCTGTTTCATAGTCGGGATTCGATATCTTCACTCCCAGCTTCTTCAGCGTGTCCAGGGTCTTCAGGTTTTCCTTATCGCTGAAAAAGCCCGAGATCGATTCGGCAAGCTTTTCTCCCATCTGTTTGATCTCGATGATATGCCCGGGCTTTACGTGGTACAGGTCTTCTATCTTCTGATAGTGCCGTGCCAGCTGTTTGGCGGCATATTCTCCGACATGAAGGATACCGAGCGCAAAGAGGAAACGGCTGAGCGTGGTCTTCTTGCTCGTTTCTATCGCATCGATCAGGTTCCGGGCGGACTTTTCAGCGAACCGGGGGAGTGCAAGCAGTTGTTCTGTCTTGAGCTTATAGAGATCGGCAAAGTGCTTTATGAGACCCTTATTAAACAGAAGCTCGACGTTCTTTTCACCAAGTCCCTCGATGTCCATGGCTCCCCGTGAAGCATAGTGCATGATGCGTTCAAGGACCTGTGCTGAACAGTTCAGGCCGATGCATCTGAATGCCACTTCTCCCTCTTCGCGCGCAACTTGTGAACCACAAACAGGACATTGCTTCGGCGGCGGGAAAGGCTTCTCCTCACCAGTTCTTTTTTCTTTGATGACCGCCACCACATGGGGGATCACATCCCCTGCCCGCTCCACAACAACCGTATCGTGTATGCGGATATCTTTGCGCTCGATCTCGTCCCAGTTGTGCAGTGTGGAGCGCGAAACAGTGACCCCGCCGATTTTTACCGGCTTCATGATCGCCACCGGGGTTATGGCCCCGGTCCTGCCGACAGATGCAATAATGTCCTCGATGACCGTGGTCCCCTGATGGGCCGGGAATTTAAAAGCAATAGCCCATCGCGGCTCGCGTGTTTTAATGCCCAGCTCTTTCTGCAGATCGAAAGAATTCACTTTGACGACCGCGCCATCAGTTTCGAAAGAAAACTGTGAACGGCCGACTTCGATCTTTTTGATCGAGTCCAGGACTTTTTCCACCCCAACAACAACATCCAGGATGCCCGGCACCGGGAAATGGGCCTTCCTGAGCCAGGAAACGAAGTCAGACTGACTGTTGAACTCTGCGCCCTTCATAGCGCCGACGCCGTAGCAGGCCATGTGGAGCTTCCTCTGTACGGTAATGGACGAGTCAAGCTGCCTCACAGCACCTGCCGCGGCATTTCTCGGATTCGCAAAAAGAGGTTCGCCGCTTTTTTCCCGTTCCTTGTTCAATTTCTCGAATTCTTCAGTGTCTATATATACCTCGCCGCGGATATCTATCTCATCGGGGATGTCAACGCCTTCGATCTTGAGCGGTATCGCCTTGATGGTCTTGATGTTCGTAGTGACATCCTCGCCTTCATACCCGTCGCCGCGGGTCGATGCGCGCTCAAGGAGTCCCTTTTTGTATGACAGCTCCATCGCTAGGCCATCGTATTTCGGCTCGATGGTATATTCCACTTCGTTGTCTGATTTGAGGAAGCGCTTTACCCGATGGTCGAACTCGCGGACCTCATCGTGCGAGAAGGCATTACCAAGCGACAGCATAGGTTCGGTATGTTTTACTTTTTCAAATTTATCGAGCGGAGGCGCGCCCACGCGCCGGGTGGGAGAATCGGGAAGAACGTACTGATATGTTTCTTCGAGTTCCTTCAGCTGCCGGAACAGTGAATCATATTCAGCATCAGAAATAACAGGAGCATCAAGGACGTGATAACGGTAATTATGATCGTTGAGTTCCTTAACGAGACGTTCGATTTCATTTTTTATGTCAATGGGTATTTTTTTCATGAGGTTCTGCGGATAATTCTATTGTAGATACATTCTAACAGGTCCGACTTGACCGCAGAGTCGCAGAGGGCGCGGAAAAAACCAATTAGAAATAAGATTTTTCTCTGCGTCTCAGCGTCTCCGCGGTGGATATTTTTCTTTTTACGATTGTGTCAATTAAGGCTTCGTCAACATTCTGCCCCGAGGTTTGCACGAGAAACTCAGTGCTCTTAACCTTCCCCCTTCTCCTCCAACTCATAATCCTTGATCTTCGTGAGGAGCGTCTTGTAGCTCACCTGGAGGACCTCTGCGGCGCGGGATTTATTGCCTCCGGTCTGCTTCAGCACCTGCCTGATACGGCGTGACTCGGCGATGCGCGTGGCAGCAGCGGCGATGTCATGGAGAGGACCATCCATCGGCACATGCTCGGCAAGCGCGTCGAGGATGCTCGATTCGCTGATGCCGAGGTCCTGTGGCCGGACAATACCGCCGTCAGCGTAGATGACCGCGCGTTCGATCACGTTCTCAAGCTCGCGTACATTTCCCTTCCACGGCGACTTCATCAGTATGTCCATGGCCTCGTCGGAGATCGTGAGCGGGCCTTTCCGCACCTCGGCCGAATATTTGTTCAGGAAATTCTGCGCAAGCGCGGGGATATCATCCCGGCGTTCCCGGAGCAACGGAATGGTGATGGGGAACACGTTCAAGCGATAAAACAGGTCCTCCCTGAACAACTTTGCTTCCACGGCCTTTCCGATGTCCTTGTTCGTGGCCGCCACGACGCGCACATCGATCTTTATGGGTTTGCCTCCGCCCACGCGTTCGATCACTTGTTCCTGGAGCACGCGAAGCATCTTCGCCTGCAGGGCCAGGTCCATGTCGCCGATCTCGTCAAGGAACACCGTGCCTTTATCCGCCAGTTCGAGCTTGCCGAGCTTCCGCGCGTCCGCACCGGTGAAGGCGCCCCGCTCGTACCCGAACAGTTCGCTCTCCAGCAGCTCACGGGGGATGGCGGCGGAATTGATCGCAATGAACGGAGCGTCTTTTCGGTTGCTCAGAGAATGGATAGCGCGCGCGAAGAGCTCCTTGCCGGTGCCGCTTTCACCATGAATAAGCACAGATGCGTTGGTAGGGGCCACCTTCTGAATCTTGGCCATGATCTCCAGCATCTGTCCGCTCTTGCCGATTATCTTCGGGAAGCCGTACTTTTCGGCGAACTCTTCCCTGAGGAGGATGTTCTCGTTGGCCATGCGCGAGGCATCAAGCGCGCGCTTGATCAAAACAAGAAGATGTTCCATATCGAAGGGTTTGGTCAAAAAATCATAGGCGCCTTGTTTCACCGCCTTGACCGCGGTCTCGATCGTTCCAAATGCGGTCATCACGATCACGGGCAGAAGCGGGTTGTCCGCTTTCACTGCCTTCAACACCTCGAAACCGTCCTTCTTCGGAAGTTTTAAGTCCGTAAGCACCAGGCCGATCCGTTCATCGGAAAGTTTCCTGATCCCTTCGGCCCCGTCTTTGGCCGGGATCACCCGGTAGCCTTCGGTTTCAAGGGTCTGCTTGAGCATTTCAAGCATGCTCTCTTTGTCTTCTATGACGAGGATCGTATCAGCCATGAAATCGTTACCTCAGCGGGAGGATCATTGTAAACGTCGTTCCCTTGCCATGCCTGCTCTCCACTTCCACCCTGCCGCCATGAGCGGTGATGACCTTATGTGCCAGTGCAAGCCCCATGCCGACTCCTTTGTCCTTGGTGGTGAAGAAAGGCAGAAAGATCTTTTTTACCACCTCGGGAGCTATCCCTTCCCCCGTGTCGCCGACAGTGATCCTCATTTCGTGGTGGGCCTTCACTGCCTTCAACGAGAGGGTCCCTTCGCCGGGCATGGCCTCAATGGCGTTCTGGATCACGTTGGTTACTGCCTGTCTCATCAACACTTCATCGAGTGAAGCTTCAAAGGCGTCGAGCTGCAGGTCCGTTTTGATCCGGGACGCTGTGCCTGTTGCCTGCTGGATATTCGAAAGACAGGTCGCGATCAATTCCCTGACATCGATATTCACCCGGTTCAGCGACGCAGGCCGCGCAAAGGTCAGGAGGTCGCCGATGATCCGGTTCATGCCATTGATCTCGGTTTCAATGCGATTGATGAGCTCCTGCCCCGCGGGATCCGCGTTTTTCGACAGCAGGTTGAGATATCCGGTTATTACCGCCATCGGGTTCCGGAGCTCGTGGGCAATGCCGGCGGACATCTCGCCGAGCGCTTTCAGGCGCTCCTGAAGCTCTACCTGTTCCTGAAGACGTTTGACCTCGGTAAGGTCGGAGAATGAAAGGATGACACCGAGTGCGGCGCCATGCCGGTCGCTCAACAACGCGGTAGTATACCCGAGCCAAAGCCGCCCGGTCGATCGTTCCAGCACCGTTTCCATGCGGGCGGACGGTTGTTTTTTCCCCAGGGTTTCGTTCACGGCCTGGGCGATGCCGCCTGGCCCGAAAAGTTCCTCACAGCTCCTGCGAACTGACTGCTCCCGAATAATTCCAAGGATCTCTTCGGCGGCCCGGTTGATCGTGGTCAAGCGACACTCCCGGTCGAAGGTCATCACTCCGTTCGTGACGCACTGGAGGATGTTCTCGTTATAACTTTCGACATTCTCGGCGCGTTGTTCCGCGAGGGCCCTGAGCCGCTCCAGCTCTTTCTCCTTCTCTTTGAGCTGTTTGGTCACGTCCTGGAAGGCGTTGATGATGAACGAAGTGTCGGTGGTTTTCTCGCGCTCCACGGACTGCATGCCAAGCTCGCGGCGATATCGGCGCGCGATCCCCCAGACGACAATCGCTCCGATCGCGATGATCATAACGCCGGGCAGCAATATGAAGAAGGTTTGGGACGTCATACACGGATCAGGCCGAGATACCACGAAACGATATCAGGTCCATAAAACGCACTTGAGACGGCGCCAACCGCAAGGAACGGGCCAAAGGGAATGTACTTTTCCATTTTGTGTCTGTTCAGGGCGATCAGCAAAACACCGATCACGGAGCCGGCCAGCGCGCCGAGCATGATGGTAAGGAGGGCGCCCTTCCACCCCAGGAAGCTTCCCACCATGCCCATGAGCTTCACGTCGCCTCCGCCCATGGCCTCGACGTGCCGCAGTTTTTCCCAGATCCATCCGATGGCAAGAAGCGGTCCGCCGCCGAGGATCAAACCGATGAGAGAATTCAGGAACCCTGTCAGGTACGGTCCCGCGTGGGGAAGAAAACGGCCGAGCTGGAATGGAAGCGGCTCGCCGAGCGGGGACATGAAGAAGGGCGCGAGCGAAAGCCCCACAAGCATGCCCGGCAGGGTGATAATATCGGGGATGATCAGGTGGTCGAGATCAATAAAGGTGATTACGATCAAGGACGAGCAGAGGGCCATCATGAGGAAGGCTTCCCCCCCAAGCCAGAACTCATGGACGATCCAGACGTAGAACAGGGCGTTCATAAGCTCAACGAGCGGATACTGCCACGAAATGGGCTCGCCGCAGTTCCTGCATTTCCCTCGCAGGAGAAGAAAGCTGATGAGCGGTATGTTGTCGTAGAATTTTACGTTGCTTTTACAACGGGGACAGTGAGAAGGCGGGGTGACGATGGAACCGCCGCGCGGCAGACGCACGATGCAGACGTTCAGAAAGCTTCCAATGAGGAGACCAACAATAAAAACAACCACGGTGATCATTCAGATGTTCCCTCCGCTTCCTTGCGAGCAGTCTTCGCCGAAGCCTGTTCGTTCACTATCATGTTGCGCAATTCCTCGATCTCCTGTTTACGGTCTGTAAGCTCGGTCATGGCAGCGGCGATCTCCTCATCCTGGACCAGCTGCTCGGTCGTTTTCGGCAGCGCATCCCCCCTGGTGAGGTTGTCCACCTTTCGGCCGATAGCCTGGTACTGTGCATCGATCCGTTCCTGGACCTCGTCGATCCTGATCCGCAACCGGACAATGTTGATCTCTACACGCACCCGATCGGCAAACAGCGCAGCGGAGATGGATATCCGCTGTGAGCCTCGCTGCATGTTCAGTATTGCTTTTTCCCAAATCGTCATCATGACTCCTTAAATGCGGGTGCAGGGTTCAGGGTACAGGGCTCAGGGCGCAGGGCGCAGGGAA
>Ga0210377_10000857_pt1 | contig 28734 bp, 31 predicted proteins | sample PLM4_65_b1redo_FD_155480 | JGI IMG/M metagenome (GOLD analysis project Ga0210377, IMG submission 155480) | Groundwater sediment microbial communities from an aquifer in East River, Colorado, USA - PLM4_65_b1 redo | ecosystem: Environmental > Terrestrial > Soil > Riparian zone | place: USA: East...
GGGCACTGAGCAAGAGATCGTCACGGCCTACGACGCGCCGGCCGATTTCAATTTGACGCTGAGTGACGACCTCGACACCGTGCAACCCGACTTCAATATCAGCGACGGCAATGCCGTCAGCGTGGGCGAGATTTTTAGAATTGACAGCGAGCAGTTCCGCGTCCTGGACATCACCGACGATACGGCGCTGACCGTGCGCGGCTGGAACGGCACGACGCGCGCGGCGCATGACGCCAACACCGATTTAGACGTGTATCGCACCTTCAAGGTAGCGCGCGCGGTGAATGGCACGACGCTGGCCGACCACAACGGGGTGGATGTCTTGCGGGTGGTGCCACCGGCGGACGTGCGCTATTTGTGCGAGCAGATCGCCGCGCTGATGCTCAAAAAGGCGCAAGGCGGATTCGCGGGCAAAACCGGCAATGTGGAGTTGGGGGAAGTGTTTTATCAGGATGAATTCCCCAGCGACCCGCTCAAGACGATCATGACCAACTACCGGATCGTGACGATATGAGAGCGCCCGTACTGACGCGCCGCGCGCGTGTTAACTCCCTGCTGGCTTGCAGTGTGGGCACGCTGATCGGTTTAGTTGTATCGCTGCCGCTGTGGCTGGGCCTGGCGTTTCTGCTGGCGAAATTCGCGCATGAGATCGGGTGGGTGCCATGAGCGCCGGACTGGCGATTAGTTTGCACTTTCGCGCCTCGAACGTCGCGGCGAACAGCACGACGCGCCTGACGCTGATGCGGGGCGGGCTGGGGGCGCAGATCCCGCCGACGTATCGGCTCTACCCGATGGTGTTGAGCGCGGAGAGCAACGCGGCCATTCAGGCGGGCAGCGCGCTGGTGATCGTCACGTCGGACGGCACGCCGATCGGGCGCGGGCCACAAGTGACGCTGGATGCGGCGCATCAGGTGGATTCGCAGATCGTGCGCAAGAGTTCCGATTCGCTGGCCGCCACTGCGGCGTTCGGGGTTTCGATGATCACGACGGCCGACTTCGCGCCGGGCACGCTGGACTTTGACGCGATCCTGACAGGCGTGATCCTGCCGGGCCGCGCCGCCAACGTCTACCCCAAAGCCGCGCCGCGCCTGATGACGGCCGAGATCGGTTTAGTCGATGCCTTCACCGTCAATCTGACGCTCGATGTGGGCGTGACGGCCAGCAGCTACAGCGCCGGCGTCTCGATCCGGGTGGACGGCAATATCATCCCGATCGACAGCGCGATCAGGCAGGACGACGATCATCACGTGCTGACTTACGTGCTGCACAGCGCCGCCGTCGCCAATCAAACGGTCACGTGGGAATACGAGCCGGACACGGGCAGCATCGTGAGTGAAGTCGGCGGCGTGGAGTTGGTCGATGCGCTGCAAGCCGTCACGAACAATGTCGCCGAAGTGCCGCCAGAGTTTGACAGCGCGGAAGTGGGGAATGTAGACGATACGACGGTCGCTGTGACATTCGACAGCGATGTGACCGCGGCCAACTACGCGACCGGCGTGACGATTAAAGTCAATGACGTTTCACAGTCGATTGCTTCGGCCACACGCCAAACCAATCACGCCGTCGTATATTACGTGATCCCGTCTGTGATCTCAGCCGACACTGTAACGTGGGACTACAGCGCGACCACGGGGTTGATCCGCGCCGCGCTCGACGGATCGGCCTTGGCGACGGTTACGGCGCAGGCGGTGACGAATAATGTGGCACCAGCAGGTGATCCGATTGGCGATGTGCTACGGGCGGATGCGGTGGCGTACTGGACGATGAACGAAACAAGCGGGGCGCGTAATGATTCGGTGGGGAGCAATGATCTCGATCCGCAAAATATACCCGCTTCTGTTGCCGGCAAAGTTTTAAATGCCGCCAGATTTATTTCTGTGGATTCTCAATCTCTGACCGTTAGCCCATCATTCGATACGCTGGCAACTGATTTTACATGGGCATTATGGGTCAAGCTCAGAAACAAGGTAATTACACAAGATCTTGTCGCCAGAGTAAACACAGATTCAGGCGATGACGAGTATGTTATTCAGTATTCCGCCGAGAGCGACCGGATTCTATTATCGACTACGCAAGTCTCAGTAAAGGGAGATAACTATGGAAGTCCAGCCGTTGACACATGGCTGTTTGTTGTTTGCAGCTTTGAGGAAGGCACACCTATTGATACCTTGAAAATATCTATAAATAATGGGGCGGGCAATACTCAAGCCACAGAAGGAAATCAAGCGGCGGGCGACAGCGTTTTGAGCATTGGCGCGGGCGAGGGATGGGACTGGCATTATTCAGATTCAGACGTTGATGAAGTTGCATTTTGGAAGAGATTATTAACGACCGATGAATTAGCCTATCTCTACAACTCCGGCGCGGGTCGGGCGCTGTTCCCTGCGCCATGAGGATTATGGAATACCTGAATGAGCGTCTCGTCATAGTTTCCAAAGTCGCGCACACCCGCGGCCTGATTGAACAGGCCGATCGTGAAAATAGTCCCGTGACGCGCTATCACTTGCTGGCTTTGCTGGATCAACAAGAAGCCGAATTAAACGAGTATGACGAGCAGCACAAAAGGCTGGACGATGTACACGGTTGATATTCAAGGCTTGGATAAACAAATCACCCTACTCGACCACTACGATCAGCTGTGGGCGACCGAGTACGGCACGGCCATGCAAGCCAGCGTCACGCTCATCGCCGCACAAGCCAAGATCGGCGCCCCGTACTTTCGCGGCCGGCTAACGAGCAGCATGTTATCCCGCGTCACGCACGACGCGCGCGGGGTGGTGGGCGAGGTGTATTCATCGATCACCGATTCGGTCTACCCGCTGGTCATGGAATATGGCCGGCGCAAAGGCGCGAAGCCCCCGCCCGTGGCGGCGATCACGCCGTGGGTCATTGCGAAATTCGGGGATGCCTCACTCGCCTACGTCATTGCGCGCAGCATCGGCAAGAAAGGCATCAAAGGACACTTCTTTTTGAAGAGGGCTTATCAGCGCAGCCGCGCCGAAGTGATCGGGCTGTTTGAAGTGGCGACCGCCCGGCTGGCTAACAAGCTGAGCATCGGGGGGTAAGCGTGATCAAGGCATCTGTTACATTGGATGAAACAATCGATTTCTTGAATCAATTGTTCGAAATCGATCCTAATGCTCTGGCGGCACTGATCGCTAATCGTGTGCCATGCAACCAAGGTATGGCCGATCATCCTGCTGTGCAGGTTGGCAAGCAGAATGGCGGCTATCACGTCGGAATGCTCGGTATCTTAAACGGGCTATTTGGGACAGATGAACGCGGCTATGGCGCGATCATGGCCGTTTTTGATTCTGACAGCGGTGATTTGCTAAGGTTCAAACATACCGATGGCAGTTGAAAATTGGATTGACGATCTGGTAGACGTGATGGGCGGCGTGGCTGGGCACAACGGCAAGACCGTGCGCGCCTTCTACGTCTACAAAAAAGCGGAGTTTCCCGACGCGATCGCCGTGTTCCCGTGCGTGCTAACTTTCACCGATAGCATGTCACCGGAGTACAGCGCCGGCGGCCCGCTGCGCGACCATTGGGTCGGGGTGTGCGAGTTTCACTTGTTCCCTGACATCAGCCGCACACACTACCCCGAATTGATGCTGTACTTCGCGCGCATTCGCAAGGCGATGGCGGAACACATCACGCTCGGCGGCAAGGTGAATCATTTTACCCCGCGCTCGGACACGCAGTACCCGCTGCGCGGGCCGGTGCGCCTGCAGTACGGCGACGAAGCGCCGCACCTGGGGATCGTCGTGCTTTGGGAAGTCAAAGAGAACGTCAACAGCGAATTTACACCAGCGGCTTAGGCTTCACGCGCCAAGCCTTGATCTTAGGATCAATAGCACGATGGCATGAACGACAAACTGAAATCAGATTTGATAAGGCATTAGCCTCTTTGTATCGAGCAAGACCAAATGAACGAAAAGGGTTGATGTGGTGAACATCCAATTGCTTTCCAAGTTCTTTTTCAGTTATTCCACAACGCTGACAGGTGTAATTATCGCGGTGGCGTGTATTTCTGCGCTGTGCTTGCCAGTTAGGGCCATACTGGTTTCGCTTAACGCCTCCATTGTTCCAATTGAAGTTCTTATCGCCAGCAACGGCGCCACTTTCAGATTTCCATTGATAAAAGCAAGCCTTAGAGCAAAACTTGCGACGAGCAGCATGGGACTTCTTAACCTGAAATCCTTGCAGGCATTGCAGACATTTTTTAGTGATAGCCGTCGAAATATGGGGATGTCTTATTTTTGGTTTAGGATGTGCTTCAACATGCAGGTGCTCTCCAAAGCATTTGAGGGAACAGAAACGAACGCCGCGCCATTTCCCTTTACCTGCGACAATTTCCTTCTTGCAGACTTCGCAAAACTTTTGACCGATAGGTACATTACGGAGGTTTTTGACCAACGTAGACTTAGCGGCGCATTTGCGCGAACAATGATATTCAGGCCAACTTTTAAGGCACCAAAATTCATTGCCACATACAGGGCAAGTCTTATAGATGCGACACGCTTTCTTTTGGCACTCACGCGAGCAGTAAGTCTTGTCCTTGTAAGGATAGACGTAGGTACTGAATGTTTTTCTGCATTCTGGACACGTTTTTTCAATGTACATGTTGACCTCGTAGCGTTTGATACTTAGTAAAGTATAACACAATAGTCCAAAAAGGAGGACTAAGATGGGTGAAAGAATCTTCTCGCGCTATGCCTATGGAATTGAAGGAGCGAATACGCACGGCACGATCGTCAATGCGACTCACGTGCTGGTGGGGGCCGACCAGAAGGCGATCCCCGAAGACTGGAAGCCGGTTTTCCCAGAGGACAATTTGGGCATTCGGATGCGCTCCTCGCGCAGCCTCAAGTCGGAGCTGCTGGTCGAAGACTCGATCTCGATCGCGCGCATGTACTTCGAGGCGCTGCCGTTCTTCCTGCTGTGCGGATTGGCCGGGGGCGTCACCGATACAAACTATGTGTGGGACTTCACCCCGTCCTTGAATACGACCAACGATCCTGATTCCTTCACGCTGGAAGCCGGCGACGACACCCAAGCCTTCGTGATGGAGTACGGCATGTTCAAGTCGCTCAAAATCTCGGGCGACATCGATCAAGGCGGCGGTGAATCGCCTGTTAAGATCGACGCCCCCTACTTCGCGCGGCAGGTCGCCAAGCAAAACTTCACGTCCGGACTGACGCTGGGCGCCTACACCGGCATGAGCGCCAAACTCGCGCACTTGTATTATGCCGCCGACTTGAACTCGTTGGACACCAACGCCGAAGTCACCGACACGCTGCGCTCGTTTGAACTTGAATTACAGTTTGGCAACCATCCCAAATTCTTCGGCTCGGATAACCTATTTTTCGACACGCACGGCGAGGGCTTCCTGGACGCCATGCTGACGCTGACGCTGGAAGGCAATAGCGCCGTAAATGGCATGTGGGACGACTGGGACAACCAAACGTACAAAGCTGTGCGCCTGGAGATCACCGGGCCTGAGATTACCAACACCAACACCAATCACTCGTTTATCGTGGACATCTTCGGGCAGTGGGAAATGATCAAGCCGATCAACGCGGAAAGTGCGGGCAACAACATTACTCAATGTTTATTTCACGGGTTGGCCGATCCGACGCTGGTCGATTCGTTCTCGTGCAGCGTCGTGACAGACGTGAATCTATAAAGGTTGCCATGAAGATCAACATACCGCCCATCGTGCGAGACTTGCCTCTGAAAGATTACGCGCCGGAGATGAACGGGGGCGTAGTTAAGGTCTGGGTCAACCCGACCCGCGACTTTACCAGACGAATGATCGACATTAAACCGCCTACCGACGCTAAAGAATCCGATTGGAAAGACGGTATCCCGCCGCAAAACGCGGAATGGTTTGCTGAACTCTTTTCACAGGACGCCGACCCCGCAACACACTGGACGGATGCTGAACTGCAAGAAGTCTTTCAGACTGATCCGGCGCTGTGGGGCTGGCTGCAAGCGCAGGCGTGGAACTTGATCGGTGAGCATATCGCGGGCCTTGAAAAAAAACCCGCGCGGCCCTAGCCGCCGGCTCGACCGATGACCCGCTGATCGCCTCCGTGTTCATCGCGCGGCGCATCAACCAGGCGCTCGGCACGACGATCGGGCCGTGGGACGTGGGGCAGTTGGACGACGCGCTGATCGCCGTCATCGATCAGACCTTGCAATTGAGCAAGCCACCGACGCCGACCGCGCCTGAAATTGCCAGGCGCCGCGCCGAGATCCGGGCAGCCTACTGGCGGCGACTCGGCCAGCAGCCGCCAGGTTAAAAAACACGATGGCCGATTCCGTTCTCAACCTCATTCTCCGCGCTTCCAAGACTGGCACCGGCGCCGCCGACGCCAAGCGCGAGCTGCAAGCCCTGGCCAAAGAACAAGAGGCTGCCAATCGGGCCGGGATGCAAGCCACGCGCGCCTACCTGGGCATGGCGCAATCGCTGGCGCAAAACGCGAGCGCCGCCAACGTCACGCAGCAGGCCCTGGGCCGCCTGAACACGCACATGGCGGCGGGGCGCATCACCACCGAGCAGTACGCCGCAGCCGCGCAAGCGGCCATGCTCAAGACCGGTCAAATCTCCCCTGCTTCACTACAAGCCGCCGATTCAATCAACAAACTCAACGCCAACTACGCGCAAGGAAAACTGAGCGGCGAGCAGTACGCGCAAGGCTTATCGAACATTCAAGGCCGGCTGGCCGCCTCGACGCCGTTCATGGAACGCTACGGCGCGGCCCTGAAGTCGATCGCGCTGGTTGGCCTGGGCGCGCTGGCCGTGGGCTTTGTGGACGCGGCGCGCACCGCCGGCGAGTTTGAAAAGTCCATGAATTTGATCGTGGCCTTAACCAACACCACCAAGCAAGAGATCGGCGGCATGACGACGGCGGTGCTGGAGATGTCGCGCGCCACGGGCAAAGGCCCGAATGAACTGGCGCAAGGGCTGTACTTCGTCGCCTCGTCCGGCTTTGCCGGCGCGCAAGGCTTGAAAGTGCTGGAAGCCTCCGCCAAGGCGAGCGCGGCGGGCCTGGGTGAAACGAAAGTCGTCGCCGATGCGGTAACCTCCACCCTCAACGCCTACAAGATGGGCGTCGAGCAATCGACGCACGTCACCGACATCTTGATCAACGTCGTGAAAGAAGGCAAGGGCGAGCCAGCCGCTTTTGCCGGGGCGCTGGGGCGCATCCTGCCGATCGCGGCCGCGGCCGGCGTGTCCTTCGAGCAAGTCGGCGCCTCGATGGCGACCATGACGCGCATCGGCCTGAGCGCCGAAGAAGCCGCCACGTCGCTGCGCGGGGTGTTGTCCTCGCTGGAGAAACCAGGCAAGCAGGCGCAGGACGCGCTGGCTGGCATCGGCCTGAGCGCCGACGACGTGCGCAAGTCGATCCGCGACAGGGGCCTGCTGATTACGCTGCAGGACATGATGGAGCGCACGCAGGGAAACGTGGAAACGCTCGGCTTGATCATCCCCAACATTCGCGCGCTGACCGGCGTGCTGGCCACGGCCGGCAGTCAAGGCGAGGAATATGCGCGCATCCTGGGCACGATGGGCAATGCCAGCGGCGCGACCGAGACGGCGTTCAAGACGGCTTCCGAGACAATGGAGTTTAGCGCAAAGCAAACCGAAGCGAGTTTTGACGCCTTGAAGATCAGCCTCATGCAAGGGGTGCTGCCGGCCTTGAAGTCTGTCTTCGACGCACTCAATAATTTGATCGGCGCGTTCAACGCGCTGCCGGACGGCGGCAAGCAAGCGATTGAGAACCTGGCTTTGATTGCCATCGGCACCGCGCCCGCGCTGATCGGGATCAACAAACTGATCGGCGGGGTCAAAGGACTGGCCCAAGAGTTTAAGACGTTCAAGGAGATGACGTATACCGGCGACTCCGTTTTCAAATCTCTTTCGGCGCTGCGCACGCTGGAATTTGGGGCATTGGCCGGCGGCTTGTTGATCATCGTCACCTATCTTGAGAAAGTGGGCGAGGCCGCCAGCGCCAGCAGCGACAAACTGCAGGAGATGGCGCACAGCGGCGACCTGTTCAAACAGGCGGCGGCCTCGACGGAAATCCTCACGCACGGGCAAGACCGGCTCAAGGCCGCGCTCGATGGCGTGAACACGTCGCTGATTGCCGGCGGGCGCGAGTATGCCGATTACCGAGCGTCGATCGAAGCCACCGCGAAAGCGGCGGGCTACCAGATCGACGCGCAGGGAAACTTGATCAAAGTGACCTACGGCACGGCCGGGGCACAAACCCAGCTCGTTCAAAGCAACTACGAATTGACTGACTCCGCTTACAAACTGGCGCAGGCGCAGGCGCACGTCACCGAGGGCGCCTACGGGCTGAAAGGCCCGCTCGACGAAAGCAACCGCGCGCTGGAAAGCCAGAAACGCGCGGCGGATCTTGCCAAGGCGGGATTGGATGGGGTGGGGCAGTCGGCGTCTGAAGTCGCGTCAAAGCAGCGCGACCTGGCACTCGCCACGGCCAGCATGACCGCCGGCTATGCCGGGGCTGTCTCAAAAGAGATGAAAGATTACGGCGCGAAACAGGATGAATTGAAAACGAAGGCGGCTGATCTCGCCAAAGAGATTTCAGAACTTGAGCGCGTGCAAGGCCGGCAAGTCGCCACGTCGGTTAAAGGGACGCTCACGACTAATGAAGTCGCAGCGGCGCAGGCCAAACTCGCGGCAGTCACCGAAGACTTGACGCTGAAACAGCGCAAGAAGAATGAGACGGATGCCGAGTTTAATTCGCGCATGGCTGCACTACAAGTCAATGCCGACAAATTGACTGCTAAGCTGGGCAGCGGCGGCATGGGCAGCGCCATTGTCGATAACAGCAAGAAGATCGGCGAACTCAAAACCAAATACGACGAAACGACCAAAGCGATCAACGAAAACGCACTCGCGCATGACGAAGCCATGAAACGGATCGTGCTCGATATTGCCATGCAGCAATTGGCAACGGACGGCTGGACGCAGACGGAGATCAATGCCTTCACGCAAGTCGCTGTGAAGATGGGTATTTTCGATCAAGCCAGCGCCGATCTGACAAACAACGTCTTGGGCGCGACCGCTGCGCTTGCGCAGGACGGCAATATTGATGTATTCGGCAATCGCTTGTCAGGCGCACTCGATAATGCGGCGGCTTCTGCTGCGATGTCCGCAGGCATATTTGCCTCCACGATCGGCGTGTCCATGTCGGCTTTATCGGAACAAGCCGCCTTGCATGGCGGCGCGGCAGAAGCGTCATTGAACGGGATCGGCACGGCAGCGCAGAATGCCGCCAATACGATTAACACGACGCTTCCCCCCGCCTTATCTCAACCATTCCCTGTGCCGGGTACGGAGGCTTGGCGCGCGACGATGCTTGGCGTGCAGACGGACGCGCAGACGACGGCGGGCGTTATCTCAACCGCTTTAGGATCAGGCGCGGCGGCTTTGCCGGCGGTCGATACCAAAGCCTATAACGAAAGTTTGGGAGGCGCGCAAACACGCGCCCTTGAAACCGGCGCGGCGATCAGCACTTCTTTGCCGACGAGTATTGCTTTCGTCGCGCACGATCCCAGTATTCCGTTGTTCTCTAAATTGTTTAATGTCAACACTCTGCAAGTGCAGGCCGACGCCTTGACGACTTCACTTCGGTTAAAGGCCACGCTGCCGCCAATGATCGCTGCCGTAGCGACTGATCCTAATATTCCTTTATTCTCGCGTGTGTTCAATACGAGTATGACCGCCGTCCAAGCGGATTCTCAGACGACCGCCAATCAGATCAACACGACGATCCCGCCGGCCTTAGCGGGCTTGGCGAATGATCCCAATCCGGGAAAATTCGCGTCATCCTACAGCGCCAGTATGAGTGAAATAGGCACATCAGCCGCAGGCGCGCGGGATGAAAATGTTAAACTCAAGAAATCGGTTGATGATCTGAAAAGCAAAACGATCACCATCACGACGATCTACAAAACGATCGGATCGCCAGAAGGCGGCGGTGAAAGTGGCGGGGGAAGCGGAGGAAATCGCGGAGGCAGCGGGCGGCAATTCGGCGGGCCGATCCCGGCCATGCGCCCCACCCTCGTCGGCGAGGCGGGGCCGGAGTTGTTCTTCCCGGCGCACAAAGGATTTGTCATGGACAATAGCGACTCGACGCGCCTGATCGCCGCGCTCGAAAAGATCGCCGCCGGCACGGGGCGCGCCGGCAACGCCTTCAACCTGACGGTCAACACGCCGGGGCAGGCCAGCGTCCTGCGCGACTTCGCCATGCTGCAAGCCCTGGCAGGAGGATAATATGTCGTTTTGGAAAGTGAACGGAGTGGATTTTGACGCTTTGGGCCTGCACGTCTCGCGGGATTTCAGCGGGATCGGGATGCCGCCCGTGCAGCACAACTTTCAATCCTACGCGCTGCAACCGGGGGCGCTCTATCAGAACACCAAGATCCTGCCGCGTATCTTGAATCTGACGGTCGACCTGGAAGGCTCGAGCTATGCCAACATGCACACGCTGCATCAGGCGTTGTGCGCCATCTTCCAGCCGATCACGCCGTCGCTCACGCCCGAAGTGGAGTTCGAGTACACGGGCGGCGCGACGGCGATTCATGCCAATTTCAGATACATCAGCGGCCTGGAATGGCTCGGCTATGTGGGCTTTGGGCAAACCGTCCCGCTGCAATTGATCGCCACTGATCCGTTCTGGTACGAGGACGGCACAGAGTCGCACGTGCTGGGTGGAAGCGAGATCGTGCTCAATGCCAATTATGGCCTGGCGCGTCACAACGGCACATGGTATTCGCTGGGAACGGGCTTCGATGCGCCGGTGCGCGCGCTGGCGGTGGACGCCGTGCGCGGGCGCGTCTATTACGGGGGGGCCTTCACCACGGGCAACGGGATCACCTTGGACAATATAGGTTGGCTCGATCCTGACACCCTTACCTTTTCGCCCTTGGCAGGAGGCGGGTTGAGCTCAGATGTCTATTGCCTCGCCGTGGCGAGCAATGGGGACGTGTGGGCGGGGCACGCGGGCGGGTTATCGCGCTATAACTTTGCCACGGACGACTGGACTCACTTCACCGATGACCCGGTGCTGTGTGTGGCAATTGCGCCTAATGGGACGGTCTACATCGCGGGCGGCTTCACGTCGTGGCAAACCGTGACCGGCGCGGATTACATTGCGTCGTACAGCGGCGGCGCCTGGCACGCGCTCGGCACATCGCCGTTCACGTCGGGGCACTTCCCGACGGGCAATCAAGCAATGGCTTTTTCGTCAAGCGGAGTATTGTATGTAGGCGAGTACATCGTCACTGGCACCAGCGTGGCGCTGCTGCGCACGTGGAACGGCACGACGTGGGGCAGTTCGATCGGCACGGCCGGCGCAGGGGCTAACGAAATGATCTCGGCGCTGTTGTTTGTGGGCAGCACGCTCTACATCGGCGGCGACTTGGGGGGCACGTTAGGCGGGGTGTCGTGCGCCAACATCGGGAGTTACAACGGCACGATCGTCTCGGCAATGGGGGCGGGCTTGGCTGGTATTTGCGCAAGCTTGACTTGGGAAAATGGCTTGCTCTATGCGGGCGAGGCTGCACCGGGCGCGCTGGTGAAATGGTCGGGCACGGCCTGGTATCCGATCGAGATTGAGATCGATCTGGGCGGCGACCCCAACGCCTTAGTCGTGGCGTCACTCAACGGAGATTTGTTCACCGGCTTTTTTGCGGCCGGCACGGCCACCATCACAGGCTCAGGCGCGGTCACGCCGACTTCGGACGGTCCAGTGTTTCCGACCATCACGTTGACGCTGGCCGCGAGCACGGCGCTGCTCTCATCGATCACGAATGAGACGACCGGGCACGTGCTCAACTTCACCTTGACGATTCACGCCGGCGAAACGATCGTCATCGATCTAAGCCCCGGCAAAAAGACGATCACGAGCACGCTGTACGGATCGGTCCTGAACACCCTCACGCCGGGATCAGACCTGGGCAACTTCTGTTTGCTGGGCGGGGTGGAAAACTCGATCGCCATCGTGTCGGATAATCCGGCTCTCGTGGCCACGCTCTCAGCGCCCATCGCTCACCTGAGCGCGATAGGAGCTTAGCCCATGAGCGCCTCCGAACTGATCGCCGCCTCGGTCGAATATGACCTGCGCCTGATGACGCCGACCAACGAGCCGCTGGCCTCGCTCGACCACGCGCTGTCCTTTGAGTACACCAACGTCGTCAACGATGTGGGGCGCTGCTCGATCGTGCTGCCGCACAACTTCGATCCGGCGTTGATCACCAAGGACAATCATCTTGTGATCTGGCGCAAGGCCCCATACAGCACCTTGCAGCAGGACTTTCACGGGCTGCTGACCTGGTGGAAGTGGGCCGACGACGAGCAAGGCCGCACCACGCTGCAGATCGCGGGGCCGTCGCTGAACACGCTGCTGCACCGGCGCATCGTGGCCTACGCGGCGGGCGAGCCGCAATCGTCCAAGACCGACTACGCCGACGATATGATGAAGCAGATCGTCGGGGAAAACATGGGCATCTATTCCGATCCGTCCCGCACGCTGGCCGGCCTGTCCATGTTCGCCGACGAGAGCGCCGGGCCGCTGCTCAGCAAGGGCTTTGCCTGGGAGAACGTGCTGGACATCCTGAAAAAGATCGGGGATGCCACGCGCGCGATGGGCAGTGAAATTTTCTTCGCCTTGAAACCGATGGAGCCGGGGTTGTATTTTCACTTCTACACCTACCCCGGCCAGCCGGGCACCGACCGGCGCAGCACGTCGGCCGCGCCGCTGCTGCTGTCGAAAGAAATGGGCAACCTGCGCACGCCGTCGCTCACCGTGGACTATGACGCCGAAGAGAATTTCATCTACGGAGCCGGACGCGGGGAGGGCTTGCTGCGCCGCGTCGTGACGACGGAAGACACGACGCGCAGCGGGGCCAATCCGATGGCGCGCAGCGAAGGCTTTGCCGACGCGCGCAACGAGGCCGATAGTGACGCCAGCGTGCTCGCCGCGGCGCAAGCGGCCCTGACGGCGGGCCGGCCGGTGATCCGCTTTGAAGGCTCGATCATCGACCAGCCGGGGTCGCGCTACGGGCTGGATTGGATCGTAGGCGATCGCGTCACGGCGAGTTACGCCGGCATGACGTTTTACGATTGCCTGATCCGATCGGTGCACGTGAGCGTGAACGATCAAGGCGCGGAAACGATCGATGCCAAACTGGAATGGGCCAATGCCACCGAATGAGATGGATCCGCTGCTGCGCAATATCGCGGGCATGAAGCGCGAGATCGAGCGCCTCAAGCGCGTCGAGAGTATCGGCGACGCCGTGCCAGGCGGCGGGGGCGGCGGCGTGACGCTGGGTAACAACATCTATCTGTGGCCGTGTGACGGCGGGCCGATCGTGCAGTACGCGCCAAACGAGGCGGGGCTGACGACGGCCTTGAGCGCCGCCGTAACGGGTGATAGCGTGATCTTGCCTTCGATCGCCATTGCACTGACGGCGGGGATCAGCGTGCCGGCGGGCGTGGCGCTCGTTGGCATCAGCCACAATGCGCTGCTTTCATTCAGTGGATTCAGCGGGACAGCCATCACACTATCCGAAGGTTCTCTGGTAGAGGGCTTCGCTGTCGATATGGTGAGCAACGGCACGACGGCGATCGGGATCAATGCCGAAGTTGCCGATGCAGTTGTCAGCGATATGGATGTAACCGCCTCGGGGGGGAGCACCACGAATATAGCGATCGGCGCTGGCGTGACTATTGTGCAAGACGAAATATGGGTAGCGGGTGGAAATGAGACTACCCATGCTGATCCTTTTATCGTGTGGTCGAACTATACCAGAAACGGCGCGCGTGTGTGGGAGTCCGTTGCGTCAATTCCTGCCGGAACTTTGCTTGAATTTGTAGTCGCCGATGACGGATCTGCAATTTACGCTATGTTCGAATTAGCACCAACCCAGCAGGCCATTTATCGCTGTCTCAACCCGAAAGCCTCTTCGCCGACGTGGACGGCAATCGCTTATGACGGATTTGACACGGGCATTGGCGAAATTGTAACTTACTTCGATTACACATTAGGGCCCATGACGATCAGCGGAACAACATTGATCACGACGGCGAGTGTCGCACCAGGGCCGCATGAATGGGTATATGGCGAGTACAACGGGCACGCCTGGACGTGGACATCAGAAGCAAACGCAAATATGTTTCGACCGCCAGCGGTCGGGTTTGATTCATGGTGTGATTCTTCTTTGCAGTTGTTTGACGGAAACCACAATTTTATCGAGACGTTTCCTTTTACTACTGTCGGGCCTAGTGGTGAGATTTGGCATCGCACGGGGGGTTATCGGTACGTTAAAATGGCCGCGGCGGGGCGGGTCATTCTAAGGATTGCGACTGTTTCAAGTATCGACTTGGGAGCTTGGTCGGGCCAGATGGATCTCATGACGCGCGTGCGCGGCGCACATGCGGGGCCACAAGTGTACTGCGTGAGCGGCAGCGATGCGGGGTTATATCTCTCAGACGATGGAACGACGTTTTCAAACATTGCGACATGGGCGGCGGGTTGGATAGAAGATGACAGACGGGCAGGCGGGGGAAATTTGATTTGGATTCCGATCAGCATCGCCAATGGCGCAACGATGGGCAGGCAGTATGATCGAGCGGGCAATATAGTAGACGACTTAACAGGCACGGGTGCTAGTGGGTTCTGGACCGCCGCAGGTGCGACGGAAAAAAACATCGTCGGTATTGGAATCGTCTATGTCTGAGCCATTGATCCGCAATACCCGTGCGACCGCCACGGGAACAGACGCCATTGGTATCCAAATTGTCGAGCGAGCCGCCATATGCAACAGCACAGCGCGCGGCGACGTGAGCGATCTAACGCTCGATGCCGGCGCGGAATTAAGAGCGGATAATGTAGATTATCGGAACTCAACATTTGGCGCAGGCGCGATGATCGAGCCGCTGCGCGGCGATCGAGCCGTGTGGGATGTGGACGGCTACGCCGATCGGCACGCCAGCGACATTGATGATGCGAGTTACATTTATCACCTCGGACCCGGCCAGGCGGCGCTGCTGCACGACCCGGTAACGCTGGGGGCAGGGAGTGACGCGGCACTGGCACTAATCGGGCAAGAATTGACGCTGACGCTGCCCGCTGAACATGACCCAGTAACGCTGGGAGCGGGAAGTGATGCAGCCCTTTCCATCAGCGGTCAAGAGTTGACGCTGGCCGATGTGCTGACGCCGACAGAACACACGGCGATCGGAAACTCATCGCCTCACCACGCGCCAGTGACATTGGGCGGTGGAAGTGATGCGGCGCTGGCGTTGAGTGGTCAGGAGTTGACGCTGACACTACCTAGTAGCGGGAAATATCGGCAATTCACCTACACAGTCAGCGGCGGAGATTTTACATTCATCATCGACGGTGCAGGAAATCCGGTAATGGCGCTGCAAGATTTGGAGTGAAAGATGGCAGGCACAAACTTTGAAGATTTGATTCTACGCGACATTACAGCGAATCGGCCAGCGGCAGGCGTGCCCGGTCGTCTCTTCTATGATACAACCCTGAGCAAACTTGAGCGCGACAATGGCGCATCGTATGACGACGTAGCCGAAACAGCAGGCGGAGCTGGCAGCGATACGACCGCGATCCATGACAATGCAGCAAGTGAGATCAGCGCTGTTGCGCCCAAAGCGACGCCCGTCAGCGGCGATTATTTGCTGATTGAAGACAGCGCCGATAGCAACAACAAGAAGCGCATAACCATCGGAACTCTTCCGGCAAGCGGCGTGGGGCTAGTATCCACCCTGATGTTTACGATCGACGGCGGCGGTAGCGAGATTGCTGACGGCGTGAAAGGCGACATGCTGGTAGACTTCGCCTGCACAATCAATGCCTGGACGCTCTTGGCGGATGCCAGCGGAGCGATTAAGGTCGATATATGGCGGGACACCTACGCCAACTATCCGCCGACCGACGCCGATAGTTTGACAAACGCTCACGAGCCAGAGATTGCTGCTAGCGGAGTAAACGCGCAGGATACCAGCTTGGGTGATTGGACTAGCACAGCAATTGTCGCGGGCGACATCCTGCGCTTCAACGTGGATTCGGCCACGACCATCACGCGCTGCCTCGTGGCGCTGAAAGTGACACGGACATGAGCGAATTGCGAGGCAGTGCTACACTGACGGTTAGCGGAGAATATGACGGATCATATCTTAAGGCGAACGCGGTCGATGGGAATACATCAACAGAATGGGCGTGCTCAAGCCAAGGAAGCGCCGCATGGATACAATTTGACTGGGGGTCGCCTGTAACGATTAGAGAAATTCGGTTGTTAGCGAGACCGGGGGACGTGTGGGGTATCCCAAAATTTACATTTAGTGACGCAAGCTATGCGGCTGGTATACCCCCGCTTAATGCAGCCGGAGATGTCACCTACGTTTTGCTTTGTCCGAAGACAACGACGTCGCTTAGAATCAGCGTCGAAACCGATCAAATTTCTGGCTACGCAACAGCCGCGGGATCAAATACCGGATTCAAGGAAATCTATATTAATGATGCCTATTCTGGAACGCCGCCCTCTACCGATTTAACAGTACCCAGCTATCTGTCGGCAATCGGTTCGACCGTTGCATACTCAAAATGGTTAGTTTTAGATGGCAACACCGGCAATGAATGGGCCAGCAACAGTGCGGGTTCCGGCGCGTGGATCCAGTGGAACTATACTGCCGCGGTGTATATCGAGTCAATCCAATTGCGCGATCGATCTGGTGGTGAACGTTGGGGCTATCCGCGTTTCACTTTCGACGATGCGTCTTACGAGGATGGCGGTGTGGTCGTGGGCCAAGGCGGCTACACGACTTACACGCTTGCCATCCCCAAAACATCAACCTCATTGCGTGTATCCATTGCTTCGGGATCGTCAGGGAGCAATATCGGATTGGCTGAAGCAATTGTCACGGGCAACGTCACGCCGCCAGGCGGAGGCGGGGCGCGCATCAATGCCACGGGCGTACAGGTGGTGGGCTGACCAATAACAGCGCCACTCCGATGAGCGCCATAGGCCACGCGGCGCCGACTTGCCACATGAGCGCAACGCACAACCAGGAGATCGGGATTAGCAACAATGATAAAACGCGCGCAGAAAATCTTCGTGTTCTTTTTGGCGGCGCTGCTGGCGGGCATTACGCTGGCGTATTTTTTGGTGGGGATGCTGGCGGGGAAGTGACCTCACCCCCCACACTCCCGCAAGGAGCGCGGGACCTGCGGCCTCTCCTAAATGGAGAGGGGAGGCGCTACGCGCACCCGGGAGCGCCAAGCGTCTCGCCCCTACGGGGATACGAGAAAACGAGGCCGGCCCGCAGGAGGTGAACCGTTTCAGCGGCGTTATCACCTCGCGCGGGCCGGATGTTCGGGTGGAACACGTTGGCCTCCGTGCCGGCCCAGCCCCTCTGCTCTCTGGCGGGTGCTCGGGCTGGATCCATTATATCCGTTTCCGTGTAGGTGTCAATAGTACACTAATTATGTTTGCGGGGGAATGGAAGCGGATTTTACAGGATTATAGGATGACAGGATACCTAACCCCTCGGGGATCGCCTGGCGCGGTTCTCGCGCTGATAGGCGCGGTAGGCGTCACGCTCTTCGTCGGTCAGGTCGGCCATTTTTCCGTGGCGTAATTTCTCCATCGCTCGATGCAAGACGCCGCTGTGTTTGCGCGGCCGTGACAATTTCTCGCGTGCCGCCGGTGTTAGCGCCGGATTGCGCCACAGTCCCCGCGCCACTTCGCGCAGCCGGCCCAGCCTCGATCGCCGCGCCTGTTCCGCGCCGGTCGGTGGATTGATCTTGGCCGGATTCTGCCACTCACCCCGCCGCACGTGCTCGCGCTGTTCCTCCGCGCGAATCGGTGCACCGGCGCGGCTGTTGGCCGTGTTGCGGCAGTCCGTATCCGGGCAGTAGAGGCGCGGGCCGCGCCGCGTGTACCACTGCTCGCGCGGGATGGGCGCGAGGCAGAGGTCGCAGATGCCGATCGGCTGCTGTTTTGGTTTCATCGTGACTCTTCCATTGCTCGCTCGATCAGGGATCGAATCTGTTCAGAAATATCCCCACGGCGCTCTAACCATGTTTTGTAATCTGGCGGAACGGTGGCGCTGATGCGTATCTGCCGACCTGAACCAGCCGCCGGGGGCCGGCCAACCGGCCGCTTATATTCCTCTGGGCGCGCTACTCCCATGAAAAAACCATTCATCGATTCGATCAGCGGTTCGGCGGCATCCAGCGTGACGGCCAGATCGTCAGTGTCATGAGCCTGCCGGGCGTTTTTCAGGAGGGTATCGAGTGGCACGATTTTTTCGTCGTACAATTCACGCGCGTTCGAAACATCGGTCAGTTCCTCGGTGAGATACCGCTGCTGTTTCTGAAACGAGGGCGAGGCGTGATGCTCGTCAAATTTCATATCCTGCGCGCGCCCGAATTGCGCGGCGTTACGTTCGGCGTGAACCAGTTCGTTGTAGAACCAGTTGCGCCAATTCTGCCAGCGGATTTGCAGGCGGTTCAGGTCAGGTACAGCGCCATCGAATTTCTGTTGTTCCTGATGAATGGCCGCCAGGCGTTTAGATTCGGCAACATCAGATGCGATCCGGTCATCGAGCCAGGTCTGGGCCTCGGCCTCGGTGTCACGGCGTGCCAACTGGCGATCGGCCTGATCGCGGACGATGAATTTACCTCGCTGCGTTTTTTGGATGTGGTAGTTAACCATGATAGGCTCCTAGCATTTGCAGTGTAGATCGCAGTAACCACAATCGAGGTGAACGGGTCCCTCGCCACAGCGCGGGCAGGGTTCCCACAATTGCCCGCCACCATTGCGGCGCTGCTGGCGCATGGTCTGGGGCAGGGTAGCAGCGACGGCGGTTTGATATTCTGCGTTGGTCAACGTCGAGGAGATCTGCGCGGCCTGCGCGCGGATGCTGGAGGGTTCCAGCTGTAGCGCCTCGCGGTAGGCATTGGCGGTGGCCTCGCACTGCATGTAGTGCAGAACATCGAACGCGCCGACGGCGTGCATCTCAATCATGTCTGATTCCATCTGCTCTACAACACGCTCGTACTGCTGGCATGTTGCCTCTCCGGAGCCCAATTGGCGGAGCAATTCCCGGACAGCCGTGGCGTGAGTAAATGGCGTGTTGTTCGGGGGGAACACCTCAAATTTATGGCACAGATCGTTCTCCGCGTTGAACCAGTCCAGTTCGCCTGTTTTTTCATCGCGGATTTTAGCGCAATAGCACTCGCTGATTTCCCCCCAAATCCTCTCTACGACAGTGCCGCGAGTGGAATACTCGCGATCGTACACAAATTTCCAGGCAAACACGTAATCACCCGCTGATACCATAACGGCGTTGGGGTTCATGATTTCACCTCGAATTGAAATTTTGATGTTCGGTGCCGAATTTCGCCATAGGAATGATGGCGCCACTGACCCTGATCTCCGCCGTTTCGTTTGGCGTTGCTCAGTTGGTCAATCACCATCGATGCTGTTCCACGGGGTAGGGTGTTGAGGTCTGATTTGATTTCGATGTTCAAATCTGACGCGAGGCGCTCAATCATTGCGTACTGTTTCTCGGTGATCGCCAGTTTCCGCCAGGCTGACCCCCATTCGTATTTCTGTAGATCTGGATTGTATGCCATTGCTGCGCCTCGTTTGTTTGATAGTTGAATTGTATCATACACAATTTAGAATGTCAATAGGTAATTGCTTTCTCTCACCTTTTTGATAGGTTGTGTTCTATTTTGTTCTATAGAAAATGTGTTCTAGTGTAGATGGAGATCCGATGGCGTGAGCGCTGGCGGCGGCTACGCGGAGATCGCGCCGGCCGGCGAGGTGGAGCGGCGCGGCGTACCAATCCGCGCAAATGCCGCGGCGTCGACCAACAATGTACGCTGCGTGCTGAGCGAGTGAGTAGCGCGATAACCGGATGCGGAAGATTTGATCGTGGCGAGTTGGCGCGTGATGATGTGGCACGCCGGCCACCCCGCAGCGCCGGCCGACCTATCCGGGCAGGGCGCTGCGCGCGGAAATCCGCGTGCGACGATCGAAGAAAAATTATCTCCGTCGATCGGGCGCGTGTGCGCGTGTGTGGAGGGGTGGGGTTGCGGGCCGTTTGAGCGACACACAGCACACGGCGCACACAGGAAAAGTGCTTAAAAACCAGGGACACACGGAGGTATTCCGTGTGTTGTGTGTCGGTTTTGAAATCCTGTGTGTTGGCTGTGTGTGGCCCTGTGTGTTGGAACTGATTTAACAGCGCCCAGGCGTCCCGCCTCGCTCCGGTGGAGCGAGGAAACGGGAGGATGCACACGCGTAGCGTGAATAGGATGTAAAGCCGTGTGCGGGCCTGTGTGCGGCGGACCCCCTGCTGGAGTGCGATCCCATTTCGCACACGCAGAAACCCCTTAGAAACAAGCCACACACAGAGATCTTCATCACGCCACTTCGACGGCCTCTTCGCCAACGCTTTCCGCCGCGAGCCAGGTATAGCGATCGTGGATGGCGTGCAGCTCTTCCGTGTTCCAGCGCCCATAAAACTCATACGTGGTCTGCACCTGGCGGTGCCCCAGCACGTGCGCCACGTCGCTCAGGTCGGCGTGCCGGGCCAGCGCGGCCCGCGCCCAGCCGTGGCGGAAGGAATGCGGGTTGTGCCGGCCGTTGACGCCGGCCTGCCCCGCCAGCCGATCGAGCAGGGCGTGAATCCCGCCGGGCTTGAGGGGCGTGCGTTTCTGCCCGATGAACAACTCGCGGCAGGGCACGGCGGGCCGCTCCAACAGATAGGCGCGGATGGCTGCGACGGTGCGCACGGTGAAAAGCAAAAAGCGGGTCTGCTGTTTCTCGATGACGATGGCCTGCTGCCGATCGAGGTCGAGGTTATCGAGCGTGATGGCGCACAGGCCGCCGGCGCGGCAGGCGCTATCGGCCAGGATGCAGACGATCGCGTAGTCTCGTGACGAGGAGAGGCGGGCTGTTTCGAGGATTCGATCTTTATCAGATTGGCTGACGGCCTTGGGCGGCTGCTTGGGCAGCGGAGGCAGTTTGAGTTTACGCGCGGGACTGGACGCGATGAGGCCGCACTCGACGCACCAATTGAAAAACGAGCGCCAGGCGCGGACGTAACCGCGCAGGGTGGCCGGGGCCAGGGGCTTGGCGAGGGGGGGCCGGCCGGAGGGGTGATCGATGTACTGCGTCTTGCGGTTGGCCAGGGTCGCGTAGGTGGCTTGCAGATCGAGCAGGGTGACAGAATGGATGTTCTGAGGCAGGGCTTTGAGAGGAGCGAGGCGCTTGGTGTACCAGGTGATTGTCTGGGGTGAGCGCAGGGTGATCAGGGAGGTAAGGTATTGGTCGATGTCATCCGTGAGCACGGCAAGGGTATTATAGGCGCATCAGTAGTCGGGCGGGTTACGGTTCGGTTGGGATTGTGTTGTTGTGCGTCTGATTGATAGGCGGGTTGGCGATCGATTACAGGATCATTTCTGAGTGCAATCAAGTTGCGTTACTGCGCTTTCTGGATGGGATGCACGCCCCAATTCCAGACGATCGAGACTTCATCCGGCCCGCTGGAAAAGCGCAGGCGCTCGATCCCGATAAAGAGCCAATGAAACAAGATCACCCCGTGGGTGTTCCTCTTCTCACAGGAAATGTAGAGCCACGGCAGGCGAGAATGCTTCAGGTAGTACGTCGAGACGCTTTTTTGCTTGCGGTTGATAATAGTGAATGGCATAGCTATCTCCTTACTTTAACCGTGACAGATCGAATGAGTAGGCGAGTTTCGCCTGACGTTGCTCCCCGCTGAGATCGCCAATATAAATCAGCGTGGTCTTGGTGTCGGCGTGTCCGAGATTCTGCGAGATGGACAGCAGATCGAGGCCGGTTTCGTATTGCCGGCGCGCATAAGTGCGGCGCAAGTCATGCGGCCGCACCGTCACCGGCCGGCCATCTTTGCCGCTGACCGGATAACGCTTCACAATATCCTCGACGGCGCGGACCGACAGCGCTCCCCGGATGTTTCCTTTTCCCTTCCAGAAGGCGCGCAAGACTTGCCCCGCTTTGATATTCGCTCGGGCCAGCCAGCGATCGACCACGGCCAAAACCCACACCAGGTCACCGTACGGCACCAAGCGCTCTTTGGCGCCCTTGCCCGAGCGCACGTGCAGCGCCAATTTTCCACTGAGGGTCTGACGCAGATCTCCGACATTGAGGGCGCACAGTTCCGCCTCACGCAGACCGGTGCACAACAGGAGCGAGATGACGCAGGTGTCGCGCAGCGCCGGCAATGTCTCGGTGCCGGGCGCGTGCATCAGCGCTTCGGCCTGAGCCTGGGTCAGGCGCACGTGCGCGGCATCCGGACGGTCCTGGGAGATGATCTGCTTGACGGGCGCGATGGACGGATCGAGTGAATTGGCCAGGCGAGTGTAATACTCATCGAGCAGGGCGCGGCGATTGGCCGGGGAGTCGTCCTGACCCAGCCGGCGCAGATCGTCGCCAAGCCGGTTAAGCCACTGCGCGCGCAGCGCATTGTCCGACATGAGACCGCGATAACGGGAGCGCACCGAGGAGAGATGTGCCGAGACGGTGGCCGACGAAAAGCCGCGATAGCTCGCCAGGTGATCACGGTAGGCTTTCAGGTCGAGATCGTACCAGGGTTTCCCGCGGTCGGTTTGCCATGTGGAGAAAAGCGCCAGGCGCGAACGCATATGTTTGTCGGCATCGGCGGGGATGAGAAACGTCTTGAGTTTTTCGACAGATGGGACGGTCAGCGCGTTCAAGTTCACCTCCATTGATTACTGCGGATACCGTGGATTCCACGCAGTGATTTTAGCATGTTTAGCACGGATGTTCGATAGATTTCCAGCGCGCATTGAGCGTGGTATACCAGCCTGGCTGGATCGGGTGGCGTCTCATGATCAGATCGTCGTTAAGTTTCACCAGGCCCCGGCGCGGCATACTGATCGTGGAATCGTCGCGCTGATAGATCTGTCCCATCCACCAAGCAGGCGTGCGATGGCCGGCGGTGCGACTGCGCCAGGCCGTTATCACACGGCCGGCATAGACCTCATCCTGTCCGAGCATCGATCGCACAAACTCAATGGCCTCAGCGCGGTCGGGCGTGTAGAAGGAAAGTTCCAGGGCAGTTGACCAAGCAGCGGGCTCGATAGGCATAGGCGCACCTAGAATGTTCGAGAGGTCTACCCTACAGCGACCAAGACCACAAGCCCAGCGCGCCGCGGGCCGGCACGGGCTGATCGAATAGTTTCACGTCGTCCAGAATCCAGCCAATCGGGCCAAAAAACCACTTATCGTCCAACAGGGAGCCTAGACACGGGCTCAGACAAAATCCATTTCCTTTTTCGTTAATCCATCCCACCACTTTCGCCGTAGCGACGATTACACTACGCGGAAGGTCATGCTCAACACGCACGCCGGCGATTTCAAATATTCCATCATATCCAAACGGATCATCTCTGGCGCTGGCATGCAGGGCAATCGTCTGACCGAGGAGTTTCTGTGGCGGTGACCACGTGCGATTTTCAATCCGCTTATCGAGATGGGTGATGGCATAGAGCCAAGGTTGCTTGATGGATAAAGTTTTCATTAGAAAGTATCCTTCTCATCGTCTTCGTCTGGATCATCCTGGTCTTCACCCCCGCCCGGCTTCTCGAATGGCTGGCCCTGTGATCGTTCGGGGAGCGCGCGCAAGCCGGCGATCTCCTGCTGGTAGCGGTCAACCATCTTCTCAAACTGCTCGCGCGTGACGAGCTCGGGGCCGTATACAACAATCGGCTGGACCTTGAGCGCTTCCGCCTTCGCCACTGCTACGGCTTCGCTCACATAGGTAATGCCGTAAATGGCTCCCGGGCCATATTCGACTGTGTAGGCCGGGTAGGCGCTGGTGGCCGGCACGTCGATGCGCAAGAGCGGGAAGAGGCTGGTCTCTTTCGTGATCCGGCCGGCGATCGTCTTGTGGCCGAAGAGTTCGACTACGGCCCACGGGCTGACTTGTTCTTCGTTCATGTTAGGTTCTCCTTGGATTGATTTTGGTTGCTTTTCGAGCACGGGCAGACACATAGGTCTGCCCCTACAAATTACCGCAGCAGCTCGGCATTGATGGCGACCAGGGCATTCTCCCCGGATCCGTTGAAGGTGATGTAGCGCCGGGCGCGCAGATCGGCGAGGGGTTGGTTGAATCCTCCGCCGCTGGTGACTTTCAACTTGCACAGCATCGCCAGTTTGGCCTTGCTCATGCCGTTCGGGAAATCGGGATACTCCGCCACGAGGATGCGGAAGATTTTCTTGGCGGTGCGCGAGACGCGCGGATTCTCTTCGACCTGCTGCTCCATGCGCTTGACACGGTTCATCGGCGCGAAATAGAGTTCGGTTACGGTGTCTTTGATTTCGCTGCCATTCACCAGCGCCTGTCCCTGCTTGACGAGGCTGCCGACATATCCCTCGAATTGCGCCAGGCGCGAGCGCGTCTCGGCCGTGGCGTTCTGCACCGCGATTTGGACCCGGTGCTCGATCTCTTCGTCGGTGACGGTCTGGGCCTGCGCCGTTTCGAGGGCCGTCGATAGATTTTCGACCTGGCGCTCCAGCGCGGTGATCTCACGCTGCCTATCGCGTGTGTCGTCTTTGGCGGACGCCGGCCGGGCGCCTTTGACCTCCGCCGCTGCCGTGAAGCGCGCGAAGGACTTGATCAACTCGTCGGTGTTGACGGCCTGCGCGATCGCGCCGGTCGGGACCGTCTCTTCCGCCGCGCGGTCGGCGTCGTAGTGGAACGTCTGCCGCGGCGCAAATTCCACCTGCGCAAACTCCTCCAGCCATTCGGGCGACCAGACGAAACCGGAGCCGGTCTTCAGGCGCGCCAGGGCATCGACAAATTCGTCGGCCCGTTCTTCCTCGCCCTTGGCCATGACCCACTCGCGCGCCGCCTTCTTTCCCTGCGGATCGACCAGGCGCATGACGATCAGGGCATCGACCTGAGAAACCGTGTCCTTGTTGGTGGTCTGCAGGCGCTGGCCGATCGCGGTCACGCCGATGCCGTGATTGCGGCCCAACCGCACGAGGCGATCGACGGCGCCGAAGACCGTGGCGTTCTCGCCAAAGATGCGCTGCGGGATAAATTCCGGCGCCTCTTCGATGACCACGTGCACGGGCAGCCGGTTGATCTTGAAGAGCTCGTCGCAGAAGTCGGCGACGATTTTACGCCAGGTGTTCTTGCTCTCAAACGAAAGATCGACCACGGTGGGCACGTGCTTGTCGGCGACGTAGCGCGCGATGGCGGTGCCCATGTTCGGCTCGAGCGCGACCTGGCCATGCTGTCCGCCCAGGATGGCGATCGGAAAGCCGGCCCCCCGCCCGTCGGCGCTGAGGCCCAGATCCCACCAGCGGCCGACGGGATCGAGGATGACGACCGGCACTTGATGCTTGAGCAACTGCTCGACCCACAGGGCGGCAGTCCAGGTTTTGCCGCTGCCTTTCTTGCCGAAGATGCCCAGCGTCTTGGTAGCCGCGCCGGCGAGCGGGATGGTGAACGGCTGCTGAGTGGTCACGTCCAAGCCAAGGTTAAGATTGCGATCAGATTTCATCCCACCAGATGACGGGGATTGTTTCATGGGGTAACTCCTGAGATGTGTTTTATTTGATGCACTTGGGACAGCGTTTTTGATTGGCCCGCTGCAGCTCATAACGTCCATGCATCTCGCACACGCGCCACAAGCGGATGCGCCAAGGACTATTGACGCGGATGCTCACGCCGATCGTTTCGCCGGTGAGTTTGAAAATTCGATCGGTCATCAGGCGCGACAGGCCGGCGCGCAAGTCGGGCAGCCAGGGCCGGTGCCCGTGCTCCAACTGGCTGATGTATTGCTTGCTGTATGGATCAGCGCGTCCAGCCTCGGAGGTTTTTGCCAGCGCCTCGCCAAGGTCTTTCAGGGTCAGGCCGAGCCATTCCCGAGCCGCTTTTCCGTCTTTCACGGTGCGCAAGGTGGTCAGCAGGCTAGCTGACCGTAGTTGACTACTTGCGACACCGTGAAAAACTATCGTAGCGTCTTCGTTTTTATTTCCGCGGGAATGGTGCGGAGCTGTCAATTTGGCTTTCTTTGGCATATCAGGGCCTTCCAGGGTGTTTTTGCGTGTTTCGACTAATATCGTCAGCCAGGCGCGTGATGATCTCGATCACGAGCTGGGCCTTCCACAGGTCGACGGCCTGGCCGGCGCGTATCTGCCGCAGCGTGGTCAGAAAGCTCGTCACTTCGTCCGGCGTAGCGATGGCATAGAGCGCATCGAGCGCCTGACCGTCTAAGGCGGGAGGATCGGCAGAGACAAGATTGAGTTGGTCCGCCATGTTAATGCACCGCTTCTTTTTGCTAGACCCAGCCCACGGCCTTGCGCAACTCGCTCCCGATCAGGCGTGAGGCATTGGCGCGCGCCGGCTTGTGCAGCCAGCCGGCCGCTTCCCACTGCTGGGCCAGGTCGCGCAGGCTTTGCGGCGCGGTCAGGGTGCCGTAAAACTCGCGGCTCAATTCGCGCAGTTTGAAATAGCCGTCGCACTCATTCAGCGCCCAGCGCAGCATGTCGCGCTGATCGTCAGTCAGCACGATCAGAGCGGCCTGCCCCTGCGCAGCATCCAACGTCTGTGGACTGGTTGCGGCGCGCAGCCGATCGGTGACGGCATCGAGCAGATCATCGTCCACGTAGTACGCCTGCCCCTCGATCAACTCAGATGCGCCGGGCAACTGCGCCACGAAGCGGCCGGGGATATTCGGCAGCCGGGCGGCGTCGCGCTTCCCCTGCCCCAGCACGGCCTCGCTCTGCCACACGTCCGTGCAGCGGAAGGACAGGCGGATACTACACTGTTGGCGCAGCGCCGAATCGACGATCTCGGCTTTGGGTGACTGCGTAGCCAGGATCAGGCGGATGCCATAGGAGGCGGCTTTGTTGACCAGGCGCATGAGCACCGGGATATAGGCGCGGCCAATCTCCAGCGCCAGATCGACAAACTCGTCGATGACCACCACCAACAGCGGAAGATGCTGGCCGGTGCGGATCTGGTACTGCGTGAGGTTGCGGGCGGTGGCGGCCTCGAACAACTTGCGCCGGCGATCCATATCCGCGACGACGTCGTTGATCAAGCGCATGGCGGATTGTGACTCGGCCGCAATCGGCGCGTAGAGATGCGGCGTATTGTGCCAGTGCACGAACTCGCCTTTCGGATCGACGATGACGAGCCTGATTTGCTCCGGCGTATTGAATGAGCACAGCGTCACCAGCGCCGCTTGAATCCAACTGCTCTTGCCGGTCTGCGTGGTGCCGGCGATCAGCAGGTGATTGGGCTGCGCGAGATCGAGCAGCTGCGAACCGGTGCCCGTCACGCCGAAGGGGATGCTCAATGCACGCTCCGGCGGGTGCGTCAGATCGAGTTTGACGGACATGGGCAGAGTGACACGCGGCGCGGGCGCGACCAGGCGCGGGGCCTTGAGCTGCACCAGATACCAGAACCCGTTATCGCGCACGGCGTAGACCGGCCGGCCATTGACGGCCAGGCTGAGCTTGGCGAGCGTGTCACGCCCGACCAAGGTTACTTTGCCGTTTTCGTCGGGAGCGCCCAGCGCGTGCAGGGGCAGGTGATGCAGGCCGTAGCGGTCGAGTTCCAGGCCGGCGTACAGCGCCTCGCGCTCGCGATCCTCAAAGTAGGTCCAGCGCGAAATGCGCAGCGCTTGCGGGGAGCGCGGATCTTCCTGGAAGATGTGATCGAGCGTGCCGAGCACGGCGCGGCCAAACGTGCCTAGCACAGTCAAGGCGGTGGTTTGAGTGGTGATCTGGATTGAGTTCATGAAATAATCCCCGTATCTTGGTGGGATGCGTCACCGTTCCCTGTGACAATCCCATGAATCCGATCGAGCACCCCTTGATCGGTGACGACTTCCGGCGCGGCATTGGGCAGGCGTGCCTCCATCTCCCCGCGATCAGGTGCCGGCCCGGCCGCACGGGTGTGTTCCTCTACGATCGTCACCGGGTTGCGCAGCGTGTGGAACTGGCGGAAGATAAACAGCGCCGTGCAGGCCATGATCAGCACGTCGAAGCCCATCAAGACGATCAGCGTGTTGGTCTGGTCGCGCTGCTGGTGCAGGTCGTTGATCTGATTGGTCAATAGGATGATCGTGGCGGTGCTCTGCGCGCTGTTCTGCGCGATAACGGCATCGCGCTGCGCGTTGCCGGCTTGCGCGCGGGCCAGGGCCTCGAGCACCACGACCATGCTCCGCTGCGCTTCGGTGACGCGCTGCTGCTCGGCTTGCAGGATCGCCCCGGCCCGATCGCGCGACTGGATCGACTGGTCGGCTAGCGCGCGAGCCTGCGTGGCCAACTCGACGGCCTGCGCGGTCTGCTGGAGTTGCAACTTCTGCGCGGCTTGATCGGCTACGGCGCGGGCCTGCGCTGCCTGGGCTGCGGAGGCGGCGTACTGTGCCTGCGCCGCGGCGAGGCCGGCCTGGGCGCTGGAGAGTTGCGCGGAGGCGCTTGAGGCGGCGGCTTGCAGCGCGGCCACGTCGCTGGGCGTGACGGAGCTGACGACGATCGGCTGGGGTGTCGGCGGCGTGACCGGCCCCTGCGCGTGCGCCGGAAGTGCGGCAACTAAAGACCATAACAGGATGGCCAGGATGGATAGGATGATAAGAA
>Ga0210377_10000858_pt1 | contig 28702 bp, 27 predicted proteins | sample PLM4_65_b1redo_FD_155480 | JGI IMG/M metagenome (GOLD analysis project Ga0210377, IMG submission 155480) | Groundwater sediment microbial communities from an aquifer in East River, Colorado, USA - PLM4_65_b1 redo | ecosystem: Environmental > Terrestrial > Soil > Riparian zone | place: USA: East...
CCATTCGGATTCACCGCCACCGAGAACTCGGCCTACGCCGCGCTCCTCGAGTTGGGCCCTGCGGGCGCCTACTCCGTGGCCCGGCGCCTCTCGATTGCCCGGGCCAACGCCTACCAGGCCTTGGACGGCCTGGTGGCCAAGCGCGCGGCATCGCTCGTCGCCACCGGTCCCCGACGGTATCGGGCCACGCAGCCCCAGACGCTTCTGGCCCTGATGGTTGAGGGTCAGGCGAGCAAGATCGACCGGCTCGAGGCGCAGATCGGCGCCGAAGTGGGGGAGGGGGAGCGACCCCTGGTGGCGCTGGCGGGTACCCGGTCAGTCCGCGACACCGCGACGCGCGCCATTCTGCGGTCCGGCAACCCAGTGAGGTGCGTCGGCTCTACGGCGATGGTCGAAGCCCTCGCCCCTGCCATCCGGGCCCGGGCCGCCGGGGGGCGGGAGACATCGGTCTGGCTGGTTGGGGTCGGACCGAGCGCCGTGGCTGGCTTCGTCGGAACCGTGCCCGAGCGTGACGCAGCCCAGCGCTTCAACGCGGTACCACTCCTGCTCGTGGCGGATGGGGCGCTGGCGGCGGTCGAGTCGCCGGCCGGCCTGAGCGGCTACTGGGGTGCCGACCCGCTGTTCTTCGGCCTGGTGGATGCCGCGATCACGGCAATCACAGAAGTCTGACTATCAACCGTTTGGTTGAGTCTATGACTCGCGACCGCGACTCCAGCGCCTTGATACTCCGGGCCGCCTGTGCCGAGTTCGCCGAACACGGCTACGCCGGGGCCCGGGTGGCGAGGATAGCGTCCAGGGCTAAGGTGAACAAGCAGTTGATCTTCTACTACTACGGCACCAAGGCCGGCCTTTACGCCGCCGCCACCGGACCGGGACAGGCGGGAGCACAACTCACCACGAGCGATGCGGCCACGCCGGTGGAACAACTCCGGGACTTGATCAACCGCCTGGCAAACCACCTCGAGCAACATCCCGAGCTTGCCACAGCCCTCACCGACCGCGAGGCGGCGGACCGCAACGCCGGCTCGGGGCGGCAGTTCCTCGAGCAGGCGGGGCGGATGATCGACGCTACGATTTCGCGGGGGCAGGGCATGGGGTATTTCCGCGACGACCTGGACCCGCGGCTGGCAACGCGCCAGGCCCTGGTACTGTTGGCGGGATTCCACGCCTTGGCCCCGGCGCTGTCGGAGAATCGTGATGCCAGCCGCTGGGGGCCGGCGGCCACGGACCTCCTGCTGAGGGCTTTCGCGTGGTAAACCACCCTGGTTGTGCACGCGGTCCGGCGCATTCAGGTTCTGGCCATGCGACGAGCGCGGACTTCCACCCCCGCAGCCGCCGCCCTGGCCTTGGTGCTGTCGGCCGCCGGCGGCGAATCCACCACCCCAGACCGACGACGGCGCGGCCGCAAGCGAAAGCGGGGCGGAACCGATGGTTCCGCCCCGCTTTCGTTCTCCGCACCGCCCAGTCAGCCTGTGGACAGCGCCACGTCCTGCGGCTCGCCCCGCTTCCGCAGCGCGCTGATGCCCGGTTCCTTGGGCTGCGGCATGGCCACGGCCACCACCTGCGAGAGATGTTCGACCCCGTGGACCGTTAGCCGGGCCCGCTCCCGCTCCCCGATGTCCTCGAGGTCGGGCAGGTTGTCCTTGGGCAGGATGATGGTGGTGATCCCCGCGCGCAACGCGCCCAGCACCTTTTCCTTGACGCCGCCGATGGGGAGCACCCGTCCCGACAGCGTTACCTCGCCGGTCATGGCCACGTCGTGCCGCACCGGCCGGTCGGACAGGGCGCTGATCAGGGCCGAGGCCATTGTGATACCGGCCGACGACCCTTCCTTGGGCACGGCCCCCGCCGGGACGTGGATGTGGACGTCCTTGTCCTGGAACCGCTCGGCGGGAATGCCGAGGACGTCGGCGTGGGTCTTGGCGTACGTCAGCCCCGCCCGCGCCGACTCCTTCATCACGTCGCCCAGCTGCCCGGTGAGCACCAGCTCGCCCTTCCCGCGCATGACCGACGCCTCGACGAACATGATGTCGCCGCCCACGGGCGTGTAGTACATCCCGGTCGCGATCCCGACCTCGGACGCGCGCGCCGCCCGTTCGGGGTGGACCCGCGGACGCCCCAGCAGCCGGGTCACCGCTTCCTCGGTCACCTCGATGCGCTCGGCCTCGCCGGCCGCGATGTCGCGCGCGATCTTGCGCGCGAGCTTCCCCAGCTCGCGCTCCAGCTGTCGCACGCCGGCTTCCCGGGTGTAGCCCGAGATCACCGTGCTGAGCGCGGCGTCGCCCAGGGCGATCTGATCCGGGTTCAGACCCGCCTCCGCGACCTGCCGCGGAATGAGGTACTGCCGCGCGATGCGTTCCTTCTCCTGCTCGGTGTAGCCCGAGAACTCGACCATCTCCATCCGGTCGAGCAGCGGCGCGGGGATGCTCTGGAGCAGGTTCGCCGTGGCGATGAACAGCACCTCGGACAGGTCGAACGGCACGCCGAGATAGTGGTCCGTGAACGAGTCGTTTTGCGCCGGGTCCAGCACCTCGAGGAGCGCCGCGGCCGGATCGCCCTGGAAGGACACGCCCAGCTTGTCCACCTCGTCGAGCAGGAAGACCGGGTTCTTGGTGCCCGCCTTCTTCATGCCCTGGATGACGCGGCCGGGCATGGCGCCGACGTAGGTGCGGCGGTGCCCCCGAATGTCGGCTTCGTCCCGCGCGCCGCCCAGGGAAATGCGCACGTATTCCCGTCCCATGGCGCGGGCGATGGACTTGGCGATGGAGGTCTTGCCCACGCCCGGCGGCCCCACGAACAGGAGAATGGACCCCTTCTGGCGCCGGTCGTCCTCGTTGCCCGGCGTCAGGGTGACCTGCCCGCTCTCCCGGTCGCGGCGCTCCTGCTGCCCGCGCAACAACCGCACCGCGAGGAATTCCAGGACGCGGTCCTTCACATCGGTGAGACCGAAGTGATCCTCGTCCAGGATCTCGGCGGCCCGCTTGAGGTCGAGGTGTTCGGCGCTCCGCTCATTCCAGGGAAGCTCCGCGATGGTCTCGAGGTAGGTCCGGATGACCTGGCTTTCCATCGAGTCCCGGGGCGCGCGGGCCAGCCGGGCCAGCTCCCGCTTCACTTCCTTGCGGGTTTCCTCCGGGAGCGCGAGCGTCTCGAGTCGAAGCCGGAGCTCATCGTCGCCCGCCTGCTCGTCGTCCTCGCCCAGCTCCTTGTGAATCGCCTTGAGCTGCTCGCGGAGGAACATCTCGCGCTGCCGCTCGCCCAGCTCCTCCTGCACCTTGGACTTGATGTCCTGCTGGGCGTCGATCAGCTCGATCTGCCGCTGGACGTGAATGAGCACGCGGCGCAGCCGCTCCTCGACGCCGAGCGTCTCGAGCAGCCCCTGCCGCTCCTTGGAGGAGATGTCGAGGTACCCCGCCACCAGATCCGCGAACCGGCCCGGATCGGTGACGCCCTCCAGCACCTGCTCGACCACGTCTTCCGCCAGACCCGATTTCTGCCCCAGCTCCGCGGCCCGCTCCCGCACCTCGCGGTGCAGCGCGATGAACCCGGCGTCGGTGGCGTCCACCGGCGGGAGATCCGGCGCGCGCACCACGACGCCTTCGATGAAGCCCTCGGTTTCGGAGTATTGCAGCACGCTCGCCCGGTAGTCGCCGTGCAGCAGCAGCTGCACGCCGCCCAGGCCGCGCTGGATCTGCCCGATCTTCGCGACCGTCCCCGTGGTGTAGAGGCCGTTGGCCTCGACCGAGTCCGTGTTCTCGCGCTGGCACACGGCGAAAATCCGGCGGTCTTCACGCTTGAGCGCGGCCTCGATGGCCCGCAGCGTGCCCGGCCGTCCCGCGCCGATCGGCGCGGTCACGCCCGGAAACAGCACCACTTCCCGCAGCGGCAGGACCGGCAGGCGAAGCCGCTCGGTGGTGTCGGGAGAAGTCTGAGATTCAGTCATCGTTTCGGCGCCCTTCGTTAGGATACCTGAGGTACCTAGCCGTGGCACCCCTCATGCCGTCGTTTTCTGCCTACATGCCATACCCCACAGCCCCCGGCTGCCGTTACGGACTCCCGCCGGATGGCCGCCTTCCCAAACATGTCAGATTGGCAGAAAAACTTCTCCGGGCCTTCCGTCAGGCCACGGGTGCGCGAGGGGCGCTGTGCAGGAGCGCCCGTAACTCGGAGTCGGTGAACTGCTCGAGGAGGCCGGCGCGCGTGGTGATTTCGCGCGAGGGCTCCCGGGTATCGGATTCGCACGCAAAACGCACGATATCGGCCGGCTCGGGGAAACCTGCCGACCGGCGTTTCGTAGAGACCAGCCCGGAGGTTCGGCCCACTCGTTCGGCCGACCAACGGCGACCGGTATCGTCAGTGATCCAGCGCATCGGGGTTCTCGCGCTCCGGCGGCCGGTTGCCAGCGTCCCGGCCCCGGGATAATGTACGGCCGGAACTGAGCGCTTGCCACATGGACGACGCCCAATTGCAGGACAACCCGCTGGCTGAGCGCCTCGCGCAGATCCTCGAAGGCGCTTATGTCGTCGAGGGGGAGATCGGGCGGGGCGGCATGGGCGTAGTATTCGCGGCCCGGGATCTGGCGCTGAAGCGGCGCGTCGCGATCAAGGTTCTCCCACCTGAGCTGGCATTCCGGCAGGAAATCAAGATCCGGTTCATGCGAGAGGCACAGACGGCCGCCCGCCTCTCCCATCCGCATATCGTTCCCATTCACGCGGTGGGTGACGAAGGCGGGCTGGTCTACTTCGTCATGGGATACGTGGACGGCGAATCCCTGGCGGCGCGCCTCAAGCGACGTCACGCGCTCCCCGCGGAGGAAGTCCGCCGGATCATGAAGGAGACCGCCGACGCGCTCGGCATGGCCCACGCGATGGGGGTCATCCATCGCGACATCAAGCCGGACAACATCCTGCTCGAGGGCACCCGCCGGCGGGTGATGGTGACCGATTTCGGAATCGCGAAGGCCCTGTCGGAAGCGGGCCCCGGTACCCTCACCGGCACCGGCATCGCCATCGGCACGCCGCATTACATGAGCCCGGAGCAGGCGGCGGGCGAGCGGGAGATCGACGCCCGGAGCGATCTCTACGCGCTTGGCGTGGTGGCGTACGAGATGGCCACCGGCGAGCTGCCCTTTCAGGCGCCCACGGTCCCCGGCATCCTGATGAAGCACATCTCGGAGGCCGCGCCCGACATCAAGCGCCGCCAGCCCGGGCTGCCCGACGACCTGGCCGTCTCCATCATGCGGTGCCTGGAGAAAGACCCGACCTCCCGCTGGCCCACCGCCGAGTCGCTGCGGCGCGCGCTCGAGAACCGGACGGCCGGCCCCTACCGGCCGTCCGCCCCGGTCGCGCGCCGCCGGCCCTCGCCCACGGGCGCGGGCGTGGCGCTCGAGCGGGCCTGGGACCGCGGCGAGCGGGCGCCGGCCCGCCCGAGCGAGCGGCGCCCCGGCGAGCGCCGCCCGGCCCCCAAGGCCCGCGGGGCCGCCGACGTCGCCACGACGTCCGGCCACCGCGAGCCCGAGATCGTGCGGACCTTCCGCGGCGAGTTCGCCAAGTGGGCCGCGGTGTCGGGCGCGCTCATGCTGATCAACGTCGGCACCGGCATCACCGAGCCCTGGTTTCTGCTGGTCGCGGGCATCTGGGGCTTTGGGCTGGGCAACCGCTACGCCAAGCTCTGGCAGGCGGGCTACAGCTGGCGGGACGTGATCAACCGCCCGCCCGCGCCCGACGCGGTGGAGGCCCGCATGCCCGGCCCGCCGCGCGCGCTGCGAACACCGGCGGACGTCGGAGCCGACGAAGAATTCGGCGCGCTGGGGCCGCAAATCAAGCAGATGATCCACGACCGGAACGTCGTGCGCCAGATCGTGGACAAGCTGCCCGCATCCGAGCGCGCGCTGCTGCCCGACGTGGTGCGCACGGTGGACGGCCTGGGCCAGCGGGCGCTGGATCTGGCCCGCACCCTCTCCCAAATGGAAGGGGACGTGGATCCGGAGGCACTGGGACGGCTGGGGGCGCGGGTGGAGACGCTGAAGGCCGAGGGCGGGGACGACCGGCGCCTGGAGCTGCTCGAGCGGCAACGCGAGGCGCTCAAGGAGCTGGTCGAACGGCGCCGCGCGCTCGAGGCCCAGTTCGAGTCGTGCGTGCTGGCGGTGCAGAACGTCCGGTTCGACCTGCTACGCCTCCGGTCGGCCGGCGTCAGCGCCGTACTGGACGACCTGACCAGCGCCACGCAGGCGGCGCGGGCGCTGGGTGAGGACGTCGAGGCGGCGATCGATGCGGCCGGGGAAATCAGGAAGGCGCTGGAGCCCTAGAACCCGAGTAGTTCCCTGATCTTCCCGGCGATCCCCTCGGCCTGCGGCAGGATCACGTCTTCCAGCTCCGGCGCGTACGCCACGAAGGTATCGGTCGCCGCGATTCGCATCACCGGCGCGTCCAGCCAGGCAAAATGCTCGTCGGAAATGCGGGCGGCGATCTCCGCCCCGTACCCCCACGACAGCGAGTCTTCGTAGGCCACGAGCACCCGGCTCGTTTTCCTGACCGACTCGCCGATGGTTTCCCAGTCCACCGGGCTCAGTGACCGGAGATCGATCACCTCCACCGAGATCCCGTCCGACTCGGCCAGAGCCTTGGCCGCGTTCAGCGTCCGCTGGACCACCGCGCCGTACGTCACCACCGTACAGTCGGTCCCCTCGCGCACCACTCTCGCCTTGCCGAAGGGGATCATGAAATTGGGCCCGGGATACGCGCCCTTGTTGTAGGTCTGCCGGTAAAGATGCTTGTGCTCGAGGAAAATGACCGGATCGTCGCAGCGGATGGCGGTCCGCAGCAGGCCGTTCGCGTCCAGCGCGGTGGCGGGGCACACCACGCGGAGTCCCGGGATGTGGGTGAACAGCGCGGCGCCCGTCTGTGAGTGATAGACGGCGCCCCCCTTCAGGTAGCCGCCGTACGTGACCCGGATGACCACCGGCGAGCGGAACGCGTTGTTGCTCCGCCAGCGCAGCAGCGCCAGCTCGCTCCGGATCTGATGGTAGGCCGGCCAGATGTAGTCGAAGAACTGGATCTCGATCACCGGCTTCAAGCCCCGGGTGGCCAGTCCGATGGCCCGGCCGACGATGTTGGCCTCGGCCAGCGGCGAATTGTAGACCCGGTCGGCGCCGAACTTCTTCTGCAGCTGCCAGGTGACCTTGAACACGCCGCCCTTGCCCTTGACCTGGGCCAGGTACGTCTCGCGCGATGCGTCCGCCACGTCCTCGCCGAAGATGATGATGCGCGGATTGCGCTTCATCTCATCGGCCATGCAGCGGTTGAGCAGGTCCACCATGGTGGTGGGCTCGCCCTCGAACTGCGGGTCGTCTTCCGTGTCGAACTGCTCGGCCGTGGGATCCACGTCGGGCGAGTAGACGTAGCGGTGCACGGTCTCCGGCCCCGGCTGGGGCGACGCGAGGGCGATCTCCGTGGCGACCTCGATATCCTCCTCGACCTTCTTCCGGATTTCCTCGATCTCCGCCTCGGTCGCGACCCCCTCCTCCAGCAGCCAGGCCGGGAAGGTATTGAGCGGGTCGCGGGCGGCTTCCTCCTCCCGCTCCACCCCGGTCTTGTACATCAACTCGTCGTCCGACAATGAGTGGGAGTAGGGCCGGATCACGTGGGCGTGCAGGAGTGCGGGCCCCTTGCGGGCCCGGCAATACGCCACGGCGCGCGACACCGCATCGTACGCGGCGATGGGGTCGCAGCCGTCCACCTCCTCAAGGTAGAGGTCGGGAAATGTCGTGAGGAGCTTGGAGATCGACCCACCCGCGGTCTGCACTTCCACCGGGACCGAGATGGCGTACTTGTTGTCCTCGATGAGGAAGAACACGGGAAGCTTGAGGTTGCTCGCCGTGTTGAGCGCTTCCCAGAATTCCCCTTCGCTGGTGGTGCCGTCACCCGCCGAGCAGAACACGACCTCGTCGGGCCGGATCTGGTCGTGCCGGTCGGGGATCTCCTCCAGCCGGTGGTAGCGGAGCCAGGCTTCGGCACATCCCACCGAGTTCAGGAACTGGGTGCCGGTGGGGCTGGACGAGCTGACGATGTTCAGCGCCTGGTGGCCCCAGTGGGACGGCATCTGGCGCCCGCCCGAGCTGGGGTCGTCCGCCGCGGCCACCGCCTGCTGGAGCATCTCGGTGGGCGTCATGCCCAGGGCCAGGCACAGCGCGCGGTCGCGGTAGTACGGATAGAACCAGTCGTGGGCCGGTCGGAGCACCTTGCCGGCCGCGACCAGCACGCCTTCGTGGCCCGCGCCCGAGATTTGGAAGAAGATCTTGTTCTGCCGCTTGAGCAGGATCTCGCGGTCGTCCAGGCGCCGCGACAGCAACATCACGCGGTACATGTCCAGCAGATCGGCCTTCTCGAGCCGGGTGGATGGGTCGCGGCGTCCCGCCGAACGGCCTTTCGGGGAGGTCTTGGGCGGCATGGACTCAAACATAGCCGCTATCGGGAAGGCGAAGCTAGGAGTTCCGCCAGCCGCGGAAACTGGGCCAGGCCGAGGGTCACGACCGGGTCATGTTTGACCATGAACTCGTCCCGGGCTTCCGTCCCCCAGCGGACCTCCGCCGCCCGCGCGGCGAGCCGCCGCATGAGCCGCTCGGCCTGACTCGAGTCGGCCTCGGCCGCGACGCCCAGCCGGGCCCGCACCCGGGCCAGGAACGGCTCAAGCAGATCGGACCGCCACCGCTCCGGGGCACCCAGCCAGGCCGCCCGCGCCATCAGGGTTCCGGGAAGAGCAAACGCGACGCTATCGGCCACCGCTTCCTCGAACCCGCTGTCGGCCGCCACGGCATGCCAGGCCGGCAGGGGGACCCGGGATGGAGACTCAACGTCCGGCCGGATTCCGCCGCCACCCCGCACCTCCCGGCCCCGGTCCGTCTTGAACACCTCGGCGGTGTCCTTTTCCGCGCCGGTGCGCCCCGCCAGCCCGTAGTACTGCTCGACCTGCAGCCCGTGGTAGCGGCGCTGGATGAATCGCCCGCTCGGGGTCAGCACCCGGCCCACGGTGAGCCAGACGACGTCCCCGGCCGGGAGCACGAAGGGCATCTGCATCAAGGCCTTGCCGAAGCTGCGCCGCCCGACCAGCACGGCCCGATCGTGGTCCTGGAGGGATCCCGCAAGGGCCTCGGACGCGCTGGCGCTCCGCTCGTCGATCAGCACCACCAAGGGCAGATCGTCGAACTTGCCGTCCTTCTTGGTCACGTGGTCTTCGTCCACCGCGCTCTTTCGACCCCGGGTCCGGAACACGAGCGTGTTCCGGGGGAGGAACAGGGAGGCGATATCCACCGCCGCCAGCACGCTGCCCCCGGGGTTGCCGCGCAGGTCCAGGACCAACTGCCGGGCGCCGGCGCGGCGCAGCCGGTTGATCGCCTTTTCCAGCTCGTCCGGGGCGTCCGGATTGAACCCGGAGAGCCAGGCGTACCCGGTGGTCGCATCGAGCATCCGCTCGAGCCCCACGGACGGCGACTTGATGTCGTCCCGCTTGACGGTCACGTCGTAGCGGCGGGGCTCGAGCCGGGGCCCGCGTTCCAGCCGGAGCCGGACCTTGGACCCCGATTTCCCCGCGAGCTTGAGCTCGAGCGCGCGGACGTCCTGACCGGCCACCGAGCTGTCGTCGATGGCGAGCAGCCGGTCGCCGGCGGCGATGCCTTTCTTATCGGCCGGGCCTTCCGGCTGGACGGCTAGCACGGTCGGCAGCCCGTCGACGTCCTCGAGGGCGAGCCCGACCGTGCCCAGCTCGCCGCGCGCGAGCGCCGCGCCGCGGGCCACGTTCTCGCGGGACTCGAAGCGGCTGTGCGGGTCAAGCGAGCGGAGGACGCCGTCGATGGCGGCTCGCACGAGCTGCGCGTACTGCACGGTGTCCACGTAGTTGATCCGCACGTGGTTGAGCACGCCGGAGAAGGTCTGCAGTTCTTCGTAGTTGGACCGTGCCTGGCCCGCGAGTGGGAGGGCGGTGGCCCCGAGGAGGAGGACCGGCCCGAGGGTTCCGCGGGCGGAAACGGGGGAGGCACTGCGGGTCATACGCCGGCTCCTTCCGAACACCCCATGGCTCTACCGCAATCTCGTCAGCCTTCGCAGCGCTTCCAGCTTCTCCAGGGCCGAGCTCGACGACGGGGCTTCCCCGATGGTGTAGAGTCCGTCCCGGATGTCCAGCAGCACCTCGAGCAGCAGCTGTTCCCGCTGATACGACGCATCCAGCTCGAACATCCGGGTCCGGTCGTCCACCCGCTTGGCGTGGTCGTAGGCTTCCCGGTAGATGCGCTCCAGGTTATCGAGGATCTTGTCGCGCGGTCGCGGGCTCACGGTCCGCTCCTAGTCGCCGACGGGCTGGATCACGAGGCCGCTCGGCACTTTGGGGACGAAATAGGTGGACTTGGGCGGCAGGATCCCGCCGGCATCGGCCACCTCGAGCACGCGCTCGACCGGCGTGGGCCGCACCAGGACGCCCGCCACCGCGGTCCGCCGCCCGACGGCGTCGAACACCTCGCCCGGATTGGCCGAGTAGCCCACGGTGGCACCGTCGCCGGCGGCCGCCCGGAGCGGCTGCACCACCTCGCGCTCGATGACCGCGATCTCCAGCTCATCCGCCGGAGACCGGGCCGTCAACACCACCAGCCGGCCGTCGGGAAACATGACCGCCGCGGCGGGGTGGCGGCCCGTCAGGCCTTCGAGCACACCCTGGGGACCCAGCTCGGGCTCGCGGGCCTCGACGCCGAACGACGCCTCCCACCGCGCGAGCAGCGCGTCCGGGTTCACCTCGGCGCCCGAGATCAGGCGGTGGGTGGGCAGCACCACGAGCCCCGGGTCCGCCACCGGCACGATCAGGGCGGAGATCCGCTCCACCGCCGCGTTCTCGGCGCGGAAGGCGTTCGCCGTCTCGAAGCGGTGGTGCCCGTCCGCCAGGTAGAGCGCGCCTTCGCCGGCCACGTGGGCGATCTCCCGGGCCTGGACCCCGCCCACGCGCCAGAGGCCAAGGCCCACGCCCTGGAGGTCGGCCGTTGCGGTCGGCTGGTGGCGCGTGACCCCCTCGAGCCGGCGCCGCAGATGGCCGCGCTCGTCCCGGGCCAGCAGGAAGATCGTCTCGAGCAGGGCGCCGGTTGCGCGCGCCAGGGCCAGGCGGTCTTCCTTGGGCCCGCGATGGGTGCGCTCGTGAGGTCGCACCCGGCCCCGGTCGTACGGTTCGACGTGCACCCCGGCGATGACGCCGGTGCGGACGTGCTCGCGCCCGTCGGGGGTGACGAACTCCTGCTGCAGCACGTACACGCTGGGTTGGGGGTCGCGCTTCAGCACGCCCTCCGCCCGCCACTTGCTCAGGGTCTTGCCGGCCACGGCGTAGCCGTCGCGACCCTCGGGCAGAATGAGGTGCACGATGTTGCACCGGTCGCGCGCGGCCAACTCCTCGCGCTCGGCCGGTGTGATAACATCGTAGGGCGGGGCGATCAGGTCGCTCAGCCGCTCCTGGGCCCCATATCGCTCGCCCGCGAACGGCGCCACCAGCGGAACGGAGTGCTCAGCCATGCCGACCTTTCAAGACTTCCTCGCCTTCGAGATTCGGGTGGGTACAGTCCGCGCCGCCCGCGAGCACCCCGCCGCCCGCAAGCCGGCCCTCCAGCTCGAGATCGACTTCGGCCCGCACGGCCTCAAGCGCTCGAGCGCCCAGCTGACCCGCCGATACGCCCCGGGCGACCTCGTGGGCCGTCAGGTGGCGGCCGTGCTCAACTTCCCGCCGCGCCGGATCGCCGACTTCATCTCGGACGTCCTGGTCCTCGGCGCCCTGCCGGAAGAGGGCGACGTGGTCCTGCTGGCGCTCGACGCGCCGGTCCCGGACGGCACCCGCATCGCCTGATGCGCGCCCGCAAGACTGTCACGCCCACGGCCGGGACGCCAGTTCCGCCTCGGCCAGCAACCGGCGGTACGACTCGAGCCGCGACCGGGCCAGGGTGCCCCGCTCCGCCGCCGCGGCCACCTCGCACCCCGGCTCCCCCCGATGCTGGCAGTTGTCGAACCGGCATCGCGCCATGGCCGCGAACTCCGGAAAGGCGGCCGTGACCTCGAGCGGCTCCAGCCCCCAGAGCCCGATATCCCGGAGCCCCGGCGTGTCCACCACGAATCCACCCCCCGCCAGCGGGTGCATCTCGGCCGCCACCGTGGTATGCCGTCCGGCGCCGCCGCGCCGGCTCACCTCCCCGGTCCGAAGGCGCAGGCCGGGAACGACCGCGTTGAGCAAGCTCGACTTCCCCACGCCGGTAGGGCCGGTGAACAGCGAAACGCGGTCCAGCAGCCGCTCGCGCAGCGCCGCCACTCCCTCGCCCAGCGCCACGCTGGTGAGCAGGACGGCGTATCCAGCCTCACGGTACGGCCGGGCCAGGCCGGCGGCCTCCGGATCGAGATCGGTCTTGTTCACCACCACCAGCACCGGCAGCTGGTTGGCCTCGGCGACCGCCGTGAACCGGTCGATCAGCCCCGGATCCCAGTCGGGCGAGCGGGCCGCGCCCACCACCACCACCTGCTGGAGATTGGCCGCCACCGGCCGGACGCCGTGCGACCGGCCGGGGCTCCGACGTTGGAGAAGGCTCTCCCGGGGATGGATGCGCTCGATAGTGGCCGCGCCATCGGTCTGAATGGCCAGTTGGACCCGGTCGCCCACCAGCACGGACTCGGCCCGCTCGTGCTTCATGCGACCGCGCAGCGCCGCCTCGCGGACCACGCCCTCGGCGAAGACCTGGTATCGGCCGCCGGCCCGGGACAGCACGATCGCGTCCACGAGCTACCAGTCGCCCAGCGCCTCGCGGGCGGTGATGGCGCGATCGAGCTCGGCCTTGACGTCGAACAGCGACATGGCGTGGATCCCGCGCTCGGCCTCCGCCGCGGTGTCACCGAACGTGAGGAAGGGCGTTTCCACGTGGCCGACGGGCTGGTCTCCGGCTTCGGACCACCGCACGAACACGAACGCCGCCCCGAATCGCGCCGACGCGCCGGCCGGCTCGTCCACCAGGACGCCGACCGAATAGGCCCGGCCGTCGTGACCCTCGAACGCCGGAGGCCGCTCGTGCCGGGCCAGGTAGCCCCCGTAGGTCGCGTCGTCCACCATCATTTCCGGGAACCGCTCACCAGCTCGCGCGCCACGTTGCCGATGATGAACCACAGGTTGGCCGGGCGCTCGGCCAGCCGCCGCATCAGGTAGGGATACCACTCCGTCCCGAACGGCACGTATACCCGCACGTGGTAGCCGTCCCGCCGGAGCCCGTCCTGCAAATCCCGGCGCACGCCGTACAACAGCTGGACCTCGAAGCGCTCGGGGCCGATCCCGCGCTCGCGGGCGTACCGCCTGATGTGGGAGATCAGCCGCTCGTCGTGGGTCCCGAACGCGGGGTAGGCGCCGCCGTCGAGCAGGCGTTCGCTCTGGCGTCGATAGGCCGCGTCCACGTCGGCCTTGTCGGGGTACGCGACCGTCGCCGGCTCGCGATAGGCGCCTTTGACCAGGCGCACCCGCGCCTTCCGCTCGACCAGGCGCTCGATGTCCGCGTCGGACCGCCGCAACATGGACTGGATGACCACGCCCACCAGGTCTCCGTACGCCGGCTGCAGCTCGGAATAGAACAGGTCGAGCGTGCGCTGGACGTAGGGCGACGCCTCCATGTCCACCCGCACGAACGTGTTCAACGCCCCGGCCCGATCGAGGATCCCGCGCGCGTTCGCGGCGGCGAGCCCGGGATCGATATCCAGGCCCATCTGGGTCAGCTTGATGGATAGATTGGCCCGGGCCCCGGCGGCGTGGATGCGGTTCAGAATCTCGATGGCCGCGTCCCGGGCGCGCGCCGACTCCTCGGCCGTGCTGACGCTCTCGCCCAGCAGGTCCAGCGTGACGGTCACGTCCTTGGCGTTGAGCTCGCGCGTCGCTTCGAGCGCCCGATCGAGGGTCTCGCCCGCCACGAAACGGGAGGCGAACTGGCGGGCCAGCCCATTGCGCTTGATGAAATCGAATACGGCTCGGCGGTGACTCAGCCAGAGGAACGTGCTTCGCAGCATCGAGGTATGTGGGTGTTGGTCAGGGGTCGGGGTAGTAGCGGCCGCCCGCCGCCGCCAGGCGCGCCAGCGCCGGAGCGGGGGTGAACCGTTCGCCATACGTGCGGGTCAGTCGCTCGAGGTCTTCCACCGCGCGGGCCGCGCCGGTCCGGTCCAGGGTGCGGAGCGGGCCGCCCCGGAACGGCGGGTACCCGATGCCGAAGATGGCGGCCACGTCGCCGTCGCGCGGTGACCGCACCACCCCTTCGTCGGCGGCCCGCGCCGCCTCGTTGAGCATGGCGTATACCAGCCGCTGCTCGACCTCGGTGTCGGGCAGCGCCGCGCCCGGCCGGGCGCCCAGCACCGCGTAGACCGCCTCGTCCACGCCGCGTCGCTTGCCGCCGTCGTAGCGGTAGAAGCCCAAGCCGCTCTTCCGGCCGAGCCGGCCGCCGGCCACCATGGTCTCGAGCGCGGCGAGCGGCCGCATGCGTTCGCCGAAGGCCTCGAAGAGCACCTTGGCGGACTTGAGCCCGACGTCCAGGCCGACCTCGTCCAGCAGCGTGATGGGTCCCACGGGGAACCCGTACCGGCGCATGAGGTCGTCCACCCGCTCGATCGGGACGCCCTCCTGCACCAGCCGCCCGGCTTCGTTCACATAGGGCGCGAGGATCCGGTTCACCCAGAACCCCGGCTGATCGCGCACCACCACCACGGTCTTGCCGAGGCGTCGCCCGAACTCCACGGCGGTCACCGTGGCCCAGGGGGCCGTTTGCGGCGTCACGATGACCTCGAGCAGCGGCATTCTCTCGACCGGCGAGAAGAAGTGCATGCCCAACACCCGGTCGGGGCGGCGCGCCACCGCGGCGATCCGCTCGATGGGAATGGTGCTGGTGTTGGACGCCACCACGCAGTCGTCCCGCACGTGCGCCTCGATGTCCGCCAGGGCCGCGTGCTTGACCGCCAGGTCTTCGAATACGGCCTCGACCAGCAGGTCGGCGCGACCGAAACCGGCCCAATCGGTTCCGCCCGACAGCAGGGCCACGAGCCGCCGATGCTGGTGCCGGGTGATGCGCCGGCGCTTGAGGCGATCGTCCACGATCCGCTGCGCCGCCCGCAGGCCTTTGCCCACGGCGGGAAGGGCCGTGTCTCGGAACCGGACGTCCGCCTGGGCCTCCACCACCGCGGTCCCGCCGATGCCGCTCCCCATGAAGCCGGCGCCGAGAATGGCCAGCCGGTTCACCGGGTGGGGCGGCGGCGGATTCGGGACGCCGAAGTCCTTCTTCAGGGCCGTGGTCGCGAAGAAGATGCGGACCAGCTCCCGCGAGACCTCGCCCACGGCCAGCTCCGCGAAGGCCGCAGCCTCGAAGTCGAGCCCGGCCTCCACGCCATGCTCGATCCCGTGGGCGACGGCGTCGAGCGCGGCCAGTGGCGCCGGATAGTGGCCGCCGGTGGTCCGCAGCACCCGCTTCCGGGCCATCTGGAACAGGAGGCGGCGACCGACGGGATTCCGCTCGAGCACGAGTTTCCGGGCGTCGACCCCCCCGCGGGCCGGCCGCCAGCCCCCCGCGAGCCGTCGGGCGGCGTCTTCCGCCACCCGGGCGAGGATGGCCGGGTGCACCAGCTCGTCCACCATCCCGCGCGACAGTGCGGGCTTCGCCGGGAGCGTCTTTCCGGCCAGGATGATGTCGAGCGCCGCGGCGATGCCAATGAGGCGCGGCAGCCGCTGGCAGCCGCCCGCTGCCGGGATGATGCCGAGTTGCACTTCGGGCAGCCCCAGCTTCGTCTTTTCGTGGTCGGCGGCCACGCGATAGGTACACGCCAAGGCCGCCTCGAGCCCGCCCCCCAGGCAGGCGCCCTGAATCGCGGCCACGACCGGCTTGCCCAGCGCGGCGAGGCGATTGATCAGGACCTGCCCGGTCTGGACCAGCGTGCGGGCCTCCTCCCGGGTGCGGAGGGCCACGAATTCGTCGATGTCGGCCCCGGCGATGAACGTGTCAGGCTTCCCGGAGAGGAGGACGGCGGCCCGCACCTCGGGATCGCGCTCGAGCCGGGTGAGGAGCGCGTCCAGCTCGTCCCGGACCGCGCGGGTGATCTTGTTGACCGGCTCGCCGGGCAGGTCGAGCACCAGGCGGGCCACGCCGTCGTGCAGAGACAGGGTGAAGGCGCTCATGCGCGCTCCAGCACCATGGCGAAGCCCATGCCGCCCTGGGCGCACACGGAGATCAGGCCGAACTGCACGTCGCGGCGCTTCATCTCGTTGGCCAGCGTGAGGGTCAGCCGGCCGCCGGTGGCGCCGAACGGGTGGCCGATGGCGATGGAGCCGCCCATCACGTTCACGATGTCGCGCCGCACCTCACCGATCGGCTGCGAGCGACCCAGGTACTGCTCGGCGAAGGCCCGGGACTCGAACGCCTGGATGTTCGACAGGACCTGCGCGGCGAAGGCCTCGTGCATCTCGATGAGGCCCATGTCCGACAGCGCGAGGCCCGCGCGGTCGAGCGCCAGCGGGACGGCGAAGGCTGGACCCATGAGCAGCTGCCACGCCGGATCCACCGCCGCGACCGCATGCGAGCGCACGAACGCGAGCGGCGCGTATCCCAGCGCCGCGGCCCGCTCTTCGCTCATCAGCAGCACGGCCGAGCCGCCGTCGGTGAGCGGGGAAGCGTTCGCGGCGGTCACGGTGCCGTACTTGCGGTCGAAGATCGGCGGCAGCTTGGCCATCTGCTCGAGCGACGTGTCGCCGCGGATCCCGTTGTCGCTCGCCACCGGCTCGCCGTCCGGCGGGAACACCGGCCCGATTTCCGCCGTGAGGCGGCCGTCCAGCGTGCCGGCGTGCGCCAGCTGGTGGCTCCGGAGCGCCCAGGCGTCTTGCTCCTCCCGGGAGATCCCGTTCATCTTCGCCATCTTCTCGGCCGACTGGCCCATGCTCTCGCCGGTGGAGGGCTCGGCGATGGCCGGCGTCACGGGTACCAGGTCGCGCAACCGGAGCCGGGTGAGCAGGCGGGCGCGCTCCCACGGACTCCGGGCGCGGTTCAGCGCGATCAGGAGGTCGCTGAACCGGCGCGAATGCAGAATGGGAATGTCGGAGAGGCTTTCCGCCCCGCCGGCGATCACCACCGAGGCACGGCCGGCGGCGATCTGGTCGGCACCCGCCGCGATGGCGGTATTGGCCGACGCGCACGCTCGGTTTATGGAGGCGGCGGGAATGTCGGGAGGAAACTGGGGAAGCAGGCTGACTTCCCGGGCCAGATTGGGGGCGAGTGGGCTGGCGATTACCTGGCCGAAGTACATCTCGTCCACGGTCTCGCCGTCCAGCTCGCACCGGTGCACCAGCTCCACCGCCGCGAGGCGCGCCAGATCGACAGCCGTCAGGTGCTTCAGCGCCGTGCCCGCCTTGCAGAACGGGGTGCGGCACCCGCCCACGACGGCCACCCGATGCCCGGTCTGCGCGGTGCTCATGGCGGAAAGCTAGCGGCGGGGAAAACGGGGTGGTAGCGCGCGGCCGATCGTCGCGCGATCATTTCTCCGCGTTGCGCGCGAGCACGCTGGCGAGCGCCGCGGGGCGTCCGTCGATCATTTCGATGACCTCGCGCGAAAGCACCACTTCGAACGGCTCCACGAGACGGAGCAGCTCGCCCGGCACGAGCAGGTGTTCGTCTCCCTGGGGGCCCCAGCCCTGCTCGCGCTGCGCCGTCAGGAACGTCTCCGCCAGGAGGTGGCCGCCCGGGCGGACCGCGCGCCGGAAGTCGGGGAACCGCGACCGGTCGAGGTAGTTGAACAGCATCACCACGTCGAACGCGGCCGGCGCGATCTGGCTGGTGCGGAGATCCATGTGCAGACACTTGACCGGCAGGTGGCGGCGCTCGGCTTCCCGCTCGAGGATCTCCAGGCTCTCGGCATCCTCGTCCACGGCCACGACCTCGGCCCCGCGCTCGGCCGCGGGCAGCGCGTGACGGCCCGCCCCGCTCGCGAGGTCCAGCACCCGCACGCCGGGCCGGAGGATGCCCGCGTGCCAGTTGAACCAAGCGCTCGGGGGCGCGCCCCGGTCGGGCCGTCTAGTGAATAGCCGCGTGCACGCCTCCTTCTCCGCCGCCACTCGGGCGGCCCACCTGTCCGCGATGGCCGAGGCCCCGCTCGACATCCTCGTGGTCGGCGGCGGCATCACCGGCGCCGGCATCGCCCGCGACGCGGCCATGCGCGGGCTGCGGGTCGCGCTGGTGGAGCGCGCCGACTTCGCCGCCGGCACCAGCAGCCGTTCGTCGCGACTGGTCCATGGGGGGCTGCGCTATCTCGAGCACGGCGCGCTCCACCTGGTCTTCGAAGCCAGCCGGGAGCGGCGCATCCTGCTCCGCACCGCGCCCCACCTGGTCCGCCCCCGGTCGTTCCTCTTCCCCTTGTTCGCCGGTGGCCGCGTCCCCCGCTGGCAGCTGGCCGCCGGTCTCTGGCTGTATGACGGGCTGTCGCTGTTTCGGAATGTGAGGCGGCACCAGTGGCTCAGCAAGCGGGGGCTGCTGCGGGCCGAACCGGGGCTCCGCGCGAGTGACCTGGAGGGCGGGGCCCGCTACTGGGACGCCCAATGCGACGACGCCCGGCTGACGCTCGCCAACGTCCGGGACGCCCATCACCACGGGGCCCTGGTCGCGAACTACGCCGCGGTGGAGGCGTTCGACGCGGCCGACGGGCGGGTACGCGGCGCGCGGGTCCGGGACCTCACGACCGGCGACCGTCTGACGGTGCGCGCCCTCGTCACCGTCAACGCCACCGGACCCTGGTCGGACGCGGTCCGGGGCGACGGCCGGGCCCTCCTCCAGCTCACCAAAGGGGCGCACGTCGCGGTGCCGCGGGCCCGGGTGGGCCACCGGGAGGCGATTACCTTGCTGTCGCCGCTCGACGGCCGGGTCATGTTCATCCTGCCCTGGGGAGATCTCACCTACGTCGGTACCACGGACACCGACCACGACGGCCCACCGGACGACGTCCGCGTGTCCGGCGCCGACGTGCGGTATCTGCTGCGTTCCGCCAACGCGGTGTTCCCCGACGCGCGTCTCACCCCGGACGACGTGATCACCACCTGGGCCGGCCTGCGGCCGCTGCTCCGGCCGGCGCAGGCCCGGCAGCCGACCGCGGTGTCCCGCGAGCACCGCATTGTCGAAGGGCCCGGCATGATCTCGGTGATGGGCGGCAAGCTCACCACCTATCGCGCCATGGCCGCCGAAGTGACCGATCGGGCGGTGGCGCGGCTCCACGAGTTCGACGGCCGGACGCCGCCTCCGCGGGCGCGGACCGACCGCGAGCCCCTGCCCGGCGGCGAGACCCGCGACCTGGAGCTGGTGGCCGCCGAGGCCATGCGCGAGGGGGTCACGGCCGACCTGGCGCGCTATCTGGCCGACACCTACGGCACCGAGGCGCCGGCCGTCGCCCGGCTCGCCCGGAGCGATCCGCGGCTCGCCGCGCCGGTCACTCCCGGACACCCGGCGGTCCGGGCCCAGCTGGTGCACGCCCTGCGACGCGAGATGGCGCTGACCCTGGCCGACCTGCTCATTCGGCGCACGCACGTGTTTCACGAGGTCCGGGGTCACGCGCTGGCCGAGGCCGGCGGGCTGGTGGACGTGGTGGCCGACGAGGCCGGCTGGGACGCCGGGCGCAAAGCGCGCGAGTTGAGCGAGTATCTGGCCGAGGTCGAGCGTACCGAAGCGTTCCGGACGGAAATCGACGACCCCTGACATCGCGGCGGCTCAGTCCGCCGCGCCGGGAGGGACGGGAAACACCCCCGAGGCCCGCCACGCCCGCTCGCGGTCCCGGGCCAGCGTCCGCGCGGCCAGCAGCACCACCAGCCCGCCGGCGAATGCCGCCGCGGGCAGCACCATCATGGCCGATCGGAGGCCGAACCGGTCCGAGAAGAACCCCACCAGGGGATACGCGATCGCGTTGCCCGCGATGTGGGTGAAGAAGACGTACGCCCCGATCACGGACGCGCCCACCTGTGGGGGTACCACATCGAAGATGGCCGCGGTCATCGGCCCGTGGTACCACATGAAGAAGAAGATGGTGGTGAAGAAGACCGGGATGAAGACGTAAAGATCTTCGACGGTGAGGAGCCACGTCGCGAGCGGCGCCCCCACCAGGAACCCGACGGCGCCGACCACCACCCGCGCGTTGGCGAACCGCTCGTGGAGCTGGTCGGCCAGCTTCCCCCCGAACACGGTGCCGAGGATCCCGGCGGCGAGCCCCCACAGTCCCATGGTCCTGCCCGCCATCTGGGGAGTGATCCCCAGCTCGCGCTGCATGTAGGAGGGTGACCAGGCCACCAGCCCGTTCATCGAGAACGTGATCAGCGCGCCGCCCAGGAACAGCCAGACCAGCGTGGGCGACCGCAACACCGCGCGTCCAGCCCGGAGGAAGTCCTCCACGCTCGCGTGGTGCGGCCGGGGCTCCTGGCGCGCCGCGACCACCTTGATCACGGCGATGGTCACCATGACGATCAGCCCGAGCCCGGCAAAGGCCGAGAAGACGGCGGCCTCGCGCTCGGGCGTGCCCCAGCGGGTGCGATCCACGATGTACGAGGCGACGGCACCCAGCGCCGCGGCCGACCAGAGGGGCCAGGTGGCCTTGACGATGCGCCAGATGGTGAGCTCCAACCGGCGGAGCTGCTCCAGGACGTCGATGGGGGAGCGGGTACGGCTCGGGTCGCGGAGCTGTCCCGCCAGCATCGCCAACACAAAGCCCGGTATGCCCACGGCGAGGAAGGCCGCCCGCCAGCCATACAGGTGCTCGAGCTCGCCCCCGACCCAGATCCCCACCACGCCACCCACGGCCAGCCCGCTCCAGAAGATCCCGAGCGCCAGGCCCCGCCCCCGGCTGGGGAAGAAGTCGGCGATCAGCGACTGGGCGGCCGGCGTGTACGAGGCCTCGCCCACCCCCACCATGGACCGGCAGAGGAAAAGCTGGACGAAGCTCCGCGCCAGCCCGCCCATCGACGTGAAAGCGCTCCACACCGCCACCCCCCACGCGATCACGGCGCGGCGGGACTTGAGGTCGCTCAGAATCCCCATGGGGATCGCCGCAAGCGCGTACACCGTGACGTAGGCGGACCCCAGCCACCCCAGCTGCGCATCCGACAGATCGAGATCGCGCTTGATGGGCTCGAACAGCACGAAGATGATGTTGCGGTCGACGTAGTTGATGACGTTGATCAGCGTGAGCAGCACCACGGCGTACGCCGCGTAGGCCCGCGACCGGCCGGCCCCCGACGAAATCACGAGGTCTTGGCTCGCTCGTCCCGGAAGCTCCGGGCGTCCTGATAGGCCGCCCGCAGCCGGGCCATCAGCTCCTCGCGCCGGTCGTACAGCCGCTTGGGCGGCCGCGGCGTCACCCGCGCGAGCGCGTAGGCCGCGAGCAGCGGCAACCCGACCGTCGAATCGAGATACGCCACCACCGCGTCGGGCAGCCGGTCCGGATCCACTTTGCCCCAGCTCACGGCCTCCCCGGGCGTCGCGCCGGACAGCCCGCCCGTGTCGGGACGCGCGTCGGTGATCTGCAGGTAGTAGTCGTGCCCCCGCTCGTCGATGCCCAGAACCTCCTGGATCTGAGGTTCGGTCTGGAGGACGAAGTTCTTGGGGCTGCCCCCGCCCACGATCAGCACCCCGCTGGTGCCGCCGCTCCGCTTGGCGTCCAGCACGATGGCCGCGGTCTCGTTGACGTCCGCCGACACGTCGAACCGGAGCTGGCGCCCGTCGAGCGCCAGCTCGGCCACGTTCATGCCGATGGACGAATCGCCCGGCGACGAGGTGTAGATGGGCACGGCCAGCTCGTGCGCCGCGCTCAGGACCGACTTGCGGGAGAGCCCCAGAGCCCGCTCCCGCTCGCGCACGTAGCCGCCCAGCAGGTAGTGGTACTCCGCGCTGGACATGGGGCGCTGGAATTCGGGCCGGGTCGACACCTCGCGCACGAAGAGATCGGTGCGCAGGAGCACCCGGTAGTCGAAGAAGATGTCGTAGATCCGTACCACGCCGCGCTCGCGCAGCTCGACGTCGTCGGCCCGCGGATTCCCCCGGTGCATGGAGAACCCCAGCGCGAAATGGGCGTCGTGATACAGGTTGGCGCCGGTGGAGACGATCCAGTCCACGAACCCGGCCTCGAGGAGCGGGATGACGGTGGACATCCCGAGGCCCGCGGGCGTGAGCGCGCCGGTGAGGCTCATCCCCACCGTGCCCCGCGGGCTCAGCATGCGCTCGGCGAACAACCGGCAGGCTTCGCGCATCCGTCCCGCGTTGTAGGCCAGGAACGCGTTGTCGATCAGCTCCGGCACCGTCTCGCGCCCCGTGATGGGACGCGGGTCGATGCGCGCGCCGCTCAGCAGGCGGTCGGCGGATTCGGTCATGTGCGGCGCCCGTTCATCCCGACCCTCGGCGGGGGGACCCCTGCGGCCGGCTCGCGCGCAGCTCCGCCTCGACGATGATCCGCACCGCCTCCGCGGGATCATCCGTCAGGTGCAGCAGCTGGAGATCGTCCGGGTCGATCTTACCCTCGGCCGCGACGCGGTCGCGCAGCCAGCTCAGGAGCCCGCCCCAGTACGCCCGGGACATGAGCACCACCTTGAAGTCCTCGACCTTGCCGGTCTGGATCAGCGTCAGCGACTCGAACAGCTCGTCGAGCGTCCCGAACCCGCCGGGAAATACCACGAACGCGCGCGAGTACTTCACGAACATCGTCTTGCGCACGAAGAAGTATCGGAAGTTGATCTCGCGGTCCACGTAGGGATTGACGTGCTGCTCGTGGGGCAGCTCGATGTTGAGGCCGATGGACATGGCACCGGCCTCGCGGGCCCCGCGGTTGGCCGCCTCCATCACGCCCGGCCCGCCGCCCGTGATCACCGCGAATCCCGCCTCGCCCAGGAGCCGCCCCGTTTCCCGCGCCGCCAGGTACCAGGGGTCGTTCTCCCGCACCCGCGCCGAGCCGAAGACGGTCACCGCGGAATGCAGGTCGGACAGCTCGTCGAACCCCTCGACGAACTCGCCCAGGATCCGGAGCACCCGCCAGGGGTCCGTGCTGGTGAACGCCTTGCGCTCCGCCGCGACCGCCGGCGGGAGGAAGAGCTGGGCGTCCGCGGTGGACGGCCGCTTAGGGCCGGAGGGCGTCGAGGGCGAGGACATGGTCCTCCGCGGTGTTGTAGAAGAAGGGAGACAGCCGGACATGTCCGGGCCGCGCGTCGGCGATGACGCCCCGCCGCGCCAGCCGCGCCACGTCCGCCCGGGGGTCGGCCGAGGGCAGCATCACGATAGCCGACCGGTCGGCCGGCGCCGCGGCCACCCGCGGCCGGAACCCCCGCTCCCGGGCCGCCGCGATGAGATCCTCGGTCAGCGCGGCCGTGACCTCGCGGATCCGGGAGATCCCGATCTCCTCGATGACCTCGAGCCCGCCCAGCTGGGCGTGCACCGCGGCCAGCGCGGGGGTGCCCTGCTCGAGCCGGCGGGCGTCGGCGTGCCACTCGAGCGAGCGGGGATCGAAGTCGAACTGCCGGCCGTGCGCAAACCAGCCCGTGACCGTGGGCTCCAGGCCCGGGACCAGCTCTTGCCGGGCGTACAGGAACGCGATACCCGGCCCGCCCAGCAGCCACTTGAGCCCGCCGCCGGACAGGAAGTCCACGCCGGAGGCGCGCACGTCCACCGGAATCTGGCCCGCGCTCTGATAGGCGTCTATGAAGCAGAGCGCCCCATGAGCGTGCGCCGCGCGCGCTACCGCCCCGATGTCCTGAATCGCGCCGGTGGTGAAGTACACGTGCGAGGTCGCCACCAGCGCCGTGTGGTCGTCCACCGCGCGGGCGATCCGCTCAGGCGGTACGTTGATACCGTCCGGGCTCTCCACCACCACAACTTCCACTCCGTGCGGACGCCGGGCCAGCCATTGATGCACGACCGTCGGAAAATCGAGCGCGGTGGTGACCACGCGGGGCCGCCGGGCGAAATCGAGCACCCCGCCCAGAACGGCCGTCGCGGTGGACACCGAGGCATGCAGCGCGATCTCGCCGGGCTGGGCGCCGATCACCCGCGCGTACCCGGCCCGCAGCGCCCCCAGGCGTTGCCACCAGACGTCGTACCAGGCGCTCGCGCCGCGCGTGGTCCATTCGTCAAGAAACGTGTCCACCAGGGCGCGCGAGCGGCGTGACAACGCCCCTAACGAGCAGGTATTGAGGTACGTGGAATGCTGGAAGACGGGGAATTCGGCCCGGTAGCTCGCGAGGTCCGGCAATGTCGGGGAGCTTGCGGGCGCCATAGGCCCCCAATATACACTGTCCAGAAACGGGGTCAGGACCGCCCGCGCGCCCGCCACAGCCCGGCCGCGGCAATGGCCGTCCACGCGCCTTCCAGGACGATGAACCCGAGGCGTCGGTCCCCCAGTGCGACGAACGTCAGCAGCCCGGCCCCGAGGGCGTTGCACCAGAGGTAGACCGCTTGATCGGACCGCCACCGGCCGCATTGCAGCGCGAAGAACGCGGCCAGGACCAGGCCCGCACCGAGCAAGGAGACCGATTGAACCAGGACCGGCATAGCGCTACCTCACCGCAAGGCGGCTGGACACGGCTGATGTTGGCGCTGGCGGTCCGGGCATCCCTACGCCCCCGGCTGGCGCTCGACTTGCTGAGCGCGGCCTGGTCGTTCCGGCGGCGCGGCTGGTTGCGCCGCCCGCCCTTCCTGCCCCTGCCATCGCCCGAGTACCTGCGGTGGCGCATGTACACCGCCTACGGCGACGAATTCGCCGTGCCGCCGGCGGACGACGTGATTCGCTTCGCCCAATGGCGTCGCAAACTCCTGAATCTCTGACCCCGGCCGGGCGCAGCGGCCTGATCAAGCGCCGGGCGGTGGAGCTGGGGTTCGACGCCGCGGGCATCGCGGGCCTCGAGCCCATCCCCCACGCCGACGCGTTCGACCGCTGGCTGGAAGCCGGCATGGCCGGAACGATGCGCTACCTGCATCGCCAGGCGGAACGCCGTAAGCAGCCGGCGACCATTCTCGCCGGCGCCACACGGGCCGTGGTGCTCACCCGAAACTACTACACACCCGATCGGCCGCCTCGACCCGGCACCGGGCGGGTGGCCAAGTACGCCCGGGGACGGGACTACCACGACGGCCTGCGTCCAGCGCTCGATGCGCTCCGCCAGTTCCTGATCGAGCTCGGCGCGAGTCCCGCCCGCACCCGCGCGTACCTGGACGCCGGCCCGGTGCCCGAACGCGAGCTGGCCCAACGGGCGGGACTCGGCTGGATCGGGAAGAACACCATGCTGATCTCGCCCGACCGCGGCTCGTTCTTCTTTCTCGCCACGATCCTCACCGACCTCGACCTGGCGGTGGATCGGCCCATGACGGCCGATCACTGCGGCACCTGCACCCGCTGCCTGGATGCGTGCCCCACCGGCGCGCTGCCGGAGGCCCGGGTGCTGGACGCGACCCGGTGTATTTCGTACCTGACGATCGAGTACCGCGGCGCCGCGCTCCCGGACCCGCGGCAGGTGGGGAACTGGGTCTTCGGTTGCGACGTCTGTCAGGACGTGTGCCCCTGGAACCTGAAGTTCGCCGACCCGGCCCCGCCGGGCGATCCCCTCCACCTGGATTCGGCCGGCGGGCTCGTGGCGCTGGATGAGCTGTTGGAAATGAAACCGGCCGCGTTCGACCGGCGATTCGGCTGGACTCCGTTCGAGCGGCCCGGACTGTCGGGCATGCAACGCAACGCCCGCGCCGCCGCGGCCAACACCGAGGACTCCCGATGCCCGATGCCGTGACGGACCCCGCGCTCCGGGAACACCTCACCGACCTGTGCGAACGGCTGGCGCGCGGTCTGAACCAGGTGGACCCGCACCATCGCCTCAAGGGACGCCCGGTCGCCTACCGCGTGATCGCCGGACAGACCTTCGAGATCACCTATCGCGATGTGCCCCGCATCGACGAATCCGAGGTGCTGGGCGTGAAGCGGCTGATCGGCGAGGAGTGCTACTGCTCGGTGACGCCACAGACGGCCGAGACCCTCACCGTCCGCTTCGTGGTGCCGCTGAAGGAGCCCTGAGCCGCTACCGCCGCCAGATGATCCCGTCGGTTACGCGGGCGCCGGTGTGGGGGAAGTCGAGGGCGCTCAGGGAATCCACCAGGCGCTCCGCCCGGCCCGTGGGATCGGGAAACGCGACCCCCGGCCGCTGCTGCACGATGGCGCGAAACTCCCCCCAAAGCACCCCGCCGCCACGCCTCAAGCGGACGCAAGCGAAGCCGCCGCGGTTGAGCGGCTCTTCGCGGGTGAACGGGCCGTGGGTGAGCAGGTTCCCCAGCGAGTAGACCACCAGCGCGTCGCCCTGCCATTCGATGGCGCGCAGCACGTGGGGCCCGTGCCCGAAAACGACGGACGCGCCGGACTCGACCGCGGCCCGCGCGAACGCCACCGGATTCCCCCGATCCTCGCCCGCAAAGGTCTCCCGCGCATCGGGGGTCCGCTGAGCCGCCTTGCCCTCGGCCCCGAGATGCACGGTCACCGCTACGAAGCGGTAGCGGAGCGCGGCCCGGGACACGTGCCGGCGGACGTCGTCCAGGCGGCGGGCATCGGGACCCGCGCTGAACGTGCTGAAGCCCAGGATCGCGAGCGTATCGCCCGAGGGCAGCGGGACCACGGCCGGCAGCGTATCGGCGCCGGTCACCAGGACGCCGGCCTCGCGCAGGTGACGGACGGTGGCCTCGAACCCCGCGGCCCCGGCGTCCATCGCGTGATTGTTGGCGACGTTGCCCACCACCACGCCCTGGGCGCTCAGGGTCCGCAGCGCCCAGGCCGCGGCTACTTCCTGGCGAAACTGGTAACAGCGGGTGGAGCCCGGGCGGCATTTCCCAGACACCGGCCCTTCTCCGATCGCGCCCTCCACGTTGATCAGCACGACCGCGGCGTCGTCCACCAGCGGCCGGAGCGGGTCGATCAGCTGCGCCGGCGGCGGCAGCGGCAGCGCGGCGCCCGACGCGTGTCCGTGCACCGTTCGCGCCCACGCCGTATCCAGATTGCTGCCCAGCATCACGTCCCCGCCCGCGCAGAGCAACGCGTCCGCCAGCACCGGCCGGTCCCGAACCGGTCCCACCGGCGCGAAGCGCGTGGCGGGCCGCGAACCGGCAATGGGAACGATCGACGGGAAGAAAAACGGCGCGACCGCCGTACCGCCGCCCCGGGCGCACCCGCCGGGCAGGGACAAGACGGCGGCCAGGGCCGCGACCCGACAGACGCGCGCGACGCCGGTCACAGTCCCGTGGGATGGTCGAAGAACTGGAACTCGAGCGGGAATTGCCGGCGCAAGTGTTCTCCCAGCGCCTGGACGCCAACGGTCTCGGTCGCGTAGTGTCCCGCGTAAATGAGGTTCAACTCCCATTCCTCGGCGTCGAAGAACGCGTGATGCGGCCCCTCGCCCGTGACCAAGGTGCTGATCCCCCGCTCCCGCGCCTCGGCAAGCAGGTAGCTCGCTGCCCCGGTCACGATCGCCACGCGCTCCACCCGGCTCGGCCCCTTTCCGATCACGTGGGGCGCGTGTCCCAGGCGACGAGCGATGCGGCCGGCCAGCTCCTCCAGGGACCCCGGGAACAGGCCGGACACCCCGATCTCGATTCCCCGTGACCGGCCGAACGGCGCCAGCTCGGTGAGGCCCAGGTCCCGCGCCAGGACCGCGTTGTTTCCGACCACGGGATGACAATCGAGCGGAAGGTGGGCCGAGTAGAGCGCGACGTCGCCGCGATGAAGCGCCCGGACCCGACGTCCAAAGCGCCCGCGCAGCGGCTCGAGCCCGCTCCAGAAGATCCCGTGATGGACCAGCAGGAGTCCCGCGCCCCGGGCGACGGCCGCATCGATGGCGGCCTGCGAGGCATCGACCGCTCCGAGGACCATCCCGACGGGGCCGGAGCTCTCGACCTGGAGGCCATTCAAGGCGCGGGGATCGTCCGGGATGTCCGAGACCCGGAGATAGTCGTCCAGGTAGCGGACCAGCTCGTCGAGCGTCGGGGGTGCTGCGCTCATGACGCGTGACGACAGTAACAAGACATCATAGTAACATCATAGTTACATTTTGCTGACGAGCGACCGTGTAGCCTCAGGGAGTCGCTCGCGGCGGGGCAGGGGACTGCGGCGCCGGGGCGCTGCTGGGGCGGCCGTTCGTCATATGCACGCTGCCGTTGACCTCGCCGCCCTCCTGCACGATCAAACGCCCGGTGACGATGTCCCCGTGCACCACCGCGCCGGGTTGAACTTCCACCCGTTCTTCGGCGGCGACTGATCCCTGGACCACGCCACCGAGCACGGCGTCGGGACAGACCACGTCGCCCTCCACCCGTCCGCCCCGCGCCACCAGCACCTGCCGCGCGGCCCGGACCCCGCCGACCACCTCGCCCTCGACCTTGACGACGCCATCCGAGTCCACGTCACCCGTCACCCGCGTCCCCGCCGCGATGATGGTGAGGCCCGATTCGCCGCCCCGCGGTTTCACGGGGCCGCTCTTCCCGTCCAGTCGCTCCGGTGCCGCCACGGCTACTGTGCCTCCTTCACGAGGGTTCGGGGGTCCACCGCCCGCCCGCCCCGGCGGATCTCGAAATGCAGATGCGGGCCGGTGGAGCGGCCGGTGGTGCCGGAGAGCGCGATGACCTGGCCGGCCGCCACGGTGTCGCCCACGGCCG
>Ga0210377_10000860_pt1 | contig 28690 bp, 27 predicted proteins | sample PLM4_65_b1redo_FD_155480 | JGI IMG/M metagenome (GOLD analysis project Ga0210377, IMG submission 155480) | Groundwater sediment microbial communities from an aquifer in East River, Colorado, USA - PLM4_65_b1 redo | ecosystem: Environmental > Terrestrial > Soil > Riparian zone | place: USA: East...
GAAAAGGAAAGGACTCAGGTATTCGAGGGAATCGTTATCCGCATCTCGGGAAAAGCAAATCGCGCTACTTTCACCGTGCGCAAGATCTCTTACGGAATCGGCGTGGAACGGATTTTTCCGCTCCATTCTCCGCGCCTCGAAAAGGTCGAAGTGGTCTCCAGGGGCAAGGTGCGACGGGCCAAGCTCTATTATCTTAGGGAACTGTCCGGAAAAGAGGCCAGACTCAAAGAGGAAGAGCGTTAGCCCGGAAAAGCTGACTCCTCCCTTACGACATCCCCCCTTCCTTCGAACACTCCGCCCGGGTAGACCCTGAGCTTTCCCGCTTCGATCTCCCCTCGGAAGCGCCCGCCGGGAAGAATCTCTACCCAGCCGGACACATGGACCGTGCCGACCAGGCTCCCCTCGATCTGCAGGTGACGGGCGGCAATCCTTGCCTCGACCTCGGCGTTGGGCCCCACCACCAAGAGCTCGCTCGACTTAACTTCCCCTTTAAAGCGGCTGTCTATCTTGACCGGGAGATTGAAGCTGAGCTTTCCGGAAATGGCCGTGCCCGGAGAGAGAACCGTCCGGGGAGAGACCTGGAGAAAAGTGGGATTCTCGCTGACCTGTCGTCTCGCCATCTCTTAAATAGCCCCCAATCCAATAAAAAAAGTATTATATCATCACCTGGTTATCTAAAAAAGCCCACTCCAACGGAAAGTTTTGAGTTCTGAGATCTGTTCTACCCTACACCCGAAGGTGCAAATTGTGATAGCATATCGCCTATGGAGCTATTCAACTCCCTGCCCGAAAAAGAGCACCACACCTTCGCCCCTCTGGCGGAGAGGATGCGGCCTTTAAAGCTGGAAGAGTTCGTCGGCCAGCGGCACCTGCTGGCTCCGGGAAAATTGCTCCGGGAGATGTCCGATGCCGGCAAGCTTCATTCCCTTATCCTTTGGGGCCCTCCGGGAAGCGGTAAAACCACTCTGGCACAGATCCTTGCCAGTTCCGGCGGCGCCCAATGCATCCACTTCTCGGCTGTCTCCTCCGGCGTCAAGGAGCTAAAAAAAATCATCGAAGAGGCGGAGCGACTCCAACGCCTGGAAAAACTTACCGTTCTCTTTGTCGATGAAATTCACCACTTCAACAAGGCGCAGCAGGATACTTTTCTCCCCCACGTGGAGCGCGGCATTCTTATCCTTATCGGCGCTACCACGGAGAATCCCTCATTCGAAGTGATCCCTCCGCTGCTGTCGCGCTGTCAGGTATTGGTCCTCTATCCCCTTTCTCCTGAAGAGATCGGCGAGATCATTGACCGGGCGCTCCACGATCATAAAAAAGGCCTAGGAGAATGGGGAATGGATCTTACGCCTGAAGGACGCGACTTTCTGATACAACAGTCCCAGGGAGACGCTCGGATCGCCCTCAATGCCCTGGAGACCGCGACGGCCATGGCGCGCAGAGAAAAGGGAAAAAGGCAGATTGAGCTCTCTCACCTCCAAGAGGCGCTGCAAAAAAAAGCCCTGCTCTACGACAAGTCCGGCGAAGAGCACTACAACGTCATCTCCGCCTTCATCAAAAGTCTGAGAGGAAGCGATCCGGATGCTGCGCTCTACTGGCTCATGCGGATGATCGAGGCGGGCGAGGATCCGCTCTTCATCGCGCGCCGCATGGTCATCTTCGCCGCCGAGGATATCGGCAACGCCGACCCGCAGGCCCTCCAGGTCGCGGTCGCAGCCAAAGACGCCGTTCATTTCGTCGGCCTTCCCGAAGGAAGAATCCCCCTCGCACAAGCTACGACCTATCTGGCGACGGCGCCGAAATCCAATGCTTCATACAAGGCCATGCTCGCGGCCGCCAGGGATGTAAAGGAAAGAGGCGCGTTGCCGGTGCCGTTGCACCTTCGGAATGCTCCTACTCAACTCATGGAGGATCTCGGCTACGGCAAGGACTATAAATACGCCCACAACTTCCCCGATCACATCGTCGATCAGGAGCATCTCCCCGAAGAACTCAAGGGAAGAAGGTATTATTCCCCTTCCGATTCGGGCCACGAGAAGACGATCAAGGAGAGAATGAAAGGATGGGAGGAGAAAAAGAGAGGAAAGAAAAGCTAATCTAGAAGACAGGGAAGCTTAAATATGAATCGCCGCACAGGGCTCTGGCTTTTGGCAGGCGCGCTTTTTCTAGCTTCATGTGCCATTGTCCGTTCCGATTTCAGGAGCGCTATAGTGGCAAGTCTTCAGGACTATGCGACACTGCTTCGAGAGATGAACCGTCATGGCGAAGCGGCGGAGACGGAAGCGCGGGCAGAGAAACTCCGCCTGGCTTTCCAGAACCCCTATCCCGCGCCTCTGGGGTTTGATCCCGCTCAAACCTTAAAGGATTATGCCGCCGTACTGAAAAACCAAAAAGAAGAAATTGAAGCGGAAGAAGTTGAGGCTCTTGCAGACGCATATCAGCGCGTTAACGTGGCACATTTTCAGAGGCCGGCTTTCCAAAGGTCACTGGGAGAAAAACACTTAGGAGATAGGCTAATCGTGCCCGGCGAACGCATCGGTCAAGTGAGGCTGGGAAGCGAGGTGGAAGAAGTCTTTCGTGCTCTGGGGAAGGGGTTTCCACGCGGTCAAGGGTTTCGAGAAGGAACAACGATTTACACCTGGGATCCAATCGGCCTGTGGTTGATCGCAGATGACATAACAGGCGAGATACTCTGGATATCGGTCGAAGGAGGCCCTCCGGCAAATCCGCATTCCTGGGTGGAGCTTTCGACTCGCGAAGGTCTCCGCCTCGGCTCGGCAGAGGAGGAAGTCCTTGCGGTAATGGGGAAACCTTCGAGAACAGTTTCCGACGGCTTTGCCAAGAGCTTCTACTTTGACCAACAAGGCATAAGATTCACCCTCCCGATCACGGGACCCCTGGCGGGAAAAGTGGCAGCGCTCCGCGTCGTTCCGCCCGGTGCGCAGCCATAACGCTTATGGAAAAATTCGCGTATAGAAATGGTTGCCGCTACACTTATACCTTCCCCGGCCACATCGTCGACCAGGAACATCTCCCGGAAGAACTCAAGGGAAGGAAGTACTACTCCCCTTCCGACTCCGGCTACGAGAAAACTGTCAAGGAAAGAATGAAGGGCCGGGAAGAGACAAAGAAGGGGAAGAAATAAAGGATGCGGCTCGCAATCATATGTTCAACTTTTCCTTAAAAAGAAGATCCGCGAAAACAAAGCCGTCGCGTTCGACGATTTCGCCTAACCGGACCGGGACCGGGTGGCGGAACATCGGCCCGTCATAGGCGAAGGTGTGAAACTCGCCTCGTTCGCCGCAAGGATCGACATTGGGAGGCAGATCGGCAAGGAACTGGGCATCAAATTCTCTTCCTACAAAAGAGCCCGGCAACTGCTTGGGATCAACACAGGTGACGCGGGCGCGCAGACCTGAATCAACCATTTCGCGTGCCAGCTCCTTTGTGGGCATGGCCCAGATCGGAAAAATCGGCGAAATCCCTGTTTCTCTAAGGCGCTCCTCGCGGTAACGACGAATATCTTCCAAAAACAGGTCGCCAAAAGCGACGGTGTTTACCCCCTCCGCCTTCGCTCTTTCAATGGCAGCGAGCATCGCGGCCTCGTATTCTGCATTGCTGCAAGGACTGGGAATGGAAACCTTCCAGAGCGGAAGCCCAACGGCCTTCGCTTGTACCTCTAGAAGCTCGACTCTGACCGCATGCATGGCAACCCGCGAGTGGACTTCGTTGACGGTTGTCAGCAGCCCGACCACTTCTACCTCCTGCCCCGCTTTTAAAACGTGCAGGGACCACGCACTGTCTTTGCCACTACTCCAGGATAGGAGCGTTTTGGGTCGATCGCCCGTATACAACTTAAAAACCTCCTTTTTCACTGCTGAACGGCGTAAAACTTTTACCCAAGGGGCGACAAACGACCGAGCTTTCTATTAACACACACTCTGCATTGACATATCAACCTTGCATCGGATAGGCTCTGCCAAAAGTCAGGTCAACCATAGGCAGGATCTGAGGGAGAACCATATGAAGCGACTATTTTTGTTTCTATCTATTCTGCTCCTTCCTTTGGCAGCCGCCGGCACATCCAATACAGTCCTAGCCCAGGAAAAGGAGAAAGTCACTGTGGCCACGATTACCCTCAGCCTCAACAATCTGCCGCTGTACGTGGCGCAGGAAAAGGGCTTCTTCGCCAACGAGAACCTTTTCGTTGAGCTCGTCCTCCTCGGGGCGAGCACCAGGTCTATTCCCGCTCTCGTCGGGGGGTCCGTCCACATCTCCGCGTCATCGGCGATGACTACCATAAGAGCCATAGAAAAGGGGGCCGCGTTGAAGATCGTCGGCGGTATGGTCAACGGACCCACTTATGATCTGATATCCCTTCCCAAGTACAAGTCCATAAAAGAGCTGAAGGGAGCCACTATCGGCGTCACCGGGCTTGTCACCAGCGATACGGTCCTTTTAAAGGAGATGCTCAAGGTCAACGGCCTCGAATATCCCAGGGACTATGGCATGCTCGCGATAGGAGGAGGCTTCGAGAGGTGGGTGGCCCTTCAGACCGGCAACCTCGCCGCCGGCATCCTCAACCCGCCTTATACCTTTGCCGCGGAGGAAGCGGGCTTCAGTAACCTCGGATCCACCGTAAAGTACTCGCCTGACTTCACCCAGACCGTACTCAACGTCAGGGGCGCTTGGGCCAACGAAAAAAGAGCAGTGCTCGTGCGATTCATGAGGGCCGTGCTTAAAGCTGACCGCTGGATCTATAACCAGAAGGAAGATACTGTCAGAGTCATAGCGAAAAAGCTGAAATTTAGCGACAAGCATTCGGAGGGCAGCTGGCGCTATTTCACCGAAAGCCAGATCATCCCCAAGGAAGGGGATGTGAATCAGAAAGGGATGGACAAGGTCATGCACTTTCTGGTCGAAGACGGCACCTTAAAACTTCCCCTGCCTCGCTACGACAAGTACGTGGACGCAAGCTATCTCGAAGAGGCGAGGCGCCTGCTTCAATAGAAAATCCCTAAATGGAGGTCGCATAAGGAGCGATGTATGAAAGCGATTCGAATCCACAAATTCGGCCCAACGGAAGAGGTTCTCCAATACGAAGAGGTCCCGACACCGGTCCCCGGCCCCCAAGAGCTGCTGGTGAAAGTAGAAGCGGCCTCTCTAAACCGCGCTGATCTGAGCCTGCGCAGGGGGACTTATCGTGTCGATCCCAAAGATCTGCCCCTCATTCCCGGCAGGGAGTTTGCCGGGAAGATTGCCGCCCTCGGCTCTGAGGTCAAAGGATTTGCGGTCGGCCAGCGTGTCGTCGCTCATCCCACGAAAGGAGGTTATGCCGAATACGCGGTAACGAAGGCCATGTGGGCTCGTCCGGTGCCAGAGGGCGTGGACCTAGTGACGGCGGCCGCAATTCCCACGGTCTTCCTTACTGCCTGGTTCGCCCTGGTGGAAGATGGGAGGATCAAATCGGGAGATCAGGTACTCATCCAGGCTGGCGGCAGCGGCGTCGGCACCGCAGCTATTCAGATCGCTAAGCATCTGGGGGCACGAGTCTTTACCACCGCGGGCAGCGAAGAAAAATGTCGGCGGCTCCTCGAACTGGGAGCTGACGGAGCCATCAACTATAGCGCGAAAGACTTCTGTCAGGAATTGCTGCGTCTCACCGCAGGCCGCGGCGTGGATGTGGTCTTGGAAATGGTCGGAGGCGAGGTCTATACCAAGAGCCTCGAGGTGCTGGCGCCCGGCGGCAGGCTGGTCTCGATCGGCGGCGCCGCCGGCTCCATCCCCGATCCGCCGCCTGTTTTAACTGAGGGCCGTAAGGCGACTCGTTTCTCGATTACGAATTATTTGAACGCTCGTCCCGAGGCCTTCAAACAGCTCGATACCTTCTTGGATCTCGTCCGGCAGAAAAAATTCCGCGTCATGGTCGACCGCACCTTCCCGTTGGCTGAGACGAGGGCTGCGCAGCGCTATCTGGAAGGGCGGGGTCACTTTGGCAAGATAGTTCTGACGATGTAGCGGAAAACCTGACCACGGAGGAATTTGAAAAGATGCGTTCCGAGTTTCGCAAGATCTTTTTCGCTAAATAGCAATTCTTCTTATTGACAAAAGTTATCTCGCAGAGGCGAGGCACGCGGAGCCTGGAGACGCGCTGGAGGTACGAATCCTGGACATCAAATTCCGCGTTCCCTATGGGGTCAACAACACCGGGCCAAGAAAGGGGGTCCTGCCGGGTCTGGTCAAGGAACCCACGGCGAAGCGGTGGACGTCGTGAGCCTTGTCTACGCCAAGATCCCGAAGAGTATCTTTAGAAACAATTCCGACTACTGGTTCAAACCATAAATCCGCCTTATATTGACATAGCGGCCTGTTATCCGGTAGTCTCTTCCCCGCAACGAATTTCAGGCCATTTCGATTTTTGAGGAGGTGCAACCATGAGCATTCGCATGATGAGTAGGATAGCTGTCTTCATCTGTCTCGGTGTGGTCCTCTTGACGACGCCGAACCCGGGTGAGGCGCAGATGAGCAAGATCAAGATGGGCTCTTCTTTGAGCCCGCCATCTATAGACTCGATCACCCCCTACGTCGCCGTCGAAAAGGGCTTCTTCAAGAAGTACGGGCTTGATGTCGAGGTGGTCGAGTTTCGCGGAGACGCCACACATGTGAAGGCCCTGCTGTCGCGCGACATAGATATGTCTATCAACATGGGCGCCACCGAAGGAATCGTCAGCGCCTCAAAAAAGGCCCCGATCCGGCTCTGGGTGGTTGCTAACCCGGTCACCCCCTATCACTTCATCGCGCGCAAAGAGGCCGGCACAACGCTCCAGGCCCTGGTGGGTAAGAGTATAGCTGTTTCCGGAATCGGAGCCATCTCGTACCATATTCCCCGCATCGTTCTAGAGCGGAGCGGTATCGATCCGGAGAAATTCAAATATGTCGCGGTGGGCTCCCCGGCCGACCGCTTTAGGGCGCTGGTAGCCGGCAAGGTCGACGCGACTGTAGTAACCAACACGGAGGCGGCCAAGCTCGCCAATTATCCAGAGATCATGGATCTCGTCAATGTTCCCAAAGTCGTCCCGGAGATCCCCTACGAGTTCGGCATGGCAAGAGAAGACTATATTCAAAAGAATGCCGATACGCTCTACAAATTGGCCAAAGCCATTATTGAATCCAATAGATGGATCGCCGTCAACAAGGCCGGCACCGTAGAGATAGCCAAGAAGATCCTGCCGGAGGAAAGCACGGAGGTGCTGGGCAGGGCCTACGACATGGCGGACCCACGTCTGTGGGGTGTCAACGGAGACATCACGGAGGCATCGTATAATTACACCGTAGAGTTCCTCAAGAAGGTCGGTTACCTGGAGACACCGGTACCCTACGATAAGTTCTTCGACCGCCGCTTTGCGGATCGGGCGGTAAAGGAATTGGGCCGGAAATAATGGCAGCGTGTTCGTGATCGCGATTCGTGTTCGTCCTTCGACAAGCTCAGGACGGTGAGCGGAGTCGAACCGTCACGAGCACGAGCAACGAGCACGGGTCACGATAAAGTATGCTTGAGGTCCGGCATCTCAGTAAAGTCTTCTTCGAGCAAAACGATCCGCAGAAACCCGGGCTGATCGCTCTTTACGATATTTCCCTCTCCGTTCGGAAAAATGAATTCGTCTGTCTCCTGGGGCCGAGCGGTTGCGGCAAGACTACCCTGATTCGAATCATCGCCGGGCTGCTGCCCGTAGATCGGGGCGAGGTGCTTGTAAACGGCAATCCGGTAACCAGCCCCGGGAGAGACCGCTGCATGGTCTTCCAGCAGTTTGGTTTGCTCCCGTGGCGTACCGTCCTGGGCAACGTCGAGTTCGGACTGGAGATCGAAGGAATGGGCCGGGAGGAGCGTAGAGACATCTCCCGGCAATACCTGGATCTGGTGGGCCTCAAGGGCTTCGAGGACTACTACCCGCACCAGATCTCGGGGGGGATGCAGCAGCGCGTCGGGATCGCTCGAGCGCTGTCAAAAAAACCCGACATCTTGCTCATGGACGAGCCGTTCGGGGCCGTGGACGCGCAGACGCGTGAGCAGCTCCAAGAAGAGCTGCTGAAGATCTGGGCCAAGACCGATACCACAGTGGTCTTCGTCACCCACAGCATAGACGAGTCGATCTATCTCTCGGATCGCGTCGTGGTCATGCATTCCCGTCCCGGCAGGATCAAGGAGGAAGTGGCAGTGGATTTGCCGCGGCCGCGCTGGGAGGGGGACGTTAAGGCGGACCCGCGCTTCGCACAACTGCGTGCCCGGATCCGGGAGTCCCTGCGGGAATAGCTCATGGCAGACTTAACCCGAGACGAACAGATCATCGAAGAGTTAAATCTTCGACGCGAGCGCCCCTGGTCCCTCTACGATCACCCTAACCTGATCCGCGTAGCTTCCGTTCTATGTTTTCTGGCTGCCTGGGAAATTTACGGCCGCCGCACCGACCCGCTCCTCCTCACCTACCCCACCGCCGTATTCTGGGCCGCCGTGCAGCTAATCCGCTCGGGTGAACTCTTCCGGCAGCTCCTGGTCAGCCTGGCCTCCCTTTCCATTGGGTTCGGCGCGTCTCTCCTTTTGGGAGTGGGACTCGGGTTGGCCGCGGGCCGGTCGCGTTTGGCCGAGGCGATTCTCGATCCGCATATCAACGCCCTCTACGCCACGCCGCAGGTCGCCCTTACCCCGCTCCTCATGATGTGGTTCGGACTGGGATTGTCAGTGAAGGTTGTCATCGTCTTTCTCTTCGCCTTTTTTCCCATCCTGATCAATACGGCAAGCGGCGTGAAAAACGTAAGCGCCTCCATGGTCGAGGTGGGGCGAGCCTATATGGCTTCGGAGCGGCAGCTCCTCCTCAAGGTCGTTTTTCCGGCTGCCCTCCCCTTTATTATGGCCGGGGTGCGCCTGGCTGTGGGGCGCGCTCTGGTAGGCATGATCGTGGCCGAGCTCTTCACGGCGATCACCGGGCTCGGGGCCATGCTCACCCTTTACGGCAATCTCTTCGAGACTGCCAAGATGTTCGTGGTGATCATCGTCCTGGGTCTTTTAGGCGTGGGACTCATTCAGGCCACCCAGGCGTTGGAAAGACGCATGGCCCGGTGGAAGGAGACGGAACGCGCTGTTAGCTGAAGATCATTGTGAAATTCGAATTTCGAAATTCGAAATGTGAAAGATACCTATGGCACTAAATGCGCTGGAGCAGCAGGCCCTGGTCGAGATTAATCCCTCGCAGGCAAAACCCTTCCGCCTGACCGATTACCTGCGACTGGTGCGGGCAGCCTCAGTGGTGCTCTTCGTGGTCTTGTGGGAGTATTTCGGCCGCCAGGTGAATCCTCTCTTCCTCTCCTACCCTTCTGCTATCGTCAAGGCCTGCGTGCAGCTCCTGATCGCAGGAGAGTTTCAACGGCAGGCAATCGGCAGCCTGGGGATTTATGCCGTCGGGCTGGGGGCAGCCCTTGTACTCGGCATCCTCTTGGGGCTACTCATGGGACGGTACAGACTGGCGGAGTATCTGCTGGATCCTTACGTCTACGCCCTTGACGCGACTCCCCGGGTCGCTCTGATCCCGCTGCTCCTGCTTTGGTTCGGGCTCGGCGCCCCGGCCAAGATTGCGGTTGTCTTCTTGAGCGGTATATTTCCTGTGCTGATGAATACCTTCAGCGGGGTGCGGACAGTAAGCGGCGGCCTGGTGGACGTCGGCCGAGCCTACGGCGCGGGTGAGGGAAAAATATTCACTAAGATCATCGTGCCCGCCGCCCTTCCCTTTATCATGGCCGGGGTGCGATTGGGCGTAGGGCGGGCCCTCATCGGAATCATCACCGCCGAGATGTTCACCGCCGTGACGGGCATGGGTGCCTTGCTCATCCGTTACTCCAGCGCCATGGCAACGGACAAGTTCTTCGTTCCGGTAATATTTCTCGCCCTGCTGGGGGTCATTCTCAGCGGCGTCGTGGAGGCGCTGCAGAGACGCCTGGCGCCCTGGAAAGAAACCGAAAGAGCGCTATAAAATAAAAGGAGAAAAAAATGGAAATAAAAATTTTAAGTCTCATAACCATGCTCGGTCCCTTCCTGCTTCTTGCCGTTAACGCTAATGCGCAGCAGAAAGATTTGCTGCCGCTGCGTTTAAATGCTTTTAGAGTTGATGCGGCCGTAGCGGCGGCGCGCGCGCGCGGGCTATTCGCCTCCGAGGGGCTCGATATCAAGATCACTATCACGCCCAATTCCACGGAACAGATGCGCGGAATCAGCAAAGGTTCCTTTGACATTGCCTCTACGGCCTTTGACAATGTCCTGGCCTGGTCGGGGCGCGAGGGCGCCGAGATCATAGCGCTAGCTCAGCCTATAGATAGAGTGGTGCTACCTGTTTTTGTGCGGCCGGAGATCCGCGAGTGGAATGATCTACGTGGAAAGAAGCTGGCCGCCGATGCCGTGGACACTGCCTATGCCTTGGTGTTAAGGCGCATCCTACTGGCCCATGGCCTGGATCTACAACGCGGCGACTACGAATTGGTCGCTGTAGGAGCTACAGAGCACAGGCTCGAGTCCATGACGCGCGGCGAGACTTTCGCCGCGATCTTAAATCCGCCGGTCGACGCCAAGGCTGAAGCCGCAGGACTCGTGCGTTTCGCAAACCATCTGAGCGTCCTTCCCAACTATACGGCCACGGTGCTGGCTGTGAACCGGGCCTGGGCCCAGGGCCATCGTGATGTTCTCGTAGGATTCTTGCGTGCCTGGCTTGCCGGCATGCGATGGGTGAACGATCCAGCGAACCGCGAGGAGGCGACCAAAATCGCTGCCGCAGAGCTGAAATTGAATCCCAGGGCCGCTGCTGAGAGGGTGGCAGAGCTATCCGCCAAGGGAGCGCTTAACCTGTCCGGGCTCGAGAGTGTGCTGAATCTGCGAACGCAGTTTGGCTTCAAACTGCCAATGGGCACGGCTATAACCCCTTACTACGATCTCGACTTTTACCGCGCAGCCTCGGGCAAGTAGATGGGATCGTCCCTTGAACTGAAACAGGCACGAGATTACGCTAGGAGCAAAGGCGAAAGAATTTCGGGTCGGCGGAGATCTTGACCTTTCAGGCGCTTTCCATCAATGGTTTTCCGTTGAATTGGAACAGCTCTTCAGGTGATACACGCCGGTTGATAATTCCTTGCTGGAGCGCATAGGTGATTAGGGCTTCAAGCTCCTTTCGGTTCGCCTCCACACCGGCCGGCCAGGCATGAGGTCCCAGGTGGCTTTGCTGCTCTGACCAGCGCAATTCCTTCCACAGGATGCTTTTCCCGTTGGTTGAGCGCTGCCGTTCCACAAACGCATCCAATGCCGCCTGCACCCAGTGGGAAACCATCTTGCCGCTCCTTGGATGGCTACTGAGCAAGGCGTTCTTTATGACCATTACGTGCATGATGGGAAAAAGGCGGGTCCGAGCGTAATAGCCCTGTTCATCCGCAACGTAATTAGGGAAAAGCCTTCCAATGCGCTGCATTTCTTCAGGGTGAAGCTCAGGCGGTCTCGGCAGCATCATGGCAGCGATGTCGCCGCTTGCCAGCATCTGCTCCAAGACTCGATCCCTGGGCTTCTGGGTGATGTGCGCCCAATTAGGACCCTGCTTCCCCTCACCTTCCTCGGGCGACTCTCGCACCCACTCAATCGATTTCAAGTCCACGCCGTAGTCTTGCTGGAGGATTCCCCGCTGCCAAACTCCCGCGGTATTGACCCAGCTCTGGATACCGATGCGCGCGCCATTAAGCTGCTTCGGTTCTGTGACTCCAGAGGCGCTGGAGACCCAAATGTCGCGGTGGCGAAAGACGCGGTGAGGGAAAACCGGCACGGCCGTGAAGGAAAGACCTCGATCAAAGCTATTCAAATAGTCAACAAGGGAATACTCGCAGATATCAAAGGCCAGTGATTGAGCCATCTTCTTATGCCGTTCGCGAGGATGTACGTGTTGAACCTCGATTTCCAACTCCCCTAAGCGAGTCGTCCCTTCCTTAAGGAGCGCCAATTCCGGCGCATCGCACGCCATCACAAGTTGAATTGAACCCATTCTCCCTCCTTGCTTTCCGCCTTTGCAACAGATTCTCGATTATCCTAAAGCGCAAAGAATGTCCATCTTGTATTCTGCCCTCAAACTGGGCATTTGACAGATTGAGCTGCCATCGGATACGGTGGTGATCAATGGCGATTAGCTTGTTTTCGGGTGCATCTACCTTGGTTCCCGCTTTGATCTTTTCGCAAAGCGAAGGGTCGAAAACCGTTGGATAAACGCGCACAGAAATAATCGCGGAGGGATAGCAATGTATCGGGTCTGTGTCGATGTCGGGGGCACGTTCACCGATTGCCTCGTCTTGGAGGAGAAGGGTGAGCTCAGGCAATTCAAGTCGCCAACCACGCCGCAAGATCCCTCGCTGGGATTTCTCGCCTGCCTGGAAAAAGCAGCACAACACTTTCGCCAGCCGCTCGCGACATTCTTAGCCGAGGTTGACCTCCTCATTCACGGCACAACCCTGGCCACCAACACTTTGATCAACGAAAACGGCGCCAGGACGGGTTTGATCACGACGAAGGGATTCCGGGACATCATCGAGATTCGCCGGGGATACAAAAATATCCGCGTCTCCATGTATAACGTCTTCGTTCCTCCGTACAAGCCGCTGGTACCGAGGCGCTATCGGATGGAAGTCGAAGAGCGTGTGTTGGACTCGGGGGAAATTTCGACAGCGCTCAACGAGGACGAGGTGCGAGCGGCGAGCGCCAGGCTCAAGGAAGCTGGAATGGAATCGTTGGCCATTTGCTTTCTCCATTCGTATGTCAATCCGCAGCATGAGCGCCGGGCTGCCGAGATTGCGAAAACCAATTTCAACGGCGGTTATGTAACGTCTTCCCATGACATCCTGCCCGTCTGGAGGGAATTTGAGCGCTTCTCCACAACGGTGGTCTCCGCGTACGTGGGTCCGGTCGTGGAGCGGTATCTCAAGGCCTTAGTTAAGCGCCTCGAAGATTCGGGCTTCAGGAAAAATCTCCTGCTGATGCTTTCCAGCGGGCTCGTTGAAACGGTCGCACACTGCACTCCACGCGCTGTCTTATTGATCGGCTCGGGTCCTGCCGCGGCTCCGGCCGGCGCCAATTATCTCGGACAAGCCGTGGATCACCAAAACCTCCTTTCCGTTGACATGGGAGGCACGTCCCTGGATGTGTGCTTGATCCGCGAGGGCGAGATCCCCACCACCACGGAGAGCTGGATTGGCGAGGAGCGGGTGGCGATCAAGATGGTGGATATTCACTCCGCCGGGGCAGGAGGCGGCTCCATCGCCTGGATTGACTCCCTCGGTCTTTTACGAGTAGGTCCTCACTCCGCTGGCGCCGAACCTGGCCCTGCCTGCTACAGCAAGGGCGGAAAAAATCCAACCGTCACCGATGCTGATCTCCTGCTCGGCTATGTGCCCGCTGATTTCTTCCTCGGCGGCGAGATTCAGCTCTCGCGCGAAAGAGCCGGGGAGGCAGTAAAGCAAGTGGCCGCTCCGCTGGGGATGACCGTTGCCCAGGCCGCTCAAGCCATCTTTACCACGGTCAACTCTTTTATGGCCGACCAGATCACCGAAGTTTCGACCAAACGGGGCTACGATGTCCGCGATTTCGCGCTCGTGGGCGGCGGTGGCGCCGGCCCGGTGCACGCCGCCGCCATCGCCGAGCTCCTGAATATTCCGACGGTGGTCATCCCGTCGGTCGCCGCCACTTATTCCGCCTTTGGCATGTTCGCCATGGACATCGGACGAAACTTCGTCCGTTCCTACATCTGCGGGGCGAAACGCATCGATAGCGAAAGAGTGAAGCAGCTCTACCAGGAGATGGAAGCGGAGGCATTGGAGGGGTTTCGCTCCAACGGTATTCCTCCCGAGCAAGTCGTTTTCTCCCGCACCGCCGATATGCGGTATCTCGGCCAGTTCCACGAAGTCGAGGTCGAGCTTAGCGGGGCCAATCTTACCGCCAGCCAGCTCGAGGACACGCTGACAAAATTTCACGAAAGGCACGAGGAACTCTATACGTTTAGCATGCTCTGGAAGTCCGTGGAGTTTTTGACCTTTAGACTTCGCGCGACGGCTGCCAGAGCGCCGTTTCGCTTGCGTGAGATCGGCCGGGTTGGGCCGGACAGCGCAATAGGACTCAAGAGACGTCGCTCCTGCTGGTTTGACGGACATGAGGTTGATACGCCCGTCTATGATGGCACGCAACTCCTGGCGGGTTGCCGGTTTCACGGACCCGCCATTATCGAGGAGACAACCACGACTGTGGTGATTCCTGCGAGTTTTCTTTGCACCGTGGACCAATGGAAAAATTACCTTCTCACCCGGGTTGGGAAAGACAATGAAGACGATGAATAAAGGCAGTGTGGACGCGATCACGCTATCGACGGTCTGGCATACGTTCCAGAGCACATGCCGCGAGATGCGCCACGTGATCGACCGCACGGCTCAGAATTATCTGATGGCCCAGCTCCATGATGTCGCGGCCGGCATTTGGGACGCGCAGGCCCGGACTCTCGCGGTTCCCGCCGGGCCGACATCTCAGCTCTTAGGCCAGAAATTTTCGGTGCGTTATATCCTCGACAAGTTCGGCGACAATCTTTACCCGGGCGACGTTATCCTCAATAACGATCCGTATCACGGCTATTGCAATCACCTGCCTGATTGGGGCTTCTTTCGTCCGATTTTTTATAAGGACGAGCTTTTGTTTTTCACTTTGGCCCGCGGCCACCAAATGGACACCGGCGGTTCTTATCCGGGAGGTTACTTCCCCGACGCGTACGACATTCACGCCGAAGGCTTGTGCATCCCTCCGATCAAAGTGTTTGAAAAAGGCGTCGAGAGAAAGGACGTCTTCGAGCTGGTGTGGAACAACGTGCGCTGGCCTGAGGCGGTGCGCGTGGACAATTACGCGCTTATCGCCGCAACCAAGATTTGCGAGAATCGATTGCTGGCGCTGGTCAAGAGATACGGCAAGGATACGGTGTTGGATTGCATCGAGGAAATGCTCAGCCGGACGGAGCGCGCCATTCGGGCCGAGATCGCAAGGGTCCCTGATGGAACCTACCACGGAGAGTCCGCGTCGGATGATGACGGAACAGAGCACGATGTTCCCGTCTGGGTGCGGTGCGAGGTCACCGTCCGGGGCGACGAGATGACCGTGGACTTTTCCAAGAGCGACAAACAGCGGAAGGGATTCGTGAACAATACCCTTCCTTCGACCTACAGCCGAGCGATCGCCGGGAGTTTTCTATTTTTTGATTCGTCTCTCGCGGATTTCCACAACGAAGGAAGTATGAACCCGGTTAAAGTCGTGGCTCCGGAGGGAAGCGTCGTCAACGCAAAATACCCGGCCACGGTTGGCGGTTCTCCGGTAAGCGTCGGAACCCAGATTCTCGAATCTACCGTTATGGCGCTGTCCGAGGCGATGCCCCACAAAGCAATCGCGTCCTGGGGCCGCCACCGCGGCCACTATATCTTTGGTACGGATCCACGAACCGGGGAGCGCTACGTGCAGACCACCTTTGATTCCGACGGGGGTGCCGGAGCGGTGTGGGGATTTGACGGCTATGAAGGGGCCTGTACGTTCCCCACCTTGGGATCGGTGCAACGGGGGAACGTTGAAGAGGTCGAGATCCGGTTTCCGTGGCGCATTCTTCGCTACCATATGGTGAAGGATTTGTCTGGAGCGGGCAGATGGCGGGGTGGGTCCGGGATGCACTGGGAAGCGTTAAACGTGGGCAGCGACGGTGGCATGGCTACCGGCAGCTCCGATGGTGATCAGACCCAGCCTCCAGCTGCGGCCGGCGGTATGCCGGGGTCGCTGTGTAAAGCCTATTTGCAAAGGGACGGCGAGCGGATTGTCGTTAAGCCCCACCGGATGTATCAAATCCGTAATGGCGATCTTTTAGTGAAGACAAGCGGCGGCGGTTCGGGCGTCGGAGACCCGCGGGAGCGAGATCCCGAAAAGGTGCTGAACGACGTCATCGATGAATTCATCAGCCTGGATGTCGCCGAGAAAATCTATCGGGTCGCCATTGATCCGATTACGATGGAAATAAATTGGGAGAAAACACGGACATTGAGGAGGGAACCCGAGAAGGAGTCGGTTAAATGAAAAGAATTTGTTTTGAGCGTCTCGTGATCGTTCTTGCGGGTTTCATGCTCGCGTCCGGTCCAGTCATGGCCGCGGAACAGAGGAGCGCCAGCTTGGCCACACACGCTGTCGGCAGCTTGTACAACGCCATTGGAACCGGCATCGCCACGGTCGTGAGCCGCCACACCGCGATGACTGTTCGTGTCCAGCCGTTTGCCGGACCTCCGGCATGGCTTCCCTCGATGGACAGCGGCGAAACGGACATGGGAGTTCTCACCAGCGCCGACGCAGTGACTTCCTATAAAGGCGTCATTCTCTATAAAAAGCCTTACAAGAATACCCGAATCTTAGTCGTCGGTGGCGCGCTGCGACTCTCTTTCTACGTCCCGAAGGAGTCGCCGATCGAAACAGTGGCTGACCTAAAGGGCAAGAGGATTCCAGCGGATTACCCTGGAACACCCATCGTGAAGCTTAGCAGCACGGCTGCCCTTGCCACCGCAGGCCTAACTTACAATGATATCGTCAAGGTCCCTGTCTCCGACTTGCAGTCGGGCGCGCAGGCATTCATGGAGGGGCGAACCGATGCCGGCTGGCATTCAGTGGGAAGCCCGGCCGTCGAGGAAGCCAACGCCCGAAGGGGTGGCGTGAAGTTCATCTCTGTGATCTCCACGCCGGAAGGCGCGAAGAAGATGGCCGACGTCTACCCGGGAAGTTACCCGAGCGTTCTCAAAGCAGGGGCAGCAACAGGCGTTGTCAAGGATACCTCACTTCTCACCAACGACATTTATCTGGTTGCGTCCAAGGACTTTAGCGATCAGGCTGCTTACGAAGTCGTCAAAGCCCTGTGGGAGTACAATCAAGAACTCGGAGCCGCTTATCCCGCCCTTAAGGAATGGCGTCCAGAACGGATGGTCAGCAAGGACGCTTTTATCCCCTTTCACCCGGGCGCCGTCAAGTTCTTTAAGGAAAAACAACTATGGAACAAAGAAATGGAGGCGCTGCAGACGAAACTTTCAAGCCAGTAGAGGCAGGCGTCCCCTTAGCGGAACTTGAAGAGATAAACCGCTTCAGAATTCTCAAACAACCTGGCATGCGGGCGTTCCAGCGTCTCATGCTGTGGGGCATTCCGCTTTTTTCTCTGGTGTTCAATTTCGAGGTTCCCTCCCGCTTTGGCGCTCCCATGCTTCAGGAGCAGTATCTCGGGCTGATCCTCATTTTGGTACTGGGTTCCGTCTTCCTCTCCGTACCAGCAAACAGCAGCGCCCCCAAAGACAGTGCTCCCTGGTATGATCTTCTCCTGCTTCTGCTGAGTTTTGTGGCAGGCGGCTACCTCGCTATCTTCTACCCACGCATCTTAAACGAGATCGGAGAGTTGACGCCCGAAAAGATCGCGCTCGGGGCGCTGGCGCTCCTCCTTGTCATGGAGGCCTGCCGGAGGATGAGTGGATGGTGGCTCGTGCTCTTCGTGGCTATTTTTGTTTTTTACGCCCGCTTCGCCTATTGGTTCCCAGGCATTCTCCACGCCAGAGGAATCTCCTGGTCCAAAATGGCCGTGCACCTCTACATTGATCCCAGCTCTCTTTTGGGCACGCCGCTTTCAATTGCGGCCACTACCGTGGTTGCCTTCATTCTTTTCGGCCAGGTTCTTTACGCGACGGGTGGCGGCCAATTTTTCACGGATCTTTCGATGATCGTTATGGGAAGGTTTCGGGGCGGCGCGGCAAAGATCGCGGTCCTGGGCAGCGCGCTCTTTGGCATGATCTCGGGGAGCCCGGTGGCCAACGTCATGGTGGAGGGATCGATCACCATTCCCATGATGATTCGCTCCGGCTACCGGCGGCACGTGGCCGGCGCCATCGAATCCGTGGCTGCCAACGGGGGACAGATGATGCCTCCTGTCATGGGGGCGGCCGCCTTCGTGATGGCCGAATTTCTCGGCCTGCCTTACGCCCAGGTAGCGATCGCCGCCTTTATTCCGGCCTTCCTCTATTACCTGGCCCTCTTCGTTCAGGTCGACCTGGAGGCCGGGAGGATGGGAATCAGCCGAATCCCTTTGGAAAACATCCCTTCTCTCGCTGAGGTCTTGAGGAAAGGGTGGGTCTTTATTATTCCTTTGGGGCTCATCATCTATATTCTCTTCTTTCTGAACATGAACGCCGCCGGGGCGGGCTTCTATGCCACGGCGGCAGCTCTGGTTGTCACTTTCTTCCGCCGGGAGAGCCGCATCAATGGGAAAAAATTCATGGCCATTATCGAAGGGACCGGGTTAACGATGCTGGAGCTGGCAGTGATATGCGCCGTAGCGGGAATAGCAGAGGGAATTATCAACCTCACCGGCCTGGCCTTCATCTTCACCCTGTTTGTAGAGCGGTTTGGCGGCCATAGCATACTTCTCATTCTCTTATTGACCGCCATCATCGAACTGGTGCTTGGATTACCGCTACCGACAACCGCGGTTTATGTGCTGGTCGCCTTGACCTTAGCCCCCGCTATCGTCAAGCTTGGCATTCCGCCACTCGCGGCCCATCTGTTCGTCTTTTACTACGCGATGCTTTCTCTGATCACCCCACCGATCGCTACGACCGCCTTTGCAGGAGCGACGATCGCCGGCGCAAACATGATGCGGACCGGGTGGGAATGCATGCGTCTTGCCGCTATTGCCTATGTGATACCGTTCATTTTCGTCTTCGACCCGCTTCTGCTTCTCCAGGGACCGCCGCATTTGGTCGCGCTGGCTGTGGCCACTGCAACCGCAGGAACCGTGGCTGTCGGCATCGCCATCGTCGGATACTTTGTCCGTCCGGTCGGTTGGTGGAAGCGTCTCCTCTTAGCCCTGGGAGGGATCGGGCTCCTGATCCCGCCTGGGGGAACCATCGCCTACAGCTGGCTTATTAACAGTGTCAGCGGCGTAACCTGCCTTGCCATCATTCTCTACGAGTGGCGCGCAAGGAAAATTGCCGCTGTCGCCCAGGATGCGCTGGCCGCTAAAATACCCGCATGAGTCGGACGCGCACCAGCGAGATCATGGACACAGCTCTGCAGAGTCCCCCGGCTCCGGATTGGGCCGGCTTCACGGACGAACAGCTTCTGCAGATGAGGATCTGCGATCTGAAGCTTAAAATCCCCGGGACAGAACTCGAATCGCGCATCGAGAATTTTTATCGGGAACTCGACGAAAAACAAACCGCCTTTAAGCCCGTTTGCTACCTGGGAGATGAATGGTTCTGTCCGGATGGCGCCTCGACCATAGCTATTCCCTTCTATCTTGCCCATCCCCGGCTGAAGAGACTTGAGGAACATATGATGATGGAGGTGGAAGGCGGCACCGAGGCCTGGTGCATGCGCCTTCTGCGCCACGAGATGGGGCACGTCCTAAACCACGCCTATCTCCTGGAAAAAGAGGCGCCATGGCAGAAGCTTTTCGGCCCGCCGTCGCTCGATTATTCCGAAAGCTTCCGCGCCCGCCCTTATAGCAAGCGTTTCGTTAGGCACCTGGACGGCTGGTATGCCCAGAGCCACCCCGAGGAGGACTTCGCCGAAACGGTCGCCATATGGCTCACTCCCGGCCTGGATTGGAGACGCCAGTACGGAGGCTGGAAGGCGCTCGAAAAGCTGGAGTATGTAGACGAACTCATGAAGAGGCTGGCCGGCAAGCCGCCCCTGGTGGTTTCGCGGGAAAAGATCAGCGAGGCCTCCCGCCTGCGCTCCCGCCTTGAAGTCTATTATAAAAGACGGCGCCGTCTCTATGCGCAGGACTTTCCCGATTTTTTCGATTCGGATCTGCGCAGATTATTCGCCGACTCCCCAACCGCGCCTTCCGCCGAGCGGGCGGCTGCATTCCTGCGGCGATCGAGAAAAACCATTCTCAACGCCGTATCGGTCTGGACCGGCGAGCCGAAATTCACGGTGAACCGTTTACTGCGGGCGCTGACGGAGCGGTGCGCCGAGCTGGATCTCAGGGTGCGAACCGATTCCTCCGGTCTGGAGATAACCGCCTATCTGGCGACGCTTGCCTCCCATTACCGATTAACCGGAAAGTTCAAGAAATCATGATGGCCGCATTCAACCCGGGTTGCCGTTCAGAAAGGAAGAGATGAGAAAGAAGCTCAAGGTGCTGGCCCTCTTCGACACGGCCGGCACCCCTCCCGCCGATCAGGACTTCAGCCGCGAACTCCAAACCGAGGACTGGAAGGCCGAGGCCAACGTCATCGACGCCTTGAAGCGCTTGGGTCACGAAGTGCGGACGCTCGGAGTCTTTGACGAACCGGGGTTGATCCTGGATGAAGTCAAAGCGCATCCGCCGGATGTGGTGTTCAACCTGACCGAGCATTTCCATAACCGTTCGGCATACGATCAGAATGTGGCCAGCCTGCTCGAAATGCTGGGTGTCCGATACACCGGCAGCGGCCCCACCGGGCTTACCCTTTGCAAGAACAAGGGGATGACCAAAGAAATCCTTGCCTATCACCGCATTCGCTTTCCTGCCTATGCCATTTTCCCTCCCGGCGCCACCGTAAGGAAACCCAAACGACTCTCTTTTCCGCTCTTCATCAAACCCCTTCAGGAGGAAGCCTCCTATGGGATTTCCCAGGACTCGTTTGTCGAAAATGATCAAGCCTTCGAGGAACGGGTGCGGTTCATTCATGAGCGGATGAACCAGGAGGCCTTGGCTGAAGAATACATCGATGGACGGGAACTCTACGTCAGTATTCTCGGCAACAGGAGGCTACAGGTTTTTCCGCTACGCGAGGTGATCTTCTCTGCAATACCGGAGGGACGCCCAAGGTTCTCGACCTTTAAAGCCAAATGGGACGATGCCTACCGCCAGCGATGGGGCATTCAGAACATCTTCGCCGAACCCCTTCCGGAAGGCATGGCAGAACAAATTACGCAGATCTGCAAAAAGGTTTACCGCGTCCTCAGAATACAAGGATACGGCCGCATCGATCTCAGGGTCTCACCCGACGGAGACATAGCCATTCTGGAGGCGAATCCAAATCCCAACCTCGCCGATGACGACGAATTTGCCCAGTCGGCGCTCAAGGCCGGGCTCAGCTATGACGGGTTGATACAGCGCATCATCGGTCTGGCGCTGGCCGCCTAAACCGACCCGCAGTAGGCAATCGTCGCTCCTCAGGGGCAACGCTTCCGAGCGCAGCCGATGGCATAGCTCCCTCGGGGAACGCGCTCTCGGCTGCGGCCGATGGAGCAGTGCTTAAACCGAACCTTTTTGTCTCTACGTCCGCAGCCTCACTCGCGCTCCCCTCGCTCGCTTTCGACTCCTCCGTTCCTCAGAAAGGCATCCAGACCTCTTCCATCTCCGGGACCTCCCTGTCCTCGTAAGCGAACATCGGCTCGGAGGTGTTGGAACTCCCCGCGAGCCGAGCTTAAGAGTGAGGGGATTTGCCGAGCGAGCCGAAAGCACCGAGAGTGAACGGTCCAAAGAACCCACTGGCCCATTGCTTTCGGGGAGCGAGGTAAGTCCCCGAACGAGTTCCCGACGAGGAGGCACTGGAGCGAAAGCCCTAGATCCCTTGAAAGTATAAGACAAGCCGGATAATATCGCCCTCACTATTTTCAGGAGGAAAAAAATGGCTTACGAAAAATTCGGCTCCGACGTCATCATCGACATGATGCGCGCTTACAAAATTCCTTATGTCAGCCTGAACCCCGGCGCTACTTACCGCGGCCTGCACGACTCTTTGGTAAATTATGGAAAAAATGAGATGCCGATCATCACCTGTACGCATGAAGAAACCGCTGTCCAGATCGCCCACGGCTACGCCAAGGCATCCGGCAAACCAATGGTGGCGATCGTTCACGACGTCGTCGGATTGCTGCACTCCTGCATGGCGGTCTTCTACACCTACCTGGACCGCGTCCCGGTTTTCATCATGGGCGCTACCGGTCCGATGGACACAACGCGCAGACGCCCCCAAATCGACTGGATCCACACCGCTAACGTTCAGGGAAACGCCATCAGGGATTACGTCAAATGGGATGACCAGCCCTATAACGCCGCCAGCATCCCGGAATCCTTCGCGCGCGCCTACCGGGTGATGATGACCGAGCCTAAAGGCCCGGTTTACCTCTGCTGGGATGCGGGAATACAAGAGGATAAACTGAACGGAGAGATCCCGATTCCCAATGTGGCCCGCCTCATGCCGCCGTCTCCGATCCAGGGCGATCTCAAGGCATTGGAAAAGGCCGCTGAGATGCTCGTCGCGGCGAAAAATCCCGTCATTCTCACCGACTATACGGGGAGAAATCCGCAATCGTTCGACAACCTGGTGAAGCTGGCGGAGCTGCTTGCCCTTCCGGTCGTGGATTTCAACCGGAGACTCAACTTTCCGACCAACCACCCGCTTAATCTGACCGGCTCGGACATGATTGAGAAAGCCGATCTGATTCTCTCCCTCGACGTCCGCGACCTCTACGGTCCGCTGGTCAGGCTGGATAAGATCACCCGCAAGACCGTTTACCGGACACAAAAGGATTGCAAGCTTATCGATATCGGCTTTGCCGATCTCCATATCAGCAAATGGTCCCAGGATTACATGCAGCTCCAGGAGACTGATCTCAACGTCGTTGCAGACACCCTCGTGGCGATCCCTCTGCTCACTCGTATGTGCGAGGAGATCCTCGGGAAGAACGGCAAGAAGAGAGAGGAAATCCGCAAGCGTTTCGACGATCACAAGCGGACCCACGAGACGCTGCGTGCCGGCTGGCAAGAAGAGGTCAAGAAAAACTGGCAGGGCGAGCCGATGTCTCTGCCCCGCCTGGCGCATGAGATCTGGCAGGTGATCAAAAATGAGGATTGGGTGCTGACAGCGAACACCCTCGAGGAGTGGGCGCTCAGGCTGTGGAATTTTGACAAGGCCTACCGTCATCCGGGAAAAGCCCTCGGGACATCCACGCAAATTGGTATCTCCACCGGGGTAGCCCTCGCCCATAGGGGAGCAGGTAGATTGGTGGTTGATATTCAGCCTGACGGCGATCTCATGTTCGACCCGGGCGCTTTGTGGATCGGCGCCCACGACAAGATCCCAATGCTGGTGGTCATGTACAACAACCGCGCCTATTATAACGATTGGGAGCACCAGATCCGCATGGCGAAGCAAAGAGGGACGGATGAGAAGCTTGCCCATGTTGGCATGGAGATCGACAATCCCCCGCCCGACTTCGCGACCATCGCGAAGGGCATGGGCTGCTACGGCGAAGGGCCGATCTTCAACGGCGATCAGGTCGGTCCAGCCCTGAAGCGGGCGATCGAGTTCATCAAAAAAGAAGGCAAGCCGGCGCTGGTCGACACGGTAACGCAGTTCAGATAGGAGGTTTTGATGCGGCTTAGAGGTAAAGTTGCCATTGTGACTGGAGCGGCACAAGGAATAGGCGCCGCTTATGCCCGGGGTCTGGCAAGAGAGGGAGCCGCAGTGGCAGTGGTGGATATTTTAGATCCGAATCCGGTAGCCAAGGAGATCGTCGGCAACGACGGCAAGGCCCTGCCGCTGGTCGTCGATGTCTCGGACGAGAAACAAACCGGAGAGATGGCGCGAAAGGTCGCCGATACCTTCGGCCACATTGATATCCTGGTTAACAATGCCGCTATTTACGGCACGATCGTGCGGAAGGGTTTCGAACAGATCACCGTGGAGGAATGGGACAAGATCATGGCGGTCAATGTCCGCGGCATCTTTCTCTGCGTTAAGGCAGTCACCCCTTACCTGAAAAAGCAGGAGCGCGGCAAGATCATCAATGTCACCTCCAGCACCTTTTTCAAAGGCAACGAAAACTTTTTGCACTATGTAAGTTCCAAAGGAGCGGTGGTCGCGATGACCCGCTCTCTGGCCAGGGAGCTGGGAGATTACAATATTAACGTGAACGCCATAGCGCCGGGTCAAACGATGAGCGAGGCGAATCTCAAGCGTGGCGAAGAAACCGATGCCCGCTCTCTTCGCGCGCGTCTGTTAAAACGTCGCCTGTTGCCCGCAGACCTCGTCGGCACCGTGATTTACCTGAGTTCCTCGGACAGCGACATGATGACAGGTCAAGTGCTTCTCGTGGATGGGGGAACCGCGTTTCATTAATTTATACTCTTTTACGAGGTAAGCTCAACGGATAGGGGTGCCGACTTGAGGGAGCTGACCCTTATGACTGAAAAGCCAATGACGTGACCCTTTTCGTCGACCTTTTCCATCACTTGGTCACTGGATGTCTCGCGGAAATAGCCAGCTTTCTCCTCGAACATCACTTCGAGATAATCCCCTTCAGGATCAAACCAAACCTTTACGGTTTTGCGCTCCATATCACATCTCCTCTCTTGACCTTATCGGTCAGGTAGGCAGTAATCACGAATGCGTCAGTCGGCCCTACTTTCACCACCACGCAGAGCCATTTGTCCCCGACCGGTGTCGTTCGATAATAGCGATGATACAACCAAACCGTGCTGTCACTCAAGGACCGTATCACTGTGTCAGGACGGCTTAAGGTCTCGGCGATAGCGGCCTCCAGGCCACGCATCTCCGGATGCTCAAGGATATGCTGCTTCCGCTCGTCTGTGAGTCGAATTTCTCGCCCCGCATAGTCTTTAAGAATATCTGCCAATTGGATGGCTTTCCCCTTCCCCTACTTGGCTACCGCCTCTTCTACGATCTTAATCTCCTCCTCCGTCAGGCCGTAAAGTTCATAGACGAGTTGGTCGATCCGGCGGTCCGTGGCTTCGATCTCGCGCTGAAAACGCCAGAAAAGGTCGCGTCCCCTTTTCGCTCTTCCCGTGGTTCACAGTTTTGTTCAGTGGGTGTCGAAATCGTTATACAGGGCTCCTGAAACGACGGCAACGTAGATCTCCAGCAATGCTTGCTTGAGTGGATTGTCTTCTCCGACGTACCGGACTTGCATCTTCCTGATTCTCTGTTTCGCGTTCTCGTATTCTGCCTTAAAATCTGGGTCTTTCAGCAGTTCTGCTCTGGACCCCTGCTTTTTGTAGGTGGCCTGTTTGCCTGTCTTCTCTCGGGCTAAGCGCCAAGCGAAGGGGCAATCATCTGCGACGCCGACGTGGTCTTTCAGTCTGTCGCTGATTCTGCGCTGAGTTCGGCCTGCGTACATATTGTGGCCGTCCTCCGTGAAGAGGTAGACTCCGCCTTTTGGTGAGTCTGGAGGTGAAGTATTGACCGTCACCGGCTTCATCGAGATGAGGGCTTCGTACTTCTTGTGAAGGTCATCGGTCAGCTCTTGGAATTTCTTGTCCATCTTCTTCCTGCGAGCGCTGTCGGTCACCGGATCGGGAACTGCGGAGCAGGTGCCGAGGGCGGTGCACCCCGTTGTTCGACCTTCTTTTCTTCTTGAAAGATCGTGCGTCTGATTTCCTGAATTGAATACCCGCGCTTGGCAGTGAATCTAAAGACCGGCACACCTGCAGCGCCGAGTGCCCGATCAACGAAATCATCTCTTTCTTTCCGGCTCTGTCTTTCGTGGCTCTTGTCGTCAAGTTCGACTGCAAACTGGATGGCCATGTTGTGAGGGTTGCATGCGAGGAAATCAATATGTTTGCTTTGGATTGCGTTGAATGCCGTTTGCCAGGAACTGCGATCTATTCCCCTTTTCACTCTAACGACGTCGGCAAGCCGGACTTTCGCAAACAATCGGAACTGGGCTCCGACGGCGGCCTCCAGGACGCCGAAGAAAGACCGTTCAGCCGGAGTCAGGAGAGCATCTTCTTTTTCGTATGGAGTTGGCTGCTTGCGGCGGAGTCGCTGCTTGAGTGTGGCGATGATGGCGGCACCAATGGCAGCTAACAGGAGTAATCCAATCAAGGGTAGAAATGCTGTGATTAGGTTCTTCATTTCATCTTATGGTCGAATCACGTAGTATATTCCCCAGCCTAGCACGGTCGGCAGACTTGAGCCGACAGCGACGATTCTCTGGAGTTTCCACGGACTTGTCAACACGCGGTCTGACGGTTAGTAGCTTCGATTTCGCCTTGCGGGTCTTGCACAGATAAAGATCTGACCTCGGCCCCCTAAGCGGCGCAAGCGCGTCAGCGCGCAGCGTCGACTTGACCCACTTGTTAAGTTCTCAAAACCTCTGATGTCGCTGCGACTACGCCCCTTGCGACAATATCTCGGAACTCCTCGTATTTCATGCGAACACGTAACACTTGTTCAGCATTAGCGCCTGTTAACATTGAGGGATGCTCGTCGGTTGCAAAATTAAACCCCCAATAATGCCCTTCGTGAACCACATCACACCTAACATCGTAAAGAATATCAATTAGGTCTTCGAAGCTAGAATTTTTCTGACATATTTCGATGTTTTCGAGTATTGCTTGTTTATCACTTGGAGAACAGAACTTACAAAAAAAGCGTCTAACGTGATATCTGGACTGACCTAGTTCTTCCGTAGAAACATTTAGCTTCGATATATTCTCAGCACATATGAGGAGAAACAGGAGCTTTAATGGTTCATACCCTGGTTCCACGATTTCCATTCTATCTGCGACAGATAACAGCCTCCTCCCCTGATGCATCATTATCTTTGCACGATGGCGAGGATCGTGGACTTCAAGACTTTCACAAACTTGAACAAACTGTTCCAAATCGCTAGATTCGGTAAAATAGGGACGGTAAAAATCTAACCACTCAATCATGTTGTCTGGTGGCGCTAGGTGTCAATTGAGACATTATTGGTCTCCTTCAGAATATACCCATTGAGTATATGGGTCAGCATAGCATGGTCGCCGAACTTCAGCCGACAGCGGCGATTCTCTTCACTTTCTAAGGACCCGTCAACACTCGTGAACCAATGGTTTCTACTTCGATCCGTTGTCAGCCTCTACAATCTGGATTCCCTCTAGTAAATAGAGAACCCTTTACTTAGGAGGGGAGATTCGCCGTTGGGAGCAACTGGAGAATTGTTTGGTCCATCCTTTCCTCCAATTCTCCCTTATTGTTAAATAGGTAGCCCTTGAATCTAATCGCCGGGTTCCCGTCTTTTCGTGTGGCGAATCCGAGAATAAGCAAATAATACTCATAGTACTCATGCAATTTTACCGGATACGCGCTTATCTTTTCACCGACGGCCCTTACGAGTTCTATCTCGTCTCCTCCTTGGGGGTAGGTTATGGCGACCTTCAGGTCTGCTTTTAACTCTAGGAGGTGCTTAATCTCGCTGTTAAGGAAAGTATCTGAGATGAAAACATTCTCATGCTCTACGGCCAATTCTATCTTTTCGTATGAACCGCTCACGTGCCGCCACAAATAATCGATGCTCATGTATTCCCGTTCCTCGCGGACCGGGTTAGTTTCAAGATATTGATACTGTCGCTTAAGCAATTCGGAGAAAAACCCAAAGATCGCTTCCGTCCTCTGGGATGACGGAGCGTTCCACTTGAGTTTTCCATCAAAATATTCGCAGAACTCCCGAAAGAACGTTGAAGGATTTGGTATCATTCCCCAGCTACTTTAAAGAATAGTCAACCTTGAAGACTAAGCCAGACTACTGCGATTAGTCGCCTCCTCCACGATCTCAATCTCCTCCTCCGTCAACCCATACAATTCGTAGACAAGTTGATCGATCTGGCCGTCGGCGGCTTTGATCTCACGCTGAAGGCGGGTTTTCTGCTCCGGGTTGTTCGCGGCTGATTCAAATAAAGACTCTCTTTTCCCTCCTAAAGCTGACCTAAGCGGTTGCCGGAGCGAAGCGAAGGGAACCAAAAGCGCGCTTTTGACGATCCGGTTAAGCAATATGTTACACTTTTCTATTTATCGCAACGACAGAAGTTTCGCCGCCAAATTCAATGCTATCTCGCTCTACGCGGTACTTAGGTATCTGCACTTGATCAAGATTAAAAGCGACTACCTGCTTGACATTCAAAAACTCTAACGGAACAGCATCGATAGTTGAACCAAAAGTCACTTCATCAGAGTCTTGCCAATGGCAAAGCTCGTCAAGGAACTCACCTACAGTACGGCGACTTTCAAGTTCTGAATCATTTTCTGATGAATGATCAAGTTCATTGAGTTCAATCTGGAGAAGGGTCTTACCTCGCGACTTAAACCTATAGAAAACTAATGGGCGCTTTCTATATTTAGACGACCCAAAAGTAATTTCCGTATACCTTGGTAGTCCGGCCAAAGCCCTTGTAATTTCTCCAACAGTAATTTTCTTGTTCATAACGTCCTCCTTGCAAGCATGAGTATATTGCTCAGTATAGCACGGTCGCCGAACTTCGGACGACACCGACAATTCTCTTCAGCTTCTAACGACTTGTCAACACTTCTGTCAAGAGAATGGTTTCTATCTCGATCCGTTGCCGGTCTCTACAATCTTAATCTACTCCTCCGTTAGCCCGTAGAGTTCATAGACGAGTTGGTCGATCTGGTGGTCGGTGGCTTCGATCTCGCGCTGAAGGCGCGTTTTCCGCTCCGGGTTGTTCGCGGCTGATTCAAATAAAGACTCCCTTCTTCTGAACCGACCTTTTCCCGAATCAACCGTAAAGAGCCAAGAGCAGATTTGACCCCTTTTCCTCTCGGTTGAGCCGCGCGAACTTTGCGAGCA